>Ga0315289_10013306_pt1 | contig 11534 bp, 7 predicted proteins | sample YL17G11_40_MG_FD_203452 | JGI IMG/M metagenome (GOLD analysis project Ga0315289, IMG submission 203452) | Sediment microbial communities from Yellowstone Lake, YNP, Wyoming, USA - YL17G11_40 | ecosystem: Environmental > Aquatic > Freshwater > Lake > Sediment | place: USA: Wyoming | collected... | reverse complement strand
CGCCGGACGAGAGTCTGGTTGCAGCCAACGTCGACCAGCAAGTCCAAAAAGAGATCGAGGTGGCGCTCGCCTCCCGGAACCTCGAACGCACGGTTATGGGAATGCGCACCCAGCAGATCTCTCCCGCAGCCGCGATGCAAGAGCTAGAAAAGACGAAGGCGATCCTGCTCCAGCAGGGCAAGGTTGCCCAGGCCCAGGACATCCAGCAGGCGATTGACAACATCAAACAGGGCGCGGGCGTCGAGAAAACGCTCGTCGGGACGATCTATAACCTGGACAGAGGGAAGGGTTGAGGGTTGAGTGCGGAATGCGGAGTGCGGAATGCGGAATGCGGAATGTGGAACGGGGAGGGATAGATGGTAGAGGATAACCAGGAGACAATGGGGCTTGCTGATGCTGGAGCAGCCGAGATGGCGCCGGGGGCAGAGGCGACGGAGATGGCCATAAGCATTACCTGCCCCGTCTGCCACGTGACGAATCCCGCAGGAGAGCAGTACTGTGCCGACTGCGGATTCCTGCTCTCTTCAGAGCCGGTCGAGGCGCGACTACCTGTTGGGGAGGGATTTGAAATCCCTCCCCAACCTGGGCCTCTTGCGAAGCTGGTTGACCCCTCTGCGGGCCGGGAATTCCTGCTGAAGCCCGGAGAGAACACGATTGGCCGGCAGGACGCCGACGTGCTTCTTACCCACCCTACCGTCTCCCGCAGCCATGCGAAGCTGACCGTCGCCGATGGCAAGTACATTCTGGAAGACATGGGGAGCACGAACGGAACCTTCGCCGGGGACAGCAAGGTCGAACCTGGGCAGCCGATCGAGGTCGAGCCCGGGACGGAGATCAAGTTTGGCTCGGTGGCGCTGAGGCTGGAGGGGCCGGAGGGAGTCGAGAGAGTCGAGGGAGATGAGGGCGAAGAGCCGGCTGAAGAGGCTGCGCCGCCCGCTGCGACCGCAGAGGAACAGCCAGAGGCGGCGCCAGCGGAAACGGCAACCGTAGCAGAGGCTGAGCCTGCGCCGTCCGAGGCAGTCGAAGAGCCGGGCCTGCCGGAGGAGGCAGCGCCGGAAAAGCCGGTGGTCGCCCGTCTCGTCGCCAAGGCCGACGGCCAGGAGTTTCAGATCGTCCAAGGCGAAAACACGCTCGGAAGAAAGGCGACGAACGATATTGTAGTCCCTGACCCCTACGCCTCGGGGAGCCACGCTCTCATCACCGAGGCCGAAGGGCGGTTCACCATTACCGATGTTGGCAGCACCAACGGGACGCTGGTGAACGGCGAGAAGCTTGCTCCGAATGAGCCGCACGAGCTTGCAGAGGGCGATGAGATAACCGTCGGCCAGAGCGTTTTCAGGTTCACAGTTTAACCGATCCGATAGGTTCCGATCATTGCTAGGTGGCGATCATCGCAAGGTGGCGATTTCCGAATCGCCACCTTGGAGCTGAATTGGGGATTTCCGAATCCCGAACCGAAACGGGCGCCGAAGCGTGCCCTCACCGGATTCGGAAATCCGGCGTTAGCTTGGGGGGTGGTGATCCGGAAATCACCACCCAGCACAGCTAGCCCCTTGAAAGGGTCCTGTTATGAGCGGCGAGAACGAGGCAACCTCCTCCGCGGAGGGCAACGAGATAACGGCGGAGCTCAAGCCGGCGGAGCTTGAGCGCGAGTGGGAGAAGCTCGCGGAGCGGGCGAGGAGCGTGCATTCCATAGTCAAGATGGGCGCGCGCACTGACCTCGGCCGCATCCGGGAGAACAATGAGGACAAGTTCGACTTTTTCGAGCCGGAGGACCCGGACGTGGTCGCCAACAAAGGGTCCTTCTACGCCGTCGCCGACGGCATGGGGGGCCATGCTGCCGGCCAGATAGCAAGCGAGCTTGCCCTGAAGACGGTCGTCAAGGCTTACTTCGCTGACCCATCCCCCGATGTGGCCGGAAGCCTACAGCGTGCGATCTGCGAGGCCAACGCTCTGCTCTACGATGCCGCACAGGCCATCGTCGAGCGCTCCGGCATGGGAACGACGCTCACGGCCGTCGTCATACGCGCGGACGAAGCTTATTTCGCGCATGTCGGCGACAGCAGGGCGTACCTGATCCGCGACGGGGCGATCCGCCAGGTTACAGAGGATCACTCCTGGGTCGCCGAGCAGGTCAGGCGCGGCGCTCTCTCACCCGAGGAGGCCCGGTTCTCGCCGTTCAGAAACGTCATCACTCGCTCGCTCGGGAACATGCCCTGCGTCGAGGCCGATATATTGGCTGAGGGACTTCAGCCGGGCGACCTCATCATTCTCTGCTCGGATGGGCTCTCCGGCAGCCTTGCTGACGATGAAATCCGGGACCTGGCGGTCGAGAAAAGCCCGTCCCAGGCAGCGATGGACCTCGTGGACGCGGCAAACGACCGGGGCGGAACAGACAACATCACCGCAGTCGTCATAGCCGTGAAAGATATTGTAGGGGAGGATGCTCAGCCCACACAGACCCACAAGAGGAAGCTCTTTGGGCTGCTCAGGTAGCCAAGGACATGGGTCATGGGCATTGGGTCATCGGACATGGACAGCCGTGCACGTTCGGTTCCCATGACCCATGACCTATCACCCATGACCCATGACCCATGACCTATGACCTATCACCCATGACCTATGACCTCAACAAACACTCTAGGTAAGTACGAGATAACTCGGGAGATTGCGCGGAGCAACGACATAGTCTACGAGGCGATTGATCCGGCGGTCGGGCGGCGCGTTGCATTGAAGGAGCTCTGCCTGCCGCCAAACCTCACGGGCGCGCAGAAGCGGGAGCGGATCGAGCGCTTTCTGCGCGAGGGCAAGGCCGCTGGCAAGCTCGCCCATCCGAACATCGTCACGATCTACGACGTCGGCCAGGATGGCGACAGGTTCTACATCGCAATGGAGTTCCTTGAAGGGCAAACGCTCCGCGAAGTGCTCCAAATGCGCGGGGCACTGCCGGTCAAGGAGGCAGTCGGCATTGCGTTGGCGCTCTGCAGCGCACTGGCCTACGCCCACAGCCTGGGCGTCGTCCATCGGGATGTGAAGCCCGAAAACGTCCAAATACTCCCCGGAGGCCACGTCAAACTCACCGACTTCGGCATTGCCCGGATCATGTCCGAGCCCTCGATCACAGCGGACGGCCAGGTCTTCGGAACCCCGAGTTACATGTCGCCGGAGCAGGTGTCCGGGAGGCAGATCGACGGCAGGTCGGACGTCTTCTCGCTCGGCGTGCTTCTCTATGAGATGCTTGCCGGCCAAAAGCCATTCACCGGCGATACGGTCGTCACCATAACCTATAACATCATGAACACGGATCCCCCGCCGCCGCCCGGCGTGCCTCCCTACATAGTCGCCATCATTCGCAAGGCCATGGCCAAGGACGCCAACATGCGCTACCAGACCGCCGAGGAGATGGCTCAGGAGCTGCAAAACGCTCCGCAGAATGGCGCGCTCCTCTACGGGAACGCCTACGCCACCGGCGCGCCGTCCGGATATGCCCCCACCTACGGCGGCCCGATGCCGTACGGACCTGCTACTGGCTACCAGGCCGCTGGCCAGCCAGTGCCCGACCCGTTCGCTCAGGCCCCCGCACAGCCCATCCTCACCCCGCCAGCGCTCCCGCGCCAGCCGATCCTTTCGGCGGAGACCCGCGCGTTTCTGGGGACGCTAATGCTCGTCCTCGGCCTCGCCGGCATGCTCGTCTTCGCGGTCTGGGCGGTCAACGAGGCCTACGCGGCTTACGTCGAGCGAATGGCTACAGAGACCGCGCAGCGGTACACACTCCAGGGCGACAGGCTCTTTGCCGAGGGCAAGATGGACGCAGCAATCGAACAATATGCGAATGCCGTTCGCGCTGCAGGGACGACTCGGGCCGCACACGACTCGCGCAGAAAGCTCGCCGCAGCGTACTCGGAGCTTGCTCGCCGGGCGCTTCTGAGCAACGATTACGGCGCTGTCGCCGAGCAGGCCGCCCGCGCCGTTGATGCGGACCCGAACTTCTCCGCCGGCCACTACTACCTCGGCGCGGCCAGCTACTATCTGGGCCATCGTCCGCGCGCAGAAACCGAGCTCCGCAAGGCTCTGGAGACCGGCGGCAACGACGAATTCGCCATAGCCGCGCGCAAGCTGCTCTCCAAACTCTATGTCGAGCAGGGAGAGGCGCTTGCCAGCGCAGGCCGCCGTGACGAGGCCGCCGCCGTCTACAGGGCTGCAATCGAGCTCCAGGACCCGGACTGGGTTTCAGTAGCGCAGAACCATCTCATGGAACTCGGGGGGTAGGCCGGCCCCACGTTCTACAGCGGAGACGATTTCGCGCCCGCAGCGCGCTATCTGGCGGGCACGATCACGATGCTGTCCACACCTTCGATGCAGTCCTGACCGTAGGTTCTGCCGGTCAGCACGGCCTGCGTTGCTCCGGGTTCCAGTGCTAGACTCTGGGTTTCGAAGTGCAGGAGAAGGTCAATGTCGCCGTCCCCATCAACGTCCTCCAGCCTGTAGAGCGGTTTGCCGCGGACGGCGACGCGCGCGCCAGCCAGCTCGACCGTCATCGGGTCCACGGTCGCCGCGTCGAAGTCTGACGTGGTCAAGATAGCTACAGGAATCACACCGCGGCTCTTAGGATTGATATGGTTCGGGCAGGTTCCGGGCTTGATGTCTATTTTGACCTTAATCGGCCAGTATTCGTCCGCGCCTATGTCTACGACGCACCAGCATATCCTGCCCTGGCCGTCCATATCGAACTCAGGCAGCCCCGGAGGGTCGTTCCAACCGGCGTTGATGCAAGGGGAGTCGGCGCTGAGATGATAGTCGCCGTTGGCCAGGTCGCGGAAGAGCGGATCAGCAGGAACGTCACCCTCGCCTGGAGATAGCCCCGAATAGTCGTAGCCCTCAGGGTTATAGACACAATTGTTCCTGAGTACGACGCTGCCCGAGCTAGCACCGTTGAATATCCCCGAGGAGTTGAGTGCCACCACGTTGTTCGATAACCTCGGGGAACCGTCGCAGTATATGCCCCCGGCGCGCTCGCCCGCCCGGTTCGCCGCGACAGTGTTGTTAGTCATCAAACCCGCGTCCCGCCAATACAGGCCGCCGCCATCCGAACCTGCGGAGTTGGCAGCGATGATGTTGCCGGATATTGCAGGGCTCCCCATGCTGCAATAGATCCCACCCCCCTGGTACCGAGCGCTGTTCTCGACTATCCGGTTGTTGGCTATGGCCGGCGACCCGCTCTCGCAGCAGATGCCGCCGCCGCCCAGCGCGGCGCTGCCATTCCTGATAGTGAAGCCCGTTATCGTGCTGAGCCCATAGCCGAGGTCCACTGCAGTGACGACGCTTCCACCTCCGGTGCCCTCGATGACACTTCTGTTCGTGTTCCAGTCCCGGTCGGACCTCGCCGCTTCGTTGCCGGCGAAGCCCCCGTAAACGTGGGCCGCTGGCTGCAGGGATATGCTCTCGCTATAGGTTCCGGCGGCGACCCACACTTCGCCGCCATGTCCCGCAGCCGCCCCGATCGCTGCCTGTATAGTCTTCTTGGCGTGTGCGGGGTCCCAGCCGGCGCCACTGTTCAGGTCGTTACCCAGCCGGGATACGCGCACGATGAGAGGCTCGAAAGCCCAGGTCGTCCCATCGGACTCGTCCGCCCCTATATCAACGTGGCAGCCCCGAACGCGCGGCTGCCCGTCCATATCAGACCAGTCATCCCCCACTGCCGCGTCGTACCCAGCGTCAACGCATGGCGAGTCCGCCTGGATGTGTACCTTGCCATACGCCGCGGCGACAAGTCTCGGGTCCGCCAATATGTCCTGTTCCCCTGGGGTCAGGGATGGCGAGTAGTCGAAGTCTCGGTTGCCATAAACGCAGTTGTTGTGGAACGCGGGCTCCCCGAATCCCCGCACCCCGGCGATGTTGAAGGCGATTATGTTGTTAGATACAACAGGCGACAAGTAGGTCGTGTCCAGTGCGCCGCCAAACGTGCTGCTGTTGCCTACCATCGTATTGTTGCACACGGTCGCCAGGGAACCTGAAGCGCAGATCACCGCAGCGCCTATGGCTGAGGCGTTTCCGAGTATGACGTTGTTAGCTATGATGGCTGGCGAATCCATTCTGCAACATATGCCGCCGCCCCAGAAAGCGCTGTTCCCTCTGATTCTGTTGCTGGATATTGTCGGGGCCGACGAGTACTCACAGCCGACCCCGCCGCCGTAGCCGCCGTCGTTCGCCTCAATGATATTGCCTGTGATGAGCGGGCTCGACGAATTGGTACAGTGGATGCCACCGCCGTTGTCCGAGATGATGTTGTATGTGATGGTGGGGCTGGAATGCGCACAGTATATGCCCGGGCCAAGCCCGTTCCCACTAATGAAGTTGTTCGATATTGTGCCGGAGGAGTTCTGGAGGTATACCCCGCCTCCGTAGTCTCCATTGTTGCTGACAAGGTTGCCGGATATGGTGGCGGTCGCGTCCCTGCAGTAGATCCCAGCCCCCGAGGTAGCATGCGTGTTCGCCGTGATTATGTTGCTCACTATTACCGGCGACGAACCAGTGCAGTAGATTCCGCCCCCGCAAGCCACGTACGCGTTGTCCGTGATTTTGTTGTTGGCGATAGTCGGGGACGAGTCCGCGCAGTATACGCCGCCGCCGCAGCGAGTGGAGCTGCCGTACGGCGTGCCTATGCCGTTACGCACCGTGAACCCGTCGAGCCTCGTGGAGAACGTTGCTCCGACGGGCGATGTCACGACGCTCCCCCGCCGGTCCGCATCCAGTACCGTGACATTCGCCGTCCAGTCCCGTTCGTCTCTTGCGGCCTCGTTTCCAGCAAACCCGCCGTAGAGGCCGACGCCGCTCTTCAGCGTGACCCGTTCGACGTATGTCCCCGCTGCCACCCGTACCTCGTCGCCAGAGACAGCCGCGTTCAGGCCAGATTGGACGGTCTTTTTCGCGAGAGCCCAGGTTGAGCCATTGCTGCTGTCGCTGCCGTCGGGCTTGACGTAGATGATGGCCGAGCCTGCTGGGGAGACGACAAGGGATAGAAGAAGAAGCGCGATGACCGCGGTACTGCCAACTACAGAAGTTCTGCCCACCTTTACATTCCTCCTGTCAGGCTGCCCGCAGCGCCCGCCGACGCCGAGAATACGGTCGGCACGAGACGCCAAGCAGCCTTCTGGCCCCGCCAAGATGTTAGACCCTTCGAGCAGGCAGGAAGTTCCGCGCTTTGCGGCTGACGCGAGGCGCTTGGGCGACCGGCACCGGCCAGAACGGAATTGTTTTCCCCAACGCGCTCGTGCTATAATGCCGGGGCGTCAGTCTGTGCGCCGACGTTCAGGCGAAGGACGCTGGCCAGGCGATAACCGTAAATGATAGAGACATTCTTGCTGCTCATCCTGCTCGCTCTAGTTGCGGGGTTCATCGGTGCGCTTCTCGGGCTGGGCGGGGGCATAGTGCTCGTCCCGGGACTGACACTCCTGTTCGGCTGCAATGTCAAGGTGGCAATCGCTACCAGCCTGATGAGCGTGATCGCGACCTCCAGCGCCGCTGCAACGGTGTATGTGTCGGAGCGGTTCACAAACATCCGCCTCGGCATGACGCTCGAGCTCGCGACAACCACTGGGGCGCTCATGGGTGGAGTCCTGGCGGTCTTCGTGAGCGGTCGCTACCTGTATTTCCTTTTCGCGGCCGTGCTCGTCTATGCGGCGGCGAGCATGCTGCGCGGACGCGGCACCGCGGCGGAAGAAGCCGTGACGCAACCTGCCTCTTCCGGCCTCAGCGCCGAGTTCGTTGACCCCGCCAGTCGGAAAACTGTCTCCCACGGGGTGAGCGCCATGCCTGCGGGAATGCTCGGAAGCACGGCGGCCGGAATCCTTTCCGGAATGCTCGGAATCGGCGGCGGCATAGTCAAGGTTCCGCTCATGAACCTGGTCATGGGCGTGCCGATGAAGGCGGCCATCGCCACGAGCAACTTCATGATCGGCGTGACCGCAGCGGCTGGCGCGTTCTTCTATTGGACACGCGGTCTGACTGAGCCAGCGGTCACTGCGCCGTCTGTGATCGGCGTTCTGGTGGGCGCACGGATCGGCACAAGGGTCGCCGGGCGCGCCCGCACGCGGGCGCTCAGCCTGGCATTTGTTGTGCTTCTCGTAATCACGGCCGTCCAGATGGTGCTGCGGGGATTCGGGATAGCACTCAGGTGACGCCAACAAGACCGGATGTCAACAAGTTCGTTCAGATCGCGCTTTCGGCAGGAGTGCTGCTGAGCTTCCTGATCCTCCTCTGGGGCTCCGCGCTTTTTTTGGCAAGCCCCGCGTCGGGAGGGATGCCGAGGTCAATCCCCGCGATCCTGCGCGGCGTGGCGCAACTCGATCCCGCGGCAACGATCAGCCTGGGACTCCTCGTTCTGCTGATCACGCCGGTTGCCAGGGTTATCGCAGCCATGATCGGATTCGCGCTCGAAGGCGACAGGAAGTACGCGCTGATCTCGCTCGGCGTGCTCGCCATTCTTGTACTGGCCGCAGCAGCCGGGAGGTAAATCGGAGGGCGCCGCAGGAATTCGCGCCTTCGGCGGCTAAGCGATTCCTCGGAAGGTTCAGCTAATGAGGTATCAGATGAAACCGAGTTCCAGCATTGCGGTCAGGCCGCGCATTTGGGCAAAGGACTTACTTCTGGCGTTCGGATTCACTGCGCTGACGATCGTTGCAGCGCGGATTAGACTCCACCTGCCGTTCACTCCGGTTCCGGTGACGATGCAGACGGGGGCGGCGATTCTTTCGGGGCTGATTCTGGGCAGCCGGCTGGGAGCGATAAGCCAGTTGCAGTATATGGCGCTGGGGCTTGCCGGGGCGCCGGTATTCGCGAACCCGCTCTCCGGGCCGGCTGCGCTGATGTCGCCCAGCTTCGGCTACATCCCAGGCTTCGCCATTGGCGCGACGCTCGCCGGTTGGAGCTGGCAGAAGCTTGGGCGAAGGGGCCTGGGCAATGCGACGCTCGCCGCGGCGTTCGGCGCCTGCGCGATTTATGCAACCGGAGTTCCGTGGCTGGCGGGCTGGTATAAGGTGACGAGCGGCTGGCCGGCAAGCGTGTGCGTGACACAGGCCTGGCTGCAGGGCCTCGCTCCGTTCCTTGGAGCGGACGCGGTCAAGGTGGCCGCGGCCGCTGCCATCGCCGCCGCGATGTCGGGACGGAGGGCCGGCTGACGGAGGTCGAATATCTGAGCCTCACCCCTGGCACTGATGGACCGTGAATCAGGCACACTTGTCATTGAAGGGTGCACCCCAAATTGATGGGCGGCGCACATGACCTTGATCACGAAAACACGAAACAAAGAGTCGAGGGAGCCTCGGCCCCTGAACCCTCTTTCGTGCTTTCGCGATCAAGAATGGGTGGGTGTGCCACTGACTTGGGATGCACCTGTTGTTGAATACTGTTGACGTCAGTTCGCCTGGAGTGTACAATGCATTCGTACGCTCGCCTCCCCGGTCTTCGGACCGCGTAACCTCGGACGAGGGGTGCAACCGAAACGCGGCAACGGGAACGGCTGAGGCTGAAGTGAACATAGCCGCGACTCGCGTCGTCTTATAACTAAAACCCAGAGGGAGACTTCGGAATCATGAGCAGAACGACCTGCAAATCTCTTGTCTGCGCGACCGGCGTTTCTTGGCTCGCGCTGTGTCTGCTGTTCAGTGCGAAACCGGTTGTTGCCGTGCCCGCTTGCCCTCGCCCCATTCAACTCGTCCAGCCCGATGGAACCGTCCTGGTGGCGCACTTGAGAGGTGACGAGTGGCTGTCGTGGATCGAGACGGCGAGCGGCTACACGATCGTGATCAACCAGACGACGCGTGCGTGGGAGTACCCAGCCAAGGACGCGCAGGGCAGGTTGGTCCCCTCGGGCCTAGTGGTCAGCCCCAAGTCGTCACCACCCTCTGGAATGCCCCGGCATCTGATGCCGAAGGCGCGCACTGACGAGCGAGCGGAAACTTCGGCGGAGCGCGCCGCAGCCGCGCTTGGGGGGAGCCACTGGCCTCCACGGCCGGTGTCCGGACCGAAGAATGTGCTCGTCATTCTCGTGCAGTTTGCAGACAGGTCACTCTCGACCACCGCGTCTGGCTGGGACAGCGTCATATTCGACACTGGCTCCGGCGCCAAATCGGTGGCCAATTTCTACACGGACAACTCGTTCGACACAATGTCGGTGGAGCCGGTTGCCCACTCTCAGCCTGGAAATCCCGCTGGCATCGTGACCGTGACTCTTGCGTCGTACCACCCGGACTACGGCGGAAACATACAGTATGATCCGGAAATCGCCTGGATTAACGAGGCACTGGCCGAAGCGGCCACCGTTGTTGACTTCCCCGCACTGGATACGGATGGCGACGGCGTGCTTCAAAACTCGGAAGCGATTATCTACTTCATCCTGGCCGGTTATGAAGCGTCCGGCACGCTGAAGCGGCCCAGCATATGGGCTCACGCGTGGGGAGGGTCGGGTGTCTCGGCAGGCGGTATAGATGTGAGGAGATGGGCCGTAAACGGGGAGTTGAACGACGACGACGCCCAGCATCCGATGGGTGTCATCGCCCACGAGTTGGGCCACTCGATGTGCGGCCTGGCGGACCTTTACGACACAAGTTATTACAATGCGGGCCTGGGAATATTCTCCCTAATGGCTTATGGATCGTGGGGCATGGCTTCTACCGATGCCTACGCCGGGACGACTCCTGTGTCCCTCGACGCCTGGTCACGGCAATACGTCGGATGGGCGTCGCCGCGGGTTCCCACGAGCTGGGGCACAATGGACTTCGGCCCCGCTCTCTCATCTCCAGACGCTCCGGTTAAGCTGGATTATCCGGATGTCAGCACTACTGAGTACTTCCTTGTGGAGAACCGCTATCCCACGGGTTGGGACCTGGGGATGGAGGATCAGCTCGGAACGGATTGGGGCGGAGGGCTGCTCGTCATACACGTTGACGAGACTATAGGAACTCCGTCCAGAAACAACATCAACGCATACGTGCCGGGCAGCCACCAGGGAGTCATGGCTGAAGAAGCCAGCACGATTAACGGTTCCCTGGTAGAGGGCACGTCCGAGGGCGACGTCACCCATCTGTTCTGGGATCCGAATAACACGACCTTCGACGACCTCTCTACTCCGAACTCCAGGCTTTACGACGGCACATCCATTTACGTCGGACTTTACGACATCTCGGTAAGACAAGAGACCATGACGGCCACGGTCCATACGCCGGGCGGAATGGTCGCTAGGCCGACCTTCGACCCGGATGGCGGGACGTTTGGCTCGGGTGTGAGTGTGACGATCAGTTGTGCGACGGACGGCGCAACCATCTACTACACGACGAACGGGAACGAGCCCACCGAGTCCGATCCGACCGTGGATTCCGGGTCGTCCGTGCTCGTGGATGCGACAATGGTGCTGAAGGCCAAGGCATTCAAGACAGGCCTGCCTTCGAGCCTGGTGAAGAGCGCCGTCTTCAGGATCGGCGGGGTTCCTTACGTGATCCACGTCAAGACCGACGGCGATGACCTGAATGACGGCTCGA
>Ga0315289_10013304_pt1 | contig 11537 bp, 11 predicted proteins | sample YL17G11_40_MG_FD_203452 | JGI IMG/M metagenome (GOLD analysis project Ga0315289, IMG submission 203452) | Sediment microbial communities from Yellowstone Lake, YNP, Wyoming, USA - YL17G11_40 | ecosystem: Environmental > Aquatic > Freshwater > Lake > Sediment | place: USA: Wyoming | collected... | reverse complement strand
CTGGTTCTTTAATGCCAGTCTTTTCTATTGCTAACTCAGAACTAGTCTTTGACGCTCTTCCTTCGGAAAGTTGTTTATAAATATCTTTCTGTTCAGCTAAGGCAGAATCTAGTTGAGATTTGACATCCAAATAATCTTCAGTCATCCCTTTACGTTTAAAAGTCTCTATCATTTTAGTATTTGCTGAAATATCAGAGTTGACTTGGCCCAATCTTTCTAACAACTGAGTTTCTGTTTGTTTAGGTTTAACTTCTGCCTTAGTTGGTTCTTTTATAACCTGTTTTACTTCTTCTTTTTTAAGTGACTCTCTGACTTTTTCCCAATAGGGTTTTTTAGTTAAGTCCATAACCTTGTCAACAGGGACTTGGATTGGTAATTTGCTGGATTGTGAAGCGTCAATGTGTTCTTGTTTTATTCCTAAAGTTTCTAAGAAGTCGGCCTGCTCTGTTTTAGTCAATAATGTCTTAGGTTTCTCTTTGCTAAGAAGGTTTCCTGCTTTATCCAATATTATAGGCTTATATTCTGGGGATATTTTATCTGGGAACATCTTTAATATCTGTTCAGGCTTTAATTGGACTGATCTTGGCACACCTAAAGCATTTAATTGGTCAGTAAGGACTTTTCTGATAAGGAAGTCATTAAAGTTTTTTATTTCTTTACCTGCTTCTTTAGGCGTCAACAAGTTACTTTCTATCTTATCAGCTAATGTATTTAACTCCGGACTTATTTCCTTTACATTGTCCATTATCACATCTTCAGGTAAGCCGCTCTCTTTTAAGATCTTGGCTTTAGTCTTGGAAATCTTTTCAAATGTAGTTCCTCTGGAAGCTAAAGGAGTCTGTTCTTTTAACCAAGTCTGATATTTGTAATAATCAGGCTGTAGGAATTTATCAACCTTGGCTTCTCCATAACCTATTATCCCACCTTTTAATCCCCAATCCAATACTTCAGCTATGTCTTTTATTTCTGGAGTAGTATCAGGAAGGTTATGCTCTATGTAACGTCTAAAGTTAATAAACTTATCCAACACTGTAAATTTAGCTATTACCTTAGCGACTTGAACTGGTGCGTTAATGCCACTTATTGCAATACCACCAGTTATTGGAGCTTCTAGCACCCTACCTACACCTTCTTTGATTATTCCACTTTCTCTTGGTTCTAAGACTTTATTTACTCTTGCATTATAGTCAGTAATACTTTCACCTTTGACAACATCAGGCATTTTGTCTTGTAAGTAAATATTAGTCTTCATCTGCTCTAAAGGTGAACCACTTGTGAAGAATCTTAGCAAAGAAGTTATTACAGAGTTTCTAGGAGTTTGAGAAGTATCCGGGACTTCTTGAGCAGAAGTTATATCAAAGGAAGTCGTAGCGATAGAACTTTCTTCATTGGTAGTTTCAACCGCACTGTTTATGTCAAAAGACATTATTTTCCTTTTTCTTTAGGTTTCCCACCGCCGCCTAAGTCTTTAAATGTTCCATCTGGATAAACCATGGCTTTATTGCCGTTCTTGTCTATCATCACTTTACCTTCTTTTGGAAGGTTAGAAATCTTTGAATTGGTCTTTAAAGCGATTGATTTAATAGCAACGTCTTTGGCGTTCTCTGGAGATAATCCTTTATTTACACCGTTTATGAAAAGTCTTTGAGCTTCATCAGTATATTTGCCCTTATTTTTACCGGAGATCGTATTGGTAAACTCTTCTAAAGATTTAACTGCTGTATAATGAGCGTTCTCATCAACAGACGGTTGGTTTAGTTCTGATTTAGGGTATTTCTTGCGTTGGGTATCAAACTTCTTACTTGCTTGCCCTATAAAATATGCGTATTGATCGACACCTAGTTTCCCATCACCATAAGCTTTAGTAGCGTCTTTGACTATTGCCATTATTTCTTTTTTGTTACCGATATTATCATCTATCAATTTAACAAAGTAATCAGATTTGCCTGTTTCGTTGGGTTGTGGCATTTCAGTATATTTCTTTCTTGCGGCAATATCAAATATGCTTGCTACATCGGAAGCTATCTTACCAGACCTTTGATACTCTCTAACTGTCTTGGTTGTTAGTGTTCCATCAACCAGACCTTGAGTTAAATCAAATGTTGATTGTGTCTGTTCATCTTTTATCTTCCAATCTTTTAATTCTTTTATCTTCTTGGCTTCCGAAGTCAGGTCATCTTCTATGTCTTTATAACTTTTAGGCAGAAGGTAATCTTTAGCACTTTTAAGTAGTTCTTTCGCAGTTTTTAATTCACCTGTTGCATTTAATAATTGCGAGGTTGAATTTGATACCGCCTCTTCTACATTTTTATTAGTTTCTAATACCCTTACTTCATTAGAATATCCAAACTTCGCCTGCTCCTCTACTTGATATTCGGATAGTCTGTTTATAGTCTCGCCAAGAGATTTAGCGTCACTGCCGACAGAATCTATGGTCAGTTTATTTCTAGCGTCAAATGTTTCTTTAGCGGCTTTTCTTAGCTGGGTAGTCTCATGTTGTATCTGGTTTTCTTTTTTAGAGACTATATGCCCTAGAAATTTAAGTTTTAAGTTTTCTCTATACTTTCCTTCAGGCATATCTTTTAGCAAAGTATCGCCTAATTTCTTCGTTTCATTTTTCCAGTCAACTGTCGACTTATCCGCTTGATTGCCTAACCTGTTCTTTATCCCTTTTGGCACAAGATAGCTTTTCCCGGTCTCATCAGTCTTTGATACTTCGCCTTCTCCATAATCTATCTGATTCATCCCGATCAAAAACTCGTTTTCTTTCTGTGCCATTTTAACTAGTTGCTTTTTTTCTTGCTGAGACTGTATCATATTGACTATGTTCATCCCGGCATTAGTAGCGGCAACACCTAGTCTTTCTTGAGCGGCATACTTCTGTTCTCCGAACTGACCCGGCACAGCATTAGGGATATTAACACTTGATACCTGTTGCGTTCCTATTTGCGGCACTTGGGCTTGGACTGAGCTTTGAGTCGTTGGTATTCTTGGCATTTTACTCCTATGAATAATACTTAGCTAATGTTGACGCACCTTCTAAGATAGAAGTGTAAGAGTTTAGTTTTCCTGCTTGATAAGCATATTTTCCTGCTCGCCTGTATCCTTCAGCTTGGCTTTTAAGCCCGGATACTCTTAGCCCGGCTTGTCTATCGGTATCCCAAGCAGCTACATCAGCACCTTGGGTTATCTTCCAAGCGTTCATATCAGCGTTATAGCGGATCATCTGCTCGTCTTCAGCTCTAGCCATCTCAGTGTCTTTGACTATATCAGCCGATGTAACAGAGCCGCCGCCTATTCCTGAAGCGGCAAATGAAGCTCTTTGTGTTCCTTCTAATGAAGCATATTTCTTTTGAAGTTGCTCTGTATCTCTCATCGCCTGCTCTTGAGTAGCTGTGACGTTAACTTTCTTTGCTCTTTCTATCAATATCTTATTTTCGGCGGCAGTCTGTTTTTCCAGTAAAGCCTGTTCATCAGCTACCTGTGCGTTATACTCATTAGTCTGCTTCTGAGCTTTACCGGCTTTCTGAGAGGTATAAGCTCCGTAAGCCGCTCCTACTACTCCAAAGATCGCTACTACTGCCGCTGGCATATTATTTCTCCTTCTCGTAAACTATTATTCCGTCTTTAATGGCTAATTGCTTAAATCCTAATTTGCCGCATAAAATCTGGATAGCTCTGTCTTCTACTCTAGCACAAGTCCTTATCTTATCTGTAAATTTAAACATATAATCAATTATAACATTTGTAAGCTTGATAGAATTAACCAGTCCTAGCCTTGTTCTTTTATCTACTAGCCCTTCTAGTATGTAATACTCATTCACTTTAAAATAGCCGATTATCCCTTTTAACTCGTCCTTTAGATATACTTTCCAGAACTCAATTCCATAATCTAAAAATAAAGACCTTGTTTCTTCTAAAGAAGTCTTATGCTTATTATTTTCTTGGGCTAAGGCACAAAAGTAATCGACATCCTTGGTACTTTCAAACCTAAAGCCGGAAGTTAATAATATCATGTTCCGCTAGTTCCTCCGGGTGTCAGTATCGGTAACACGCCTAGAATAGTCATAGGCAAAGGATCTGATTGTCTTACGCAAAATCTGCCGCCGTCTTTATAGCCTTGGTTAAGACTTAACTTAACGTCACCGGTATAGAGCGAATCATCAGTGGAAGTCTTATACTCGCCTGTCAATTCATACATATCAGAAAAGTCCGGGCCGGTATAGCCGCCTCTTGAGTTTAACATCCTCATTATTACCCTGCTAATAAGGACACGTTGCCCCTGCATTGTTCCGTCATTTAACGGTAACTCGATATTTAAGGTCTCTAAATCAGAGTTGTAAGGTAATCCAATATGGACTAAAGCCGCCGCATCAGTCAAGGTTATAGTCCCATTACTTACTACCTGTTGAGTCTGAACAACTCCGTCAGATAATATTGATACTGTCTTCCCATTTAAATGCGTCAAACCTGATATGGCACTGGCTGGCATTCCATAAATAGTATAGGCTTCGGAAGGTGGAGTAAAGTCTATTGTCTTTCTTACTATCCCGGTAGAAAGTCTTACCTCGTCCATCTTGCCTTTGAATGGCGATTCTTTTAACCCTAGGCAGACTACTGTAGAACCGTCTTCACTGATTAAAGTGTTTGATAGATTGTCTATTGCTTGAGTTGTAAATGTTATCATTTTAGCTTCCTATTGGTATCCAGTAACAAGTGCCAAGAGTACAGGTAGATACTATTTTCCAATAATCACCCTTTTTAACCGGGCATAAAACACCGTGGTTAACTGTATCACTAGCGGCAGAGGTTACTACTTTCCTTCTTATAGTAGTAGGGTCGGCCGCTGAGTCAGTATAAATCTCAAGACTTTCTGCGGTTAGAGCAGTATATGTGGAATATTTGATTATTACTATTCCTGAGCCGCCGTCACCGCCATTTTTTCCATCGACAGTGCCACCGCCGCCTGAACCTGTATTAGCCGCACAATCCACGCCATCGGTAGTCTTTCCGCCTTGACCACCGCCGCCAGCCCCACCTGCCCCTCCAGAGGCACTACCACCACCGCCGCCACCGCCGGCATAGGTTGTAGCGTCTATAGTGGCTATATTTATACCAGCTCCGCCAGTTCCACCAGCGCTGGAAGCGGCATTGCCGCCAACGGCAGAAGCACCACCACCGCCGCCACCGGCAGGGTTTGTTGAAGTCCAGCCAGTTCCACCATTTTCGCCATACCCTGTGCCACCGCCTGAATCGGCTTGAGTTCCAGCTCCTGGATTGGCTAATCCATCGGCTGTAGCTGAACCACCTGCACCTGAACCGCCGTCAGTGCCAGTATTTTTATATTGACCATGACCGCCACCTACGGCAGTTATATCATCAAAGACTGAATTGCCGCCGTCTTGACCTTCACCACCGCCGGTTGCGGATAGACCACCAGCACCGATTGTAATTGAATACGTTCCTGCTGTTACCGCCTTTGAAGCGTGATAGACAACTCCACCAGATCCGCCACCACCAAGTGTATTTCCTGAACCGCCACCGGCAACGACTAAGACTTGGACATAACCGCCAGCTGTAACTACAAAATTACCACCAGAAGTAAATGTATGATATTTATATCCACTATATATCCCCCTTTGACTAGAGACAGTTACTTCAGTCCCACCTGTTGCTGATATGGATATAATACCAAACTTTCCTGTAATTGACACCAATCCATCAGTTGCCGCTTGTTGAGCACCAAGACTTGTCTTCTCTACAAACGCCCCAAACATAGAATGTAGGTCAGTCCCAATAAAATCTTTGTGTAATTTATCTGACATATTTAACTTCCTATTGGTATCCAGTAACAAGATAACATAGTAACTCCACCGCTGACTGTTATCTTCCAATAATCATTTTTCTTAACTGGACAAGTGAATCCTAATATATCTGTCCCACTAAGTGCTGGAGCTAATACTTCCTGAATCTTTGTAGTAGGGTTAGAGGTCGCATCAGTATAAAAATAAAGATAACCTGATGTTGCATTGAAATTGCAGTTTGCTACAACAAGTCCGTCAGTTGTTGCTTGTTGTGCTCCATAACTGGAAGTCTTATCTTCCCATGTTCCAAGCATAATATGTAAATCAGTCCCAGTTAAATCTTTGTGTTGTTTATTTGCCATAGTCCTCCTTAGACCATTTTACCTATACTCAAGACACCTGCTATATTAGCCAAGTCATTAGTTCCAAATGTAGTCAATGTTATCAAAGGCTGAGAAACACCATTTATAAATACTAATGCGTTACTTCCATTTCTCTCAAACATAAGATGATACATCTGCCCGGTATTAAAGACGTAACTGGCTGAGGTAATATAGTCAGCCTGAGTTGTCCCGGCTGACACAAAAGACATTCCTAACTTGTCTGTCTCATCTTTAAAGAAAGCTGAGTAAGTGATCGTAGAATTATATTGACCAAAAAGATATTCTATTTTTGCCAATCTATCAAATGAAGCCCAAAACTCTAGACAGAAGTTTCCTGTGCCTATGGTAAAGTCTGCTGAGTCGTTTATTCTTAGACTAGAAGTATATCCGTTATACTCAGCACAGCCAGCTCCAAACTTCTCAGCGGTGTTATTGAATACAACAGAACTGACAGTCACGCCATGACTTTTAACATCGGCAAATGCTGACGTGTCGTTGTGCATTAAGAGCTTTGTGTATGTCTCTACAGCAGTAGTCTGGTCGTAAGTAATCCCGCAGTCTACAAAGAACTGGTCTTCTATTAACTCAGAAGCTCCTCTTTGGTCAAAATATTCTATGTATCTTTGTCCACCTCTATTGACTACTACCCAGACTTGGTTGTAACCAGTAGCCGGGATGACTGCTACCGATTCAAATAAGTCATCACCATCGTTAGTATCCCACCAAGTCCAAGCCAATACCTCTTGCTCTCTCATGTATGTCATGCACAACATAGTGCCATCATTTCTTACTGCAAAGACTAAAGAGTCCGGGTCTTGCTGGTAAGCCATATCGACTATACTGTAATTTGTAAATAGATGATTAGCTAAGATACTTAGATTGCCGCCTGAAAATGTATTAGAGAATAAGTCATAGCCTAAATCCCTTATTACATTTCCTCTTGACTGGACATAGATAGCCCGGTTGACTATTACCACCGGCTGGACACCGCTTGAGCCTGTGCTACTGTTTAATTGGGTGTTTACTGTCGTAGGTGATAGTATCTCATTACCTGAAGCTCCTACGCTCCACTCTGCTCCTGTTGATAAGGCTAAGAGTTGAAGAAGTGGTACTAGACCGTTTATAGTATTTAGCTTTTGGCTAGGCAAGTTTATACTTATTCCATCGGAATCTACTAATGGACTGTTCCTAAAATAGTCGTAATAATTTCCTGATTGAGTCATCCATATAGTCTGTGGCTCACTGTAAGAGCCGCCAGTCACTAGCCTATCTTGGGAGAAAGCAACCGTCTTTGGGTACTTTCTATAATCGCTCCATGACCCTTCAGCCCAGTTAGTCGTAGTTGCTGTTGAGCCTAGCCTTCTTTGGACTTCGGCATTTACAACCGTAGTCGAGGTATAGCCTGTTACTTCTACTATTCCCAGATGATAGAAAGGGTCTGAGCTTAGATCTATGTTAGCTGTGCCTGCTGTTTGTGTCTGCATATTGAGCCGGATATAAAAGGGCAAAGCTCCGTCAGACATATCCTCAGTGCCAAAGGTATTGACATTAAGGTCTCCGGCAGTACTGCTGAATTGTCTTAGGTCTGTCCAAGTCGTTGCGTCCTCGGACTTCTGGACTTTGAATGTTCCTGACCAAGTGCCATGGGAGATAAGCCGCCATGTGCCTCCACAAGCTACATATGAGGTTGTCCCAGCAGCTTCAAATGATTGGGATATTGCTTGACCGGATATATAATGGGTAAGCTCAAATAACGAGCCTACGTGTAAAGGGTCAAAGTAAGCGGCTGAAGCGGTCAGTGTCCCTGTGCCGCTTGTTAGCGATGACTTCATTGTGGTTGTTGTATCATTGGCTAATCTAAATGGGCCGTTTTCATTAGCATAAGAACCTAATGTCCAAACAGTATCATAAGAGCGTATCAATTCTCTTGGTGCAAAGTCGGGGTGGACTATATATAAAATATCCGCTGACTGAGCAAATCTTAGGTCAGCAAGGTCATTCTCATCGTAAGGAGTCGGCACTTCATAAATAGTCTGGGCTATTACTTTACCAGCCGCTAGGTCAACAGTGAATGTCGCTGAGGTATGATTTTGAGCGGTAAAGTATATTGCCGCCGCCGCTGTGCCGTTGGTATAATAAAGATATGTTCCGGTTGCGTAGGTCTGTCCTACAGCCCAAGTATTTATATCAACTGTAAACTTGCCTAATGCTACATCAGCGGCAATAGAGCCTGTGCCTGATGTGCAGGCTTGAATACATCTGTAAATATTACTTGAGGCGTTTGTTATATCGTTTAAAACATAGACTGTAGCAGTAGCCCAAGTAGTTCCTTGACTCTTTATTATCTGACCATTATTGGTATAGAAGCGGCAGTAGTAATCGCCAAACTCTATTATAAAATTCTCCGTAGTGGAGAATTGAAAATCAACTACTCTGACTTTAGAGTTATTTTTTTTCGATGTGGCTACATAGTGAAGACCGGGGCGATTAGATATACCGCCATGAGGATGGACAAAAAAGTTGCGTAGTTTTCTTGCTCCTGTTCCGTACTTTTGAATATCAGTTCTAGCAAATAACGATGGAGCAAACTCTCCACCTGAGAAGCTAGGCTTTATTGTATGTATTGGTTGAGCCATTTATTATCCGTTAGGGTGCGTGTTGTTAGGGTCAAAGTAATCCAAAGACTCATCTGAACCGCCTCTTGCGTCTATGAAAGACGATGTTCCTTCTTTGATATGGTTAGGATTGTTTTCTAACGCACTAGACCTTTCGGCTTCACTTGATAAAAACTTATATTCATTCAACATATTATTAGCCAGTTCATAGTTACCTGTTAATTCCAAACATACATCAGCCGCTATCTTATACGAAAACATCTTGACAAAGCTTGCGTCAAAGAACGAAGTGTCGGTAACGTCAAAAGTATATTCACAAAGAGCGTCTATGGCGTCTGTCAGTATTACTCTTTGAGAATTAGTCGGATCGTATAATACTCTAAAATCATCACCCTTTGTCTTATCAACTACATTCTCATTATAGACAACCCACATAGCAACGCAGTTACTTGGATAATCATAAGCGTATATAAACTCCCCGGCATATAATCCGCTGGTCGTTAGCGTTGCGTAAGTAGTGTTTAAAGTAAGCGTAGTCACAACTGTACCGAATGGCCAATCGTGACTACGCAAACATTCTTTCCTTGAGGTGTCCCAGACACGCATGACAGCCTTAGCGGCAACAGTCGCCTCAGTTGTCGTAACAATAGGTGCTACTGCTATATGCCCTAGAGCTAAATTGATTATTTCTACTTGGGTTGCCAAAATACTCCTCCAAATTTTAAGGAAGGCATAGGGTTTTACCCCTATGCCGTTCTCCTTATGTGCTTTTAAACACTACATAACTTATTGAGCCGATAGTAGCCGCATTAGTGTAAGCTGAGAAGCCTACTCCTGCGGTTATAGCTGAACGTGTAACATATACTGATGCTGTAGTCGAAGCTATGACCTGAGCCAATACCACATCTGCCGCCTCAATAGACGCTAGAGCCACTATCACGTCAAATACTCCGACAGTAGTTGTAGTGGACGTAATAGCTTGCTTGCCTGCCGCCAATACATGATATGGCACATAGCGAGAACTTGTGCCATCGTGGTAATGCCCGGTTGACGCATTAAACGCCGAATTTAGCATAGCGTTTTGGTCTGGCGTATTAAAATCATATGCCATACTTTCTCCTTAAACCTGTTCCATAAACCGTGCCAAGCTGACAAGATGTGAACAGGTATCGCTGAACATAAGTTGAGTTACGAACATAATGCCTCCTTACGAATTGTTACGATGGACTACATAACATAATGAACCCGGTGAGCTTTCATTGGTATAGACTGTAAAGCCTGTCCCGGCTGTTATGGTGACCCATTTGATATAACAGTTAATAGTCGCACATGACTGTAGTTGGCAAGTAACAACATCGGTTGCTTTGATGTCGGTGTAGGCTACGATATTATCAAATACCCCTGCTCCGGCAGTGCCTGATGTAGTCAATGCTTGCCTTCCAACATAAGGCCATGAGTAGTTCAAAAACTCCCATAGGTCTGTTGAAGAAAAATTCCTTTTTGCCATTGGTTACTCCTTTTAAAGAATGTAGAGGGTGAGTGTCCCCACCCTCTACAAGTTGTTTACTTCACTTTGTCCATGGTCATGTCGATGTCTTTTACCATTCTAGCGTCAATTTTGCCTGCAGCTACTTTGTCTGCTAAAGTGTATTGAACATACAGATACCTAAACGGTGAGTCAGTCCCTGAAATAGAACCCGGCTTGTAGATGTCCGGCCCGATATGAGCTGTCCACAAGACATAACCGGCAGTCGCTGTCGTAGAATCCCACAAAAGATTCTTAGTAGCCACTACTGCGTTACTAGCGAATGTCGTTTCATTAGCCATCATCAAAGCCATAGTAATACTAGCTCCTGATGTGATAGTGAAAGCTGTGTCAACTAAGAACTGGATATACAGTTCATCGTTGTGACCAAAACCAGTACTCAACATATCAACATAGTATGTTGAAGAACCGGTTGTAGTGATGGATTGAGCATCACTAAATATTAAATTGCTGTCTATATACATAATCTTCTCCTTTTAGGATTACTTAGTTACTATACAAAGCCCCATTGTTTAAACCTTAGGTAGTTGTAGTCAAGGCTGTTTCGGTATTAGTTATACCATCGACTCGTCTGCAAGGAACTCCCATAAAGTTCAATGTCGGTCTGGAAATGCTTGGGCCTTGTAAGTTTTCAAGGGTGATAAACGCATTGGACTTGCTTAACATCTTCACTCGCAACATAGCTCTGACTCTCTGGTTCATGTAGAACACAGGGCGGACATTACCTGAAGGAGGTAATTTATCCAAAGCCTGAGACATGTACTTGATTATGTTAGCTGATGTGTCGGAAGTGTCGCCTGCTGTTTCAAGAGCAACCGTTCCTACGTTAGCAATACGGACTACATAACGCCAGTCTCTTACTGCTAATCCTACTTTCCACTGGTAATGAGTCCTGTAAGCCTGATACCTGCCAGCCGGAGTCTGGGAGTCATAGATAGTGTGTTCGCCAAGGTCATTCATTGACAACCCTGCTTTAGAACCTTTGGGGAAAATACCATGGATACTGTCGGTTGACCAACCTACTAACCAGATGGAAGTAGAATTAGTTCCGCCGCCAGCGTCAATAACATTTCCTGCGGTAACTGAAAGTCCACCATCAATCTGATAATATCTTGGAGCTAATCCAACAAACTTCTCAGGGTCGGTGGAAGTGTCGCCGTATATTAAAGCTGTAGTCATAGCCTGATTC
>Ga0315289_10013303_pt1 | contig 11538 bp, 11 predicted proteins | sample YL17G11_40_MG_FD_203452 | JGI IMG/M metagenome (GOLD analysis project Ga0315289, IMG submission 203452) | Sediment microbial communities from Yellowstone Lake, YNP, Wyoming, USA - YL17G11_40 | ecosystem: Environmental > Aquatic > Freshwater > Lake > Sediment | place: USA: Wyoming | collected... | reverse complement strand
TATTGGAGTAATAGGAGATTTTTTTATAAACCTCGCAGGCGAGGGAAAGAAATTTATTGAGCTAGGATGGTTTATTATTGGTTTTTTAATTTACGCGGCAACTGCGTTTGGTTGGTTTTTTGTGATGAAACATATAAAACTTTCAACCCTCGGTGTTTTTTATGCTATTTCAACCATGTTATTTTTAACAATTGTGAGCGTTTTCTATTTTAAAGAATCTATAAGCCCTTACGAAATTATTGGAATTGTACTTGCTGTGATATCTATTATATTACTTGGGAAACTTGCTTAATTTTATTTATCTCCATCAAACAGGTTCGAAATAGAAATGGTGAATCAAAATAAAATAATTAAAGAAGTTGAAAAATACGGTTTTCAAATTATTCAATTTGAACCTAAGGGGAATTCGGCGGCGGCATTATAAAATAGTATAAATCTATGAAAATACAAATTTTAGGTTCAGGTTGTCCAGCATGCAAAAAATTATACGAAATGACTAAGGTCGCCATATCCGCCAATGATTTGTCAATTGAGGTGGAATATATCACCGATGTGCAAAAAATGATTGAAATGGGCTTGATGCAAAGTCCGTCACTTGTGATTGACGGCAAAATAGTAGCCGCCGGCCGCGTGCCGAGCGGCGACGAATTAAGAGAAATTATCGCCAAGCACAAAGAATAATTATGGACATCTTTTATCCGGTCAAAATTTTTTCGGATTGGTTAAGTTTTTCTCTCTTAGGCCTAGCAAAGGCCTCTATTTTTGGCCCGGCGGTGAATTTTTTTGTTTATGACAGTATTAAAATCGCCATTTTGCTTTTTGTCATTATTTTTGCCGTTTCGTTTGTTCGTTCGTTTCTGCCGCCGGAAAAAATCAAAAAAATTTTGACGAATCGTTTTGAAATTGTCGGCAATGTCTTGGCGGCGATAATTGGAATTGTTACGCCGTTTTGCTCTTGTTCGGCTGTGCCGCTTTTTATCGGTTTTGTGGAAAGCGGCGTGCCGCTCGGCGTGACTTTTTCCTATCTTGTCAGCGCGCCAATGGTTAATGAAGTGGCGGCAGTTTTGCTTTTGGGACTATTCGGCTGGAAAGTCGCTTTGATTTATATCGTTTCCGGCGTAACGATTGCGATTATTACCGGCGTTTTATTAGGCAAAATGAAGCTCGAGCATTTAGTCGAGGATTATGTTTGGAAAATCAAAGCCGAACAAGCCGTGGAGCTAGAAGCGAAAAACACAATGGCGAGAATAAAAGAGGCGCGACAATACACTATTGATTTATTCAAAAAAATATTTCCTTATGTCTTGCTTGGTGTGGGAGTTGGCGCGTTTATTCACGGCTACGCGCCGGAAAATTTTTTGGCGACTTTGGCGGGCAAGGGAAATATTTTTGCCGTGCCGATTGCTGTTTTGATCGGCGTGCCGTTATATTCTAACGCCGCAGGAACGATCCCGATTGTAAAATCGCTGATTGAAAAAGGGTTGCCACTCGGCACCGCTCTTTCGTTTATGATGGCGGTAACGGCGTTGTCTTTGCCCGAAATGATAATTTTGCGAAAAGTGCTAAAACCGAAACTTCTCGCAATTTATATCGCGATTTTAACAATCGGAATAATTTTTACCGGCTATCTGTTTAACTGGATAATTTAATTCGGCTACGGACGGGCAGGTCGGATTATGACTTGACAAGATTTATGGTTCCTATATAATAGGCAATAAAGCCAATTTGGCTTAAAATAAAGGTCTTAAAATAAGGGTTTATTATTAAATATGAAAAAACTAATCATTGTCTTGTTCCTGTTTCTCATCCTGCCCTTTGTGGCAAGTGCCGACACAACTTGTCTGAAAGGCGATGTTAACAACGATGGTGTGTGGGATGAAGCTGACATCAATCCATTTGTGGCGGTTGTCACTGATCCGAATTCGGCAAATAAGTGGGAGTACTGCGCCGCAGATATTAACGATGACGATTTGGTGGACTTTGGCGACATCAATCCTTTCAGTGCTCACTATCCTCTTTGTCTGAAAGGCGATGTCGATAATGATGGCTACGTTACACCGGCTGACATCAATCCCTTTGTGGCGGTTGTCTCTGGAGAGCCATGCACCCCACTGCAATTCTGCGCCGCAGATATGAACAATGACGATTTGGTGGACTTTGGCGACATCAATCCTTTCAGTGCTTTATTTGTCAACGATCCAGTCGTCGCTGACATCATCTATGAGGCCATCGTTAGTGACACTGGTGACACCGCACCCCAAAACGACACTGATGAAGTCATCGTTAGTGACACTGGTGACACCGCGGCTCCAAACATCACTGATGACGCCATAGTTGATATCACAGCTCCGGTTATCACCTTAACTGGCGCTGCCACGGTTAATCTTACAGCTGGTGATTCATACACCGATGCCGGAGCCACTGCTCTTGATGATATTGATGGCGACATTACAGCCTACATCGTTGTTACCGGCTCGGTTAATACAGCAATCGTCGGAACTTACACGCTTCATTACAATGTTTCCGACGCGGCTCTTAATCCAGCAGTGAAAGTGACCAGAACCATTAATGTTTCTGCAGCGCCTAGCGGTGGCGGCGGAGGCGGAGGTGGTGGAGGTGGCGGTGGCTTTTACGCTCCGGGGCGATCGCTCCAGTTTGTTCCGACTCCTGGGATGGTTTTAGGAGCCCAGACAAGCGCTGAGATTCAGGCGAAAATCAAGGAACTGCAAGTAAAAATTACCGCGCTTCTAGTCCAGCTTTTTGAGAAGCTTCAAGAAATAGCATAATTCGTAACTGAACTCTATATTTCTGAGAAATACCCCTCTTTTCGAGGGGTATTTCTTTCTTAGAATTTATGGTATAATATGAGTGTAATGAAGTATTTTATTCCCCATCGGGAAAATGACTATCGGCCGCGCTTCTTTAGCGTAGAAGTTGTGGCAATGACGGCAATTGTTTTTGGAGCCATATTTTTGCTGGCGCTTTGTATTCCGCTGATGCAATCCTACACAGATTTTTTGGCCTCGGTTTATCCTGACGTACTTGTTTCCTACGCAAACGAGGCAAGAAAAGACATTCAAAATGAAGGAGCGCTCTCGGTTAATCCGTTACTTGAAAAAGCAGCCCAACTGAAAGCTCAAGATATGGCGGCAAAGGGATATTTTTCACACAACAGTCCCGACGGCAAAACTCCGTGGTACTGGTTTGACTTTATCGGATATTCGTTCAAATACGCGGGAGAGAATTTGGCGATTAATTTTCAGGACTCCAAAGAAGTTAATGATGCTTGGCTCGCATCTCCGGAGCATAAAGCGAACATCTTAAACCCCCAGTTTACTGAAATTGGAATTGCCACTGCCGCGGGAATGTATGATGGCAAAAAGGTCGTCTTTGTTGTCCAGCTGTTTGGGACTCCGGCTAGTCAGCAATTTACCGAGGATATTCGGGACAAGATAAAAACGATTTCAAACAACGTATCTATAGCGATTCCAGAGGTAAGTGCAAAGCAGGTCGCGGGCAGTTTTGAGAGCCAGAATGAGAAGGTAGGACTTTTGGAAAAGATTTTAGCTTCTCCAAGAACTTCGATAGGATGGTTTTATCTGGTTGCAATGGTGGCGATTACCGCCCTGATATTTCTTGCGGCCATCGTTGGATTCAAACGTGTCCATAAATCGGTTTGGATTAACGGATTGATTCTGCTTCTTTTTATTCTTTTAATCTTTCTCGCAAATAACTATATCCATCTAGCCGAAAGCGCGATTGTTTAGATGTTAATTGATGACGTAACAATTAAAATGGGGGCCGGTAACGGCGGAAAAGGCGCCGTGGCTTTCAATAAAAATTTAATGAGTTTGGGACCGACTGGCGGGAGCGGCGGCAAAGGCGGCAGTATTTATTGCGAAGGCGTTTCTGATTTGAGCGCGCTCGGGCAGTTCCGCTTTAAAAAGGAATTTTTTGCCGAGAGCGGCGAGGATGGCCGCGGCCAATTCCGCGACGGCCACGACGGAAAAGACCTTATTTTAAAACTACCGGTCGGGACCGTAATCCATAATTCTACGAGCGTCGGCGAAATTAACGTTGAGAAAGTCGGCGAACGGATCCTTCTCGCGAAAGGCGGCATCGGCGGAAAAGGAAATTTTCAATTCCGTTCTTCCGGAAACACTTCGCCGAAACAATTTCAAGCGGGTCTTTCCGGCGAACAGTTTACCGCAAGACTCGAACTCAAGCTTATTGCCGATCTGGGTCTTATCGGTTTGCCGAATGCGGGAAAATCCAGTTTGCTAAACGGGCTTACGAAAGCAAAAAGCAAGGTCGCAAACTATCCTTTCACGACCTTAGAGCCGAACTTAGGAGTATATTACGAACTCATTCTTGCGGATATTCCCGGACTCATTGAAGGCGCCTCCGCCGGCAAGGGTTTGGGTATAAAATTTCTCCGCCATATTGAACGCACAAAAATCCTTTTCCATTTAATTTCTGCAGAATCTAAAGACTCTGCCAAAGATTACAAAATCATCCGTAAAGAACTGGGCGCGTGGAACGCCGCTCTTCTCAAAAAACCGGAACGGCTTTTTCTCACGAAGAGCGATCTTTTAACGCCGGAAGAACTTGATAAAAAATTACAGGCGCTTAAAAAAATAGATTCTCACGCGATGGCGATTTCAATAATCGATGAGAAAAGCATAAAAAACGTGAAAAAAATCCTGAACGATATCAAGATTGAAAAATAGTAAAAATTATCGGAGAATCCTTTTGCGCAACCTGATACTTTTTGGGGTTACTTCCACCAATTCGTCGTCCCCGATATATTCAAGCGCTTGTTCCAAAGAAAGTACGCGCGGAGGAATAAGATCATCCGACACCGCGTCTACTTTTGTTCTAAAATTAGTAAGCTGTTTCTGCCGGCAAACGTTTACCGCGATATCGTCGGTCTTCGCGTTTTCGCCTACCACCTGGCCCTTATAAACTTTTTCACCGGGGCCGACGAACATTACGCCCCGTTCCTGGGCGCGCAAAAGCCCGTAGGCGGTCGTCGTTCCCGATTCGTGAACAACCAGCGAACCGTGAGAATTCATCGGGACGAAATCAAACTTGGGAAAATAACCGGCAAAGAGCGAATTAATGGTGCCCGTGCCTCTCGTTTCAATCATAAATTCGTTCCGGAAGCCGATAAGACCGCGAGTGGAAATGAAAAAATGAAACGAGGCAACGCCATTTTGAACGCTCATATTTTTTAATTCGCCTTTCCGCGCGCTCATTTTTTGAATAACAAGCCCGGAATGTTCTTCCGCCACTTCAATCCAGACGTTTTCTGCGGGCTCCGAAACGATGCCGTTTTCTTCGTTAAAAATCACTTCCGGCCTTGAAACCTGCAATTCGTATCCTTCACGCCGCATTTTTTCTATGAGAATCGCGAGGTGCAATTCGCCGCGTCCGCTCACGGTAAATTCTTCGGTTGAATTTCCTTCTTCCACGCGAAGCGCCACGTCGTTATCAAGTTCTTTGAAAAGTCTTTCGCGGAGATTGCGGGACGTGCAATATTCGCTCTCGTTACCGAAGAACGGAGAATTATTGACCGAAAAAACCATCTTGACCGTTGGCTTTTCAATGGTAATCGGAGGCAACGGATCGGGACGGGCCGTGTCGGCCAAAGTGTCGCCGATATTTACGTCCGGTATTCCCGCGAACGCCACAATATCGCCGGCGCGCACGGAAGAAACGGGCACCCGCTCAAGCCCGGAAAAAGTCATAAGTCCGGTGATTTTATAATTTTTAACAGAACCATCTCTCTTAATATGCGCGACCTGCGCTCCGTTTTTCACCACACCGCGCTCAAGACGACCCACCGCGATTCTTCCCTGATAATTATTATATTGGATTGACGCCACCATCATTTGAAAAGGCGCACCGCTTAAAACTTTCGGGGCGGCAATGTGATGCAAAACAGTTTCAAATAGAGGTTCAATATTTTTCATAAGAGAAAGATCGGGCGAAACGCCCGCCACACCCAGCTTGCCCGCGGCGTAAAGAATGGGAAAATTTAACTGCTCGTTCGTCGCGCCGAGTTCAATAAAAAGTTCAATCACTTTTTCAAGCGCGTAATTTATTCTGGCGTTCGGCTTGTCAATTTTGTTGATAACCACGATAATTTTATGTCCGGCGTCAAGCGCTTTTTTCAGCACGAAACGGGTTTGCGGCATCGGCCCTTCTTGGGCGTCAATAAGCAAAAGCGAACCGTTCACCATATTCAAAACACGCTCAACTTCTCCGCCGAAGTCGGCATGGCCGGGCGTGTCAATAATGTTAATCTTGGTTTTACGGTAGATTACCGCGGCATTCTTGGAAAAAATAGTAATGCCGCGCTCGCGCTCAATCTCGTTTGAGTCCATAATAAGCTCGCTATTTGCAAGTTTGCCGAGCTTAGTTTTGGATTGCTTCAGAAGCGCGTCAACTAAAGTGGACTTGCCGTGATCAACATGGGCAATAATCGCAATGTTGCGTATTGAATCCATAAAAAATATGGAAGTTATTTTCGTCCGCTTCTTCGTGCCGGAGGAAGCCCAGGAAGTTTTGAGAGCGGCAACGTGATGCGGATAAGACGCTCAATCCCTCGCACGTCGCCTCTTTGGTCAGGCGTAGCAAACGAAATCGCGTGTCCCGCGCCGCCGGCGCGAGCGGTTCGGCCAATGCGATGCACATAACCCTCCGGGCTTTGAGGAAGGTCGTAATTCAACACAAGCTCTATTCCCTTCACGTCTATTCCTCGGCTGGCGATGTCGGTTGCCGCAAGCACGCGGTATTTGCCGTTCTTGAATCCCTCAAGCGCTTCGCGGCGCTGGCTAAGTGAACGGTTTGAGTGGATCTCGGCAGCCGTATGGCCCATCGCGCGAATGTTTGCGGCAATCTTGCGCGCTCCGAATTTTGTCCGTGAGAATACAAGCACAGGACCGCGATATTCATGCAAGATGTTTTCCAAGAGCCGCGGCTTATCATGTTTTTCCACAAAGAAAAGTTCCTGAGTCACTTTCGCTACGGTAGTGCCGGAAGGAGCAATTTCCACGCATATGGGAAGTTTCATATTCGCCCGCGCGATAGCCACGATATCCTGCGGCATTGTGGCCGAGAAAAGCATTGTTTGCCGGTCGCGAGGAACAGATTGGAGTATCCGCTTCAACTGCGGCGCGAAACCCATATCAAGCATCCGATCCGCCTCGTCGAGCACAAGCACAGCAACCAAACTAAGTGAGACCGTCTTTTGTTCCAAGTGGTCGATGATCCTCCCCGGAGTGCCAATTACTATCTGTGGGTTTCTGCGGAGCGCCTGAATCTGGTGGTTGATGGATTCGCCGCCGATCAAAACTGCCGTTCGTATGCCGAGGGGCACTCCGATTTTATGAAAGACTTCGTTTACTTGAAGCGCGAGCTCCCTTGTCGGCAATACCACGAGTCCTTGCTTTCCGCGGAGCGCGGCCTGAATCATGGGCACGCCAAAGGCAAGTGTCTTTCCGGTGCCGGTCTGGGCAATGCCGATGAGGTCCTTCCCATCAATTGCCGGAGGGATTGATTGTTCTTGAATGGGCGTGGGGGCTTTGAAATTGAGCTTATCAAGAACTCCTAAAATACTCGGCGCGATGCCGAGATTGTAAAAAACCGATGGTCGGTTCATATTGGGTACTATAACCTAAAAAAAGGCGGCTGGCAAATCCTTCACTGACTATTGACAAATTGTTTTTACCGGCTAAAATAGGGGGCAGAAAGGAGGTGGCGTATGCCTTGGAAAATTTGGTGGTACGCCTTTTGCGCCTTTGTCGCTCTTTGTTAGAACAGCTTAATTAAAAGCAAGGCCGGATACTCCTTTGGGCCCTCCTTGACTCGCGGCGGGGGATTTGCTATAAAGGAGACAAAGACGTTGCACTCCCTGTTTCTGTCCACCTGGACACCTCCAGAACACCTCGACAGGGAGAGCGCGGGGCGGGTTGTGGAAGGATTCACAATCCGCCTTTTATTTTTGTGTTATCATGAAAATATGAAAAGACGATGGCTGACGCCGCTGCGGGTAGCCCCGCGGATGGAAGGCAAGGTGAGAAACCGCGGTATCAGACCGCAGCGCCGCGGGAAACAGCGCTAAAAAAGCACCCCGACCTAGGTCGGGGTGCGAAAGGAGCTTTTCAACCGGCGAGTTGCGAAAGCACCTCGCTAAGTGTTCCGGCCACGGCCGGGGCAATGTCCACTTCCTGAATCCGACCGCCGGTGGAGCCCTCGTAGTCGGTCTCGCCGTCGCCTCGCGGCCGGGTGTTGCCCAGCCAGATATTTGCGAACGGCTGCTGTTCACCCTCGGGGAAGAATCTCATCTTCCAGCCCCGGGAACAAACAGGGTGAGTAGTAATCAGATTAACACTCTGGGCGTTGACTTCGTGTAGTCTCCGCACGGTCGTGACCGCCGTGCTCCCGGAATCAATTTCATCGTCGCGCATAAAGAGATGAAGGCCGGAGAGATCGTGAAGGTCGCAGGAAATCGGCACCTCGGTTCCGAAGTTTTTTCTGGCTACTCTTAAAAAGTCCTCCCCGTCTACCAACTCGACGCGGGTGTTTATTCGCCGCTTCGGCGTGGCTAGCACACCGACCCCAAGGAGTTTGGCCAAAGCCAGCGAGCGCTCAATTGAACCAAGGTCTGGTGAGTAGACGCGGACTTTTTCTTGGCCGCCGAGGGTTTGGACTACGCTAGCAATGGCCTCGGCAAAGAGTCGCGTCGGGTCGCTAAGATGGAGCTTGAGGCCGAATTCGGCGCAGTACTTTAGAGTGTTTTCTAGCGAGTGGGGCTCACAAACAACCAATGCATCCGCCCCCCAGTGTTTGAGGTCGCGGATAAACCAGCGCAGGCGGGTGATTTCGTGCTCAAACTCCTCATGGTCCTGACGTCGAAAGCGAAGGAAGCTCAAAACCGCCGTCACTGAAGTGGCGCCGTACTGGTGTTTGCAGGCGGTGAGCAAATCCTTGAGTTCGCTGACTAGCTTGTGGTTGACAGGACAGCTAAAAATGAGAGCGTGGCGACCCTTGATTGCTTGGGGATTTTCCATGCGGAAGCCGGGTTCGCCGTCTGGCCAGGTATTGTGCCAGCAGTGACTGAACCCCAGACCGAGATTGGTGACGTTGTTGACCAGTCGAAGCACTGCCGCATCAAAGCGGTGGTTGCCGGTCCCGCCGTAGACGACAAATCGGTTTTTTTGCAGCATGACTACTCCTTTCGGATTTCAAAGGACAAGTGACTGAGTCAGAGTTTACCCCAAAGAAACGCGCTTGGCAATTAGCGGTTATTTCAGATATAGTTCTACAATAAGAAAAAAATTTCACTATTTTGATTACGCTGCCACGACTCCGCTGGACCCGCGAGTTTTTAAAATGATGCGGTCTTATCTCCAGAATAAATTCGGCAATCCTTCCAATCTCTATAAATTGGGCCGGGAAGCCCAGCGGGCAATCGAAGACTCGTCCGAGAAAATCGCCGCGGTCCTGAATTGTCAAGCGAAAGAATTGATTTTCACCGGCTCGGCAACCGAAGCTAATAACTTAGCTATTGCCGGCGTCGCTCGGGCCAATAAAGACAAAGGCGGTAAAATTATCATCTCCAATGTTGAACATAAAGGTATCCTGGCCGTTGCCTCGTATCTGAAGCAAGAAGGGTTTGAAACAATCCGGCTTAATGTTGGCGAGAATGGCCTTATTAACCCCGAGGAGCTGAAAAATATTCTTGCTGAAGAGACCATTTTAGTATCCGTCACTTACGCTGATAATGAAACCGGCTCAATCCAGCCCGTCGGCAAGATGGCGGAAATTATCAAGGAATTCCGGAAAAAACATTCTTGTCTCACGCCTTATTTTCACACCGACGCCAGCCAGGCCGCCCCTTATCTGGACCTTGACGTTGAACGGCTGGGTGTTGATTTAATGACTCTCTCCGGCCATAAAGTCTACGGTCCAAAGGGTATCGGCGCTCTTTACGTTAAAAAAGGAATACCCATCAACCGCTTGCGTTCTGGCACCGAAAATGTTCCGGCAATTGTTGGTTTTGGTGAAGCAGTAAAATTGGCAGAAAAAGAAAAAAAATCAGAATACCAGCGAGTAAAAAAACTAAGGGACAAATTAGAACAAGGAATTTTCAAAATTATTTCCAAAGTAATTCTTAATGGTCATCTGGCAAAACGGTTGCCCAATTTTCTGAATATCTCCATTTTGGACATCGAAGGTGAAGCGCTCCTGCTCTATTTAGATGAAATAGGTATTTATGTTAACACCGGCTCGGCCTGTAATTCCCAGAGCTTGGAACCGTCTCATATTCTTACGGCTCTCGGCCGGCCCCACGAATATGTCCACGGCAGTGTCAGATTCACTCTGGGGAGATATTCTCAAGAAAATGATATTGATTATGTTCTGAAAAATTTGCCGCCCCTGGTGGAAAAATTAAGGAAAATCTCGCCCCTCAAGCTTAAACTCGGGAAAAAGAAACAATGAAAAAAAGAAAACCGGATGTGATAAATAAACTCGCCGGCGGCAGCTGGGCTTATTCAAAAATAGTTAAAAGCCATTTCTTCAGCCCGCGTAACCTTTTGGTGGAGGACCCGGACAAATTGCAATTCGACGCCGAGGGAATTGTCGGCTCACCGGCCTGCGGCGACGTTATGCGCATTTGGCTGAAGATAGACCCCAAAACAGAGCGGATAAAAGAATTTAAGTGGCGAACTTTCGGCTGTGCCAGCGCCATTGCCGCCACCTCCATGCTTTCGGTAATGGTTACCGAAAAAGGCGGCCTGAAAATCGACAAAGCCCTGCAAATAAAACCCCAGGATATTATGAAACGGCTCGGCGGTTTGCCGGAGCGGAAAATTCATTGCTCGGTTTTAGGCGACAAAGCTTTGCGTTCGGCTCTGAACAATTGGTTCAAGAAAACCGGCCAATTTGGGCGGATTATCGTTGAGGGATTAAAAATTCTTGACCCCCACACCAAAGTTACCGAGGCCGACATCGAAGAGGCGGTCTTGGCTGGCGCCTTGACGTTGGAGGAAGTTCAACAAAGAACTAAAGTGGGCATCGGTTATCCCCAATGCCTGCCTGAAGTCGAGCAATTTATCCGTTTTTACAAGGAAAAATATTTCGGGGGTGGCGGTGGGAAATAGAGAACTAACGATAAATATCGCGCCGGTGTCCAACTTTGAGCAAATGTATCGTGTTCGAAGAGACAAATCTGAACACCACCCGATAATCCTTGCCGAGCCGAAAAGAATAAAATCCCTTAAGTGGGCCAGTTAGGGGTTTGGTGTGAAGCGAAGCTGAAAATGGATTTTTTTGTAGCTGGTTAAGTTTGCCGCGCAAACGAAGCTGTAGTTTGCGTTCAAGGCCCTTGGCTGATTCGAGAAATTCTTTGCCAAAAACCAGATGAATCATCGCGCCGCCAGAAGCTTTAAGAAGTTCTTAGAATCGTAGCGATACGCTGGCCTTTCCGCGGCGGCTTTGAGTACGCTTTTGACAAACTCGGCTTTATAT
>Ga0315289_10013302_pt1 | contig 11538 bp, 8 predicted proteins | sample YL17G11_40_MG_FD_203452 | JGI IMG/M metagenome (GOLD analysis project Ga0315289, IMG submission 203452) | Sediment microbial communities from Yellowstone Lake, YNP, Wyoming, USA - YL17G11_40 | ecosystem: Environmental > Aquatic > Freshwater > Lake > Sediment | place: USA: Wyoming | collected... | reverse complement strand
GCCCCCCAGCTGCACCCATTTGGATTTCTCATCCAGCTGCCCGTAGAGCCCAAGGATTTGCATGCCCAGATTAGACACCCTCTGAGCAACACGGGCGCCATGGATCTTATTCTGGCAACCCGGAATCACAGTGAGCATTTTCTGGCTCGCCATCCAGTTTATTCTTTCGCCCATGTTACGCCCTACTTCAATCTCAATAGCTATCTCAGCCAGTCTATTCCGAATAAGAGGATCCTTGGCCAAAGGCTGACCATTGACGTGGGTCTCCCTGCAATACTGCACCAACTGATCAAAGTATCTCCTGGCATTGTGGAGGATGACGAGCCCGTAGCTTCTCTCAATAGCGAAGGCGTGCATACTTACATCCTTCCCCTTGTTCTTCTCCCCGAGGAGGTTCTCTTTAGGAACCCTGACATTGTCGTAGAAGACCTCACAAAAGGCGCCAAGCCCGGTCATCTGCGTTATTTGGCGCATGGTAATCCCCGGGCTCTTAGGATCGACAATGAAAACGCTGATCCCCAGATGCTTCTTGGGGGCGTTGGGGTCAGTTCGAGCATATACCACACACCAGTCGGCACGATGGATACCGCTGTTCCAGGTTTTCTGTCCATTAAAGACATAGCAGTCCGCTTCCTCTACGGCCTTCAATTGAAGGGCGAACATGTCTGAGCCGACATTGGGCTCGCTCATCCCGATGGCATATTTCACTTCTCCGCGAGTAATGGGAGGGATGAATTTGTCCTTTTGCTCTTTAGTCCCGAATGCCAGAATCAGGTCGCCTTGCACTGCGGCGATGTCCATCCCCGGTACACCATAGTAGATTAGTTCCTCTTTCAGGGCCCAGTCCTTCGCCGGGTCTTCCTGACCTCCATATTCCTTGGGCCAGTTTAACCCTATCCAACCTTTGGCCCCCAGCTTGCGCCATATCTTTGAGGAGAGCTGGTAAACCTCCTCCCTCTCCTCCTCTTCAGGTCCAGGGTCTACCCCCAGCCAATCAGGAGGTAATACCTCTTTAATGAAATTCCTTACTTCCTGTCGGAAGGCCTGCTCTTTTTCATCGATAAGAAAGTCCATCGCACTCCTTTCGCTACCTTAGAGCCCCAATTGTTGGGCTACGACCTCACGGTGAAAGTCGGCATCCCCGAAGAAGACCTCCCCGGCCTTAGCCCTTCTGAAGTAAAGCTCCAGGTCGTGCTCTTTGGTAAAACCGACGGCACCGTGGATCTGGTGTGCTTGAGTAGCCACCCTTCTGTAAGCCTCGCTGATCCAGCCTTTGGCAACAGAGATTTCATTGGTGCATGGTAGCCCCTCACTGAGCATCCATGCCGCTTTGTATAAACTAACTCGAGCGCTATCAACATCGATGGACATGTCAGCTAGATAATGTTGGATGATCTGGAAGCTGCCAATGGGGCGGTCGAACTGTATCCGTTCCTTGGCATAATTAATGGTCATCTCCATTACTTGCTGGTTCCCGCCTACCATTTCTGCGGACTTGGCGAGCGCTGCCCATTCCATGATCCTCTTTACCATTTCCCAACCTTGGCCTAGTTTACCCAGGATATTTCCCCGAGGTACTTTCACCTTTTTCAGGGTCAGCTCGCACTGTTTATCTCCGGCAATGGTACTAAGCAATACGGTGCTTATCCCCGGGCTCTTGGCATCTACCAGAAAGAGGGTGATCCCTTCTTCGGGATTGGCTGTTTCTGCTGTTCTGGTGACACAGATTATCCAGTCTGCAATGTGGGCGTCAGGAACGAAGAGCTTTGTCCCACTTATGAGATAGTCATCTCCTTTGCGTGTAGCCGAAGTTCTGGTGGAGGCAGCATCATACCTGGCACTGGATTCGGTAAGAGCCAGGGTGAGGATCGCCTCTCCTTTACATATCTTGGGCAGGATTTGCTGCTTTTGCTCCTCTGTCCCCCACTCCAGGACGGGCAAACCGCCAAGGACTACGGTGGAGAGGAAGGGACCAGGAAGACAAGCGCGCCCCATCTCTTCCAGGAGCACTATCAGGTCGAGGAAGCTGAATCCTCCGCCATTATATTTCTCAGGGAAAGGAAGCCCCAGCCAGCCCAGATCAGCCATCTCCTTCCAAATCTCAGGGGAGTATCCTCGTTCATCCTGCTCCATCGCTCGAACCATGGTTTTAGGGCATCTATTAGCTAGGAAGTCACGGGCCGACTTCCACAGCATTTCCTGTTCTTGGCTAAAAGATAGATCCAACGTAGTTCCCCCTTCAAGTGATTTATTTCTTTTCTCTTGGCAGCCCCACTCACATGATGTCTATAGCATTCCGAGCGACCTCAGTGGCGCCTGCAGCCATGGTGTTACAAACTGTAGGCAAACGCTCGAAGTACATCTTCCTGAAGGTTATCTGCAACGGCGTAGCTGCCTTCGATTGTTCCAGATCGATGACGTCGGCAGCAGGGTCGCCTCATTATGAGCGAAGCGGTAACCCTCAGACTGAAAGGTTTACCGCTCCGCCATATGCCATATTGCCTTTCGTCACCGCCCTACGATACAAACAGCGATGGTGCACGCCGGTGGCATGGCCCCCTGGTTGTGGGTCAGCCCGAGGTTGATATTCTTCAGCTGACGCGGGCCAGCCTTACCCTGAAGCTGCAGGTACATCTCATAGACCATGCGCAGGCCAGTTGCCCCGACAGGATGGCCGAAACACTTCAACCCTCCGTCAGGCTGGACAGGTAATCCGCCATCCAGGTCAAAGAAACCTGATTCGATATCCTCTTTCACTTTCCCGCGTGGACTGAACTGCAGGTCCTCCATGATAACCGCCTCGGTTATGGAGAAGCAGTCGTGAACCTCTGCCATGCTGATCTCCTTGCGAGGGTTCTTCACCCCTGCCTCAGCGTAGGCCGCCAGACCAGCGCGGTAAGTCTCCTCCACGTGCGTGAAGTCATACTCTGGCTTCACCGGGCCCTCGGCGGGACCGACACACATCCGAATGGACTTGATGAATACCGGGTCTTGCCTGAACTTCTTGGCGTCTGCGGCACGGCACACGATGGCAGCCGCTGAACCATCGGAGACTCCACAGCAATCGAACAGTCCCAGAGGCCACGCTATGATCGGCGCATTCATCGCCTGCTCGACCGTTATTTCCTTATGGAAGTGGGCCTTGGGATTGAGATTGCCATTGTGATGGCTTTTCACTGAAAGTCGCGCCAGCATTCTCTTGCCGTCATCCGGTGGTATATTGTAGCGAGAGAAGTACCGCGTTGCCAGCATGGCGAAGATTGCCGGGGCGGTGGTACTGATGCCTCCGGTGGCGGTCGTGCCACCAGGGGATACTGAGATCAAGCCGGCATAGCCCATATCCTTCAGCTTCTCGGCCCCCACCGCCAGCGCGATATCGCACGCGCCGCAGGCGACCGCGTAAGAGGCGTTGCGCAGGGCATCGGTGCCGGTAGCGCACATATTCTCCACCCTGGTTATGGGTTTATACTGCAGCCTGAGGCCAGCCAGCCCCAGCCCCGCCATTCCGGACACCTCCTGCCAGTTGCCGACCCAAGCCGCATCGATATCCTTAGGTTCAATACCCGCATCTTCATATGCTTCATATGCCGCATCAACCATCAGGTCGCTGACGCTCTTATCCCACAGCTCGCCAAACTTGGTGCAGCCCATGCCGATTATGGCTACTTTATCCTTTATACTCTCTGGCATTTCGTCATCCTCCTTTCTTAGGCCCGTACCGGCCTTGCTTTCCAATAGTAGTTATGTATCCCTCGGTCGAAGAACAATTTTCTGAATACCATCTCCACCGGCATGTCCACTTTCACCTGGGCTGGATCGCGGTCCGTCATATCAAACCAGCCTCGGCCCCCGCCTTCAAAGTCAACAAATACCGGTGTGCCCGGTGGGTCTATAACGTCTGCCAGCAAGTCCAGGGAATATGTGCAGACTTTAGCCTTCTTGTCTGCGAAGCGGTAATCTTCAAAATTATCCTTCGTTTGGCAGTAATAACACACCCTGATGGGGGTCATGCCACCGATGCCGAATGGCATCTGGTACATGACGTGGCCACAGGTCAGGCACTTCTTCCCATACAGGCCTAGCACTTCCTTGCGGCTTCGCTTCAGTGCCGTCAATGACGCGAAGGGTATCTCCGGCCGTCGCATACGCTCCACAGGCACCAATCCACGCCAACGTAGGAACGTATAGTACGGCAGGATCCTCTTCGAATTGATGAAGCCTTTGATTCCGCGGTGCGCCTTGGCCTTCTTCTTCGCCATCTCTTCAGTGACCTGGAACAAGAAGGCATCAGCTCCATTGCCGTACTGAGCGAGGAGAATCTTGTCCCCCGGTTTGGACTCCTCCAGTGCAGCCACCATCATCATCATCCCCATAGCGGCGCCGCAGGTACCTATGGTCATGAAGAAGGCTTCCTGTATCTGCTCTATGCCGAAACCGGCACCGACAGCCACCTTGCCGTGTCGCCTTATATCCATAGGTGAGCTCAACACCAGTTTCGTTATATCTTTAGCCTTAACCTTGCACTTCTTCATCAAGCCTTCAATCGCCTTGGGGAGCTGCTCTGAGTAGCCCTCATCCAGTATGTGACGATCCTCCCACGCACGGACGAAATGGTCATCATGCGCCCGCCACTCCCCGGCATACTCATCCGAAACAGAATAGCTGCCCAGAAGCTCTGCTATAACATTGGTGTCACCTATGAGAAAAGCAGCGGCGCCGTCGCCATACATCGCCTCTCCCATGCCGGCCGGTGCCCCCATCCGCGTTTCGGCAGCGGTAACCAGCATGTTCTTCACGCTTCCCGCCTTGACTGCATCCACCGCTGCAGACAGGGCTTCCGTCCCCGCGCGCAGCGAGTTGCAGAAATCAGCGGTACGGATATCATCTCGCATATCCAGTGCTGTGGCCACGATTGTAGAGTTCTGTTTTTCCTTGTATGGGGCACAAGTGGTGGCCAGGTACAACCCATCCACCTTCTTTGGGTCCACGCCGGAAAGACAATCGTTGGCGGCGTCCCATGCCATCGTCACCGCATCCTCATCATAGCTGGCCACCGCCTTCTCTCCGGGGATAGGAAAACCGCCCCATGCCTTGTAGAACTCCTCGCGGACCACCCGATTATACGGGATGTAAGCGCCGTAAGAAGTTATTCCAACCATTTAAAACACCTCCTTTAATATAGTTTATGGAAGCTAGTTAAAGCCCCCTATAATTATAGTCGGCCCGCATATCTTCTAGCCGACCGCATCTGTTTCACGGAGTTCCCTGATCCGGGCATCATCGTAGCCCAGCTCGCGCAGGATCTCATCGGTGTACTGGCCGAAGCGCGTGCTCCAGTTACGCACCTCAACCGGAGAGTCCGAGATCTTATGCATCGAGCCAACCTGCTTCATCCGACCGACAGTGGGATGGTCCAATTCAAGGATCATGCGGCGGGCGACCAGATGGGGGTCGGATTCCAGCTCATCGATGTCGTAGACCGGGGCAACACATGTGTCCTTCTGTCGCAGCAGCGCGAACCACTCATCCCGTGTCTTGGTGAGGAAGGTATCGCGGAAATAGCGGAACATCTCTTCTTTCTTCTCACCCTCATCGAACTGGTGTGGGATGAAACCCTCACAGCCGAGAAGCTGGCACAGGTTAGCAAAAAACCACGGTTCCAAAGCGCCGAGGCTAATATACTTACCGTCCTTCGTTTCATATACATTATACCAAGGGTACTTACCACTGAACATACCTTCACCTCTGTGGGGGACAGCACCACTAAGCAGGTAGGGGTTAATCTCCAGGATGTTCAGCTCTACCACCGCATCGAGCATGGACATGTCCACAAACCGCCCCTGTCCCGTCCGCTCGCGGGAGAGCAATGCCGCCAGAATACCGATGGCCGCGGACATGCCACCGGCAGCGAAGTCAGCGAGGACCGTTCCCGGGATAACCGGCGCCCCGCCGGCAGGACCGGTCATTCCCAGAAGGCCACCCATGGCTATATAGTTGATGTCATGGCCCACCAGATCGCGGTAGGGCCCGTACTGCCCGTAGCCCGTAAGTGAGGCATACACGATTCGCGGGTTGATCTTTTTAATGGTATCGTAGTCAGCTCCCAAACGATTGATCACCCCGGGGCGAAAACCCTCCATTACCACGTCGGCAGTCTTAACCAGGTCGTAGAGGACGTCGCGCCCCGCCGGCGATTTGAGGTCGATCCCTATGGTACGGCAGTTCCGCAGGCCAGGGCGAGAGGGATGGAACAGCATTGTGTACGGCGCGCCGCGGCGCTCGGGGTGGGCCTCATAGACCTCGATCACGTCCGCGCCGAGGTCGCCGAGCGTGATAGAGCAGAAGTTGCCAGGGCCGAGCCAGGTAAGGTCGATTATCCTTATCCCTTCAAGGGCCAGTGTCATCTTTACACCACTTTAATGTGAAAAGGGCCGGGGTACAGCCCGGCCACTACAATTATCTATTCAAGAGCTATTACCTATGCTGCTCCGACGACGGAGCGAGAGTGAATCCTGTGGAAATATATCACGCACCCCCAGACACTGTCAAGGGTCAACAGTGAGGACAGATCAACCGCCGCACGGGCCACTCTCATGGCGAGAAAGCCGCTACTTATGAAGCTTTGCCGCAAGCTTGGAAAGACCTAGCCTGTTCAGCGTCTCCTTCGTCGGGCGGCCGTCAGCACCCAGTCCCCTCGCCGGATAGAACTCCTTCAACATAACGTTCAGGTTGGGCGCCTGACCTGCGGCCCCACCGTCCTTGTTTGGTGTCAGTATCTGCCTCGGCAACCGGTCATCCGCCGCGGTTATACCCATAAGATTGTCTAAGCCTCTCTTGGTGATCCAAATCCGCTCGCCGCATTCTTCTATCTCTTTAAAGGTATAATCGAAGCCGCTGGCCGCGCTCAACAATTCGGCCATGTCCTCCCCATTAAGCACAAATATGAGCATGTAGCAGAACACAGCGGCATTGAATATCTGACCCAGGTCTTGGGCGTGCTTCACAAACCCGGCGGCACCTTCGTTCTTCTTGACATCGATTCCGATAGGCAGCCCGATGTCCGGCCAGTCCAAGATGCCTGAGCCAATGGCATAGGAGGCATCATTAGTATGGCACGCCCCGCGAACGCCGGTGGCATATCCCAGTCCTATTAGGTAGTTCGCCCTGGGGTCATGCATCGGGACCTCCATCCCCTTGATCTCGACGGCATAATCAGATGCGTTCCTGCCTATCTTCTGGGCAGCGCGCTTGGAGCCCTCGGCCAGCACGTTTCCAAAGCCCTCGCGCTTGGCTATCTTCTCTATCATCTTCAGAACAGCGGCGTCATTGCCCCACTTCAGCTCTATACCGTCGGTATCCTTGGAGGAGATCAGTCCATTCTCCCAGCAATCCATGGCAAAGGCGATGGTCGAGCCGCAGGAGATTACATCCAGGCCGAAGTCGTTACACACCTCGTTCATCTTTATTACTGCCGCCATGTCCCCAATCATCAGCAGGCTGCCCAGGGTGGCAACCCCTTCATACTCAGGGCCAGGACCCTCCATACCTTTGTACGGACCATCCGTGATGTGGACCACCCGCTTACATGCGATCATACAGCCATGGCATGCGTCATTGCCGATGTAGAAGTTTGGGCCACTGAGGACACCCCCCTCGATCTTGGACGATACCTCGGTGTTAACGCCGACGGTCCAGTTCTTGATCGGCAGGTCACCGGTGATGGCACTTATCCCCAGGGCCGCATTGGTGCCCTGGGCGTTCAGGACCTGGATAGCGATATGTTCCTTGGCTTTGTTAAGTATAATCTTGCGCCTCGCATTGAACCTTTCGGGATCGGCGAGGGATATCTTGCCGCTTCCCTTAACGAATATAGCCTTCAGCTTCTTGGAGCCCATCACCGCCCCCAGGCCACAACGGGCGGCGAAGTTTTTCTTCTCACTGCTTATCCCAGCGAACCTGACCAGATTCTCCCCGCCCACCCCTATCGATACCAGCGTTCCCCGCTTCTTATCGCCATGGCGCTCCTTGAGCAGGTCGGTGACCGCATGGGTGTTCTTGCCCCACAGATCAGAGGCGTCCTTGATCTTGACATTGTCGTCCTCAACGACAATGTATACCGGCTTTTTAGATGCCCCTTCGACGACGATTCCATCCCAGCCGGCGGACCTTAGCTCAGTGGCGAATGTGCCCCCGCAGCAGCTCTCACCCCAGATATTGGTCAACGGCGATTTCGCACATACGGAGAAGCGCGCCCCGCCAGGGATATTTGTGCCGCTGGTAGGTCCGGTTAGAATAAATAGAGGGTTCCCTGGTGACAATGGGTCGACATCTAGCGAAACGCGGTCAAGCATGAGCTTGGCGCCTAACCCACTGCCCCCGATGTACTTACGCAATATGTCCTTGTCCACTTTGGAAGTTTTTATGGCGCCGGTGGTCAGATTGACCTCTAGTAGCTTTCCCTCATAACCTGCCATGCTGCCCCTCCAATATAGATATTGATATAGATAATGATGTTGATATATAATATCGTATTGTATCACGAGTGTCAACTTTATATTAAAATCGGCGGTTTTAAAGAATTCGTTGTGGGATGTAGTGGCTATGGAATATGATTTAGATGAAAGAGTAAATAAGCGCTATTTGGGGTTGTATATTTGTTGTATATTTAGTGTCTGAAGACGATGCTCTCAAAAAGAGCACCAGACAATGGAGGGCTGAAGAATGGGAAAGGATATATTGGAAGACCCGGATTTCAAACTATGGGTAATACTGATGCAGGCAAGCGATGTTTTCGCAAAGGCGAGGGCGAAAGAAGTGAACAAATACGGTATTACTTTCCGGCAATCCGGCGTTTTATTCCATCTCACAGCAAGCAATGGCAAGTCAACCATAAATGGGCTGTCCAGATGGCTTATGCGGGAACCGAATTCGATTCTCGTCATAGTGAACAGGATGGAAAAAGACGGCCTTATAACGAAAGAAAAGGGTAAGGATGGCAAGGGCCGCACGAAAATTGTGATAACAAAAAAAGGCAGACAAGCATATGATAAGTGTCTCAAATGGGATTCTATAAGAGAGATCCTGTCTGTTCTATCCGCAAGAGAAAAAGACCAGTTGTTTAAATCCCTGAAAAAAATCCGCGGTCAGGCCTTTGAAGTCCTCAAGGAGATAGAGCAATTGCCATACCCGTAGAAGGCGATTATAACAGGTTCATACCGATATTACCGGATTCAATAATGCCAGCCCTGGTCTTCTATATTGCACAGAACGCTATCATCGGCAAAAAGGACACGTGAGCCTTAAGGAGCGAGGGGTACACTTCTAAGGAGGGAGAAATGACAAAGAAAAAGGTATTACTCACAGGCGCATCAGGCTCCATGGGCGGAGAGGCATTCAAAGAGATATTACGGAGGAAAGATAAATACGATGCCAGGCTGCTTCTCAGGCCTTCGAAGAAGAACAAAAAAGTCTTCAGCAAATACGAGGGGCAAGAAGGTATAGAGATTGTCTGGGGAGACCTCAGCAATCTGGACGACGTGCTCAAGGCGGTCAGCGGCGTGGAACACGTGCTTCACCCGGCGGCGCTCATCTCCCCGGAGGCAGATTACAATCCAAGGCTATGTAATAAATGCAATCGCGTCGGTACCGAGAACGTAGTGGAGGCCATCAAGCGACAGCCCGACGGCGGGAACAATATAACGCTGGTCAGCGTCGCTTCGATAGCCACCTACGGAGACCGTCTGCCGCCGAAGCACTGGGTCAAGGTCGGCGATCCGCTGAAACCAAGCGTAGGTGACTACTATTCCATAACCAAGATGGCAGCGGAGCGGGCGGTGATCGAGTCGGGCCTGAAGCACTGGGCCATCATGCGGCAGACTTGGATCGCCATCCCCGACGTTCTCTCGCTTATGGACCCCATCATGTTCCACCAGCCCCCCAACACCCATATCGAGTTCATCACCGGTGAGGATGCCGGATACGGGCTGGTCCAGACCCTGGAGTGCCCTGACGATTTCTACGGCAGGGTGTACAACATGAGCGGCGGACCTTCCTGTCGTATCGTGATTAGCGATTACCTGGAGCGCTTCTTCCACCTGTTAGGCATGGGGGACTTCGGGAAGATGCTGCCTCGCAACTGGTTCGCCCTGCGCAACTTCCACTGCTCCTGGTACATGGATAGCTGGATCCTCAACGAGTACCTGGGACACTGGCGGCAGTCGTACGACGATCAGGTTAAGCAGGTGGAGCAGACCTTCCCGACGATACTGAAGAAGGCGGCAGGCATAGCACCCCCGTTCGCCGCCAAGCTGTTCATGAAGCGGATGGCAGAAACGCTGAAGTGGATCAAGAACGACGACAAAGAGAAGATATGCGCCTTCTTCGGCAGCCGCGAGAAGTGGGAGCAGATAGGTGAGTGGGACGAGTACTCATTCGAAAGGGATACCCGGGACCTCAGGGTCGAGTTCGACCCGCTGACCAGGGAATATACCCTGAGCGACATGCAGGAGATAGCCAAATCGCGTGGCGGACAGTGCCTGTCCAAACAATACACTGACCTCAAGACTAGGATGAAATGGAAGTGCGGTTTCGGACACGAGTGGGAGGCTACGCCAAAACTGCCGCTCACCGGGCACTGGTGCCCCGAGTGCACGCCGCCACCGTGGAACTGGGACGCTATCGCCAAGGTCGATCTGGCCATCGCTGACGTATACTACTACAATCACGATAAAGACGAATCCCAGTGTGTGGATTATCTCTTCTGCGCCCTGGAGTAGGGAGAACTAACGCAGGGCAGCCAACAACAGCTCGTACCGATCTGCCTGCCGAACGGGGCAGTGTTGGAAAAAAGATGAGATGGCTAAAAAGAAAGTGCTCTTAACCGGTGCATCCGGCTCCATGGGAGGCACAGCCTTCAAAGAGCTGCTCAACAGAAGGGATAAGTACGACATCGTGCTCCTGCTCAGGCCCCGCCTGCAGAACAGGATTGCCTTCGGCAAGTACGATGGCAAAAATGGGGTCAGAATCGCATGGGGAAACCTGAGCAACTACGAGGACGTACTGAAGGCGGTCAGCGGGGTTGACCACGTCCTGCATGCGGCGGCGTTCACCTTTCACGGAGGTTTATCAATTCAGGACTTTGGCTATATCGAAGAGGCGACCAATCAGTTATAAGGCGGCTTGTTTGATGGAACTTCCAGACCACTATAATGGAAGTTGAACAAAATGTCCTTTGGTTCATTAATAGAATGAACCTTTATTTACGTTATAAAAAAATTAGGGTAAAGTCTTGTTTTAGCCACCAAAGTTATAGCTATTTTCAAGCAGGGTTAAAACGATTTTGATTTGGTCTCTGATTTCTAACTCCCTGTGATTATATCTCCAGACATACTCCGCAAGATAGAGGGGTAAGCGTTCCTGCCTGATCCCTCCTTTAGCTGCCAGCATTCTCTTTAAGTAGCCCCAGAATCCTTCCATCCCGTTTATATGATTCCCTCGACAGTCACTGTACTCGCCTTGCTCATGTCTGACCAAGCGATG
>Ga0315289_10013298_pt1 | contig 11538 bp, 8 predicted proteins | sample YL17G11_40_MG_FD_203452 | JGI IMG/M metagenome (GOLD analysis project Ga0315289, IMG submission 203452) | Sediment microbial communities from Yellowstone Lake, YNP, Wyoming, USA - YL17G11_40 | ecosystem: Environmental > Aquatic > Freshwater > Lake > Sediment | place: USA: Wyoming | collected... | reverse complement strand
TACCGCGACCACCACATCGACCGCATCACCGAGCACATGGCCAGCCGGATCAACCGCATGCTCGCCGACCAACTGCACGCGGTGGTGGCCCGCAAGCCCAAGACCGGCCGGAGGGCCATCGTCGTCAGCGGGGAGGGCGAGGTATCCGAGCTAAACGCCCAGATCACCTCCGACCTGCTGGAAGGGGAGGGATTCCACGTCTGGTTCATGGGCGCTGGCGTGCCCAACGACGAGATCCTTCAGTTTGCCGGCAAGATCAACCCGGACCTGCTGTGCATCTGCGGAGCCCAGCCCGGCGACATCCCGGACATCCGGCGGATGATAGCCTTGATTCGCGAGGTGGGCGTCTGCCAGGACATGCAGGTGATGACGGTGGGCGGGGTGTTCGCCCGAGCGCCCGGGCTGACCGAGGAAGTCCGGGCGGAGCTGCACGCCGCCTCGCCCGGCGAAGCGGTCCGCCTGATGCAGGATCACCCGGTGCGAATCCCGCTGCCGGACATGCCGGAGCCGGGGCGCCGCCGCAAACGCCGCCGCGCCACGGTAGTGCCGGCTCACAGGAGCCGCACCGCCCCGGGCGACTAGTTTTTCCTGAGGGGGCTTGTCGCCTACCGGCGGGAGGGGCCGGGCCTGGCCGATCCATCCCGCACGAGCGGTTGCATCCGTCGGTGCGGGCGGGTAAAGCTTAGCGTATGCACACGGGCAGCTTCGATGTCCGGACCGACCGTTGCGAGCAGTTCATCGACATCACGCAGCGCGTGGAGCGGCTGCTGCGAGAGACCGGGGTGCGCGAGGGGCTGGCCAACGTCTTCGCGCCGCACACCACTGCCGGCCTGACCATCAACGAGAACGCCGACCCCGATGTGGTGCACGACGTGCTGGCGGCGCTGGACCAGGCGGTGCCGCTGCGGGCGAGTTTCTACCAGCACGCGGAAGGCAACTCAGCCGCCCACGTGAAAAGCTCGCTGGTCGGGTGCAGCCTGATCGTGCCCGTCCACGACGGCCGCCTGGCGCTGGGCACGTGGCAGGGGATATACTTCTGCGAATTCGACGGCCCGCGCACGCGGCATGTGACGGTGTCGGTCATCGGCGGGTGAGGCCGGCTCGCGGCTGTGGGCCGCGGAGCGGATCGCAGCAGTCACATCGGGACATAGCCTGCAGGCTACAGACTACAGGCGCAGCGATAAAGTGCACCAGCCCGGTCGTCTACGGCTTGGCTGGCTGGGTCTGGGCAGGCTCTTCCACGGCCCTGATAAGATTGGTGATCATCCAGTAGCGGTCGTAGTCGGGCCTGTCGGCTGGTTGCGAGGCCTGCGAGGCCGGCTCCACGGCCTCTTGCGCCTGTTTGAGTGTATCTAGGACGGCCGGCCCTCCGGTGAGCCGTGCCAGCAGGGCGTCCCAGTCCTGCTTCTGCGGGCCCGGCAGGTTCGTATACCACATGCAGTAGTGGAGCAGGTCAATGCCCTCCAGTACCAGCTTGCCGAAGTGCGCCTGCTGGCCCTCGACGTTGGCCTGGACCCACATCGCGTAACATATCTCGGGCAGGGGTTGGATGGCCTCATCGCGATCTGGCAGGCGGAAATCCCACGCCACCGTCTTCTGGTCGGCGTCCCGCTTCCCGTTGGTGAAGAGCGGTTCGTCCGGTAGCTTCAGGAATACCACCAGCCTATCGGGGCCACCGGAATCAAAACCGGAACCAGAACCGAAATCCGCCGCCTCTTCGAATACCGCGGACCAGTAATCTCTGGCTGAGAATTCCTCTTCCGACGGCTTGGTGTCAGTCTGCGCCAGCGAGGCCTGTTCTTTCTTGCGATCCTCCCACTGTTGGCGCCGACGGGCGAAAGGCTCGGTGGTCATGACGTAGGCACCCAACGACTCCCGCATCGCCGGCCAGCGGTCCTCATCGGCCATGGAAGCCAGTTCCGCCACGGCCGGTGACGTGCCCAGCCGGGTCTGCGCGGCGCGGCTGATCGAGATCATCAAACCGGCGGGCGAGTCGAAAAACTCATTCGACTGGGGTAAGGTGTTCCGATCGATGTAGCTTCGCCTGGCCAGATAAGCCAGCCACCGCGCCACCAGATCGTGTTCGGGATCCCCCCCGCACGAATCGGTTGATTCAGGCCACCGCTGGTCGGCGTGCTTGAGCATAAGGGCCAGGTTCTTGGCGTCGTGGCGGACCTGGGTGGTCAGGAACTCCCGCAGGGCGGCGTAACCATCTTTCTGCGAGATCGGCTGGGTGTCGAGCCAGCCCAGCAGCACGTCGGCCATCTCGTTCACGGCGGATAGGATCTGCTCCTGGCGGGCCAGCAGGTCGTCGTTACCCCGGAATTGTTCCAGATACGCGAAGGCAGTGCCCAGCGGCGTGGGGTACGTCTCGTACCACCCAGCCCCGCCGATGTCGTCGGGCATCCGGCCGGTCACGAGCTTGCTGAACGACACGACGTTGCTGCCACGTCGTACCGGCGGCGCGTCGTACACACCCTGCAGCCGCTCGAGTTCGCCGGGGCCGACGTCGGACGAGGGCCGGGAGGTGGGCATGGTGGTTGGCTCGGTGCCGGCCGTGTCGGTCTGCCAGTAGTTCAGATCGCGTTGAAGCTCCTGGCCACGGGGGGTCATCACCAGGCGGTATTCGTAATGATCGCACCCGATCAGCCCGATCAGTAGGGCTATCAGCCACATTCGTTTATCGCTCATGCCTTCTCCTCTTGGCCCTCTGCCGGTGGGGCCGCTAGATCCACGGATCGACGACGATCTTGACGTTTGCGTCCCGCCGGGCGGTGAACTCCCTAACGCGCCGCTCCAGCTCGTCCAGGCCGACCGTGGCGGTGACGATCTGATCGCAGGCGATGCGCCCGGCGTCGATCAGCGCGGCCGCGCGGGGCAGTTGGTGCGGCGGCATCTTTGAAGCAGCGATCCGGGCCTGCTTGTTGTACAGCTCGAACGGGTCCAGGCGGATGCTCGAACCGGCGGGGCAGACGCCGAAGATCATGAACGTCCCGCCCGGCCCCAGCAGGGGTAGCGCCTGCTCGATGGCGGCTGGCTCGCCCGTGGCGTCAATAATGAAGTCCGCGCCGTCGGGCAGGCGGCGGCGGACCTGCGCCGCCAGGTCCTGCGAGCGCGGGTCGATGATCTCGGCGGCGCCGAGTTGGGCTGCCTTGTTACGCCGCATGGCCACCGGCTCGCTTACCAGCACGGTCCGGCACGGCGACTGCGCCAGCAGCTGAGTCCACAGCAGGCCCACCGTTCCGGCCCCCAGCACCAGGGCGGAGGCGCCCGCGAACAAGCCTAGCCGCGAGTACCCGTTCAGCACGCACGCCAACGTCTCGCAGAGGACGCCCCCCGCCACGCCGGCGGACTCGCCCATCGGCGCCACCTTGGAGGCCGGGGCCACCAGGTACTGTGCGAAGCCGCCGTTGAGCTTGTAGCCGATGATGGCCGGCCGGCGGCAGAGGTTGGGCCGGCCCAATTGGCACTGCCGGCAGGTCCCGCAGCCGATGACCGGATCGACCGCGCAGAACTGTCCGGCCTCCAGGCCGCTCACGCTGTCGCCGAGCCTCTCGACCCGCGCGGCAATCTCGTGGCCCAGCACCACCGGCGTCACGACGCCGTCGGTCAGCTCGCCCTCGTAGATATGGTAGTCGGTGCCGCAGACGCCGCAGCCCAACACCCGCAGCAGCACCTGTCCGGCCGCCGGCTCGGGCATCGGCAGGTCGCGCCGCTCGATGTGTCCGCATCCCGTGAACACGCCCGCACGCATGGTCGCCATGTCCGGCCTCTTAACGTGGCACGGCCATCTTGGCCGTGCGCCTCACAGGCATCCGGCCCGTGGCTGTTGGTCTTCCCGCTCAACGGACGTTTGTTAGGCAACCTTACAGGGCCGCCGTGGCCCTGCGACCACGGACCAGACGCCTACGTCACATGGCGCGGCGCCTATTCCTTGACCGGCTGGTCCCGCATGAGCATGCGGACCTGGTCGAGCGTGGGCATGGCGGCCTGGGCGCCCAGGGCGGCACACGCCAGCGCGCCGGCGGCGTTGGCGAACTGAGCCGCCTGTCGCAGCGGCTGGCCTTGGCCCAGCGCGACGGCCAGGGCGCCGGTGAAGGCGTCGCCCGCGGCCGTGGTGTCTACCACGCTTACTTTGTACGGGGGCGCCGTGTAGAAGTGCCCGTCGGCCGTCACCACCATCGAGCCTCGCGAGCCCAGTTTGAGCACCGCTGCGGCGGCCCCGCGGGCGATCAGCTCCGTCGCCACCAGCTTGTCGGTGCTTTCATCCACGCTTCGTTGGCCGGTAATCAGCTCCGCCTCGGTCACGTTGGGCGAGATGATGTCCACCTCGCATAGCTCGTCCGGCAGGTTCGGCTGGGCGGGCGCGGGGTCGAGGATGATCTTGCAGCCGTGCCGGCGGGCCAACTGGATGGCCGCCCGCACCGTCGGCAGGGGCAGTTCCAGTTGGAGGACCACCACGTCGGCCTCCTCGAACGCCCGGCCGCAAGGGAAGATATCATCGGGGCTGACCATGCGGTTGGCCCCGCTGGCGACGACGATCGAGTTCTCCCCCCGCGAGTCCACAATGATGATAGCCACGCCGGTGGGGGCGTCGGGGGTGGTCATGACATTGGCGCAGTCGATGCCCTCGCTCCGCAGGCCGCGCAGCATCTGCTCGCCGAAGCCGTCCTGGCCGACGCGGCCGATGAACCGGCAGTCCCCGCCCAGCCGGGCGATGGCGACGGCCTGGTTGGCGCCCTTGCCGCCCGGGGAGGTGACGAACCCGCTGCCCAACACCGTCTCTCCGGGGCCGGGCATGTGCGGGCTTCGGACGACGAGGTCCATGTTGATCGAGCCGACCACGAGGATATTGGGCTTGTCAGGCATAGTCTGCTCCGGCGACGTGTCTGGGGACATGCAGCTAGGCCGGGAGGCATCTTAAGCCCCCATCCAGCCACGTGCAACGAGTTTGGCCGCCCGGTCGTGTCGGCGCCCCGATCCCGTCGCAGCCCGCCGTGCCGCCACGGGCGGGCTCAGGCCCACTGAAGGTCCGGGCCGCCCTTGCGGATCTTGCCCAGCACCCAGCAGCGCTCGCCGCGACGGGTCAGGCGGTTCATGATGGATGCCGCAAAGTTCGGCGCCACGACCATCACGAAGCCCACGCCCATGTTGAACACCCGCGACATCTCCAAGTCGTCCACGGGACCCTTGGCGGCGATCAGGCGGAAGATCGGCGGCGCCTGCCAACTGTCGCGCTTAAGCCGGGCCGTCAGCCCGTCGGGAAGCACGCGGGGCAGGTTGCCCGGCAACCCCGCGCCGGTGATGTTCGCCATCGCCTTGACCACCCGCTTGACACGGTATTGGCGCAGCACGTCCAGCACGCTCTTGACGTAGATCCGCGTGGGCCGCAGCATCTCCTGGCCGATGGCGGCCCCTGCCAATTCGGGCGGCCGATCATTGAGGCTATAGCCGGCCCGCTCCAACAACACCCGCCGGGCCAGTCCGAAACCGTTGGAGTGCAACCCGCTGCTGGCCAAGGCGATCACCACGTCGCCGGCCTGCATGTTCGATCCGTCGATCACCCGGCGGTGCTCCACCACGCCTACGGCAAAGCCGGCCATGTCAAACTCGTTGGGGGCGTAGAAGTCGGGCATTTCGGCGGTCTCGCCGCCCAACAGCGCGCAGCCGGCCTGGAGGCAGCCCTCGCTGATGCCGGCCATCACCTGTACCATTCGCCCCGGCTCCAGCTTGCCCACGCCCAGATAGTCCAGGAAGAACAGCGGCTCGGCGCCGCAACAGATCAGGTCGTTGACGCTCATCGCCACCAGGTCGATCCCGACCGTGTCGACCTTGTTCATGCCGAAGGCAACCTTGAGCTTGGTGCCCACCCCGTCGGTGCAGCCGACCAGCACTGGATCGCGATAGTTCTTCTTAAGGAGCTTCTCACTGTAATCCAGCCGGAACAACCCGGCGAAGCCGCCATAGGGGCCTATCACGCGCGGGGTGTACGTCCGTTCGACCAGGGGGCGGATGCGGTTGACCATTTCGTCACCGGCATCGATGTCGACCCCGGCGTCCTTGTAAGTGATGGGTGGGCCTGGGTTGCTGGTCATGGCCGTATCCTAGCATCCGGCGGAGCCGATGCAATACTTCGCGGCGTCGCGCGGCCACGCGGTTTGACAAACCTCCGGCCAATGGCTACGGTGGGGGCGACACGGGCCGTCTTGGCGGGCGCGGATTCGCTTGGGCGGCGCGGCGGACAGGGACGGCGGCATGCGGGCGGCGGCTCGGACAATCTCGGTCTTGATCCTGGGCGGCTTGCTGTGGAGCGGCTGCGCGGGTCGGCCCTCCGGCGCGGCCGTTACCATGCCCGCCGTTACCGAAGGTGATCGCACCTCCACTAAGCCTCTAGACCCAGCCGATTGCAGGGCTAACCTGGAGGATCCTCAACAGCAGCAGGCGCAGAAGGTGGCGTTGGCGAGGACACTGCTGAACTCGTCTGCCCCGACCGCCAGAGGTTTGCTGATCGAGGTGCTGAAGGATTCGCCCAGCGCGTCCGCCCGGCTGGCGGTGGCGCAGGCGCTGCGGCTGGAACCTACCCAGGAACCCGCGCTTCTGACGGCGCTGGGGGAGGCGATGGCGGCCGAGGATCCCGCGATTTCAGAGGCCGCGGCAGAGGCCCTGGCCGTCAGCCAGACGCCCGCGGCCCGCAAACTATTGCAGAAGGCGGCCGAGGATCCGGAGACCCCCGTGCACGGGCGACTGGCGGCCATCACGGCGCTGGCGGGCCAAGTGGACTGCCGGTCGGCCGGTTGGCTGGTGGACCTGCTGGAGGACGATGATGCGGCGGTGCGCCAGCAGGCGGCGCTGGAGCTGGCGCGGATGACGGGCCTCCGGGACTTCGGCCAGGATGCCGGCCGTTGGCGGGCGTGGCTAAGCGGGGCCCGGGAGGATGAGGTCCGCTGGCTCAACGAGCAGGTTTGCCTGTTGGGACAGGCCAACCGGGAGCTGGAGGCCCAATTCCAGCAGACGCGACTGCGCCTGATCCGCTCAGCAACTGACCTGTACGACGCGGCTGGGCAAGACCAGCGACCATCGCTCATTGCGGGGTACTTGGCGGAGTCGTTGGCGGACCTGCGGGTGGTGGGGCTGCGGCTGATCGACCGGCGGTCGGCGTCGAATGAGCCGGTCGGACCGGAGCTGACGGCCCAGGCGATGGCGCTGCTGCGCGACCCGATGGAAGCCGTGCGAGCGGAGGCGGCGCTGCTGGCCGGCACGCTGGCGGGTGCCGACGCCCTTCAGGCCCTGCTGGGGCGCTTGGAGGATGAACCTTCGCCGGCGGTCCGCCAAGCGGTGCTGCGATCGCTGGGTCAGCTCCGTCAGGTGCAGGCCCTGCCGGCGGTCCTGGCGCAGGTAGGCTCGGACGAGCCGGTGGCGACGGCCGCGGCAGCCGCCCTGGCCAGCATCGCGTCGCGGACCGAACTGGAGCCGGCGCTGCGGGCACAGGCCGTGCAAACGCTCGTGGGCCGCTACCATCGGGCCAACCCGCGCCAGGGCGTCGAGCTGCGGGAGGCGGTCTTGATCGCCTTGGGCGTGCTGATAGACCCGCAGTCGGCGCCGGTGTTTCTGGAGGCACTGAAAGATGAGTCGGCCAGGATTCGCCTGGCAGCCATCAACGGCCTGGCGGCGTTGGGGCAGCCGGAACTGGCTGCGGCACTGGCGCCATTGGCGGGCGACGACGACCGTGGGGTGCGGCAGGCGGTGATCGCCGCCCTGGGCGCGCTGGATGGCCAGCGATATTTGCAGGTGATTCTGGACCAGACACGTCCCGAGGTTGAACCCGATGCGGACGTGCGTCAGCAGGCCTGGGATGTGGCCACGGCCAACCTGGCTGAAGCCCCTGCCGCGACGCTGGAAGAGGTGGTGGGTCAGCTCCAGCAGCGCGACGATAGCCTGGACCAGCGAATCCAGGTGCTGGGGATGCTGGTTCAGAAGCGAAAGCAGCAACAGGAGCCAAGCCTGGCGCAGGCCCAACAGATGCTGGGGGAGGCATTGATGCAGGCGGGCCGGCCGGCCGAGGCCGCCGGCGTGCGGGGCGAGGCCTACTCGCAGATGGACGGCGCCGACGCCCGGCGCAACAGGCTGCTGCTGGAGTGGATCGGTGCGATGCTGGCGGCGGACGACGTGGCGGCGATCGCGGCGATGGCCGACCACGCTTCGGGTGACTCCTTGGCCCAATCGGTCGAGCTGCTGGACCAGCGTCTGGAAGAGCTGGCCGCGCGGCAGCGGTGGGACGTGCTGGTGCCGTTGTGCCGCGAGGGGCTGGCTCGCCTGGCGGACCGGCTTCAGGCGGCGCCGTTGCAGCGCCTCCAGCAGCGATACGCCGACGGACAGCAGCGCCTGCGCGAGCAAGACCACCAGCAAGTCGCCCAGTTAGCGCCCCAATTGTGGAATGACGACCCGCAAGTCCGCCTGGCCGCCCGCGACCAACTGGTCCGCATGGCCGGCCGGGCGGTTGATCCGCTGCTGTCCCAATTGAAGCAGACCCTCACCGGCCCCCAGTCCGCCGGCCCGCAGGAGCGGGCCTTGGTCGAGGTCCTAAGGCAGATCGACCCTCGCCTGGCGACGTACGACCCGGCCACGCCCCTGGCGGATAAGCTGAAGCTGATCGACAGTCTGCTGGCGCCGACCCCACAACCCTGACCTGACCGCCGGCGCTCGTTGACAATCTCCGACCCTCGGCTGAGAATGGGGTTTCCGTTGATTGGCGGAGCGATCATGAGCCAATGGTGCGTCGGAGTAGACCTGGGCGGCACGAACGTGAAGTTCGGCCTGCTGGACGATACGGGCCAGCCGGGGCCGACGTTGTTGCTGCCTACCCCGGGCGGGGGCGGCTCCGGGGGCGTGATCGACCAGATCGTGACCGGCGCGCGGACGCTGATGAAGCGCGCCGGGCTGGCCAACGGGCAAGTCCGCGGGGTCGGCATCGGGGCGCCCGGGCCGCTGCGGATCTCGGAAGGCATCGTCGTGGCCATGCCGAACATCCCCGGCATGGAGCAGTGCCCCCTGCGCGACCGCGTGGGGGCGGGCCTGGGTCTGCCGGCGGTGCTGGAGAACGACGCCAACGCGGCCGCATACGGCGAGTTCATCGCCGGGGCCGGCCGAAAGACGCGGGACATGGTGATGCTCACCCTGGGCACCGGGCTGGGCAGCGGGATCATCATCGACGGGCGCATCCTGCACGGGTCCCACGAGATCGGCGGCGAGCTGGGGCACACCATCGTGGCGCCGGACGGCGAGCCGTGCAATTGCGGCCAGCGAGGTTGCCTGGAGCGGTACTGCTCGGCGACCTTCCTGGCCGAGCGGACCGCTCGCGCCGTGCGCGCCGGCGCCGCGCCGACGCGCCTGCGGGAGGCGCTGGAGGCTCACGGCACGCTGACGGCGCGGGACATTCACGAGGCCGTGCGCCGCGGCGACGAGCTGGCGCGGAAGGCCTGGGACGAAGGCATCTACTATCTGGCCATCGGGTGTGTGAACATCTGCCGGATCCTTGACCCCGACCGCATCGTGCTGTCGGGCGGAATGACGTTGGCGGGCGAGGACCTGATGGGGCCGCTGCGCGAGCACGTGCGGCGGCTGCACTGGTCGATCACCCCGCTGCGCACCGAGTTGGCGCTGGCCTCCCTGGGCGCCGACGCGGGCGTGATCGGGGCGGCGGGCGTGGCTTGGCAGGCCTTGCGCCTGCCATAAACCACTCCTTCCACCCTCCGGCGAGTCGTTTGCGAACAACACCCAGGGTCCCTGCCCGGCATAAGGACGCAACGATGAAGCACTATCATCCGAACTTTGAGGAGTTCCTGGGCCTGTGCGCCCAGGGCAACACCATACCGGTCCACCGCCAACTGTTGGCGGATACGCTGACCCCCGTGATGGCCTACAAGCGCCTGGTGTTTCCGGCCGGCTTCGCGCCGGTCAAGCACGCGTTCCTGCTGGAGAGCGTGGAGCGCGGCGGACGGGCGAGGTTCTCGTTCGTGGCGGCCGACCCGCAGGCCACCTTCACCGCCCGCGGCGACGAGATCACCATCCGCTGGCTCACCGGCCGCCAGGAGAAGGTCGTCAGCCACGACCCGTTGGCCCAGTTGCGCGGCATGCTCGAACCCTACCAGGCGGTGCACCTGCGCGACCTGCCGCGGTTCACCGGGGGCGTGGTCGGCTACGCCGCTTATGACATGATCCGCTACTACGAGAACCTAGGCCCCGGCCCGGCCGACGATCGCCACCTGCCGGACCTGGCGTTTGGGCTTTACCGCACCACCGTGATCTTCGACCACTACCACGACACCATCAAGATCGTCGCCAATGCCCACGTCACCGGCGACCCGGGCAAGGCCTACAGCGAGGCCGTCGACAGCATCGAACGGACCATCGCCCGCCTGCGCGAGGGCGACGGCCAGCCGGTGGGGGAGGTCACGCTGGTGGGCCTGCCGCAAAAGCCTTTTCAGAGCAACTTCACCCAGCAGGCGTACATGGAGATGGTCGAGGCGTGCAAGGAGTACATCCGCGCGGGCGACATCTTCCAGGTCGTGCCCAGCCAGCGATTGACGGTGGAGACTTCCGCCACGCCGTTCGACATCTACCGTGCCCTGCGGCTAGTGAACCCCTCGCCGTACATGTTCCTGCTGAACTTCCCGGACGTGACGCTGGTGGGCAGCTCGCCGGAGATCCTCTGCCGCGTGGAGCAGGGCGAGGTGACGTCGCGCCCCCTGGCCGGCACGCGCCGGCGCGGGGCCACCGAGGAGGAGGACCGCGCCCTGGAGGCTGAACTGCGGGCCGATCCGAAGGAGCGGGCCGAGCACATCATGCTGGTGGACCTGGCCCGCAACGACGTGGGGCGCGTCGCCAAGCCGCGGACCATTCGGCTTTCGGACGTGATGACGGTGGAGCGGTACAGCCACGTAATGCACATTGTCTCTGACGTGAAGGGCCGGCTTTCGGAGGGGCTGACCGCCTTTGACGCCCTGCGAACCAGCCTGCCGGTGGGGACCGTGTCGGGGGCGCCGAAGATCCGCGCCATGCAGATCATCGACGAGTTTGAGCCTACCCGCCGCGGCCCGTACGCCGGGGCGGTGGGCTACGTGGACTTCGGCGGCAACATGGACACCTGTATCGCCCTGCGGACGATGGTCATCACCGGCGGCAAGGTCTACGTGCAGGCCGGCGGCGGCGTGGTGGCCGACTCCGTGCCCCAGGAGGAGTACCAGGAGACCATCAACAAGGCCCGCGCGCTGCTGCGGGCGATCGAGGTGGCGGAGGCGGGCTTCGGCGATTGACCGGCGGCGTCGATTCCCGACGCGATGCGGCACTGGGTCGTGCCGGCGGCGCCCGTACGGGCAATCTACTTGGCCGGCGGACGCGACGCCGCCTCGGCGCTGGTAAGCCAACCAGCCAACTCGACGCCTGCCAGACCCAGCACGGCGCCCGCAAGGTTGGCCAGCCAGTCGTACGCGCTGGCGGTTCGGGCCACCAGCGGCTGGGTCAGTTCGTCGAAGGCCGCGT
>Ga0315289_10013296_pt1 | contig 11539 bp, 9 predicted proteins | sample YL17G11_40_MG_FD_203452 | JGI IMG/M metagenome (GOLD analysis project Ga0315289, IMG submission 203452) | Sediment microbial communities from Yellowstone Lake, YNP, Wyoming, USA - YL17G11_40 | ecosystem: Environmental > Aquatic > Freshwater > Lake > Sediment | place: USA: Wyoming | collected... | reverse complement strand
AGGAGTGGCGGGAAGGTGTGGGAGTCGAACCCACCCGGGACGTCTATAGCCCCATACTGGATTTGAAGACCCAATAGCTTGAAAGATAACTTCTTTAGATTCCGTTTATTACACGAACGTTTGATAATTCTTGTGGCCGATTTGTGGCTAGATTCACTCCTTGGGGCCAGAATATTGCCCAAATGAGATCTCCCTCGAGCTCCGAGAGATTCTGAAGGTGAGTAGCGACCGGCTCAGCTCTTAGCCTTGAGATTACTTTTGTTTCGGACTAAAGACCTCGATCCTATTCTCCGGCGATGTGGCCATTAATAGAATTTCAGCATGGCCCTTATCGTTTGGCTCCCTGACGATGAACTCGCCAACTCGGTAATCATGAGACCTTGCAGCCCAATAGTCATTCATCAATTGGCCGGCTCTGTCGAACTCCAATATTTCGATGATTGGATAATTGTGTAGAATAAGGAAACCGTTCTCCCGAGCTCGGACGGCGTAAATGGCCTGCCAAGTGATCTCAGTATTCAGATCCTGCATATGCTCGAGATTCAGCTTCTCCGCACGTCTCATGCCCTTATGATCGATCTTATATACCGAGATTAGTTCCCCCTGAATAGAATATTTGCAGACGACAGGGAAATTCTGAAACGCTAGGAATACGTCTCCCTTCCTATTGATATCGACCTTGACGAAGTTCGGCACATTCCACTTGACTGAACTCCCGAACATCGGCTCTCCAAACGAATAGAGAACATTTCCTTTCTGGTCAAGGACGTCGATCAAGGGCATATCCCGGCTCATCCTAAAAGGAGTGGCAACTATTAGGCCGCTATCGCTGATCGCGAGATCGGTATACGCCCGTTTCAGTTTGAAGGATCTCAATAGATTGAGGTCTAAGTCGAATACCTGGATATCGAGCTTCAATGTATCACTAACAAAAACAGAGGTCTTTTCGACGTAAATACAAAAGGGATTCACGAAGTCCCCAGGCCCTTGGCCGTGCTGCCCCTTTTTTAAAAGGAAGCGACCTTTAGGATCGAATTTGAAAATGCTTTTCTGCTTCTGATCCAAGACATAAATGTTGCCGCGAGAATCACTCGCCATATCGATGGGCTGCCAAAGGTAGACACCCCTATCGGCTAATTCTTCCGAAGGAAATGAGAACCGGAATTCAAGCTCGGCCGATTTTTTCAGAGGAGGGAATTCGTTAAGCGAATTCTTCCATTGCCGCAAAAGTTCTTCCTGTTTTGCGGGGCCCTGTGGCAGGGCCCCGCCTAACAAGAATGTCCCCAATAAGAACAACATCACACAACTAAGGTTTCTACCCTTCATCGCGTTTTGCCTCGTTTTTTTATGGCCAAAATGTGGCTAAATTGCCATTTCTTTAGGCCTCTTATGTCTCCATTAGCTAATAAAAGTTTTTATCACAGCTAATTATTACCCCTTTGTGTTCTCTCGGTCGGTCAGTTATAGATCCTAACAAAATCTTCAACTAACGGAACCCATAATCCTATGGGACCCGCATAGCCTGGATTTACTTCGAGTTTTATAGCGATAGCGTTTCCGCTCATGATTTGCTTTTTTAGGGCTTCGATGATCTTCCTCGCTTCAGTTGAAGTGGTTTTTCCCGTCTGTAGAATCATCGCTTGAATATCATCATACGTTACGCCCCCGCCACTTAGCTCCTTATTTTGTATTAATTCCGAGAAGCCTGAACCGAGTGGTTGTAGGAATTCATCCAGCATATCCTTAAAGTACCATTTCTCTTTGCATGCCATATAGTTGTCGCAATTGCTAACATAACCGGGATCATTAAAAATTCGCATCGAGAATCGAATCATCCCTCTTTTTGTAGAAAATTCTCTTGCCGTGCGAATAGATCTCGATCGTCCATATAAAGGGGCTTCGAATATTGTTCCCAGTTACATGCAGGACGATCTTTTCCGGCTTCGCATCATGAGTGAGATCTACCCTTCGGATAATCGTCCTGTCAATTTTGTTAAAGCCGTCTTTGGGAGCGGGGCATGCGAGCATGGAGAACCCTATGATGGTACAGCATAATGCTGAGGCTCCTTTGCTTGTCATCATCGTCTATCCAACTGTATCATTTGATAGCACGCACCCGCCGCGCATATACCCAATTAGCTTATTAAATTAGGGGAATTATTACTAGCTTCCTGCAGCTTTGGTGGGTGGACTGTAGCCAAGTTTTCCTTATTTTGGCCGAATAGCGCCGCTAGAACCTCAACCGCGCGCCGCTTATTCTCCGGTGTTGGGTGAGCATAGCGCATAGTCATTTGGATTGTTGCGTGCCCGAGGATTTCCTTTACCGTGACTAGGTCAATTCCCCCAGTGACCATGTAGGTTGCCGCCGTATGCCGGAGATCGTGAAACCGGAGGTCGCCTATGGCGGCTTTCCTACAGGCAGCTTTAAATCCTGTTTGAAGGTCACTTAGAGGCCTGCCAGTCCGCGGATTAGTGAAAACGAACTCCTTATCTCTCTTCAAAGTTCTAAGCGTTTCTGCAACCAGGCCGCTCATGGGGATTTTCCTAAAACGGTTACTTTTTGTTTCCTTGAGGAAAATGAATTTATTATCAAAATCGATATCGCTCCACCTAAGATGGAGAATTTCGCCTTTCCTCATTCCCGTATTCAGCGCAACAATAACTATAGGCTTAAGGCGTGGACTTATATGATCGAGCAACCTCCCTATCTCTTCTCGGGAGAGGATCTTCATTTCAATTTGCCGCTCTTGGAAAAATTGAACCTCTTTGACCGGATTATCGTCGGCCATCTTCCACTTCTTTGCCAGGGAGAACATATGTTTCAGGCAGGCGAGCTCACGGTTGATAGTAGCAGGCTGCACCCTCCAATCTGTCCTTGATCTCGAGGCGCCCGGCTTTGGCTTCAATTTGATCTCACCATTTATTCGCTTAGTCTTATAGTCCTCGATATCCAAGGGGGTAATCTTTGAAAGGAGCATGCCTCCAAAATGGACTTCTAGAAATTGGATGCTGTTCTCATCCCGCTGCCAGAATTTCTTTTTATTCGTTTTGCAGTGGTTCAGATAGTCTTTTGTGAACGCTTCAAAATGGACCCTGTTTTCTCGATTGAACTTGAATTCACCACGCAGGATATCTGCTTTTATTGCGGTAAGGGCGTTCTCGGCCTCTTTGCGGCTCCCAATAGCCTTTCGCTTTCGTCGGCCATCAACATCAAGGTCCACGTACCACTTATTTCCAATCTGATAAACGCCCTCGGTGCCGCCCTCCTATCGGGCGTATTTCCACAGGTCATTGAGATAGCCGCCGGCGCCTGTCGCATCTCCGCCCCCTCCCCCGAAGAGCCAGAATCCCCCCTGGGAATCGAACCACGATAAAGCCCCATATCTTCCCCCCGGTCTGTTCAATGGATCGGTTACGCCCTTCGTCCCGTAGATGCCCGCACCCGCCGAGGCTAAGGAGCTGCTGCCGGATATCCAGGCCCATTCAAGAATAGTCGGGTCAAATTTCCATAGGTCATTGAGCTGGCCTACCCAGGGAATTGAATCATAGCCGTCTCCCCCCAAAAGCCAGAGGTTACCCTGGGAATCGACCCAGGTTGCACCCTCTTGTCTTGCCCCCGGAACGTTGGACGGGGAGGGAATGCCCTTCGTCCCGTAGCTACCCGCCTGACCGTTCGAACTGCTGCCGGAAACCCATGTCCATTCAAGGGTAGCCGGGTCGAATTTCCACAAGTCGTTGAGAGTGCCGCCTCCGACGGCCGAATCATAGCCTAACCCCCCGAAGAGCCAGAATTTGCCGCTGGGATCAAGCCAGGAGACGGCCCACACTCTTGATCCGGGGACATTCGATGGACCGGCTATATTGCGTGTGCCGTATATCCCCGGTTGCATGAAGACATTGCTTCCGGATACCCAGGTCCATTCTAGGGTAGTCGGATCATATTTCCACAGGTCATTGAGCCAACCGTGATTGCCCGCAGAATCAACGCCCAATCCCCCGAAGAGCCAAAGGTTGCCATTCGAATCTGGCCAAGACACAGCTCCCTGTCTTGCCCCAGGGACGTTCAATGAATCAGCAAGGCCTTTTGTTCCGTAGATGCCCGACTGATCTCTAGTACTACTTCCGGATACCCAGATCCATTCCAGAGAGGTCAGATCATATTTCCAAAGATCATTGAGCACACCGCGATTGCCCACAGAATCATAGCCCAATCCTCCGAAGAGCCAGAGGTTGCCGCCAAGATCGATCCAGGATACAGCCCAATTCCTTGCCCCGGGGACGTTCGATGGATCAGGCGTGCCCTTTGTTCCGTAGATGCCCGGCTGCTCTCTGTCAGTGCTTCCGGATATCCAGGTCCATTCGAGGGTTGTCGGATTGAACCTCCACAGGTCATTGAGCTCGCCCGCATCGCCGGACGAATCGAGGCCGTATCCTCCAAATATCCAGAAATGGCCGCCGGGATCGAGCCAGGATACGGCCTCCTGTCTTGCCCCAGGGACGTTTGAAAGATTGGCTATGCCCTGTGTTCCATAGATGCCCGGCTGAAATCGGAAATTGCTTCCGGATACCCAAGTCCAATCAACACCGGCCTCAAAAATTGCGATCGTGGCGCTGGCCGACTTTGAGGTATCGGCCGCGGAGACGGCCTTGATTATCACGATGTTGGGACTGGGGACGCTTGCGGGGGCGGTGTAGAGGCCAGCGTTGCTGATCGTACCGCACGTGGCGCCGCTACATCCGACGCCGGAAAGGGTCCAAGTCACTTCGCGATTTGTTGAGTTGTAAACCGTGGCCCAGAACTGCACAGATTCGCCAACGAGCAAGTTAGCCGCCTTGGGTGTCAGCGTTACGCTGACGGGAAATGTATCTCGCTTTATCTCACAAACAGATAACAAGCCCAATAACAAAAAAGCCAATAATGCCAACCTCGAAGCGCTTTTCATCCAACTCTCCCCAGCCGCTTCATTATTCTAAGTGCGTGTATTTGCTCGGTCATAAGAAATTCTGTCATCATCCCGCCCTTTAGAATAGATACATCAATATAGCTTGATGTCAAGGTTCATCCTTCAGGTCATCCCCTAGAAACGTGATCTTGGCCGATGCCTCCAATTACGTTAATTAGCCCATTGGCGTTCCCTGCCATTAATTCCTTTGCGATTTCGCCTGCTGCCCAGTAAAGCAGCCTGCACCTGCTCGAGCAAAACATCTGTTTTGGCTGGATTATGTTTAAACCCTTTCCGCAACACAGGCAGGACTTATTTCTTGTTAAGCTGGCCGTAGACTCGGATCCACTTGAGTTCGTGCCTCTACGCGCGTTGTGGACCATTTTTCAGGGATGAGCCCCCCCTTTCCGGGAACTAGCCCGACGCATACCGGCTTGTCGAACCGCTAAAGTCTAATACCGGCTAAAAGGCCGATCCGGGTGCCTCCTAGCTTGAACTTGACGCTCCCGATTGTGTCCGAGGCGGCGATGTACCCGACATTTATTTCAGCAAAAACAATCTTCCCAGTCACGAGCAAACCCGCTTCGGCTTGATAACCGAGTTTATATCCTGAGAACCTGGAGCCCAGCGCATCTTCGGTGTACATCATGTCGGCCAGGCCGGCCTCAAGCTTGAACTTCAGCATTCCCCATATGACATCGATGAATCCCAACCCCGCCGAAAGGTAACTCTGCGTTGAGTGGGAGTCAAAGCCGAGGTCCGGGATTTTTCCGCTTCTGCTGATCGTCCCGTACCCTCCCATCACATAGAGGCTCCGATAAACCCTAACGCCGAACTCAAATTCGGGCTGGACGGCGCCGCGGCCGTAAGTTGCGCGGTAAGATGCATCAGCATGCTTCATGTAACTCGCTCCGGCCGAGAACAGAAAAAAGTCAGCAGCTCGCGCTGGACCGGACGTACACAAGAAGACAAGAATAAGAGCCGCTTTTTTCATGCTATTTTACCTTTTCACCATTTTACGCAGCGGATTCTTCTCCAGCTTCTGCTGCTGCGGAAAAGTCCCAAGGACAAGCTCCTGCGACTCAAAGATAACAAAGCCCCGGCAGTCAATTGCCTCTACTTTATAGGCATAACTCATGTTGCTCGCGAGTAACATATCATTGTACGTCCACTGACCTGCCGTGGCATCGGCCCACGTGAAAAGCGTAATGCCTCGGTAGGTAGCACTGCCCGATTTTCGCATCAGTCGAAAGGTGAACGCACTTTGAGATGCCGAGATAGAGAGCTTCAGGTTGATCCGGGCATATTCAATCTGTGCTATCCAGGCCCTCGCGACCATGCGCTGGCCACTGAGCCCTATGGAGATAGAGGGAATCAAGCCGTAGCCTTCGGCCGTAAAAAGTGCACGGCTGTTCACCGGATCGTTCGATTGGATGGCAAAGACCGCAGAGACCCGGCCCTTAGCCCCCATGGGCAAGAACGCGACGCCGATCTCCCCGGATCCTCCCGGCGCGATGGAGAACGGCGTGGCAGGGCCAAGATAGACAAACTCTGTCGACCCAGACGCCCAGGTAATGCTGTTCACGGTCAGGGGGGCATCACCGTCGTTGTAGAGTAACGTCGTTCCCGCAACCCCGGTGCATTCGTCCACATAGCCGAAGCTGACTGCCCAGATCGGTAGCCGCAGGACGGGCCGGTAGGCCGGGGTCGTCAACAAGGCCTCGTTGGAATACGCGGAGTCTCCGGCACTGTTCGTGGCCCGGACCCGGAACGAGTACATCGTCTCCGCGGCAAGGCCCTCGATCATGCAATTTGGGTAGCCGTGTTGGGTGAGCTGATGCCAGGTCCCGGCGCCCGTCTTCTGCTCGATCTTATAGTAGGACTCGTTGTAGGCATTGTCCTCCCACGTTAACAGGACACGGGTCGCGTCCAGGGCAGTCGCCTGGAGATTCGTTGGCGCGGCCGGAAGGGTCAGATGCGGCGTCCTCACCGTGACCTCGTTGGCCGGGTCCGAGTATCCCTGGAGGTTGGCCGCCCGAACCCTGTAGATGTACGTCGTGTCCTCGACAACGTAGACGTCGCGGAATGTCGTCACGTTGGCGTCCGTCATAGCGAAACCTTGCCACCACGGATCTTCGGGATTGAGCTTGCGTTGCAGAGCGAAGGATAACTCGGTGTTCGAATGGTCGACCCAATAGAGGTCGACCTCCCGCTCGTTGATGACAGTCGCCGTCAGGTCCGAGGGCGCAGTCGGCCGCGTCCACACCAAGAGCTCGGCGGAAAAGGCGGAATCTCCGATGTCGTTCCAGGCCATGACGCGGTAATAATGGTCCGACCCTTCGCCGAAGCCGGATTCGTGGAAGGTCGTTTCGCCGGTGCCGGTTTGGCCGACCTCGGCCCATGTCCCGTCCTCCCCGTCCTTGCGCTCGATCCTGAAGCCCTCCGCGCGCCCAGAGGGGTCGGTCCAGGCGATTTCGATGTCCGAGGCCGTTACTGTGCCGAAGCGCAGACCCTCCGGCGCCGTCGGGGGCAGCTTTTCGAAGATCCGAGCAACGAACGCGTCAGTCGTGGCGCCGGCCCCGTCCCCCGGGGTCAGGATCGGCCCCACCAAGACGGGGAAATCCGTGGAACGGGTCGTGCCGGCCACAAAGACATTTCCCATGCCGTCCGCAGCGATACCCGCGGCCGCATCATCCTGGCTCCCCCCCAAATAACCGGAGTACATCAAGTCCGCGCCCGTGTAGCGCACGGTCGCGACGAACGCATCCGTCAGCCCGGACGGGACGACCTGGGGCCCCCCCGCCACGGGAAAGCCGATCGCGGAATCCGTCGTGCCCGCGACGTAGGCATTGCCCGCAGCGTCGACGGCGATGGCCGTCCCGCGGTCGTTGCCCGCGCCGCCGATGAACCCGGAATAGACGAGTTCCGTTCCCGCCGGAGTCACCTTGACCACGAAGACATCGTCTCCCCCGGAGTGTGACGCGCATGGACCCGCTTTGGTCGGGAACCCGGCCCCGGAATCCGTCGTTCCCGTCACATAAGCGCTGCCGGATTTGTCGATCGCGATCCCGGTCCCGCCGTCGATCCCGGTCCCGCCGAGGTATCCGCAGTACAAAATCTCATAACCAAAGCGCTGGATGTTGGCCACGAAGGCGTCCTGATTGCCGGAATAGCTCAAGCCGGGCCCAGCGACGACGGGGAAACCGTCTTCCGGCGCGGAATTCGTGCGCCCCGTGATATAGACATTGGCATAATGGTCGACCGCGATCGCCGTCCCGAGATCCGAGCCCAGACCGCCGATGCAAACCGAATACGATACGGCGAGGCCATCGCGCCAGATTTGGGAGACGAAAGCATCCTCCGCGCCCTGGTATTTGCGGCGATAGAATCTCTCGGGCAGATTGTCCGATTCCGTCGATCCCGTAATGACGGCGTCGCCCATGTCATTCACGGCGATGGCCAATGCCTTGTCCGTTTTGGACCCGCCGACGAATCCCGAGAAGATCAGGGCGGTGCCGGTAAAGAGGATCTTCGTCACAAAGGCATCGCTGAATTCGGAGATATTGGGCTGAGGAGTCAGCCCAGGTCCGTAGGAGACCGGAAAGTCCTGGGAAAACGTCCACCCCGTGATATAGGCGTTTCCGGACGGGTCGACGGCGACGCCGCTGCAGACGTCGTTCGCGGCCCCGCCGAGAAAACAACAGTAAACGAGATCCGTCCCCGCGGGATTCACCTTGGCCACGAAGGCGTCGCTCCCGCCCGCCGGGCCGTTGAAGGTCGTGTCGAGACCGGCCTCAACGGGAAAATCGAGCGAGGCGGTCGTCCCCGCCACATAGACGCTGCCGGAGCTGTCGATGGCCACGCCCGCGCCGGCATCGTCGGCCGAACCGCCGAGGAAGCCGCACGAGATGACAATCGCCGGGTCGATCACGAGCGGTAGGCTCCGGTCATACGCGCCGACCGCAAAGCCAAAGGACCCTGATGACGTAGCGGATTCCTCCATCGCGAAGGCCGCGGGGATGGTAACTCTCCCTCCATCACGATCCTGGTGCGCCAGGGGCGCTTGATCATGAAAAACGCCCAGGGGCGTTTCCACCTCGAGTTGCCCCTCAGAATTGACCTCGACTCGCGAGGCCCCGCGATAGGCTAGCCGGATCGTCGAAGGGTTAACACCCGGCTGGACGACAAACTCGTACTTGAGGCAATCAGTGCTGCCCGAATACGCCAGGTCGATTCCCGGCCAGAGGTTTTTATATAAGATTCGAGAATAGGCCGGGAGGCCTGACTTCCACTCACCCGGACGGCCTTTAAAATACGAGATAATTGCATCTGTTTTCTTGTCTCCGGAGGGGATCACATCCTCGGCCGCCCCGATAAAGTCCAGTTTGATGGTCCAGCGGATCTTCTGATTTTGCTTGTCCCTTAAGAGGGGGCCAGCCTTACGGTAGCCTGGCGCGGCTTTCTCGGGCGCGGCAATGCGCATGAGAGATATCGAGACTCCCGTGGACCCAAAATAGATACAGGTGTCGCGTCCCGCGACGCAGTAGATCGCACTTTTGTCGAGCTGGCCCTCGTTTGGGATAAAAGAGAGCGGCATCCGCACGAATTTGGCGTCTGTTCGTGGGACGACAGCGGCGAGATTCCACCCCTCTGTGTTTGCTGGCCCCTGACGTTCCACGATTGAGCCTACGGATGCTCCGAAAATAAGAAAACCCAAAAACGTTTTAATAAGAGTCTTCATGGTTGTTTACTTATTTACATTCGAACCATGCTCATTCTCAAAGACTTATGGAGGGTCCCCGCTTCAAAATATCACCTCTAAAGTAAGATTTTCAAGCTATTTTGCTTCGGGCGCCGCCGGCCGATAGCCCGGAGAGCTATGAGGCTGACCTGACCCCCGATCAAAATACCGGCCCTTGAGTGAATTTTCCGACCAAATATGCCTCCGGGGTCGGCGGCGATGCTGGCTGAGAGCTTGTTTCTTCGATAATTGTTGGCATCTCCCCAGCTCTGTCCTACAATGGGGAATCATGGCAGGGCTAAACGGACCCGATTCCGATTCCCGGTTCCCAGCCTTGAAGACCCATGGAAAGACCGCCCATCGGCATTCTATCGAGTGCTTCGGGGCTACCCGCATCCAGGCTGGCCACAAGCAAAACGAGGACGCCTTTGTCATTGAGCGCGAGCCAATCCCCCATGCGGCGGTTTTTGATGGTGTCGGGAACGCCGAACAGGCCGCCCACCGAGTAGCCCGCTTTTTCAAGACCCTCATCAAGGACCAGGGCGGCAAAGTCGGTAACCCGACTGCCTGGGCCAGCTGGGTGCGGCTAATGGATTCCCAGTTGTTGGGTACACAGAGCACGTTTGTAGGCATTGCCGTGCCCGATATCGACAATGGCTTGATCGTTGGTGCCTATGCGGGAAACTCCAGGGCCTACATCGTCGGGGAGGACGGCCTAAGGCTCGTCACGGCCGAAAGCTCGCCGGGGCGGATCGGTAGCGGCAAGGTCCTGGGCAGAACCTTCACGCTCAAGCTCCGCCCCTACGATATCCTTTTGCTCATGAGCGACGGGGCTTGGGGGGCATATGGGGGTACCTATCTCCTGCGGAAGGCCGTTACTTCAGCTATAACCAGGCACTTTTCGGAGGTGCCCCAGGCCATCCTCGACGGCGCTACGCCCTCTGGGCAGCCGGCAGATGACATGACGGTCGTGGCAATGCGGCAACCCCGGCTTTAACAAGATCAAGCAGCAGTGAGAATGACCAACATAAGAATAGATATGCTTAAGGCAATAACTATTTCAGGATAGACTTGATATATCTTTTTTAGGGGTATGCACTTGACTCCCGTAGCCACCATATATTGTGCCTCATACTTCCGGCCGTCCGCCGACTATCGACTTGGCGGGCACGGGATCAATGGCCATCGCCTGTTGGACGAGGCGGAAGAATAGCTTGCCGCGTGATCTTGAAGTTTGGCGATTGAAGCGAAACGTGAACTCATCAAGGTAATAATCCAGATGCGAGGACCTGACGGCGCCCTGATGTGTTCCCAACAGCCATCGTTTCAAGAGGGACGTCACCCGATTGGCCCAGGGTAGAAGATTGTCGCCGACGGAGGATTTCGTTCGGACAACCTTATGCGGGTATCCTTGAGCCTTCAAGCCGTTGTATCCCTTCCACTCGTCCGTACGAATCATACTCCCGGGAGTGACCATTTCTTTAATCGCCGTTTCCAGGCTCTCGGCCGAGGCATCGTTGATTTGACGCAATCGGATCCGGCCGACTCGCCTTCCGTCTTTTTGAGCGGCCACCAAAACCAAGACTTTCCCCTCCGCTCCGCGGCCGCGCTTTCCTGGCCGTGGGCCGCCCACAAAGGTCTCGTCGATTTCTATCGTGCCCTGGAGACGGTCTCTCCCGGGACGCACCATGGCCCGGCGCAGTTTATGCAGCCACATCCACGCCGTCCGATAGCTGCCCAATCCCAAGGCTTGGCCCAATCCTGTAGCGCTCACTCCATGCTTTTGGTTCGTCACGTACCACATCGCCTGAAACCAAAGCCGGAGGGATTTGCGAGTATCTTGAAAAAGCGTCCC
>Ga0315289_10013295_pt1 | contig 11539 bp, 13 predicted proteins | sample YL17G11_40_MG_FD_203452 | JGI IMG/M metagenome (GOLD analysis project Ga0315289, IMG submission 203452) | Sediment microbial communities from Yellowstone Lake, YNP, Wyoming, USA - YL17G11_40 | ecosystem: Environmental > Aquatic > Freshwater > Lake > Sediment | place: USA: Wyoming | collected... | reverse complement strand
CCCCCATTTCAGCAGCCCGTCCCCACGTCTTACTTCTTGTAGGCGTACCAGAGGGTCTTGCCGGGCGCCACCCGGAACTGGGTGTCCACGCCAGCCAGGATGGCCTTCCAGTCGATCTGGGAGGCGAACTCCTCGCCCTGCTGGCGCAGCAGGTCGATGCTCCCGACGTCGTCCATGTCGATGGACTTCTTCAGGTCCACGTCCAGCCGGTAGAAGGTGGCCTCCGGGTAGTGACGGTGGACGATCTGCGTCTGCTGCTCGCCGGGCGAGCGCAGCAGCTCGTCCAGGGTCCACTTGATCCACCCCAGGAACCCCTTGGGCTCTTTGGTCTCGTTGAAGCGGCCGGTGCCGAGCGAGATCACCACGGTCTGCTTCGGATCGTACCCCGCAGTGTAGAGGAAGGCCTCGACGCAGGCCTGATAGACGGGGTTGCCGGTGACGCCGACGCCGCCATCGACCAGCAGGCCGGGCTCGTCGCCGCCGATCCTCCAAGGGCCGAAGTAGGTGGGCGCGGCGGCAGAGGCCGTGGCGCAGTCCACCAGCGGGAAGCGCCCGGTGACGCCCGAGTTGGCGGGGCTGTCGCGCACGAAGTACCAGGGTTTGCCGTCAAGGCCCTTGGCCGTGATGAGCAGGTCGATGGGGCAGTCGTTGAGCTTCCACTCCCGGGCCGCGCCGAACTCCTCCGAGATGACGCGGTGGAGCCTCTTGGGGTCGTACATGTGGCCAGTGGCCAGCCGTTTGATGGTGTTCCAGGGCGCGCGCGGCGTGAAGATCTCCCGCGCGCGGGTGAGGTAGATCTCGAGGATGCGTCGCGCCGGGACGCCGGCGGCGATGGCCGCGGCGATCAGCGCGCCGGTGGAAGTGCCCCCCACAAACGAGAAGATCTCCCGCAGCGGGCGGCCCTCGACGCTCTCCAGCTTGACGAGCGCCGTGGCGGGCAGAATCCCCCGGATTCCGCCGCCGTCAATCGACAGCAAGTACCTTTGCCCCATATTCCCTCCAGTCAGCGCCAATTCGGGGACAGGCATCGCTGTCCCCGACGCTGTCAGGGACCAGTATAGAGCGCCGCGGGCTGGGGCGTTCGCGTGCGCGGGGCGTAACTGCTTGGGCTGCTTCGAGAAAGGATGGCTGAGGGGCGGTGACTGCGGGTGCGCTCAGGCGGGTTTGCGGACCTTGCCGCTGCGCAGGCACTCGGTGCAGACGCGGAGGCGCTTGGTCCCGCCGCTGACCACAGCCCGGACCCGCTGCAAGTTGACGTTCCAGCAGCGGTTGGTGACGTTATGGGCGTGGCTGATGCGGTGGCCAAATTGCGGCCCCTTGCCACAGATCTCACACACTCGGGCCATGGCGGGTGCTCCTTGTCGGGCTAGGAACCCTCATTCTAGCAAGCGCCGCCGCGCAGGCGCAACCAGCGGCGGCTTCAAAGCGTCCTGGCGCCGTCACGCTGAGGGTGCGCGCAAGGTGCGCCCCGGGCCCATCAAAGCTCAGCCGGTGCCATGATCCGAGCTTCCCCAGCGCCCCCTCGCGCCAGGCGTGCATTGATCGTCAACAGTGGGCAGTGCAGAAGGCGCGCCAGCGCGAGGTATTCAGCGTCGTAGGTCTTCGCCCAGCCCAGCCGGGTCGCCATCTTACCAGCCTCCTCCCGGCCTGGGCTCTTTGGTCACCGTGCGTCTCATCCAGGCTGGGAGGGGCACGGTCCCAGTGGCCAGCACGGCGTTCAGATCAGCTTCGTCGATCAGGTGCTGTGGGCCCACTTTGCGGGAGGGCAATCGTCCCGCCCGGATCCAGCGCCGGATGGTTTCGGGGTTGCGTCCCACTCGGGACGCCGCTTCAGGCAGGGTGATCACATGTTGTGGTATACGACAACCCGCGCGCAGCCATCGCACCAGTCCAGCACGCCCGGGCGCCGTGGGCCCGGCTACTTCTTGGCCGGCCACCTGCGCATCATGAGGTCCTGGTAGTGGACCACACTGCCGGGGTCGTGCTGCTGGAGCGCGAGATAGCCCTTCTGGAAGGTGTTCTTCTCGTCCACGTAGTCCACCACCACCTTGTCGTTGACCTTGATGATGATGTGGTTGCCGTCGGCGATGATGTGCTGGGTCCACCAGGTGTCGTCGCCGATGAGCTGCTCCTTGACGTCGGAGATGGCGTAGAGGCTTCCGGTGCGGCGCCAGTCGGAGTGCGTGTTGTTGACCTGAGCTTCGTAACCCTTCGGCCAGCCGGGACCGAAGGCGGCGCGGAAATACATCCCCGAGTTGCCGCCGTGGTTGATCTTGACCTGGGCCTTGAACTCGCAGTTCTCGCACTCTGCGAGCATGTAGAAGAGGTGGCTGCGGGGGCCCGTGCCGACGATGGCGCCGTCCTTCACCGACCAACCCCCCTCGTTCTCGCTGGCCTTCCAGCCGTCCAGCGTCTTGCCGTCGAACATGCGAGTCCAGCCGCCCGTGGTCTCCTGGGCCGGCAGGAGCAGGCACAGGACCAGGAGCAGTCCGATCGCGCGCAACGTCGTTCGCAGTGTCATGGTTATCCTCCCCGTGGAAGTCCTATTGTCGCCCGCGGGCGCGCCGCGGTCAATCGCGGCTCACAGCCCGAACAGCCGGTCGAAGAACTCGCGGGTGCGGGCCTGGATCTGGGCCAGCTCGATCTCCAGGGGCTGGTCGTGGAGGTGATCGGGGGTCCAGCGGCGGACCAGCGCGGCCAGCGTTTCCAGTTGCGCCTCGGCGGTGGGCAGGCTGCCCTCGGCGTGGCCCGTCGTGACGCGCAGACCGTGATCGACGGCGCGGTAGAAGGTGGCGGCGTCGCGCAGGAAATCGGCGTCGGAACGGTCCAGGTGGCCCATCTGCTCGACGACGTCGATGCGCGCCGGGGTGTTGAGCACCTTGTAGAATATGCCGGCGCCCTTGAGGCGCAGGTACATCAGGGCGAAGTCGATGTCGTAGTAGCCGCCCTGGCCGGCCTTGAGGGGGTCGGCGGCGCCCTGCTCCTTCTCGAGCCGCTGGCGCATCTGGGCCAGTTGCGGGCGGGAGCGCCCGCTCTGGCCGTAACGCCGCCAGTCCACGTCCTGCAACTGGCTGAGGAACTTGGTGGCGCGCGCGAGGTCGCCCGCCACGGCCCGGCTTTTCATGTAGGTGATGCCTTCCCAGGCCTGGGCGGCGCGGGCGAAGTAAGCCTGGAAGGCGCCTTCCGACTGCACCAGCGCGCCCTCGCGCCCGTTGGGCCTCAGCCGTGTGTCCACGGCGAACATCATGCCATCGCCGGTGTAGGCGCTGATGATGGCGATCATGCGCTCGGCGGCGCGGGTCCAGAAGGCCTGCTCGGGGAGGTCGGCGTCCGGCAGGACGAAGACCAGGTCGGCGTCGGAGGCCAGGTCGAACTCGCGCATGCCCAGGCGGCCCAGGGCGATCGCCATCATCTGATCGGCCGGGACGTAGCCGGGCGAGGCGGGCGGGTGGCTGGCGCGCACCTGCTCGACGGCCATGCGGTAGGCGGCGGCGACGGCCATGTCGGCCAGCTCGGAAGTCCGCTCCAGGGTGGCAAAGATAGGGCTGGCCTGGCAGATGCTTTCGGCCTGGATACGAAACATCTCGCGGCGGAAGAAGCGCCGCAGCTCCCCGGCGTCCTCGAAGGAGGAGGCCAGCTCCTGGTAGCGCGCGTCGCTGCCGGGCTGCTGGCGCGCGCGCCGCAATTCGGCCAGCAGATCCGGGGTGCGGATCAACTGCTCGGAGAAATAAAGGCTGTGTTCGAGCAGGTCGAACAGGTAGCCGGCCAGTCCGGGGTCCGCCTCGAGCCACGCCAGCCACTCGGCCTTGGGCAGGAGGCGCTCGAGGAGGTGCTCGAAGGGCACGCGGCCGCGGCACAGGGGGCTGCGGGTCAGCGCCGCGGCCAGGCGCGGAGCGCGCTGGTCGAGGAACCGCACCAGGTTGCTGACGGCGGGCTCCGCCAGGGGCGCCGGTTCCGGCTGGCAGGGTGGCTGCTCGGAGCCCGGCCGGTAGTAGACCAGTTGTTGGGCGTGGATGACGCGCTCGTAGATCTCCTGGACCGCGGCCAGGTGCCCGTTCAGGCGGCCCAGGAGGCTTTCCGCGGAAGGCGCATCTCCGATTTCCGCGGCGGGCATCTTGCGGGCCAGGGTCTCGCGCGCCACGGGATCCGGCGGCAGGACGTGCGTCTGCCGGTCCTCCAGCACCTGGAGGCGGTGTTCGAGGTGCCGGAGGAACTGGTAGGCGGAGGCCAGGCGCGAGTACTCGGTGGCCGACAGCAGGTCCTTGTCGCGGAGGCGCGACAGCGCCAGCAGCGTGCCGCCGTGGCGCACCCAGGGCTCGCGGCCGCCGTGCAGCCGCTGGAGGCACTGCACCAGGAACTCGATATCGCGGATGCCGCCTCGCGCCAGCTTCACATCCCAGCCCGCCGCGGCGCCCCGCTTGGCGGCCAGCTTCTCGGAGATCCGCTCGCGCGTGGCGGAGGCGGACTCGACCACCGAGAAGTCGGTGGTGGTCGAGTAGGTCAGCGGCTCGACGAACGCGAGCAGCTCCGCGCCCAGGCGGCGGTCGCCCGCCGAGACGCGCGCCTTGATGAGCATTTGCAGCTCCCAGTCGCGGGCGCGCACGCGGTAGTAGTTCCGCGCGGCCGCGAGCGAGATGCACACCTCCCCGAAGCGGCCCTCGGGGCGCAGCCGCAGGTCTACCCGGTAGCACATACCCTCGGCGGTGTAAGTGGATAGTAACTCCGTAAGTTGATTGGATAGCTTGCGGAAGAACTCCTTGTTGGTGATGCGCTGGGGGCCGCGGGTTTCGCCGTTGGCCGCATACAGGAACATCAGGTCGATGTCGGAGCTGTAGTTGAGCTCCCGGCCTCCCAGCTTGCCCAGGGAGATCACCGTGAAGGCGCAGGCCTCCTGGCGGCGGCCCGATTCCGGGCGCGGCTCGCCGTGGCGGGCCACCAGTTGCTCGCGGATGCGGCGGCAGGCGGCCTCCAGAACGGCGTCGGCCAGGTTGGACAGCTCCTCGGTGACTTCCGAGAGCGTGCCCAGCCCCAGGGCGTCGCGCACGAAGATGCGCAGCACCTGCTGGCGGCGGAACAGGGCCAGCGAGAGCATGAGCGGGTTCTGCGGCGGCTGCCGCACCAGGAAGCTCTCGAGCTGGTCCGCGTACTCCTCCGCGCTGCGCACGCGGTCCAGGGCGCCGGGCGCCAGCAACTGGTCCACCCATCCGGGGTGGGCCAGCACCGCTTCCGCCAGGAACCGGCTGAAGGAGAACACCGCCACCAGAACGCGCAGCCCGGCTGGAGAGGCTGTCAAGCGGGCGAAGGCCTCCGCCTGATCCTGGCGCAGGCGCTCGAGGAAGTGCAGGGCCGTGTCGGGGTCGGCCGAGGCCCCCAGCAGCGACCGCAGCCGGGCTGGCGCCTCGGGCGCCAGCTCGGGGAACTGCACTTGCTCCAGGGGGCGGCGCATTCTACCACCCCGATTATAGCCGCCCGCTAGATGTCGTAATACAGCTCGAACTCGTAAGGATGCGGGCGCAGCCGGATGGCCTCGGCCTCGTTCTTGCGCTTGTAGTCGATGAAGGCTTCCAGCAGCTCCTCGGTGAAAACGTCGCCCTTGAGCAGGAAGGCGTGGTCTTCCTCGAGGCAGTTCAGGGCCTCTTCGAGCGAGCCGGGCATGGAGGGCACGCCGCGCAGCTCCTCGGGCGACAGGTCGTAGATGTCCTTGTCGAGGGGCTCGCCCGGGTCCACCTTGTTGAGCACCCCGTCCAGGCCCGCCATGAGCATGGCGGCGAAACCCAGGTAGGGGTTGCAGGCGGGATCCGGCGGGCGGAACTCGATGCGCTTGGCCTTGGGGGAGGCCGAGTACATGGGAATGCGGATGGCGGCGGAGCGATTGCGGCGCGAGTAGGCCAGATTGACGGGGGCCTCGTAGCCGGGCACCAGGCGCTTGTAGCTGTTGGTGGTCGGGGCGATGATGGCCGACAGGGACCGGGCGTGCTGGAGCAGGCCGCCGATGTACCACAGCGCCACCTGGCTCAGGCCGGCGTAGCCGTCGCCGGCGAACAGCGGCCGGCCGTCCTTCCAGAGGCTCTGGTGGCAGTGCATGCCGCTGCCGTTGTCCGCGAACAGCGGCTTGGGCATGAAGGTGACGGTCTTGCCGTACTGGTTGGCCACGTTGCGCACCACGTACTTGTAGAGCATCATGTTGTCGGCGCACTGCAGCAGCGCGTCGTAGCGGAGGTCGATCTCGGCCTGGCCGCCGGTGGCCACTTCGTGGTGGTGGCACTCGACCTTCAGCCCGCAGCGCTGCATAGTAAGCACCATCTGGCTGCGCAGGTCCTGGTAGTGGTCAGTGGGCGGGACCGGGAAGTAGCCTTCCTTGTAACGCGGCCGGTAGCCCAGGTTGTCGCGCTTGCGCCCGGTGTTCCAGCGGCCCTCCTCGGCGTCGATGTAGTAGAAGCCGGAGTGCTGGTTCTGGTCGAAGCGGATGTTGTCGAAAATGAAGAACTCGGCCTCCGCGCCGAAGTAGGCGGTTGCGGCGACGCCGGAGTTGGCCAGGTACATCTCGGCCTTGCGGGCGATCCAGCGCGGGTCACGCTCGTAGTGCTGGCGCGTGATCGGATCGACGATGTCGCAGATCATGGCCAGGGTGGGCGTTTCGGCGAAGGGATCCAGGAAGGCCGTGGCCGCGTCGGGGATCAGCAGCATGTCGCTCTCGCTGATGGCGGCCCAGGCGCGGATGCTGGAACCGTCGAACCCGTAGCCCTCCTCGAGGGCTTCCTCGGTGAGCTGGTGGATCGGGTAGGAGACGTGATGCCACAGTCCGGGGATGTCGCTGAATCGCAGATCGATCTGCCGGGCCTGGGTTTTCTCGGCCAACTCCAATACCGGCGGGCGCGGGGACGCCTTGCGCCCGGCGGGACGGGGCGGGGCTTTTTTGGTAGCGGACGCTGGTGGTTGTCTGGGGCTCATCCATCCTCCATCCAGGGGTACACGGCAAGTGGGAATGCCGCCACGGGAAGTTGCTACTAGAATAGCGGAAGGAGGGCGGCGCGTCAACCGGTCCGGTATGGAGCAGATCTTGCTGGAGCTAGAGCCCGCGCGGAGGGTGTTCACGGTCCGCGAGCTGAACGCGGCCATCCGCGAGCGGCTGGAGGCGGAGTTCCAGGACATCTGGGTGGCGGGCGAGATCTCGGGTGTGCGCGTGGCGGCCAGCGGGCACTACTACTTCACGCTCAAGGAGCAGGACTCGGTGGTGCGCTGCGTGTGCTTCCGCCAGACCGCCCGGTACCTCAAGTTCAAGCCGCAGGACGGGGTGGCGGTGCTGGCGCGCGGGCGCATCGACCTGTACGAGGCCCGCGGCGAGTACCAGTTGCTGGTCGAGCACCTCGAGCCGCAGGGCCGCGGCGCGCTCCAGTGGGCCTTCGACCAGTTGAAGAAGAAGCTGGCCGCCGAGGGGCTGTTCGAGGCCGCGCGGAAGCGCCCGCTTCCCCGGCTGCCGCGGCGGATCGGGATCGTGACCTCGCCCACGGGCGCGGTCATTCGCGACATGCTGCAAATCCTGGAGCGGCGTTTCCCGGGGCTGCACATCCGGTTGTATCCGGCGCTGGTGCAGGGCGCGGGCTCGATCGAGGAAGTGTGCGCCGGCGTTGACTACTTCAGCCAGTCGGGCTGGGCCGAGGTGGTGATCGTGGCGCGGGGCGGCGGGTCGCTCGAGGACTTGTGGACCTTCAACGAGGAAGCGGTGGCGCGGGCCATCGCCGCCTGCGCAGTGCCGGTGATCTCGGCCATTGGGCACGAGACGGACGTGACGATCGCCGATTTCGTGGCTGATCTGCGGGCGCCTACGCCGTCGGCGGCGGCCGAGATGGTCATTCCCACGCGCGCCTCGCTGGCCGAGCAGATCACCGCGGCCGGGGACCGTCTAGAGCGGGCGCTGCGCTACCGGCTGGCCCGCGCGATCCGCCAGTTCCACGAGCGCGGCCTCGACCGGGCTGCTTCGCTGGTGGCGCGGCGCGTGGGGCGCGCCTTCCAGCGCGTCGATGAACTGGAGGTGCGGCTGGCGGGGCTGGACCCGCGGCGGCGCCTGGCCGCGACGCGGGGGCGGCTCGAGCGGGCTGCCGAGGGGCTGGCCGCGAGGGTGAGGCTCCGCCTGGCCGTGGCGCGTGCGCGACTGGAGTCGCTGGCCGCGCAGACGGCGCAGTTGAGCCCGCTCGCGGTGCTCGAGCGCGGCTACTCCATCGTCCAGAACGAAGCCGGCCGCATCCTCAAGGACGCCGCCGACGCCCCCGTGGATTCCGCCGTCGGCATCCGCCTGGCCCGCGGGCGGCTCAAGGCCCGGGTGACGGAGGGTGTATAGGCGTGCCCGTCGTTACTGTGGCGCACTGATAGTCGGCGCTCCCATGGCATCCAGGACGGCTCCGCCACAGACCGAGGCGTTGGCTCGCCTGACCCGCCTGCTGGTTGAGGCGGCACGCCCGAAGCGCATCATCCTCTTCGGCTCCGAGGCGCGCGGCCAAGCCTCTGAAGACAGCGACCTCGATCTGCTGGTGGTCACCGAGGAGAACTTCCAGTACTGGCGCGACACGCCGGGAAATGTCTACTTCGAGGCCGCTACCGAGGGCCAGGTGCTCTATGAAGCGCCGTGAGCAAGTCTTGCCCTTTCTCCGCAAGGCCGCCCAGGATGAGGCCCTGCTGGACGCCATCGTGACCTCGGACCAGATCAGCGACGAGATCTTCGGATTTCACTGCCAGCAGGCAGCGGAATAGCTGCTCAAGGCGCTGCTTTCCGACCTGGGCGTGCGCTTCCGAAAGACGCACGAGATCGGGGCGCTCAGCGATCTGCTCGCGGAAGCGGGCTGCCCGCTGCCGGAGGAGCTTTCTTCTCTGGACGGCCTGACCCCTTATGGCGTGATTCTCCGCTAAGAGAACTACGACGCAGACTCCGCCCTGGATCGCGGGCAGGCCCGCGGAATGCTGCGTTCCCTCCGGGCCTGGGTGGAGGAGCGTCTCGCCGAGCGAACGCCGGCCGCGCAGCCGCGGCCCAAGGCATTGCGGCCGGGCGTAGGAGTGGGCGTCCTGCGCACCCGGTTTCGAAGGTAGCTGTGCAGAAACTTCGACTTTTCAACCTGGACCCAGCCGTCACGTGTCACGCTGCCGTCAACGGAACTCGATGTAGCGGATCCGCCCAACCGTGTCGGTCGTGGTGTCCTGTCGCTCCTCGTAGCCGATTATGACGGATCGGCGCTGTGTGCCGCAGCGGAATTCGAGCGCGACGGCAACTTCGGGGCCGGTAATGACTTCTTTCGGGTTGACGATGATGAGCTTCTTTGTCTCCGAGCCGCTGCGAACCCGGAATCGGGCGCGTTCGCCCATACAGTCCACGCGAATCACTTCACCCTCAAGTCGGCTGAGCCTCCGACGCAACGCTTCTCGTGGCTGCTCTTGCGAGCCTGCGGTTGGCCCAGCCTCTCTTCGCGCTGCCGATTGGGGCCGAGACCGCGCCAGTCGCGGCGGCGGGTGGAGCCGGAGCATTCGGAGATCAGTGTACGGCGCCAGTGCGATCTGCTGGGCGTGAACCGGTCGGGGCGGTACTGCCAGGCCGTGGGCGAGAGCGCAGAAAACCGGATGCTGAGGCGATTGATCGACGAGCAGTACACGCGGCGGCCGTTTTACGGGAGCCGGCGCCTGACGGTCTGGCTCCGCGAGCAGGGGCATGCGGTGAACCGGAAGCGTGTCGCGCGGCTGATGGAGGGGATGGGGATCGAGGCGGTCTACCCGAAGCCGAAGTTGAGCCAGCCGGGCGAAGGGCACAAGATTTACCCGTGCCTGCTGGAGGGTGTCGAGGTGACGCGCATCAACCCGGTGGGGAGCACGGACCTCACCTATATCCGGATGGCCGAGGGGTTTGTGTGCCTGGCGGCGGTGATGGACTGATTCAGCCGGTTCGTGCTGAGCTGGGCGCTGGCGGTGACGAGCGAGAAGTTCACCGGCCAGTTGGAGGCGCGCGGCATCGCGGTCAGCATGGAAGGGCGCGGGCGCTGCCTCGACAACGTCTTCATCCAGCGGCTGTGGCGCTCGCTGAAGTACGAAGAGGTGTACTTGCGCGACTACACGTTGGTGCCCCAGGCCCGGACCGGCATCGGCAAGTGGTTCCGGTTCTACAACCACCAGCGGCCGCACCAGAGCCTGGGCTATCGGACGCCGGCGGGGCTCTACCTGGCATGATCTGCGTTACGACTGAAAGCGAGAAGGGAAGCAGTAGCAAAGCTGTCGAAATGACGGAGCTGATGCAAAACGCGGAAAGCCCAAAGGACAGGCTTCCCGCGTTTCCCGCAGCTTCCACGACGGCTTGCCCACATCGAAACCAAAACCCAAACCCAACAGACCTGTCGATCCTTAACTTATCGCAGGGAAAAAATGATCTTGACTCTGGAAGCCACTTTCACGCAGGACATTTTAGGGAAGGGTCATGAGACAACTTCTATAGCAGTATCGCCTTGCACCGCCAAATCCGCCAACGCGATTCATGTAGATGCAAGCCTTCTCCTGCGTTGTCCGCAGAACAATCAAAGTAGTCCATTACAGAGCCCCCTGTTCCCTTTCAACGCACCTTTAGGACACTACCCGGGGCCGGGGCAGCGAGAAGGAACCGGGCGAGTTCCGGCGGAGCCAGAACTGGATCGGAGGCGCCCGCCCGGGCAACGCCGCGTTCGTGCCGCCACTGCCGGACAGAATAATGGCATGCATGGGGGCGCTGGGGCTGTTCCTGCATGCCGAGCGGCCGGAGTTGCCCACCCTGGCGAAGGCGGCGCTCGTCCATGTGCAGTTCGAAACGATCCATCCCTTCCTGGACGGGAACGGCCGCCTCGGGCGTCTGCTGATCACGTTTCTGCTGTGCGCCGCCGGCGCCCTGCGCGAGCCGATCCTGTATCTGAGCCTGCACTTCAAGTCGAACCGCCAGCGTTACTACGATCTCCTCCAGCGGGTGCGGGAAACCGGCGACTGGGAGAGGTGGCTGGAGTTCTTCCTGACTGGCGTGCCGGAGACAGCCGGCCAGGCCGCGGAGACTGCGCGGCGCATCCGGGCTCTCTTCGAGGCCGACCGGAGGAAGCTCGAGGGCCTCGGCCGGCCGGCGGCCTCCGCTCTGCGCGTGCACCAGTTCACGCAGGGCAGCCCGATCATCTCCATCCCCGCCGCCGCGCGGAAGATGTCACTCTCTGCCCCGACGGTCACGAAATTGATCGAGCACATGATCAGGCTCGGCATGCTGCGCGAGATCACCGGCCGCCAGCGCCGCCGCCTGTTTGTCTACGATACCTACCTGGCGATTGTAAATGAAGGCACGGAGCCGTTGCGGTAGACCGCGGCCCAGTGGGCCGCAAGCGATACCGCCTGCGCCACGGCGGCGGGCCGCAGCGCACGCGAAACCGCCTACCCCACGAACAAGCCCACACCGGCTCGAAGCCCCTCTGCCAAATGTGCAAAGCCCAGCGACAGGTCTTCAGCCTGTCGGCCCCCTCCCATGCCATTCCCCCCCTTCACCGCACGGTTGCATCAC
>Ga0315289_10013294_pt1 | contig 11540 bp, 8 predicted proteins | sample YL17G11_40_MG_FD_203452 | JGI IMG/M metagenome (GOLD analysis project Ga0315289, IMG submission 203452) | Sediment microbial communities from Yellowstone Lake, YNP, Wyoming, USA - YL17G11_40 | ecosystem: Environmental > Aquatic > Freshwater > Lake > Sediment | place: USA: Wyoming | collected... | reverse complement strand
CCACGCCGCGGCGACATCGCGGCCCGATTTGAGATCGGCGTTGCCCGGGTCGAGCGAGAGATAACGATCGAGCAGGTTGGCCGGGCATTGCAGCTCGTTGTCGGTCATGATCCCCAGCAGGTAAGGATCGCTGGCGGTCTCGGTCAAGTCTCGGCCGAAGTCATCGCAAAAGGCCTCGAACTCAGGGTGAAAGACCGGCATGCAGCGGTTGATGAACCCCTGCGTTCCAGCGGCGGGCTCAGTGAGCTTCTTCGCCCGCGCGAAGGCGAACATGAAATCCTTGCGCAATACCCAGACCAACGGCGATTTCACTTTGTTCAGCCGCGTGGAACTCCAGTTGCCCAGCCCGTTGAAGCCATTGCTGCGCAGTTGCGCGGTGACAGCCTCGGCCCACTGGTCGGCGGAACCGAAGTTGCTGCTAGCATTCCTTGGCTCGCGAGTCGCATTCATGGCGACGTGGAAGAAGCGGCAGCCCTCCGGGTCGATCAGCCAATGGCGGTCGCCGATCTTCTTCGTGTAGCAGAATCCGGTGGCCTTCTCTCGGGGCCAATCGAGCCAGCCGCCGTACTGGTCGAGTTTCACGCTATCGCCCGATGGCCGGTAGCCCTCCAACAGCTCCAGCAGTCGCGTGGACTGTTGACGCCAGGGCTTGTCGCCCTCCGGGCTGCTCCCGTGCGTTTCCACCACGACGGTGCCGTCCTTGAAGGTTCTCTTCGGCGGTCCGGCAAGGTCATAGGACGCTTGGGTGGCTTCATAAAGCGATCGCACCTCTTCGGCCGTCAGCGCACGGTCGTACAGCCGCAGCTCGCTCACCCGGCCCTTGAGCGAAGGCTTGCTGGTCCCGAGCCCTTTGCCGATGATCAAGGGCTGCCCGTTGAAGGCGAGGCGGCCGCTGGCCGGCTTTTCGGCTTCGAGGGTGCCGTTGACGTACAGCCGAACCGATGCGCCGTCGTAGGTGGCCGCCAGGAAGGTCCAGGTGTCCAGCGGCAACTCGGCGGGGCCTTCCAGCAGCGCCTTGCTCTTGCCCTGGTTGAGCCACGTGCCATAGACGATCCGCTGCTCGGCGGCGTACATGCCGAATACCGGAGTCGTCCAGGACTGGTTGCTGTGCGGGATCCCGAACAGGACCGTGTTGTTCCTCAACTCGCGGGCTTTGACCCACAGCGACGCCGTGATGGCGTCGGAGAGGCCCAGCGGCGTCTGCTCGCCGATCAGCACGTGACCGTCCAGCCCGTCCAACTCCAGCGAGGTGCAGCCCTTTTCCTGTCGCAGGTTGCCGAACTCGATAGCGCCGTGGTTCCCTTTGGGCGAGCGATCCTTGACCGTCTTTCCATCGCATCCGTCGAATTGCCAGTGGCCGATCAGGCCGCGGCCCAGGTGGGAGCTTTGCTCTCCTGCGGCCAGGATCGCGCTGGGGACGGCCTGCGCGCCGACGAGAGAGGCCACGAACAAGACGAGGCGCGCAGCCCGACCGATGCCGCGCGTGATCTGCCTCAGGACAATACAGATAGGAGGGTATGTCATGGTGATCCCCGCAATCGCGAAATCACACCGTGGGCGCGCCTACTTCGCCCACGGGGCCTCGATCATCCCATCGCCGCCGAAGTCAGTTCGTTTTGGTTCCATTCGAAAAACATCGATTCGTCGCCGAACTTGTCCGGCAACTGTTCTCCGCAGTTCGTAACCAGTATACTGAGGGTCCGCTGTTCCGCCTAGCGCTAGGCTTGGCAACTGTTTTCGCGTAAAATGGCGGTCGGGAAAAGGGGACGGGGCTAATCTGCCGGAACGGCCCGCGACCAATGACCAACCTTTCTCGGTCGGTGCCCGGCCTCGCACAAATTAGCCCCGTCCCCTTTTCCCGGCCCGGCATGGCCATGGAGGAGTCATCATGAAAGCAAGTGGAGAGAAAGGGGGACATCCGATGAAGAACGTCGTTACCACCGCAGCAGTTTTGCTGTGCATCGCCTTGGCCGCCGCTGCGGCCGAGCGACCGAATGTGCTGCTGATCATGACCGACCAGCAATTCGGCGACGCCATGAGTTGCCGCATGGGCAACCAGTACCTGCACACGCCGGCGATCGATAGCCTGGCCCAGAGCGGCATGATCTTCACGCGGGCTTACACGGCCAACCCGCTGTGCATGCCGGCACGGGCTTCGCTGTTCAGCGGGCGGTATCCGCACGAGGTGGGCGTCACCAAGAATGCCCAGGTCAAGTTCGATCCGGCGGAGTTCGTGTGCACGGGGACGTACTTTCGGCAGGCGGGATACGAAACGGTGTACTTCGGGAAATGGCATCTTTGTTACGACGCGAAGGATGTTGCCACCCACGGCTTTGAGAAAAAGGCCACGGCGGATAAGAAGGATAAGAAGCAAAACCACGATGAACGGGTCGCCAGCGATGCGGTCCAGTTCATCGGCCAAGCCCATAGTAAACCGTTCCTGCTGGTGGCAAGCTTCCTGAATCCGCACAATATCTGCGAGTATGCCCGCAGGGAAGCGGGGATACCGGGACAGATTATGACCTGTGGTGATGTCGGCAGCCCGCCGCCACCGCAGCAGTGTCCACCGCCGCCGCCCAATTTGGCGCCGCCGCAGGACGAGCCGGACAGCATGACCATCATGCGCAGGTCGTACCATGCGACGCAGACGTTCCCCGTGGGCAAATTCACGTCGGAAAACTGGCGTCAACAGCGCTGGGGATACTATCGCATGATCGAAAAAGTTGATGGCGAAATCGGCAAACTGCTCCAGGCGCTGCGGCAGGCCGGCCTTGAGGACCAGACGCTCATCGTCTTCACCGCCGACCACGGCGAATGCGCCGGGGCGCATGGCTTCAACCAGAAGACCGTCCTCTACGACGAGTCGGCCCGGGTGCCGTTGATCGTCAGCTTCAAGGGCAAGACCGTACAAGGAAGCACTGACAAGCTGATCAACACCGGCATCGACGTTCTTCCCACGATGTTGGACTTCGCCGGCATTGCCGTGCCGCAGACGCTGAGCGGCCGGAGCCTGCGGCCGCTCGCCCAAGGGCAGCCGGCCAGCCAATGGCGCGACCACGTGGTCGTGGAGAACAATATGGTGCAGGGCGGTGAGGTCGACGGTATTCCGCCTGCGCTCGAAGCGCGGATGGTCCGCACCGATCGCTACAAGTATTGCGTCTACAGCCGCGGCAGTCGGCGCGAATCGCTGGTGGACATGCAAGCCGACCCCGGCGAAACCAAAGACCTCGCCAGGGACCCGGCCTATCGCGAGGTGCTTTTGAAGCATCGTGACCTGCTCCTGAAGTTCTCCCGCGAACACCACGACCCGTTGGCCGCCGAGATTCTTGCCGACGGCGTGCCAGCCCGGCCGTTCACTCACGATCAAGCAGCGAAGCCGAAGCAAAAGCGTGGACAATAGAGTCCCCAAGGCGTTGCCCTCCTACGAAAATAGATCTTCACGGTCGGTGGGCGATCCACCCATCATGACGTTTCAAACTGTGAACGGGAAGCCTTGACGAGTGTGCCACTGCTTGCGGAAATGTCGAAAAGAGGCGAATTCCGCTTCCGCACTGCTTGCCGGAGACGTCGCCACGCTGGCAGACCCGCAAGCAGTGCTGAAGTGTGCGCAATCGCAACGTTTTCTCAACGGCAAGCAGTGGCACACCCTACCCTGTTTACAGTTTGAGTGATCAATTGGACGGCCGCTGAGTACAGGAGAAAGATATTATGCCACACTCGATGCGAAACTTGCTTCGAATCGTTCTGATTTTCATCATCGTGCCGGTTCTCGCCAGTAGTCTCTCGGGGCCCTGGCGGCAGACCTCCGCGGCCGCGGGGCCCGAGGTGAAGTACGGTGTCCCCGTGAAAGCGGGGCCGATGGATTCCATTCTTCTGAAGGATTATTCCCCGGCATCGTCGCTGGTCGTGCCGCAGACGCGCGTGCCGAAGGCCCGCTACCCGGTGATCGACGTTCATACGCACTCGTCGATGAACAAGATGAAAACACCGGCCGACGTGGAGGCCTGGGTGCGGCGGATGGACGAGGTCGGCGTGCAGTTGTCGGTGGTGTTTACCGAGGCCGTGGGCGGCGAGTTCGATCGGCAGGCGAAGCTGTTCCTCACGCGATATCCCGACCGTTTTCAGGTCTACTGCGGCCTGGATACGACCGACATCGAGGCGCCCGACTATGCGGATCGCGCGGTGCGGGAACTGGAGCGATGCTACCGGCAGGGGGCCCGCGGCGTCGGCGAAATCACCGACAAGGGCTGGGGCCTGCAGGCCTCCGAGCAGAGCGCGCTGCCGCGCGCCAAGCGGTTGCGGCTGGACGATCCGCGGCTCGACAAGTTCTGGCAGATGTGCGCCGAGTTGACCCTGCCGATCAACGTGCACATCGCCGACCATCCTTCCTGCTGGCAGCCGTTGGGACCGCACCAGGAGCGCACGCCCGACTTCCAGGGCTTTAATCTTTACCACAAAGACGTGCCATCCTATGAGGAACTGTTGGCCACGCGCGATCGCCTGCTGGCCCGGCATCCGCAGACTCGGTTCATCTTCTGCCACTTCAGTAACCAAGGAAACGATCTGGCCGCGCTGGCCAAGGCGATGGACCGTTTCCCCAATCTCCGGCTCGACATCTCGGCCCGCGATTATGAGCTCGGCCGCCAGCCGCGCGCGGCCCGGCAGTTTCTCACGCGCTACAAGGACCGTGTGTTTTTCGGCACCGACATGGGTTGGGAGCGCCCAATGTACGAAGGCTGGTGGCGGCTGCTGGAAACCGCCGACGAGTACCTGCCCGGCCGCATCTGGTGGCGCTACTACGCCCTGGAACTGCCGGATGATGTGCTCAAGAGCCTCTATCGCGACAACGCCTTGCGCTGGCTGAACTGGACTAAACCGTGAGTTTTCCCGTGCCGGGCAAACGTCCTCGGATCATCTCGCACCTGCGCTGGTGGATTGCCACGGCGCTGTTCGCCTCGACGGTCATCAACTACATCGACCGCCAGACGCTGAGCGTGTTGGGGCCGCGCCTGCAGGAAGAGTTCCACTGGGACAATGAAGACTTTGCCCTGATCGTGATCGCTTTTCGCGTCGCCTACGCGGTGATGCAGACCGTGGCCGGCCGGCTGCTCGACTTGCTGGGGACGCGCCTCGGGCTGCTCATAGCTGTGTGCTGGTACTCGACGGCCGCGATGGCCACATCGTTGGCAGGTGGACTGAGGAGCTTCGCGCTGTGCCGGTTTCTGCTGGGGGCGGGCGAGGCGGCCAACTGGCCGGGGGCGACCAAGGCCGTGGCCGAGTGGTTCCCGAAGTCCGAGCGCGGCCTGGCCGTGGCGCTGTTCGATAGCGGCTCGGCGGTGGGCGGCGCGGTGGCGGTCGCGATGGTCGGCGGGCTGTACTACGCCTTCGGCACCTGGCGCCCCGCCTTTCTCATCACCGGCGCCTTGGGGCTGCTGTGGGTGATCCTCTGGCGCTGGCTGTACCATCCGCCCGAGACACACCCGCATCTCGGCCCGGAAGAACGCGCCATGATCCTCCAGTCCCAGCACAGGGAACGAGAGGCCGAAGCGCGCGCGGTCGCGGGCGGCGATTCGAGACCGAGCGGATGGCTGGCCTTGCTCGCGCTCCCGCACACGTGGGGCATTATTCTCGGGCGCATGCTGACCGATCCGGTATGGTTCTTTATCACCGACTGGTTCGCCATCTTCCTGGTCGCCAAGGGGTTCCAGTGGGAACACACGCTCGCCGGCTTTTGGGTTCCGTTCGCGGCGGCCGATTTGGGCAACTTCTTCGGCGGCGGGCTGTCGAGTTGGCTGATCCGCCGCGGCTGGAAGGTCCTCTCCGCCCGCAAGTTCGTCATCGTGATCTGCGGGCTGGGCATGACGGTGATGGCCGCGGCGACGTTGGTGTCGAACTTCGTGCTGTTGGTGGCGCTGTTCGCGGCCTCGACGTTCGCCTATGCCGCCTGGTCGACCATGGCGCTGACGTTGCCCTCGGACCTCTATCCCAGCCGGAGCGTGGCTTCTGTGAGCGGCTTCAGCGGCACGGGGGCGGGCGTTGGCACCATCGTGTCCACCTGGCTGATCGGCCGCGTTTCCAAGCGATACTCGTTCGAGCCGATCTTGATCGCGGCCAGCCTGGTGCCGTTGGTTGCCACAGCGCTGGTGCTCCTGTTGGTTCGGGCACCGAGACACCAATTCCCCCCGCCACCGATAGAGTCGTAGTTCGGATCGAGGTCGTGCCGGGCCTGACGACAAAGTCCAAACGAGCGCCTTACCGATCAAACCATTTCCGCAGCACGTGCAGCGTGGCCTCGCGGCCGCCGCGGCCGATGGCCCGCAGCAAGGGGATCTCCTTCGGACAAACCTTCTGGCAGTTCTGCGCGTTGCCGCACACTTGAATGCCCCCTTCGGCCGTGAGCCCTTCGAGCCGCTCCCAGGCGTTCATGGCCCCGATCGGGTTCGAGTTGAACAGCGCCACCTGGCCGATGGCGAAAGCGCCCATGAAGGCCCGCCAGTTGGCCTCGCGCTGCCGGGCGTCATATTGTTCCGGCGTTTCCCCCTGGCGGCAGGGCAACTCAATCTTCAAGAACTGGGGACAGGCCTCCAGGCAGCAGCCGCAAACAATGCATTTGCTGTACCAGTAGGCCATTTCCTGCGTCTCTTGCGATTGCCGCGGCCCGGGACCCAGGTCGAGATAACTATCGACCGGGATCCACGCCAGGATCTTCTTCAACAAGGCGAACATCCGCGAGCGATCGACCAACAGATCGCGGAGCACGGGAAACTTGCTCATCGGGCGGAGTTCGATCCCCTCAGGGCGCTGTTGCAGCAGTCGATCGACCAGCGCGGTGCACGCCTGGCGCACCCGGCCGTTGATGACCATCGTGCACGCCCCGCACACTTCTTCCAGGCAATTGCACTCCCAAGCGACGGGCGCTACGTGTTGACCCTCGGCGGTGACGGGATGCTCGGCAATCTTCTGCAGCACGCTGATGCAGTTCATGTCGGGCTCATGCGCCACGCAAAATCGTTGCCAATAGCTCTTTTGGCCTGGCATGTCCTGGCGCAGAATCTTTACGTCGAACGTGCCTGTGCCGCGGCGGCTCGCCGGGAGCGATGTGCGATTCATAATGCTCTCATCAACACGTGAGGTGGGCATCAGCCACCGCTGGCGTCAGCGACGCTGACCGCCATAGTCGGCGACGCTCACTGGCCCTGACCTCGCTCGTCCAGCTCAAGCACAACCTCATGCAAACACGAGCCCTGAGTCCCGAAGGGACGCCAGACAGTAGCCCAGGGCGTCAGCCCTGGGAACAGTCCGACAAGGCATGCGCAAGCCCCGAAGGGGCGACAGAAACAGGAGTTCTACGATTCTGCCGCCCCGTTGGGGTTTAATCATCTTTGTTCTGCCTCTGTTCCCAGGGCTGACGCCCTGGGCTACTGCCTGCCGCCGCTTCGCAACTAACGCATTTGACATTCAAGGATTCTTGACATTCAGTAATTGACAGCCGAAGATCGGTGTCATTATCCGACACCTGCACTACTTGCTTTCGACCGGCACTTGGTTCCTCGCCGCTTCGCGCTGTTTCCACACTTGCTCGATCACTTCGGCGCCGTGGATGCCGTACAATCGCGGCCGCGGCCGGACGAGCGACGTATTGACCTCTTCGTAGCTTAGTTGCGGCTCGCCGCCGGGGCCGCAGGCGGCGATGGTCGACTTGAGCCACTTGTGGTTGTTCTCCTCGAAGCGATCGCACCACTGCTGGGCCTGCTGGCGGCGCCCGGCCGGGTCGGCTGCGTCGATCTCGGGCAGCGCGAATTCAGGCTTGTAGTGGGCGCCGCGACATTCATCGCGCGCCAAGGCCCCCTTGAGAATCACTTTGGCCAACGGGAACATGTCTTGCAGGGTGCGGACAAAGACCGCGTTCTGGTTCGCCCAGCCGCTGGTGTCGGCCAGCGAGGCGGCCTGTGCCTGCTGTTCCAGTTCGCAGACCTTTTGGTAGGCTGCCTGAAGGTCGGAGTTGTGGCGGATGACGGTGGCGGTCTTGGTCATCGATTGGCCGAGTTCCGCGTGCAACTGATACGGATTCGGCCCGCCGGCAGGCCGAGCCAACAGCGCCTTGTACGCCGCCTGATGCTTGTAGACGGCCCGGTCGAACAGCGACGAGGGCTGCTCGGCGGTCGCCCCGCCGGAAAGGCCAGCTACGTAATTGACTACGCCGGGCGCCACGGTCAGGCCGCTGAAGATGCACGCCACCAGCGAATTGGCCCCCAACCGATTGGCGCCGTGGAACTGGTAGTCGCACTCGCCGATGGCAAAGATTCCCGGCACGTTGGTCTGCTGGTTGCGCGGCGAGCCGACCGCCAGGCCGCCTGCGGCATTGGGCTCGAAGTCGCACCACAATCCGCCCATCGAATAGTGAACCGCCGGAAAGATCTTCATGGCGGTGCTGCGGGGATCGACCCCCTGGAACTTCTCGTAAATCTCCAAGACGCCGGCCAACTTGCGATCCAACACGTCGCGCGGCAAGTGGCTGACGTCGAGATAGACGCACATGCGGTCGGGCAGAACGCTGAGCCCTTCTTCGATGCACACCTTGAAGATCTCGCGCGTGGCGATGTCGCGCGGCAGCAGGTTGCCGTAGACCGGGTAGCGATCTTCGAGGAAGTAATAGCGCTCGTCTTCGGGGATCGCGCTGGGCGGACGGGGATCCTGCGGCCTGCGCGGGACCCAGATGCGGCCCCCTTCACCCCGGGCGCTCTCGCTGATCAGCCGCAGCTTGTCGGCGCCGGGGATGGCCGAGGGATGAACCTGCACGAATTCTCCGTTGGCGTAGCGTACGCCCGTCTGGTACGCCCGGCTGGCAGCGCTGCCGTTGCAGGCGATCGAATTGGTCGAGCGGCCGAAGATCGTGCCGCAGCCGCCGCTGGCCAGGATCAGCGCATCGGCCGGGAAGGCGCGGATCTTCATCGTCAGCAGGTCCTGGCCCATGCAGCCGCGGCAGCGGCCGTGTTCATCGAGGATCGGGCCGAGGAAGTCCCAAAACTCGAACTTCTCGATGCGGCCGGCCACTTCCCAGCGCCGCACTTGCTCGTCGAGGGCATACAGCAATTGCTGCCCGGTGGTGGCCCCGGCGAACGCCGTGCGGCGGTAGAGCGTGCCGCCGAAACGCCGCTGATCGCGAAAGCCTTCCTGGGTGCGGTTGAAGGTGACGCCCAGCCGATCCATCAGGTCGATGATGTGCGGGGCCCAATAGGCCATCTCTTTCACGGGCGGCTGGTGTTGCAGGAAATCGCCGCCGTAGACCGTGTCTTCAAAGTGCTTCCACTCGTTGTCGCCCAATTGCCGGGTAAGATCGTTGACGCTGTTGATGCCCCCCTGGGCGCAGCAACTGTGCGAGCGGCGCAAAGGCGTGAGGCTCATGATCTTGACGTCGCAGCCCAATTCGGCCAGCTTGATGGCTGCCGCCGCGCCCGCCAGACCGCCGCCGATGATCATCACCGGCTGTTTCGCCATGGCAGTTCATTCCTTCCTCTTACTGCAGGAGCACCACGGTCGCCATGCCCGCCAGTGCACCGGCTCCCAGGGTCAACAGCACCAGCCCGAACCCGAGGACCAGGTAATTGGCCCAGCGCTGGGAGTGCGGAGTGGTCCAAATGCCCCAGGTAATCCCCATGGTCCATAAACCATTAGCCAGGTGATACACGCTGGCCAAGATTCCTACCGCATAGACAATCTGGATGATGGCCGAGGCCTGGATCGAGGCGGCGGCAGTGGCCGCGGCATGAACGGCGTCGAAGGTGCCGCCCCCCAACGGTCGCGTGACGTGCTCCATCCACCACGAGGAATTCAGCCAGCCGCGAGTGTGGAACACGTGCCAGAGAATAAACGCGAAGGCTATGACGCCCGTGTACCGCTGCAAAGTGTACCGGAAATTCTCGCGGTAAGGGTAATAGAGCAGGTTGCGGTGGCCGCGGGTCACGATGATCAGCCCGATCAGCCCGTGGAGAAGAATAGGCAAGAAAATAAACGTCCATTCCACCAACTCCAGCGTGATCGGGCCGAGGGTGTGGATCTGGTCGACGCGGAGTTGGTAGGTCTCCGGCCCGTCGAGGATGGCGGCATTGGTGATCAGGTGTACGACGAGGAATGCGCCCACCGGCACCAACCCCGTCAGCGAATGCAGCCGGCGGATGAAGAATTCATGGCGGCCGAAGATGTTGGCCAGGTCGGCCATCTCACAGTTCTTTCGAGCGGATGACGATCAACTTTTCGATCTGCATGTCCTTCATGGTATACGGAATTCCCCCGACGCCCAGGCCCGACTCCCGCAGGCCGGCAAACGGCATCCAATCTACCCGGAAAGCGGTATGGTCGTTGACCATCACGGCCGAGGCGTTCAGCCGCCGGCAGCATCGCGCCGGAGGATTTCGATCCGCCGTGCCGGCGTGAGCCACTGGTCGCGGTCGCGAAACAGGGCGTCGGCCGTGGCCAGTGCCCGATCGACTCCCTCGCGGCCCACCTGCTCGACCGTGGCAATGAGCGAGCCGTCGAACGGCGCGCGAACCTCGGCGAGCTGCGCATCGGGCCGCGCACCGGGAACCATCAACGGAAAGTGCTCAGTCACGGCTCGCTCTCCTTGCCGCGCAACGACCCATTATCATAAAGCCGCGACCGTTGGTCGCGCACGGCACCGCGACCAACGGTCGCGGCATTATGGGTTGAAAACCTACACCGGGCAGACCAGCTTGTTGAGTCTCGCGGTCAACTTCATGTTTTCCGAATAATCCACCGGGCAGTCGATGATGGTCACCGTGCGATCGGCGATGGCTTCCTTGAGCACGGGCACCAGCTCATCGGCGGCCTCGACGCGATACCCTTTGGCACCGAAGCTTTCGGCATACTTCACGAAATCAGGGTTGGAGAAGTCGATGTAGCTGGCGCGGCCGAAAAGCCGCAACTGGTGCCATTCGATCAGGCCATAACCGCCGTCATTCCAGATCACGATCACGATTGGCGTGCCGATCCTCAGCGCGGTCTCGATCTCTTGCGAGTTCATCAGGAAGCCGGCGTCGCCCGTGACGGCCACTGCGGGAGTATGCGGGAAGGCCAACCTGGCGGCGATCGCGCCCGGCACGGCGATGCCCATGGCCGCGAAACCGTTGGAAATAATGCAGGTATTGGGGCGCTCCGGCTGATACATCCGCGCCATCCACAGCTTGTGGGCGCCCACGTCGCACACCACCACGCACCTGGGCGCCAGCACGCGCTGCAGGTCCCAGACGATGCGCTGCGGCTTGAGCGGGAAGCTGGGATCGTCGGCGTGCTCCGAAAGTTCGTCCATGATGGCTTGCCACAGGCTGGCGGGAAACCGCTCCTGGGGGCGAGCCCGGGCGGCAATCGCCTCCAGCGTGGTGCCGATGTTCCCCACCACTTCCACGGCCACCATGTAGTGCTCGTCCACTTCGGCCGGGGCGGAGTCGATGTGAATGATCTGCCGGTCCTTTCCCGGATGCCAGAAATTCGGGTGGTACTCGACCATGTCATAGCCGACGCAT
>Ga0315289_10013293_pt1 | contig 11540 bp, 9 predicted proteins | sample YL17G11_40_MG_FD_203452 | JGI IMG/M metagenome (GOLD analysis project Ga0315289, IMG submission 203452) | Sediment microbial communities from Yellowstone Lake, YNP, Wyoming, USA - YL17G11_40 | ecosystem: Environmental > Aquatic > Freshwater > Lake > Sediment | place: USA: Wyoming | collected... | reverse complement strand
GCGCACCTCGCCCCCGCCCAAGCGGGGTTTTCCCCCCAACCGGGCGGCTGAGCGTGGCGGCAAGAAGAAGGCAGGTCACCGAAGAGTTGTTTCTCCAGGTTATCGAGGCCGCCATGCGTTCCCTTGACCGTCGGATTTATCTAACAAGGTAGTACTAGGCCGGTGCCCTCGTACGAGTCGAATCGGTCATACGTGCAGGCCGCCATCGGGGAGTTGCAGGATTACCTGCTCTCCCCGGAGTTGTTCTGGACACTCTCGGCACAACCTCCTCCCGGTTCTCCGCCCTTCTTGCAGCTAACGCTGGGAAACGTATTGCTTGCGCTGGACAGGCTCCAAGTAGGCGGCGAGCATCCAGGCGCAACCTTGCGGGTCGAGACACAACCTCTGGTGGCCGCGTGGGACGCCGCTCAGGCTCGTTGGCCCGCCCAGTTCGAGCGCAAGGCAGTGCGCGAGCTTGCCTCGCGCGTCCGGCAGTGGAAGTCCTACGTGCACGATGTGCTCGAGACCCAGTCTGCCGGTGACTATGCCGGCGGCGTGCGCCCTCGGCTGGTTGCCGAACGATTGCTCGGCTGGCTTCCGGACCAACCTGCAACCGCCGAAGCGCGCAGCCAACTCGCGCAGCTCGACTCTCGACTGGCACCCTACCTGGAGCCCGGGCCGCTCGTCCTCGATGCGGGGATGGCTGTGCGGTACCCTGCCGAAACCTTCCCCTTTCTCTACCGGCAGCCGCGCCCGAGGCCCGGAGGGTAAGAATCACAGCGGCCCCTTGCGAGGCCGCTGTTCCGTTTCGCATCCTGGCCGCGATCGCTTACTTGGCGTAGTCCACAGCCCGCGTCTCGCGGATCACGGTCACCTTGATCTGGCCGGGGTACTGCATCCCTTCCTCAATCTTCTTGGCCACCTGTCGCGCCAGCCGCGTTGCCTCCAGGTCATCGATATCTTCGGGCTGCACGATGACCCGGATCTCGCGCCCAGCCTGCAACGCGTAGCTCTGCAAGACGCCCTTGAAGGAGTTGGCGATCTCCTCCAGGCCCTTGACGCGCTTGATGTACTGCTCGAGGCTCTCCCGCCGCGCCCCTGGACGGGCGCCGCTGATGGCGTCGGCCGCCTCGACGATCACCGCCTCGACCGAGCTCTGGTCGATCTCGTGGTGATGCGCGGCGATGGTGTTGACCACCGCCGGGTTCACGCCGTAGCGCCGGGCAAACTCCGCCCCGATGGAGGCGTGCGTTCCCTCCACCTCGTGGTCCATCGCCTTCCCTAGATCGTGCAGCAGCCCGCCGGCCTTGGAGACCTCGGTGTTGGCCCCCAGCTCGGCGGCGATCACGCCCGCCAGCTGAGCGCACTCCACGGCGTGGGCCAGCTGATTCTGCCCATAGGAGGTCCGGAACTTCAGCCGGCCCAGCTTCTTGAGGATCTCCGGGTGCAGGCCGGGAACGCCGGCGTCAAAGGCTGCCTTCTCGGCCTCCTCCAGGATCGTCCGATCGACCTCCAGCCGGGTCTGCTCGACAACCTTCTCGATGTGCGCCGGGTGGATGCGACCATCCAGCACCAGCTTCTCCATCGAGCGGCGGGCCACTTCGCGGCGCACCGAGTCGAAGGACGAGATGGTGACCGCCTCGGGCGTATCGTCGACGACCACGTCGACCCCGGCCGCCTGCTCGAAGGCCCGGATATTGCGCCCGTTGCGGCCGATGATCCGCCCCTTGAGCTCGTCGGACGCCAGCGGCACCACCGAGACGGTGATCTCGGCCACGTGCTCGGAGGCCACGCGCTGGATGGCATCGGCGATCAGCTCGCGGGCGCGACGCTCGCCCTCCGACTGCGCTTCCTCCTCGATCTGCCGAATGACGCGCACCATGTCGGCCCTGGATTCGCGTTCGACCTCCGCCAGCAGTACGGCCTTGGCCTCCTCCAGGCTCATGCCCGACACGCGCTGCAGTTCCTTGACATGCTCAGCATGCAGGTCGTTGAGCTCATTCGCCTGCTTGTCCAGCGCGCTCTGCCGCTTGCTCAGCGTCTGGTCGCGCTTCTCGATCTGCTCCACGCGGCGGTCGAGCTCCGTCCGCCGGCGTGTCTGGCGTTCCTCTTCGCGGCTGATCTCCGCCCGGCGCCGGGATGCCTCCGCCTCAGCTTCGTCGCGCAGGCGCAAGGCCTCATCGCGGGACTTGAGCTCGATCTCCCTCGCCTTAGTCTGTGCCGACCCGATGATCCGGTCGGCGTCGGCCTGCCGCGCCTTGTGCTCCCGATCCACCTGCGCCTGCCGCACGAAATAGCCGATGAGCGCGCCGGCCGCCAGCGCGATCACCACGCCAAGGATGGCCCATGCTTCGTTCACGTGTCACCCTCGCTTTCCCTCAGGGTTTGGATTCTGTTCTGCCCACACGCGGCGCACGGCCGCGCGGATGATCTCCCAGTCGAAACCCCGCCGGGCCAGCTGCCCGCCCAGACGGGTGTAGAACGCCTGCTCTGGAAGGTCGGCGGACCGCTGCGCAAAGCGCTGCGCGGCGCGGTAGGCCGCCTCCTTCTCGTCGAGGCCGTCCACCGCCGCGGCGATCGCCGACTCATCGACCCCCTTGCGCCTGAGCTCGGACCGCAGGGCTCGCACCGACCGCGGCCGGAAGGCGCCCCGGTTCTCGACCCAGGTCTCGGCGAAGGCGGCGTCGTCCACCTGCCCGGTTCGCCGCAGGTGCTCCAGAGCAGCCGCTTGGGCTTCCGGGGCCACGCCGCGGCGGTCCCAGGCCTGGCGCAGCTCCTGCTCCGATCGCGGCCGGCGGCTGAGCAACCTCAGCGCCTGAGCCGTCGCCGCCTGCACCGCATCTTGCCGGGTCAGCCGCTCGATCGCATCGGGGCGGAGCTGCTGGCCGACGGTCAGTCCCGCCGCCGCGCTCGCCGAAAGCGTCATGGCCCACGCGCCATCCAGGTGAACCTGGATGCGCCCCCGACGCTTCGGATCGACCTTGAGCGCTGTGACCTGGCGTTCCATCCCTCCGGCTCCTGGAACGAAACGAGCCGTGCTCCTGCAACGCAGGCCACGGCTCTACGCAACGACCCCCGGCCTTCGAGGACCGGGACGCTCGTGGATCGAGGATGGACGACCGTTGCCCCCGCTTCGTGCACCCGCGAAGGCCGACGGCCGAGAGGCATCTACATCATCAAGGCGAGCCCAAACGGACGATCCCCTTGTACTTCCTCATCTCGCCGTGCGACGGTTCCAACCCTCGATGTCGAGCTCAGTTGCGAAGCCGTGGCCATTGGGCACCGGTTCTGGTCTTGCGCCGGGCCGGCAGGCCGTCGAGCAAGGCGGTCGAACCCGCCTCACTCCTCCATGTCCGCTGGCACTGCCTCAGGCTTGAAGCCAGCGCGAACTCTCGCTTCCAGGTCCTTCAGCAGCGGCGGGTTGTCCTTGAGCGTCTGGCGGGCGTTCTCCCGCCCCTGCCCGATCCGCTGTTCCCCCACCGTGTAGAACGACCCGCGCTTCTCGATCACCCCCAACGCCACCCCTAGATCCAACACGTCTCCCGCCTTCGAGATCCCCTCGTTGTACAGGATGTCGAACTCCGCCACCTTGAACGGCGGCGCCACCTTGTTCTTCACCACCCGCACCCGCGTCCTCGACCCCACCACTTCCTGCCCCACCTTGATGCTCTCGATCCGCCTCACGTCCAGCCGCACCGACGCATAGAACTTCAACGCCATCCCGCCCGTCGTCGTCTCCGGATTCCCAAACATCACCCCGATCTTCTGCCGCAGCTGGTTCGTGAACACCACCCCCGTGTTCGTCTGCTTGATCACCCCACTCAGCTTCCGCAGCGCCTGGCTCATCAGCCGGGCCTGCATCCCCATCGTGGCGTCCCCCATGTCCCCCTCGATCTCCGCCCGCGGCACCAGCGCCGCCACACTGTCGATCACCACCACGTCTACTGCCCCCGACCTCACCAGCGTCTCGGCGATCTCCAGCGCCTGTTCCCCCGTATCCGGCTGCGAGATGTACAGGTTCTCGACGTCGACCCCGCACTTCTCCGCATACGCCGCGTCCAGCGCATGCTCCATGTCGATGTAGGCGCACACCCCGCCCATCCGCTGCGCCTCCGCCACAATGTGCTGGCACAGCGTCGTCTTGCCCGACGACTCCGGCCCAAAGATCTCCGTCACCCGCCCGCGCGGGATGCCCCCCACCCCCAGCGCCAGGTCCAGCGACAGCGACCCCGTCGGAATCGTCTCGACCACCAGATGCGATGCCTCTCCGAGGCGCATCACGGCTCCCTCGCCGTACTTCTTGGTGATCTCTCCCACGGCCTTCTCCAAGACGGCGTCGCGCGGCCTGGCTTCTGCCGGCAGGGGCAGCGGTTGGGCGGCGGCTTTTCGGGGCATTGTGTATCTCCTGAGGGTCTTCCCCCTGGTGGGGGAGCTTTGTCCAAAGGATAGCACACTTGTTCTAGTTGTCAAGGCGGGTAGCTGAGTAGGCGGAGGGGATGCCTATAGGGGATGCCAGCGGCCGACGTCGGCCCTCCTTACGTGTTGACGCTGGCGGTGGCTCTCTAGCCGCGGCGCAAATCGTCCCAGGCGACCACCCTCAGCCGGCGCCACTGCTCCGGATCGCGGACGCGGCCGGCGAAGTCGAGCCATGAGCGCTCGATCGACGGCCAGCGGTCTTGCGGCAGGATCGCCCAGACGTGCAAGCTCGCGGCGTGACGCCGGGCGAGGGCCTCGCCGACCAGGAGCGTCCGCGCCATCTGATAGTGCCGGGCGCAGGGCGGCGGCGGCGCCCCGGGTCCCGGCCGGGAACCGAAGTCCAGCCGGTCATCAAAGCGGGATGTGTGTTCCTCCCAGTACCGGCATCGCTCCAGCCAACGATCACCCGTCAGGTGCACCTCCGGGCAGGCCCGGCGTTGGTAGCGACCGCACCGGCCGAGCGTGCTCAGATTCTTGGCCTCAATGACCACCACGTTTGCGGCTCCGCGCAGGATCAAGTCGATCTCGGTGCGCGGTCCGGCGCCATCGATCTCCTCCAGCGCCTCCTCGAGGCCCTCCAGACGTTGGCCGTTCGGATGGAAACCCCAGAAGTACGGCTGCAGGCGGTCCTTGGGCGGGTCCTCGGCTCTCGTTCCCCACAAGGGCGTGACCGAAAGCAGGTCGGCCAGTTGAATCTCGAATCCGGGGCGTGGGTAGAAGGTGTTCCACAGGCGGGCATTCTCGGAATTCGCGCGGCGCAAATTGGCGATCACCGTCTCCGGCAGATGATCGAAGGCGCCTTCGTTCTCGCCGGAGAGGATGGCCCGCGGGAGCGGAGCGCGGCGCCGCACGCTCATCTCCTCCTGCTCCCCTCGGTGAGCCATACACGAGGGCGTATCGGTTGATGCATGTCCGGGTCAGTCGGTCGGCTGGAGCGCGCAGGCGGCATCGAACCCTGCGAACCATGCCGTCAACCGGTCGGTCGTGTCCAGGTGGAACCCGTAGGCCCGTCGTCCGAGTGCCAGCAGCGCCTGCAGATCGCCGATCGCCTGGGCGCGCTGGAGCACGTTGAAGGTCACGCCCATCCCGGGCACGGCTACGCCTGAAGTCCGGTCAGCGGTCAGCAGGATGAAGACGGACCGATCGGACCCGCCCTTGTGATACTGGCCGGTCGAGTGCAGGTAGCGTGGGCCGGACCCCAGGGTGGTTGCCATCCTTCGCGCCGTGCGCAGCCGACCTCGCAGTCGCTGGAACGCGGCATCGAGCGAGGGGTCCGCCGGCAGGTAGGCCAGGAAGCAGAAGGCATCGCCTGCGCGGCTCTTCTCGAGGATGCCGGCGGCGACCTTCTCAAGCCCGTCGTCCGGAACGTTCTCGAGCGAACCCTCCCTGCCTTCCAGGACCACCCCCTGCCCCTGCCACAGGACCTGCGGCGTCGGCAGAGCTCCCTGCTTGCGGTAGGCCTTGAGCAGCTCGGAGGTGCGGTCCTTCGCCCGCTGCACGTCCGGCTGATCGAACGCGCTCACGCCCAACTTGTGGCAGGCAACGGCGGTGGCGAACTCCCAACGGAAGAACTCGGCGCCCAGCCCGGACTCATCCGCTCCCACGTCGAGCACGGCGACCGGATGGCCGGCGCACGACAGCGCCGCAACCCGCGCGTCCTGGTCTCCGCAGTTGCGCAAGTAGGCGAACGCGCGGTCGGCGCCGTATTCTGACGGATCCGCGGGCATCTCGTGGGTGATGGGAAGCAGCCCCCTGCCCTTCTTCCCGCTGCTCTCGGCAATCAACTGTTCGATCCAATCCTCGAGCGGCTCCAGGCCGCGGTCGGCAAGGAACGTGAGCTTGTCGCGTCCGCGTTCGGCGGCCAGGCCCAGGAATGCTCCTAGGTGAAGGCCAGGGTTGCGCGCCGCCTCTACGGATGGACCGCAGGCGCGCGCCATTCCCTCGGCTCCTTGCAGGAGCGCAGCCACATCGGCACCGAGGAGCGCCGCTGGAACCAGGCCGAAAGCCGACAGAGCCGAGTAGCGCCCACCGACATCCGCGGGACCGGCGAAGACTCGGCGAAACCCCCGCTCCCCCGCCAGGCGCTCGAGCGGTGTCCCCGGATCGGTGATGGCGGCGAAATGCCGTCCTGCCTGCTTGCCCAGGAGTGGTTCCGCCACCGCCCAGAAGTATTCCAGCAGCGCCAATGGCTCGGTCGTCGTACCCGACTTGCTCGATACCAGGAAGAGTGTCTCCTCCACCGGAATCGATCGGGCGAGCTTCTCGACCATCTCGGGATCGGTGCTGTCGAGGACATGAAGCTGCAGCCCACGGCGTCCGTCCAGCATCCTGCGGAACACATCCGGCGCCAGCGACGAGCCTCCCATGCCGAGCACGACGGCATGACTGAAGCGCTCCCTGCCCAACTCATCGGCGAACGCAAGCAGTCCGTCTACCTCTGCCTGCATCGCCTCCGGGAGCAGCAACCATCCCAGCCTCCGGGAGATCTCGGCGGCCTCCGCCGGCTCGTCCGTCCACAGTGTCGTGTCCCCGCGCCACACGCGCTCCGCAACCCGGTCGTCCTGCAGGGATAGCAGCGCGTGGGGGAAGTCCGGTGTCAGATCGCCCAATTCCGCCCGCATCGCCATTGCCACTGCCTCCACGCCCGCGTAGATCCGCCGCATCTGCCCGGTGCCTTCCGATTGCGCCGCGTCGTCTGCCTGGATTCCGGGACCACCCACCGAGATCCCGAGCGAGGCCAGGGCGTCAACGTGTGCCCTGGCGGAGGACAGCATCGCCCAGTCCCCTGACAGCCCTGATCGGAGCGATGCATCGGCGGACTCGCCCACATCCCCCGCCGTCAGGCCAACAGGGGTCCTGGCCGGCGGTACGCCCTCACCGCCAACGGGCTTGACCTTGTCCCAGGTCGTCAGGACCAAGAGATCGATGGCACCCACCTCTTCCGCGTTGTCTTGGGCTGCGCCAACCTGTGTCCGAGCGAGCTGGAGGATCGAGGGCAGCGTGTTGCCAGCAAGCGTTGCCGCGCGCTCGGCCCGGCGGCCGGACTGAGCCGCGAGTTGCGCCTCCACGGCGGCGCAGATCGGCTCCGGGTCGAACGCCACGATGCAGGCGTTGGCCGCTTTCGGCAGGCCTTGCGCCCGCCGCGCGGTCAGTCCGCGGGCGCAGGCCTCCAGGGCGTTCGTCAGACCTTCGAGCGAGGCGACGGGCCCCAGCAGGATTCCGCGACCGCCCGCCGCCGCTCGCTCGCCGGCGACGAGGCCAGCGGGCGTGCAGGGAAGGCCGAGCATCAGGTTTGGCCGGTTGGCGAGGGCCGCCACCTTCTCGAATCGCTGCACGTACTCGTCGGCTTCTGCGCCTGGAGGAAGGATGGCCGCCGCGAACCCGCGGCGGCCGTTGGTGCGCTCGTGGATTGGGAGCAGGAGCGTCGCAACGGAACGGACGAACGACGCCACCAGGGCATCGACCGTCCGTTCCGCATTCCATCCCGCCTGGGCCAGTGGGCGGCGCGCGGGGTCAGCCCTCGACGGTTTCTCCCACGCTGCGGCCAGTGCCGGCCAGGCACACAGCGCGCCGTCGAACCGTCCCTCTTCGACCCAGGCCCGCAGCCGCTCGATGGTGAGGCCCGCGGGGCCCAGCCCTGCCAGCCACAGCCCCGGCGCCGTCGCGATCGCCTCCTGGCTCATGCCCCCTGCTTGCGGGAGGCCTCCGATCTCTCGATCGCCAGCACCTTATTGAGCCGGCGCACATGGCGTTCTTCGCCGGTGAACTTCGCCGCCAGAAAGGCACGCACGACCTCGACCGCGACCTCCGGCCCGATGATCCGTCCTCCCAGCGCCAGTACGTTGACATCGTCATGCTCGACGCACTGGTGCGCCGAGTACGTATCGTGGCACAGCCCGGCGCGCAAACCCAGCATCTTGTTCACCGCCACCGCGGCACCGACGCCCGATCCGCAAATCACGACCCCCCGATCGGCCTCCCCGCGCTGGATGACCCGTCCGAGCTTCTCGGCGAAGTCCGGGTAATCGACCGAGGCGGTCGAGTCCGTCCCCAAGTCGAGGACCTCATGGCCCGCCATGCGGATGGTGTCCAGGACGGTGTCCTTGAGCGGGAAACCGGCGTGATCACACGCCACGGCCACCTTCACGCTGTCACCTCCCTACTTCGCCGCAGCCAGCGCCTTCTGCGCAGCTGCCACTACGTTGTCCACTGTGAGGCCCACGAGCTTGTAGACCTCCTTGTAGGGCGCCGAAGCACCGAAGCGGTTGATGCCCATCACCACGCCCTTGTCCCCCACGTAGCGCTCCCACCCCTGGGTGACGCCGGCCTCGACCGCAACTCGCGCCGGAATGTCCGCCGGCAGAACCTGCTTACGGTAGGACTCGGGCTGCGCTTCGAAGAGCTCCCACGAAGGGAAGGAAACGACCCGCACGGCCGTTCCCAGCTCGACCAGCTTCTCTGCCCCATCGACGATCGTCTCCACTTCGGAGCCGGACGCCATCAGGATCAGAGATGGCTTCCCCTTGCCCAGATCGGCCATCACGTACGCCCCGCGACGCATTCCGTCCGCCGGAGCGTACTTCGTCCGATCGTAGATCGGCAGCGCTTGCCGCGTCAGCGCCAGCACCACAGGACCGTCGCGCCTTTCGAGCGCGGTGAGCCACGCCTCGTTCGTCTCGTTGGCATCCGCCGGGCGCAGGACGACCAGGTTCGGGATGGCGCGCAGTGAAGCCAGGTGCTCGATCGGCTGGTGTGTCGGCCCATCTTCGCCGACGCCGATCGAGTCGTGGGTGAAGATGAAGATCACGGGCAGCCCCATGAGCGCCGCCAGCCGGATCGGCGGGCGCATGTAGTCAGCGAAGACCATGAACGTTCCGCCGTACGGGATCAGCCCGCCGTGCAGCCGGATGCCGTTGAGGATCTGGCCCATCGCGTGCTCGCGGACGCCGAAGCGGAGGTAGCGATTGCCGCGCGCCTCGGGCGTGAAGTCGCCGGCGTCCTTGATCGCCGTCTGGTTGGAGGGGGTGAGGTCGGCCGAGCCGCCGATGAGCTCAGGCAGCGCCGTGGCGGTGGCGTTGAGCGCCTTGCCATACGCCGCACGAGTGGCGACGCCCTTCGGGTCGACGGCCACGGCTGGCAGGAGCTTCGACAGCCCATCGGGCAGGTTACCCGCCTGTGTGCGGGAGAACTGCGCCGAAAGCTGGGACTGCGCCTTGGCGTATCGCTCCATCATCTGCTTCCAGGCGCTGTTCGCCTGCTTGCCGCGCTCGGCGGCGGGGCGGAAGTGCTCGCGTACCTCGTCAGGGACCAGGAAACGCGGCTCGGTGGGCCAGCCAAGCTTCTGCTTGGCGCCAGCCAGCTCTTCGTCGCCCGCTGGCTCGCCGTGTGCGGAGGACTTGTCCTGCTTGGTCGGCAGGCCGAAGCCGATGTGCGTGCGACAGGCGATGAGCGAGGGCCGCGGATCCTTCTTCGCCGCCTGGATGGCCTTGTCGATGGCGTCGACGTCGTTGCCATCGGGCACGACGACGGTGTGCCAGCCATAGGCATCGAAGCGCTTGACGCGGTCCTCGGTGAACGCCAGGTCCGTGGCGCCATCAATGGTGATGTGGTTGTCATCGTACAGGTAGATTAACCGTCCGAGCTTCTGGTGTCCGGCGAAGGAAGCCGCTTCGGAGGCCACCCCTTCCATCAGGTCGCCGTCGGAGACGATGGCGTAGATGAAGTGATCGACCACCGGCAGGTCAGGCTGGTTGTACTGCGCCGCCAGATGCTCGACCGCGACGCCCATGCCCACGCCCATCGCAAAGCCAGCGCCCAGCGGCCCCGTGGTCGTCTCAACCCCGGGGGTTTCGCCGTACTCTGGATGGCCGGGTGTCTTGCTGCCCAGCTGGCGGAAGCGCTTGAGCTCGTCGAGCGGCAGATCGTATCCGGACAGGTGCAGCATCGAGTAAAGCAGCGCCGATCCATGCCCGGCCGAGAGCACAAAACGATCGCGGTCCGGCCAGCGCGGGTCCGTCGGATCGAACTTGAGGTGCCGGGTCCACAGCGTGTAAGCCATCGCCGCCGCGCCCATCGGCATCCCGGGATGCCCGGACTTCGCCTGCTGGACGGCGTCCGCCGAGAGGAATCGGATGCAGTTGATCGCCTTCTCTTGAAGCTCGTGGTTGCCCATGAAGCGCTCCGTGGCGGATGGATCAGATGAGATGAGCGGACGACCCGTCCGGTCCTGGACGGGTTTGTGCTCCTCGAAGGATAGCACCAACGGCGCGGGCGTGGAACGGTGGACCTACCCTCTGTTGTTGACGAACGTCATCCGCCGACTGGCGGTTCGTCCAGGCCGAGCCCAGCCAGCCATGTGCGCACGCCCATGAGGCACTCGGCACCCAGCTTGTGACCGACCTCGGCTTCGCAGTACGTTACATCCGCCCTGGCCGTAGTCAGCCTCGCAACGTCGCCGCGCGCGCGGGATACGGGGATGAGCTCGTCTTGTCGGCCATGGCCCCAGAAGACCCGCAGTGCGAGGAGCGGCGGCAACTCGCCGGGCGGCAGCAGGCCCGCCATGACGACAACGGCCGAGGGGTGCAGCACGCCGAACGCGACAGCGCTCAAGGCGATGGCTGACCCCTGGCTGAAGCCCATGAGCACCAGGGGCCTGGACGGCCCCTGACCACCTACCGCCTCGATCCATCCCGCGAGGGCGCTCGCCGGCTCGCGGAACGCCTGCATCGCCGGCGCTGGACCTTCCGCCGGGTCCACCCAGCTGTATCCGCCGCCGGCGAAAGGGAACAGCGCGCGCGGCGAGAGCACGCGCGCAGAAGGCAGGATGATCGGTTCGAGCCCCCACATCACGTCTTCGTCGCCGGTCAGCCCATGGAGCAGCAGCACCAGCGGTGCCTCCGGCGTTCGCGCCTCGCGCCAGGAACAGGGCCATCCCGCGAGAACCCCGTGAGCGCGAGGTCGGTCAGCCACGGTCAGCCCTCCGGCGCAGCGCCTCGAGACCCGCGAGGATCAGGAGGATGATAGCAGCCGGCAGCAGTCCAAGCCCTATGCAACCCAGCGCGGAGAGCAGCGCCCCGGAACCGTAG
>Ga0315289_10013292_pt1 | contig 11540 bp, 10 predicted proteins | sample YL17G11_40_MG_FD_203452 | JGI IMG/M metagenome (GOLD analysis project Ga0315289, IMG submission 203452) | Sediment microbial communities from Yellowstone Lake, YNP, Wyoming, USA - YL17G11_40 | ecosystem: Environmental > Aquatic > Freshwater > Lake > Sediment | place: USA: Wyoming | collected... | reverse complement strand
GACCTGGCTCTTTCAAGCATTATAGAACAGTCTGTGGAACCACTGGGTCCTGGACGTTCCTCTCACTCGCCGCCAGCGCCAAGGAAACGGGCAACGCCCGGGCGCTGAAGCGTCTCCCAGATGCGCTCGCGGATCTCCTGCTTCGTCTGCATGAGCTTATGATAGCACCGCGGACTAGCCCGACAGCTTGCAGAGGAAAGTGAGGACGGGCTGCCGGCAGAGTGGCTGCTTGGCCCGGGAACAAACGGTCGGAAGAGCTGTCACTGCCTTTACGCATGGAAGTCACTTCCACCCAAGACAGCGAGCAGGCTGCGCCCACTCACATGACCTGTCGCTGGGCGATGTCCTTGCGGCTGTGCCCTTATCGCGAGCCTGCAATGTCTTCTCTACTCGCCATTTGGTGATTCTCGCGCTTGACCACTTTGTGCTAGGCTTACTATGTAGGTATAGGTTAGGGACCGCTGCCGTGGAGGATGAAGCACCGCTATCTCGTCCCATAGACAACGGCCAGGTTGATCAGACCGTGGTCGAATACGCGGGCAATCGGCTTGGGGCTGCCACCTACCGTGGTCTCAGTGGTCGCCAATACAGGTTCAGTGCCTTCCCTTCCGACAGCAAGCAGTACGTGCTCGCCGAGGATCTGGAGCGCTTTCGATCCCTCGTGGACTTCCGGGTGCTCGACGAGACGCGGATCGACCCGGAGGAAGAAAAGCTCAGGGCGCTAGTTGCCGAAGTGCTCGACCAGCGCGGCGCCATGACGGCGACGACAGAGGCAGTGCCCGCCGATCGCGATGTCGTACCCCCGAGGCCAGCGCAGAGACGTGGCGGACGGCCACCTGGCAGGGGCTTGGGCGCCTGGCTAGACTGCGTGATGACCTGTGGACGGCTCGGAGAGCGCTACGGGTCATCAAAGGAAGCCTACGACGCGATCCAGGACTACCTTGAAGAGCATACGAGTGCTGACCAGTATGTCCCCCCGCGGGCGCGATTAGCGAGCATGCGCTCCTACGCCAGGCGGAAGGGCGAAAGGGCAGGACGCTGCGTCTGGTACAGGCACCCGGAACCCGTGCCCCCAGAACTGATTTCCGCCTGATCTACAGCAACTCACCTTCCGATTAACTGTTTCGCCGGATTGTCGGAAGACCGGGTTCTTGCCTCAGCTTTACGCTGGAGGCATGAGTGGCGGACCACGATTCCTCCGGGCCCTGCCCGCGTACCTGGGCGGCAAGCGCCGACTCTGCCCTGTCATCTTCACCCTACTGGATCAGGCCGTCGAACGCGGCCGCTGGCGTGGCATCACGTTCGTCGACCCATTCTTGGGGGGCGGAAGCGTGAGCCTGTACGCCAAGGCCTTCGGCTTCCGAGTAATCTGCAACGACGTCGCCCTCCGGTCGGCGTTGGTAGGGCGAGCCCTCATCGCGAACAGCGTCGTGCGATTATCGCAGGCCGATGTAGCGGCCATCCTACGCAACCCGAAAGAGGCCTACCCTCAACTCGCGGAGAAGGAATTCTGCCCCGCGGTCTTCTCGAGGGAGCAGGCCCGGCCCATCGACCAAGCACTGCACTGGCTGCGCACAGGCCAGATCTCCGAGCCCCAAAGATCCCTGCTCACACTTCTGGTGATCAAATGGATTCTCCGGCTGCAGCCCATGTCCATGCTCAGAGGGACTGACGCTCGCGCGGCGGCGGGCGGAGATTACGACAGGGTGAGTGCACGCCGAGTGGATCACTACTTGCGCAGCCGAACGCTGTTGACGCCGGCCGCGTGGTGGGAACTGGCCCAACAGGTGAATCTAGGGGTCTTCGCTGGGGAGGGGCAGGCCCACCAGCGAGACGTCTTCGACTTCCTCGACGATCTTGAGGGGGACGTCGTCTTCTTGGACCCGCCATACCCGGGAACTACTGCCTACGAAAAAGAGTACGCGATCCTGGACCGGCTGCTGGAGGGCCGGGAGTACGAGCGGAGCGATTTTTCGGGGTCGGCACCTCCTTTGGATGAGCTCTTCCACGCCTGCTCGCACATTCCTACTTGGCTGGTGTCACTAGGGAACGCATCCGTCGCCCTGGAGGAGCTGGTAGGCCGCATTAGTAAGCATCGAAAGGTGCGTCGGGTGCTGAACGTGCCCTACCGCCACCTGGAGAGCATAGCATCGGAGGATAAGAATGCGAGCAACAGGGAGTACCTCGTCCTCGCCACAGTATAGGGCTTCGAAGGGAACGGGCAGGCTGGGATGGGTTCCTCTGGAACGCCTTCGTCCGCACCCGTCGAACGCCAATCGCATGAGCGAGGAGCAGTTGTCCAAGCTTGCAGAGAACATCTCACGGGAGGGCGAGTACCCACCCCTGATAGTGCGGCCCCACCCCCACGAGCATGGCGCTTACCAGGTGCTCGATGGACACCAACGATGGGGAGTCCTGACGCGCCTGGGACATGAGCAGGCCCTTTGCTACATCTGGCCGTGCGATGACCGGACAGCGCTGGTTCTGCTGGCCACCCTTGATCGCCTGGAGGGAACCGACGAGCCGTTGAAGCGCGCGGAACTTCTACGCGATCTGGCCGCCTTCATGCCAGTGGAGGAACTCGCTGCGCTCGTTCCAGAGGATGCGGCAGCCATCCACCAGAGCCTGGAGTTCCTAGAGTCAGACCTGGAGGTCTTGCTGGCCGCGTTCGAGCGGGAGCCCGGTTCCGACGGCTCTCTGCGCGCCATCACGTTCGTGGTAACCCCGGAGGACGAGGCGGTCATCGAGCAGGCCGTGTCGGCGGTGGCCAGCCAGTTGGACGGGAAGAACCGTCGAGGGCGGGCGCTGGCTGAAGTCGCCCGGACCTACCTGGCCGGCCGCGGGGGGTCGCAAAAGTGAGCGCCACCCTCAAGCCCACCGACCCCCAGCCCGGCGAGCCCGGCACCTCCTTCGCTGGCTTCGTTGTCTACCGGGAGATGCCCCCCGACAAGCGCAGCCTTCGCGAGGTCGGCCGCCGCCTCGGGAGGAGCGAATCCCTCATTGAGCGCTACTCCAGCCGCTGGAACTGGGTGGATCGGGCCTGTGCCTGGGACAGAGAGCAGGCCCGTCTGTCCTCCCAGACACAGGCGAAGGCGGCTGCGGACTGGGTGGACCGCCAGGCGGAGGAGGGCCGCAAGTTGCAGATCTTCGCCATGGCCGCGCTGAACAAATACATCGACCGCGACCCCGAGGGCCGCATCATCGGCGTCCGCAACATCCCTCTCCGCGATGCCCTCCTCATGATGAAGCTGGGCTCCCAGATCGAGCGGGCCGCTGCCGGTGCCGAGCCCTTGGGAGCGGTCGATTCCGAGTTTGTACTGGCGGCCGCCGATGCCTTCGCGACCGCATTCCAGGAGGTGAACTCCATTGAAGACCAGGAACAAAGGGCAGCCGCTTTCCAGGAACGATGCCTTGCAGCTGTTGGCCGACTACTTGCCGGCGGCGATGGCGACGGCAGCTAGTCATGCCGCTAGGGACATCGTCTCCTGGGCGGAATGCAACTTCTACATCCCAGACCCGAGCCGCCCCATAGTTCTTGAGCCCCACCAGAAGGCGCTGCTTCGCCTCATCGAGGGCCGCGATTCTGATGGCCAGCATCGGTACCACACCTTCGTCTACAGCACCCCGAAGAAGTCGGGCAAGACTACTATCGCGGCGCTGGTCGCCCGCTTCCGCGCCGAGACCGGTGGCCGCTTTCAGGAGATCTACTGCGTCGCCAATGACCTCGAGCAGGCTCAGGGACGGGTCTTCCAGGCAGTGCGGGCCAGCATCGAACTCTCCCCCGGCTGGAAGCGCCACTGGAAGACGGGCGAACGGGAGCTGTGCCATCTTCCCAGCGGATCGGTTATCCGGGCCATCCCCAACGACTACAAGGGAGAGGCCGGCGCTAATCCGTCCCTCACGGTCTGGACGGAGCTCTGGGGCTACGAAAGCGAGCGCTCCCGCCGCCTCTGGGAGGAGCTTACGCCGGTGCCCACGCGCGATTCCACCCGGCTTATCGAGACGTATGCCGGCTTCGATGGCGAGTCCGATCTTCTATGGGAGCTCTATGAGCGGGGTGTCCTTCAGGGACGTCAGCTCAACGCCTGGGAACTCCATGAGCTGGCCGATGTCGGTCTCATGATCTTCGAGGAGGCGCCCAACCCCGACAGCCTCGTCCCGATATGGGTGGACGAAGGAGCCTCCCTCCTCGTCTACTGGGACTCCGACGTATGGGGGCGCCGCATGCCCTGGCAACGGGGAGAAGAGGGCGACGTCTACTACGCCGAGCAAGAGCAGATCCTGAGACCGGCCGCCTTCCGGCGCCTCCATCTCAACCAGTGGGTCCGCGCCGAGTCCTCCTTCGTGCCCATCGAATGGTGGGACGCCTGCCTGGACCCCCGTCCCTTCGCACCGGGTGACCGCACGCCGCTCGTGGTCGCAATTGATGCGGCGGTGACGGGCGACTCCTTCGGACTGGTCGGAGTCAGCCGCCATCCAGATCGCAATGACGACGTCGCCGTCCGGATAGTCCGCAAGTGGGACCCGCCGCCGGGGGGCGCGATCGACTACTCTGAACCTGAGGCCGCGATCAGGGAGCTCTGCGCCAGATACAACGTGATCGAGGTGGCGTACGACGCCTTCCAGCTCCATGACTTTGCAACCCGTCTTCGGCGCGAGGGTCTCGCCTGGTTCAACGAGTTCCCCCAGGGCCCAGAACGGCTGACGGCCGATAAGACGCTGTACGACCTCATCCGGGACCGCCGGGTCTCTCATGACGGCAATGCCGATCTGCGGCAGCATATTGCCAACGCCAACGCCAAGCTGGAGAAGGACCAGGACAGCAAGCTGCGGATTGTGAAGAAGACTCAGAGCCGCAAGATCGACCTGGCCGTGGCCCTGTCGATGGCGTGTTGGGAGTGTCTGCGGCTTCTCCTCTAGGTGGTATGCCGAGCGGATGGCAACTCCGCACAGCGGGCACAAAGTGGGGCGGGGTCGGATGGGCCCGCCCCACTTGTTGATCGAAGTGCTGCACTGACCCTTCTCTACCCGCACGCTTCAGGGCCAGGTCGGCGGGACGCTGGCATTGGCCGGTAGAAAATCCGCTCGGCAGCCAGCTACTGAGGCGTACGGCCCTGCCCTACCTGCCCAATCTGAGAGTGCCCAACTCATCCGAAATCGCCCTACTCTTGCCCCACTTCTTGCACGTCCGAGACGGGCAACCGGCGTCCTTCGGAAGGAGAGAATCGGTGGGCCGATTCTCCTCGTCACGCCAAGACTTGACTTCCTTCCCGATCGGAGTGATGTGTGTCTACCGACGACGTCCGGAGACGCCGCCCGATCAGCAGCACAGGATAGCTCAAGGAAGGAGGTGCATCATGACCAGCAAGCGCCAGCACAAGAAGATCGCCCGCCAACTGCCGCCTGTGGGCACCACTCTCACGGGCAGATCCAAGGGGCAGCCCCACGCGGCCGTCATCGTGGAGGCCAAGGACCGCCCCGCCGGAAGGGCGGTCAAGTACGGCGACCAGCTCTTCGCCTCCCTCAGCGCCGCCGCCAAGGCCGTCACCGGCCATTCCGCTAACGGCTGGGTCTTCTGGCGCCCCCCTGAGGACAGCAAGGAGTAGCTGCTCCCCGCCCTCGGCCAAACCAGCCACCCGGCCCGCCTGGGCCCGGTGGCTGGCCCTCTTTGAGCGACTCGTGCACACTGGGCCCGGCCACGCGCCAATACGTCGATCCTTTCCCAATGTCTGCCAGATTCGGCCCCTGTCGACTTGACTTCTCGGCGCAAGAGAGCGTCCATGTACGTACGCAACGTACGTTGCACCAGGTGACACGAGATGACGACCCTAGCGGCAGTCGAACGGCAGCAAGACCTGACGAGCCTGATCGAGCTCTACCTCCTGCGCTGCCAGGTAGAGGGTAAGTCCCCCAACACCATCACCGCCTACCGGGAGACCCTCGTTCGCTTCCAGCGCATCGCCCGAGAGGAGGGCATTCCCGAGGATGTGCGGGCCATCACCCCGGCCCACATCTACTCCTACCTAGGCCGCATTAGTAATAACGGCACCAGCCTGGAGACCCGCCACCGGCGTCACCGCGAGGTGCGGTTCCTGTTCTCCTGGCTCACACGGATGGGGTACATCCAGGAGAGCCCCTTCGCCCAGATCAAAAACGTCCGGTTGCCCCAGAAGATCGTGCAGCCCTTCTCGGCGGAGGAAGTCGCCAGGCTTCTCGCTCTCTGCGACACCCGCTTCCGCTGGGGTGCCCGTCGAACGGCCATCATCCTGGTCTTGCTGGACACAGGCGTGCGGCGGACGGAGCTGGTGAGCCTAGATCTAGCCGACGTGGACTTGGAAGGCCAGCGCCTGCGGGTCTTGCACGGCAAGGGGAATAAGCAGCGGGTGGTTCGGTTGGGGGCGAGCGCCCGCGAGGCCCTGGAGGACTACCTCCAGCGATTCAGGGGGTGGGACCCCGGGCCGCTCTTCCTGTCGGACGATGGGAAGCGCCTAAAGCCTCACTCGGTGGCGGTGTTCCTCGAGCGACTGGGGAGGAGGGCCGGCGTGAGGAAGGTCCACCCTCACCGCTTTCGCCACACCTTCGCCACCTGGGCCATCGAGAACGGCGCGCGGGAACTGGACGTGCAGCACCTCCTGGGCCACAGCACACCCGCCATGGTGCGGCGGTATTCGGCCACGTACGACGCAGAGAAGGCAGCGCGGGCTCACGAGCAGTTCAGCCCGGCGGACCGGATGGGGGAGCGGCTGGGCTGAGGGAGGGCCGGCCCGCTGGCGGCTGCACACCCTCAAATCCCCCCTGTTTTCACCCCGGTTTCACCCCGATTTTTGAATCTAAGGGGTTAGCAATTAGCCCTTTCCTGTGGGGTGAGCTTGTTCCTTCCAAGCAGGTCACACGGGTTCGATTCCCGTCTCCCGCCCCAGCCTCGACTAAATGTAACAACGCACGTACGTAGCGAGGGCCGCCGAAGGGCGGTCTTCTGCTTTGTAGGCAGGTGATCGGCGTTCGCTCAGCGGAAGAGCCCCGGACTTTCAATCCGGGAGTCGTGGGTTCGAATCGCACCCGGCCCTCCAGAGCTTAGATGTGAAAACGGCTGTGAGGTGCCAAAATGTCATGCGTATCCGGAGGGTTGACGCGGTGAGCTATTTGGGCCAGCCTTCTTCATCTCCCATTGCCAGCGTCAACTGGTTCATCGGCACTTGCGCAGCGTGCTGCGGGAATACGCAGCCCACTACAATGGTCCGCGGCCTCACCGCACACTCGGCCTCCAAACTCCCACCGCGCCGCCTCTTCGGGCTGCACCGCCACGGGCAAGCCGGATCAGCGCTCGACCGGTGCTAACTGGTCCGCACTGCGAGTATGAGTGGGTGGCCGCTTGAGTGGGGAAGACTCGGGTGGAGCATTGGCACCCCACACGCCCCACACCCATCCCGGTAGCGGCTCCAGGCGGCGCTGGCGTTCAGGAGCCAGTTTGCCGTTCTTGTAGGCCCCGCGCTGGGTCGCCACCCAGACGCCAAGCTTCAGCCCGTCCTCTTCGTGACAGTGTGGCACCCGGGCGTTGCCCTCCCGCTCGACGAACCGCCTTAGGCGGACGAACCCCTCCTCCCACCGTGCTTCTAGAATATCCCACGTCCATCCTGGAAGCACCTCTAGCTTGCGCTGGCGCTCCGGGTCCAGCTTGCCTTTCCTATGGACGCTCCGCTGAATCTCCACCCACGTCCCGAGCTTGAACCTGTCCTCCACGTGGGGTTTTGGGACGGAGGCGTGGCCCTCCCGCTCGACGAACTGCTTGAGTCGGGCGAAGCCCACCTCCCACCGCTCGTCGAAAGCGTGCCACGTCCATCCTGGGAGCGCCTCGAGCCTGCGCTGGCGCTCGAGCTCGAATATTCCGCGCCTATGGTCGATACGTCTGTGCGCAACCCATTGTCCGAGCTTGAACCCGTCCTCCACGTGATAGGTCGGCACCCAGGCGTGGCCCTTCCGCTCGACGAAGCGCTTCAGAAGGGCAAAGCCCTCCTCCCACCGTGCGTTCAAGGGATCCCACGTCCATCCCAGCAGAGCCTTCAGCCTGCTCTGACGTTCCGCATGCAGTTTGCCCCTGTTGTGCGCCCTCCGCTGAACCTGAGCCCATTGTCCGAGCTTGAACCCGTCCTCCACGTGATAGGTCGGCACCCGGGCGTGGCCCTCCCGCTGGACGAACTGCTTGAGTCGGGCGAAGGCCACCTCCCACCGTTCGTCGAAAGCATGCCACGTCCAGCCTGGGAGCGCCTCGAGCCTGCGCTGGCGCTCGGGCTCGAGTATTCCGCGCCTGTGGTCGATACGTCTGTGCGCAACCCATTGTCCGAGCTTGAACCCGTCCTCCACGTGATAGGTCGGCACCCGGGCGTGCCCCTCCCGCTCGACGAAGCGCTTCAGAAGGGCAAAGCCCCCCTCCCACCGTGCGTTCAAGGGATCCCACGTCCATCCTGGGAGTTCCTCCAACCCGCGCTCCTGGTCCTGGCCAAGGGTTCCGCTCTTGTGGGCCTTGCGCTGTCGACCCACCCACCCCCCGAGGTTCAGCCCATCCTCCTTATAGAGAGTTGGCACCAGGGCGTGGCCCTCCCGGTCGACGAAGTATTTGAGCCGGGCGTAGTGTTTCTCCCACGAGGAAGTAACAGGATCCCACGTCCATCCCGGGAGTTCCTCTAGCCTGCGCTCCCGGTCCCGGCCAAGGGCCCGGCTCCTGTGGGCCTTGCGCTGATTGACAACCCAAGCACCAAGGTTGACCCCGTCCTCGACATGACGCTTTCGCACCAGGGCGTGGCCCTCCCGCCCAACGAACTGCTTGAGCCGGCGCAAACCGTCCTCCCACTGGTCGTCGAACCTATCCCACACCCAGCCCGGCAGTTCCTCCAGCCTGCGCTTACGATCGGCCTCCAGCTTGCCTGCCCTATGCATCGTTCGCTGATGCGTCGCCATTGCCTGAGCCTAAACCCCTCCTCTTCGTAGCTTCTTGGCACTCGGGCGTGGCCATAGTGCTCGGCGAACCGTCTGATCTTGGCGAAGGCCTCCTCCCAACACGCCTCCAAGAGATCCCATGTCCATCCCGGCAGTCCCTCTGGTCGACGCTTGCGCTCCGCGTCGAGCTTCTTTGCCTTCCACTTTTTGCGCTGATCGGAGAGCCACCGGCCCAGCCTGACCCCGTTGCGGGGTGCCAAGATGTCATCCGTATTCGGAGGGTTGACGCGGTGAGTTATTTGGGCAAGCCTTGAGACACTATGCCCTCATCGAGGCCCGGCCTTGCTTACCTGTCCCTTCTGCTCTCCTCTCTCCTGCGCAACACTCTACCCTCCCGGCACGATCTTCTCCTTGAGAATCTCGCCCTCCGACGGCAGCTCGGTGTCCTTTCTCGCCAGTCCCGCCGACCAAGGCTTGGGCTAGCTGACCGCCTCTTCTGGTCATGGCTCTCACGGCTGTGATCTCGTTGGTTCTCTGCCGTCGTCCTCGTGCAGCCAGAGACGGTCATCCGCTGGCAACGCACCGCCTAGCGAAAGTACTGGATCCAGAGGAGCAAGACTGGTCGAACTCCGGGGCGACCGCCCGTGCCCCGGGAGCTCCAGGAACTCATCCGACGCATGGCGCGCGAAAACCCCCGCTGGGGCAGCATGCGCATCCTCGGCGAACTGCGCAATCTGAATGTGACTGCCCATCCCACAGCAGAGTGGGTGTGGCGACAGCTCATCGAGGCCACCCCCTGGGACAAGCAGCCCAAGTACCTCATACGTGACCGCGACCGCCGCTGTGGAGGGTACTTCAACGCCAGAGCAGCCCGGCTTGCCATTAAGGCCATGCTAAACCCCTGCGCAGGCGCCTAAGGCCAACGCCATGGCCGAACGAGTGATAGGCACCCTGCGCAGAGAATGCCTGGATCATGTCATCGTCATCAGCGAGCAGCACCTGCGCAGCGTGCTGCGGGGGTGCGCGGCCTCATCGCACACTCGGCCTCCAAACTCCCACCGGGCCGCCTCTTCGGACTGCCCCGCCACGTGCAGGCCGGATCAGCGCTCGACCGGTGCTAAGTGGTCTGCACCACCAGTGCGAGTGGGTGGCTGCTTGACCCGCAAAAAGACGGATGGAGTATTGGCACCCCACAAGAGGGGAGCGCGCCGTCCGCGGCGCGAAGAACGATGATACCTGACGGATACTGGCAGATCTCTAGGTGACCAACGCTGCACCGAGGCCAAGAATGGTTTGCCCTGCCAGACGCCACAGATCCGGCGGCGCCAAGATTCCACTCGATTTCCCGGTTGGGCGTCACTGCCCGCTGACATCGGCCACCCCGCGGTCGCGGACGAATACGTGCTGCCCGTAGCCGGCGACGGGAGCGAGGTCCCCGGCCAAGGACAAGAAGGCGACGAAGCGGCCGTCGGCGCTGATGGCGGGCAGGCCGCTGTAATCGTTTCCCTGGTTGCCCGCGCTGTTCACGCTGACGCGCTCCGTGGCGCCCGTCTGGCGGTCGTGGACGAACACGTCCGCGAAGTAGAAGCGGTTGGTGTCCCCGGGTACGAGATTGTTGGCGCCCGAAACGAAGGCGACGAGGCGCCCGTCGGCGCTAATAGACGGCACGTCGCTGGGGGAAGAGGCCTGCTTGCCATCGCTGCTCACGCTGACCCGTTCCGTCGCTCCCGTCTGGCGGTCGTGGACGAATATGTCCTGGTCGCGGTTGAAGTCGCGCGACACTAGATTCGTGGCCATCGATTCGAAGGCGACGAAGCGCCCGTCGGCGCTGATGGCGGGCCAGGTGCTGCTGCCGTCGCCCTCGTTGCCGTGGCCATCCACGCTAACCCGCTCGGTGGCGCCGGTCTGCCGGTCGTGGACGAAGACGTCGCTTTTGCTGTTCGCGTCACCGTCAACCAGATTGGTGGCAGCGGAGGCAAAGGCGACGAAGCGGCCGTCGGCGCTGATGGCGGGCTTGCCGCTGCCGCCGTCGGCCTGGCCACCGGCGCTGTCCACGCTCACCCTCTCCGTGGCGCCGGTCTGCCAGTCGTGGACGAAGACATCGCCCTGACCGTTGGTGTCGCCGGGGACGAGGTTGCTGGCGTCCGAGACAAAGGCCACGAAGCGGCCGTCGGCGCTGATCGCGGGCGCGGCGCTGCCACCGTTGGCCTGGTTACCGGCGCTGTCCACGCTCACCCGCTCGGTGACGCCGGTCTGCCGGTCGTGAACGAACACGTCGCTCTGGCCGTTGGTGTCACCGGAAACGAGGTTGCTGGCGTCTGAGACAAAGGCCACAAAGCGGCCGTCGCCGCTGATGGCGGGGGCGTCGCTGCCGCCATCGTCCTGGTTGCCGGCGCTGTCCACGCTCACCCGCTCCGTGGCGCCGGTCTGACGGTCGCGGACGAAGATGTCGCCCTTGCCGTTGGTGTCGCCGGAAACCAGGTTGCTGGCGTCCGAGGCAAAGGCGACGAAGCGGCCGTCGGCGCTGATGGCCGGCCAGGCGCTGAAGCCGTTGGCCTGGTTGCCAGAGCTGTCCACGCTCACCAGCTCGGTCGTGCCAGGGGAGG
>Ga0315289_10013290_pt1 | contig 11540 bp, 5 predicted proteins | sample YL17G11_40_MG_FD_203452 | JGI IMG/M metagenome (GOLD analysis project Ga0315289, IMG submission 203452) | Sediment microbial communities from Yellowstone Lake, YNP, Wyoming, USA - YL17G11_40 | ecosystem: Environmental > Aquatic > Freshwater > Lake > Sediment | place: USA: Wyoming | collected... | reverse complement strand
CTCCCTCGCTCTCCAACTCTCATCCCACTTCCTCCCACTCCACAGGCGCCGCCCAAGGGAAAGAAGCCCGCCCCGGCGCCGGCCGCGGTCCGCAAGGTGAGTGGAAAAAAGACGACGACGACGACGATGACTGGAATTGAATTTTGCAGGAATCCACTCCTGCGCGCGACGATCGCCGCTGCCGCCGCAGTCGTTCCTGCGGGAGGGCGCCTCCGAGGCTTCTCGCCGCGGCCCGTCTCCTTGAGCTGTCTTTGCGGTCACGCCAGCTGAACTGATCGTCGCGCATCGAATTCAAGAGCTTCGCTCGCCTTTGCCTTGCTCTATCGGCGACGACGATGAAGAGGCCAGCCGTCGTCGCCGGCGCCCGATCGATCAGCAAGCAGCAGCGAGCGAGCGAGAGATCGCGTCTTCGTGCCCCTTTTTCCTCGTCCCCCCTCCCTCTCACTCCCTCGCCTCCCCGACCCCCTCCCCCCCCCCCCTTCAAAACCCCCCCTCACCGCGCAGTCCGCCGCCCCCGCCAAGGAGTCCAACCCGCTCTACGAGCGCCGCCCCAAGTCCTTTGGCGTCGGCGGTGCGCCGCCGCCCAAGGGCGCCGACCTGCACCGCTGGGTCAAGTGGCCGCGCTACGTGCGCCTGCAGCGCCAGCGCCGCGTGCTGACGCAGCGGCTCAAGGTGCCGCCGGCGCTGGCGCGCTTCGCCAAGGCCGCCGACCGCAACCTGGCCGCGTCCGCGTTCAAGCTCCTGCTCAAGTACAGGCCCGAGGCCAAGGCCGAGAAGAAGGCCCGCCTCGTCGGCGAGGCCGAGGCGCGCGCGTCGGGCGCCGAGGGCGCGAAGAAGAAGAAGCCCGTCGTCGTCAAGTTCGGGCTCAACCACGTCACCGACCTCGTCGAGTCGGGCAAGGCCAAGCTGGTCGTCATCGCGCACGACGTCGACCCGATCGAGCTCGTTGTGTGGCTCCCGGCCCTCTGCAAGAAGGTGGGCGTCCCCTACCTGATCGTCAAGGGCAAGGCGCGCCTCGGGGCCGTGGTGCACCAGAAGACGGCGGCCGCGGTCGCGATCACCGAGGTCAAGGGCGAGGACGACCGGGAGCTCGCCAAGGTCGTCGAGAGCGCCAACGCGCTCTTCCTCGACGGCGCGCGCGTCGGGTGGGGCGGCGGCGTGATGGGGGTGAAGTCGCAGGCGAAGACCAAGGCCAAGGAGCGCGAGCTGGCCCGCGAGCTTGCCCAGCGCGCGTAGAGAGGCTTGGGAGGAGAGAGAAGAGAGAGGAGAGAGGAAACATTTTTTTTTTCCTTCTTTTTTTTCTCCCTTTTCTTTTTTCTTTTCTGGCTTGTTTTTTTTTCCTTTTTCCCCTTCGCGTGTGTTAAAACAAGAGAGGTTTCCCTTTTTCTTTACTCACAAATCCTGGTTTCTTCTCTTCAAGCGTTGCCGTTGTCTCTCCTCGCGGCGGCGGCGGAGGAGGCTCCCTTCGTCTTGCTCCTGTCGTTGCCGCCCCTCGTCGCCGTCCCTTTGCCTTCCTCTTCCTCCTCTCCTCCGGCCCAGGCGACGGCGGCGCGGGCCCAGTCCAGGACCGCGGCGAGCTCGGAGGCCCTGGGAGGTCGCGGCCCGGAGAGCAGCGAGGCGACGATCTCCCTGGCGGTGAGAGGGCCGCGGAGAGGAGGGGGCGCGGAGGGGGAGGGCGGAGGAGAGGGAGGAGGAGGCGGAGGGGCTTCGCCGCCTTGGCCGCCGTTGCCGCCGCCGCTTCCGCCGCTTCCGCCACTTCCGCCGCCGCCGCCGCCGCCCTTCTCCCCTTCTCTCCCCCCCCTCCTCCTCCTCATCCTCGCCTCCAGAGCCCCGCGCACGGCGCGGGCGAGGTCCCCCGCGACCCACCCCTCGGCGGTGAGGAAGAGCGCGTCGAGCTCGGCGGCGGCGGCGGAGGAGGAGGACGACGACGACCGCGCCGGCCCCCCCGGTCCCGCGCCCTCGGCCGCCCCCCCTTCCAGCCTCGCCCCCGACGCCGCCGCGACGGCCGCCACCACCGCCCGCCGCTCCTCGCTGCCCGAGGGGGGGCCCACGGGCACGAGCCCCCCGGCGAAGAACAGGGCCATCGCGCGCGCGTCGCGCCGGCCGGCGGCCTCGTGCGGCCTCGAGCTCTCGCCGACGAGAGCGAGCCGCTCCCTCGCGCGCAGGCGCGAGGCCTCGCGCAGCACGGCGGGCAGGAGCGACGCCGCCGGGGGCAGCCGGCAGCCGGCCCCGCCGAGCCTCGCGCTGCGGCCCCCGCCGCCGGCGTCGGAGACGAAGAGCGACTCGGCGCGCGGGAGGTGGACAACGGAGGGGCAGGAGCAGGCGCGCGCGGCGGCGAACGCGGCGGCGACGACGAGGGCGCAGGAGGACGGGGAGGGGCCGCCGCCTTTGCTTCCCGCCGCGGCGCTCCTCCTCCCGTACAGCTCGTATAACGCCGGCGCGGCGGCCTCGACGGCGGCCGGGTCGAGCGAGAACACGGCGGCCCCGGCCGCCGCGGCCGCGCGCCGCAGCAGCTGCGACTTCCCGGCCCGCGGGGGACCGAACAGCAGGACCCTGTTTCCCGCGTGGTCCCGGTAGGGAGGCGAGGGAGAGGGAGCGGGAGAGGAGGAAGAGCAGGGGGGCGGGGTCAGCCGCGCGGCGGAGGCGAGCGCCCGCGAGCAGAGCGGCAGAGAGATCAGCTCGACGGCCGCCGCGGCCGAGGCCGCGAGCGACGGCCAGCCTGCGAAGCCCGAACCTCCTCCTCCGGGAGAGCTCGACAAGGGGATGGGGGAGGAGGAGGAGGAAAAGTCCGGGGCGATGGGAGAGGTCGCGAAGAGGACGTCGCCGCGCGCCGGCGGCCTCGCGATGCCGAGCGAGGAGAGCAGCGAGAGCAGCGCCTCCGGAGGGGAGGCGAGGACGAGAGGCGGGGGGGGGTCGAGGGCGGGAGGGAGCGGGGGCTGCCGTTTCGTCTGCCTCTCGCTGCCTTTCGTCTTCGCCGACGTCTTCGTCGTCGATCCTTTCCTCGTGGGCGAAGCAGACGGGGAGAGCGGCGTTTTCTTCCTCTGCGGAGAAGTGGAAGGGAAAGAGGGAAGGGAAGGAGAAGAAGAAGAAGAAGAAGAAGAAGAAGAAGAGGCGGCGTTCGCCGCTGTCGTCGTCGTCTTCTCCGTCGTCGCCGCGCCGCCCGGAGGGGGAGGCCGAGGAGGAGGAGCTCGAGCCACCTGCGCCGCTCTTTCGGCAGCAACCCTCTCCCGCGCCGCGGACGCCGCGCGGGAGACCGCGAGCGGCAGGAGGGAGGCGGAGAGCGCCGCTTCGTTCCTGGCCGAGAGAGGCGACGAGGAGGGGGGAGAAGAAGAGGCGTTGCTTTTCTCGCCGCCCTCGCCCTCGCCCTCGCCCTCGCCCTCGCCCTCGCCCTCGTCCCCGTCTCCGCAGCCGCCGCCGCTCCCCTCCCCTCCTTCTCTCTCTCCGCGGCCGCCGCTCTTGAACTCTCTGGCCCAGAGGCGCACGGCGGCCTCGACGCGGCCGAGGGAGGCTCCCGCGGGCGGGCAGCGGGCCACGGCGAGGACGAGAGGGGGCGGGAGGGGCAGAGGGGGAGGCGAGGGAGACGAAGCTCCACCCCCCATTGCGCCTTTTTCCTCCTCCCCTTCGCCCTCCTCTCCCCCGCCGGCTGCCGCCCCTGCCTCTTCCTTCGCCCTCGCCGCTGCCTCCTCCGAGGCGGCGCGCGCCTCCGCGCTGTTCGCCTCCAGGTCGGAGAGCACCGCGGGGACTAGCCTCGCTCGCAGCCCCTCCGCGGAGGCCCTCGCTGCGGCGGCGAGCGAGGGGGCGGTCGAAGGAGAGGACGACGAGGGCGACGACGACGACGAGGGGGAGGGAGAGGAGGAGCGAGGGGGAGGAGGTCGGGGGCGTGCGCGAGGGTGGGCGGCGCGGGCGGCGCGGCCCCACCACGCCGCCTGGATGCGAGTGGCGGCGGCGTCGCGGGCTCTCTGCTGCTGCTGCTGCTGCTGCTGTCTTTGCGCTTCGTCGCCGCCGCCGTCACCGTCGCGGTCGCCTCTCCTTTCGCTCTCGCCGCCGCTTTCGCCGCCGACGCGAGCGCCACCCCCGCCCCCTCCCCCCCCTCCCCCCTCGCTCGCCCCTCCATCCTCGCTCGCCCTCCCCCTCCACCTCGCGCCGGCCCTGATCGCGGCGTCCCGGGCCTCGGTCCGCAGCCTGACCCCCTCCTCCCCGCCCCGCTCGAGGAGCCTCTGCGAGCGGAGCCCTTTCCGCGGGGGCTCCCTGCCGTCGGGAGGCAGGAGGCAGGAGGAGGGGAGAGGGGTCGAAGAAGAGGGAGAAGGAGACGGAGAAGGAGAAGAGGAGGAGGAGGAGGAAGAAGGAGGAAGGAGGAGGAGCGGGAAGACGACGCCGCAGCCGCCGTTGAGCCTCGCGACCTGATGTTTTTTGTGTGTGTATCGCGTCATTCCCCCTCTCGCTCTCTCTCGCTCTCCCGCGTGAGTCTCGCGGAGAGGGGCCCCGCGCGCGGGGACCTCCAGCCGGTAAGAACGAAAAAAAAGGAGGAGGAGAAAGAACACGGAAGTACCATCCACGCTCGGAGCTCGAGCGCCCGGGCCGCCGCGGCCCCCGCCGCCGCCGCCGCGGCGCGCGCCCTGCGGGGCTGCCCCTCGAGCAGCGCGGCGGCGTCGATCGCGGAGGCGCAGGAGAGGTAGCGGAGGTACAGCGAGGGGCAGGAATCGATGAGAGGGGCCGAGGCCTGCGGAGGGAGAGCGGGGGGGGGAGGGGACGGAAAAAAAAAGGTGAGGGAGGAGACTAGGGGGAACGTGGGAAGAGGAAGGGGCTCGCGAGAATAGGAAAAGAAAAAAGGGGGAAGAAAACGCTCGCTCGCTCGCTCGCTCGCTCGCTCCTTGTTCCTCCCTCGTCCCTCTCACGTTGCTGCTGGTCGCCTCTTCCTCCAGAAGGGAGAGCAGTAGGAGGCAGCCGCGGTCGAAGCCGTCGGGCTCGGCTCGCCGCGGAAGAGGCATATCGGGAGAAGAGAGAAAGAGAGAGAGAGAGAAAAGAGGGAGGTCGCTGGAAGAGAGACGACGAACCGTTTTTGAAGAAACAGTTATTTTCCCCAGGTTTGTTTTCGTTTTTTTATTTGTTTCACGCTCTCTCTCGAAGCGCGCCAACAATCACTTTGCCACCTCCTCCTCCGCCGCCGCCGCCGCTGCCGCCGCCGCCGCTCCGCCGCCGCTCTTCGACAGCAGCTGCTCGCTCGCGTCCACCAGCTCCTTCCGCGCCCTCGCGTGCTCATGCGCGAGCTCCGCCATCTTCAGCTTGGTCGAGACGAGCTCCTCCATCACCTCTTCGAAGCCCGAAGGGGTGCGGCGCGGTCCCCTGCCGTCGGCGTCGGAGGAGCGGGAGGAGGAGGAAGCGGAGGCGCAGGAAGGGGCGGCGCGCGAGGCGGCGGCGGGGAGGGGCTGCGGCGGCGGCGGGAGCGCCCGTGGCGGCCGAGAAGAGGCCTCCGCGAGCCTCGACTTCAGCCCCGCGGCCTCCGCCTCCGCCGCAGAGAGAGCCGCCTCCAGCGCCTCCGACTTCAGGGACTGACCCGCGAGCCGCCGCTCGAGGTCCTCCGTGCGAGCCTGCTCCGCTGCGAGCTGCTGCTCGCCGCCGACGCCGACGCCGACGCCGACGCCGACGCCGACCCCGACGCCGGTACTGCTGCTCTGCCGCTGCTGGAAGGCGAATGGCGCCGCCACTGCCGCCGTCATCTTCGCCGTAGTCGCCGTCGTCGACGTCGTCGTCGCCGTCAGGGTGCGGGAGGGAGGGCGAGGGAGGGAGGGAGACGAGGAGAAGGAGAGGGAGCTCGAGGTCGAAGTCGAGGAGGAGGAGGAAGAAGGAGACGCTGCCGTCGCCGCCGCCTGCGCACGCAGCGTCTCCACCTCCCACTCGAGCCTCCTCCTCGCCTCCTCGGCCTCCATCCTCCTCTCCCCGTGCAGCCTCGACAGTTCCCTCGCCTCCCTCAGCTCGCGCTCGGCGGCCTCGGCCCGCGACAGCGCCCCGCGGACCCGCTGCGCAGAGGCCTCCGCCTCCCTCGCCTGCCACGCCGCGCCGGCCTCGGCGGCCTCGAGCCGCGCGAGCGGCCCCCTCGCGGCGGCCCTCGCGGCCTCCCAGTCCAGGGAGACGCAGCGGCACTCCGGGGCCAGGGCCTCGTGCCTCGCCTGCAGCTGGGAGAGGCCCTCCTCGGCGGCGGCGGCCCGGGCGGTGGCGGCGGCAAGGGCGGCGGCGGCGGCGGCGGCGGCCGAGGGCGCCGCCGGAGAGGCGGCCGCCTCGGCCTCGGCGGCGCGCCTGCCCGCGGCCGCGGCCTCTGCGCGAGCCGCCGACGCGTCCTCCGCGGCGGCCAGCGCCTCGGCTCTGGCTTCGTCCAGGGCAGCCTCCAGCCTCGAGAGCTCGTCCGGGGAGATGGGGGGAGGAGAAAGAGGGGTGGTGGGTCGGCGACTCGGAGGAGCCGGGGTCGAGCGGCTGAGGAGAGCGGGAGGAGGAGGAGGAGGAGGAGGAGGAGGAGGAGGAGAGGAAGCGGGAGCGGCGGCGGCCGCGGCGGCGAGCTCGAGCGCCTCCGCTTCCTCTTCCGCTTCCTCTTCTTCTTCTTCGTACGTGCTCGCGCCGTCGGAGCTCGCGCCCTTCTCGCTGCTCGCCGCAGGGGCGGAAGCGGCGTCGCTGGACGCGGAGGGGTCCTCTTCTTCTCCGCCGTCGTCGTCGAGAGCTTTCTCTCCTTCAGCGGCGGCAGCGGCGGCGAACGAGGAAGAAGACGCGTCCGCGGTGACGAAAAGGTCGCCCCTCTTCGAAGCCCTCTCTTCTTCCTCCACTTCGGCGTCGCCGCCCTCTTCGCCCAGGTCAAAAATGGTCGTCGAGATCGATCTCTCTCTCGCCTCCGTCGGGGAAGAGAGCGGCGGCAGGAAAGAGGTGCCTCCGTCGACGAGGACCGAGGCGACGACGATTTCGTTTGCCGCGGCCGCAGCAGCCGCGGAAGCGAATGCTTCCGTGGCGTTGCCGAACCCCTCTCTCTTCCTCTTCGGGACCGTCGGGGCCGTCGATGGCGGGACGACGGAGGAGGGGGAGGGGGAGAGGTGCTGCGGCGCCGCCGCTTCCGCAAAGACAGCGCTGCCGCCGCCGCCTCCGCCGTCGCCGCTCGCGAGGAGGCAGGCGGGAGCAGAGGGCCTCCTCTTCTGGAAGCGCGGAAGGTAGGTCCGGATCGCCGGGAGGCGGAGCGGCGGAGAAGGAGGGGGAAGAGAAGCAGAGGCGGCGACGAAAACCTGCCGCTGCTGCAGGGGCGGCGGCGGCGGCGGCGCCGCCGCCGCCCCCGTGAGTTGCTCCGGCACCCGCAGCCCCGCCCTGTTCAGCGCCGCGGCCCCGGCGGCGCTCGGCCTCGCGATGACGGTGCACAGCAGGCGCGGAGAAGGGCGGCGGCGGAGGCTGCTGGAGCCGCCGCTCGTCGGCGGCGGCGGCAGAGGCGGCGGCAGAGGCGCGAGCGACAGCGACAGCTCCCCTTCGAGGCCGCCCCTCGCCTTGGACGAAGCAGAAGGAGGAGGAGAAGGAGGAGGCGGAGGCCTCTTCGCCACGACGACCTCCAGCGCCAGCCTCTGCGGCCTCCCGACCTTGAGCGGCGCGCAGAAAGGAGCCAGGTCGAGGGCGGCCACCCCGACGAGCGCCCCGCGGAGCGAGCGCAGCTCGACGGCCGTCGTCTTCGGGAGCAGCGAGGAGCGCTGCTGCTCCCGCTGCTGCTGCTGATGATGATGATGATCTCTTCTCGCCGCTGCGGCCGGCTTCCCGCTCCTCCAGATGCGCGCCGAGGAGAAACGAAGCGGGGCTGGGGGGCCCGAGGGCACCGCGTCGAGGCGGAGATGGCGGGAAGAGGAGGCGGAGGAGGCGGAGGAAGCAGAGGCGCGATCGGAGCCTGCGGCGGCGGCGGAAGAAGAAGAAGAGGAAGAAGAAGAAGAAGAAGAAGAAGAAGTAGAAGAAGAAGAAGAAGAAGAAGAAGCAGAGACGCCCGCGGCTCCGCCGTCCACCACCACGAGCTCCCCTCCGACGACCCTGTGCCTCACAGGCCTGGTCCAGACGATGCGGAGGCGGGATGGGCAGTCGAGCGGGAGCCACTCCACAGCCTGAAGTTTTTTTTATTTTTTTGGCGGAAAAAAAAAGGTGAGCGCGACCGACGGCGGAGAGGAGAGAAAGGAAAAAGAGCAGCCCGCATCTTTTCTCTCTCCTTATTCTTCTCTTCCTATCTCGCGCGCACCTCGATCTCGCAGGAAAAGTCGAAGCGGCCGATGATCTCGCGGGAGGAGGACATCGGAGCTTTTGTAGAGAGAGACAGAGCGAAAAGAAGGAAAGAACGGAAAAAACTCACGTGCCCGCCTTTTTTTCGTTCGCGGGAGGAGGTCGAGAAAAAAATGAAAAGAGCAAACAGAGGGACAGCGAACAGAGGTACAGCGAACAGATGAAAAGAAACTTTTCTCTGTGAATCGTTTTTCCGGTTCTCGTTTCTCACTTGTCGCTTTCTGTTTAGCTTTTCGGCAGATGCTCCTCCTCGCGCGACAGCAGCAGCAGCAGCAGCGAGGCCTACTCTGCTGCGCGGCAGTGCTGCTCTCTGCGCTGAGGGCGACGACGGCGGCAACGATGGCTTCGAGCGTCGACGCCCGATTGATGTCCACGAAGGCGACACCGGCAGCGCCCCTTGCTCCACCCCCTCCTCCGGCCCTCGCCTCCCCGGGCCCCTGCGGCGTCTCGGAGCCCGTCCGCGGCACCGTCGAGGCCTCCACGGGAGACTTCCTCAAGGCCACGCTCGTACTCCCGACGAGGGACGACGACGCCTCGACGGCGGAGGGCCCCGGCCTCGCCCTCTCCCCGCCGCTCTTCGGCCCGGCCGCCGTGCTCGCCGCCGACGCCGCCGCCGCGCGCTGCTCGGCGCCCTTCCCGCTCGTCGCCTTCTTCTCCGGGTTCCAGTCAAGGGCCTCCTCCTACGACCGCTACGCGAGGCACCTGGCCTCGTGGGGCTACGCGTCCGTGCGGTACGACGCGCGGCTCCTGTCGATCACGCCGGACAGCAGGGAGCTCGGCTGGCTGGCCGACGTCGTCGCGTGGGCGCTGCGGGCCGCGCCGGCGGGGACGCTGAGCAGCGGCGCGAGCTCCGCCCCTTCTTCTCCCGACCTCCTCTTCACGGCGGGCCACTCGCGAGGGGCCAAGCTCGCGGCGCTGCAGTACGCGGGAAGCCTCGAGTTCGCGCGCTGCGGCGGCGGCTCGAGCGGGGCGAGCGGGGGCGGGGACCCCGGCGACGGCTCCTTCCTGCCGAGGCAGAGCCTCAGAATCTCCTCGGCTTTCCTGATCGACCCCGTGGACAACACCCGCTTCACGCCGGCCTCCGAGGCCTACCCCTCCGCCGCGGCGGCGCTGCGGGCGCAGGGCGCGGAGGCCTCCTTGGCGATCGCCGCCGCGGGGAGGATCGGCGCCTGCAACCCGCTCGAGAGCGGCTACAACCACTTTTGGCCCGCCGCCGTCGGCGGGGATTCTTCCTTTTTGCTCGTGCTCAAAGGTGCAGGTCACGCGACGTTCAACGACGCGGGCAGGCTGGGGAACAAGCTCGGGGACTGGCTGTGCGGGGGCGGGGACATGGGGCGCGAGGCGGCGATGGGCGACGCCGGCGCGGCGATGGTGTCGTGGTTCGACTCGGTCGTCTCGAAAGTTAAAAGGTTAAAGAGCGGCAGCAGCGACGAGAGCGACGGCGGGGCCGTCTCCGTGTCTTTGGAAAGCAGCGGCAGCGGCATCGCAAAAGGAGGAGAAGAAGGAGAAAGAGTGCGCGTCTCTATTAAAAAGCGCCCCTCCCCGGCGCCGCGCGACGCCGCCGTGCCGAGCCCCTCCGCGGCGTTTCTCCAAGAGGACTTTCTCTCGTGGGCCCGGGCCGCCGCAGCGGCGGGGCAGGTCGAGTTCGAGGTGCGCGGCGGAGGGGGGGTAGTCCCGCCGCCGCAGCCCGCGCCGTGCAGCGCGAAGGGAGGAGCAGCAGCAGCCGGAGGAGGAGGAGCGCCGGCAACGGCAGCGGCGGTGGCAAACACCGTCGTCCCTTTCCGTGCGGCGGCGGCGGCGGCGGCGCTGCCCGAGGAGGAGGCCCCCGCCGCAGCTCCTTGAAAGCGTGCTTCGCCCCCCCTCTCTCTTTTGGTTTCTCTCCTTGCTTCTCCCCTCTTCTTTTTTGTACGAAACAGAATTTCATTTTAGTCCATTGTGCCACTAGCTCGTTGTTTGGATTTCAATTGTTTTCTTTTCATTGTCAAAGAATCCAAGGTACAAAAGTAAAGAGCGAAAAATGTTTCCGCGCCTCTCGTTTCTCTCTCTCTCTCTCTCTCTTTCTCTCCCGTCCTCCCCAGCTCTTCAACTCGACTCTCGATACCTCAGGTCCTTCCCAAACCGCCGCACCGCCTCCGCGGCGACGCGCGCGCACCCGCGGGTGACCTCGCCCCGCTCCTCGAGGCGCCGGAGCTCCGAGAGCGCGCCGACCCACCTCGAGCCCGACGCGTCGTCCGCCGTCGGGGGCGGGGGGGCCGAGGGGCGGAGCGAGGGGCCCGAGCCCGAGGCAGACGACGATTTGGCGACGGCGGCGACCTCCACGATCGCCCAGTGGAAGCGCGGGGGAGGACTTTCTCGCTCCCCTCCTCCTCGCTTCTCGCCGCCGCCGTCGGCGCCGCCGTCGGCGCCGCCGCCGCCGTCGTAATGGATCGAGTCCGCCGCGGCGAACGCCACCCCTCCGGCGAGCTCCCCGGCCACGGAGCCCTCGCGCTCAAACTCCAGTCCGGGCACCTCCTCCCCGAGCTCCCGCTCCGCGCCTGCGACGAGGGGCTCGCCGAGCTCGAGCGCGCCTCCCGGGAACGACCAGAGCCCCTCGTTGGGGGCCTTGGCCCGCCTTATCAGCAGCAGCGAGGGCTCGGAATCTTCGCTTTCGCCCGTTCGGGGCCTGAAGAGGACCGCGGCAACGCCGACGCGAGGGAAGACGGGGTGCTCTCGGTCGCTGCTGCTCGATGGAGGCGTGGAAGGGGTCGCTGCAGAGGTCGACGGCGGCGACGGCGACGACGGAGAGGTCGGCGCGGCGCCGATCGGCAGCCGAGGCGAGCTGCCGCTGCTGCCCCTGTCGCTGCCGCCGCTGCCGCCGCTGCCGCTAGCTGGCTGCTGCTGTTGCTTGCTCGACGAAGGCAATCGATTGGCGTGCGCTATTCGGAGCGCGGCGCTACCGCGGGCCGCGCAGGAGCCGAGCAGGGACCGCATTGCACGACTAGGAGAGTAGAGTGATTGGTTTTTCATTTTTCTCTCTCTCTCTCTTTTTTCCACTGCGAAGAAGGAAAGAAACGCGCGCGCACAAAAAAGCCATGCGTCGCGCCTTGTCTCTCCTCGTCGCGCTCGCCTCGGCGGCAGCGATGACGGCAGAAGCGGTGAGAAAAGCGAAGACGCGCGGCGAGAGGAAATGGGCAGAGAGAGGCTGGAAAGAAAGCGTTGCGAGATCGTCGTCGACGATGCCGAAGGGGAAAAAAAAACTCCTTCTCGACCTCTTCCCCTTG
>Ga0315289_10013289_pt1 | contig 11541 bp, 9 predicted proteins | sample YL17G11_40_MG_FD_203452 | JGI IMG/M metagenome (GOLD analysis project Ga0315289, IMG submission 203452) | Sediment microbial communities from Yellowstone Lake, YNP, Wyoming, USA - YL17G11_40 | ecosystem: Environmental > Aquatic > Freshwater > Lake > Sediment | place: USA: Wyoming | collected... | reverse complement strand
CTTCGCTCTGCGCAGCGTTTCCAAATCCGTCCCGGCCTACCAATTCCCGATGATCTGGCAGCAGCTCGGTCAGCTTCTGACGCCCGGCCTCAAGGTCGAGAACGTCAAGCCGACCGATTTCGCCGACCTGGCCAAGCCCTATGAGATCGGTTTCGACTTCAAGGCGGCGGGTTACGCCGTCGACGCCGGCCGCCTCCGGATGCTCAAGGTTCCCTTCGCCTCGTTCGCTTTCGACATTATCTCGATCGGGATCTTCCAGGCCCTGACCGACCGCCCCGAAAGAAAATATCCGATCTTCCTGTTTACGCCGCGCGGGTCCGTCCAGGAGGAGCGCATCGCGCTTCCCGCCGGCTGGTCCGTCAAGGCTGTCCCCGATCCGATCGAGGCGCGCGAGGGACCGATCCGGCTCTCCCTGTCGGCGCGGGCCGAGCCCGGGGCCGTCGTTTTCCGGAGCGATTTCCGGATCGAGAAGTCGAGCCTCGACCCGGACGACTACCAATCCCTGCGCAAAGTCGTCCGCAAGCTCAAGCGGTTTCAGAAAGGGCTCATTATCCTCGAGAAGGTCGAACCGGCCCGGTCGGGAGGTCTCCGATGAAAAAGAACGTCAGAATCCTTACCTTGGCGATTGGAGTCATACTGGGCGCTTCGTCAGCCCTGCTCGCCCAGGACAACGTCGAAGAACTCGTCAAGAAAGCCCCGCCCCGGGGCAAGTTCCCCGAAGCGAGCGCGGTCATCGTGGACGCGGTCCAAACTCTGGTCTTGAACCGGGACGGATCCAAGATGGAGGACTTTTTCAGGCTCGTCGAGGTCTTCAACGTCCAAGGCCGGGAGAAATTCAGCGATTTCCGCGTCCCCTTCGACAAGAACACGGACACGGTCGAGATCCTCTCGGCCCGGACTTATAAGGGGGACCTGACGTCGGTTGAAGTCGAAAAGGGCGCCATCAACGACCTGACTCCGCCCCATCTCGCCGACGCCGACATCTATTCCAACGTCATCCATCGCGTCCTGTCGTTCCCGGGCGTGGACCCGGGCGTCTGCCTGGCCGTTCGCTACCGGAAGACCAGCCGCGAGATGCCCGGGAACCTGGATCAGATCGTCTATTTCCAGACGGACGAGCCTCTGCTCCGGAAGCGGCTCAAGGTCGTCCTGCCTGCCGGAAAAAGCCTTCGCTACGCCCTGGTCGGACTCCGGTCGGCCGTCGAGGAACAGACGGCCGAGGGAGAGCGGACTTACACGCTCGACGTTTCCAACTCCGCCCAGGTCAAGCCCGAGGAGTTCATGCCCCCCAGGGCCGAGATCTTCGCCCGGGCCGTCCTCAGCACCTACGGGAGCTGGGACGAGGCGGCGGATTTCTTCCGGTCTTCGTTCTTCGAAGCCGCCCAGCCCGATGAGTCCGTCCGGGCGGCCGCCCGGGACATCCTCAAGGGCGAGACTTCGAGGGAGGAGATGATCAAGAAACTGTTCCTGTTCACGGCCCGCGAGATCCGGAGCGTCCGGCTCGACCTGGGCGAGGGCGGATACAAGATCCTGGGCGCCTCGACCGTTCTCAAGAATCGCTACGGCGACGGCAAGGACAAGAGCGCTCTCCTGGTGGCCTTGCTCGGCGCGGCCGGCATCGAGGCCTACCCGGTCCTGGTCCACTCTGAAGCCGTGCCCCTCGTCGAGGATGTGCCGACCCTCCGCCAGTTCGACCGGGTCCTGGTCGCCGTGCCCGAGGGCGATGATTATCTTTACCTCCACCCCTTCGCCGACGACTCACTCTTCGGATACTTTGAAGAAGGACGCGGAGCGAAAGGCCTCGTCCTTAAACCGCAGGCCCTCGAATTCCGGATCGTTCGCGGGCGGGCCGGGACGGACAGCGTCTCGCGAGGCCGGTTCGAGGCCGAGATCGGAAAGGACGGCTCGATACAAGGGAGCATGCGCCTGGAGCTTTCGGGGCTGTTCGACGCCCGGGCCCGCCGAGAGCTCAAGGATCAAACGGGACCGGAGCGAGACCGCTTTTTCGCCGAAGCCGTCAACAGGGTCCTCGGCGAGGGCCGGGTCCTCAAGACGACTTTGAGCGACCCCAAGGACCTCGTCCGGCCCGTCTCGATCGTCCAGGAATTCCGCGGTGACGAATTCGCCGTTTTTCAGGGGACGGTCATGCTCATCAACCTCCCCCAGTACCTGTACGCCTTCGCCGAACTTCCGTCCTACCCGAGCCTGGCCAAGCGGCTTTATCCGTTCCGGGTCAGCGACGAAGCGGAGACCGAGACCGTCATCAACCTCAAGATCCCGGCCGGGTATAAGCCCCTCTACCTTCCCGAGGGGTTTTCCCAAAAGACGGATTACGGCGAGTTCGTTTTCAAGGCGGCCTACGACCCCGCGATCCGGACGGTCCGGATCGAACGGGTCATGCGCTTCGCCAAGAAGGAGATCCCGGTCGAAGCCTATCCCGAGTTCAAGAGGACTGTGGACGCCTTCGGCGGCGTCAAGAACAACCTGATCCTCCTGGAAAAATAGGCGGAGGCGGACCCGGGCTCGGTCGGGCCGCTTCTCCGTTTTCCGCTTGACAATGGTAACTGATTTAGTTACTATTTAGCCCATGAGCTTCGATGTCGTCCGTCTCCGAGCCGCCTTTCCGGCCCTGGGTACCTCTCTGCGCAAGAAGCCCGTCATCTACTTCGACAACGCCTGCATGACCCTCAAGCCCGAGCCGGTCCTCCAGGCCATGGACGACTACTACCGGAACTTCCCCGGCTGCCATGCCCGGGCCGACCACTACTTCGGGACCGAGACCTCGCGCCGCTACGAGGAGGCCCGCCGCAAGGTCGCCGCGTTCTTCAACGCCGCCGATCCCCGGGAGATCGTCTTCACCCGGAACGCGACCGAGGGCCTGAATCTGCTGGCCTATACCCTGGACCTCAAGGCCGGGGACGTCGTCGTCTCCTCCGACATCGAGCATAATTCGAACCTTCTCCCCTGGCAGGCCCTGGAGAAAAGGAAAGGGGTCCGGCGCCTCGTCGTCTCCACCCGGCCCGACACGACCTTCGACCTGGCCCGGTTTCGGGAGCAGATGACGCCGGCCGTCCGCCTGGTGACGGTTCTCCACACCTCGAACCTGACCGGCGTCGGCTTCCCGATCGCGGACATCGTCCGGATCGCCCACGGCAGCGGCGCCCTCGTCTGCGTCGACGCCGCCCAGGCCGCCCTCAGCAAGGGCATCGACGTCCGCGCCCTCGACATCGACTTCTTGGTCGCCTCGGTCCACAAGATGTGGGGGCCGACCGGAATGGGAATTCTCTACGGGAAACGGGCGCTCCTCGAGGCCATGCCCCAGTTCCTGACCGGGGGCGGGACCGTCGAGGACGCCGGCTACAACTCGGTCACCGTCCAAGGGCTTCCCGACAAGTTCGAGGCCGGGCTCCAGAACTACGCGGGCGCGGCGGGCGCCGGGGCGGCCGTCGACTTCATCCGCGAGGTCGGCCAGAACGCGATCGCCGGCCAAGTCGGAAACCTCAACGCCCGCGCCACGGAGCTGCTGGCTGAAATGAAAGGGATCACCATCCTCGGCCCCCGCGAGGCCGCTTTGCGGTCGGGCATCCTGAATATCGTCATCGAAGGCATGGACGCCGCCGACGCCGCCCGGGTCCTCCACCAGTCGGAGAACATCATGGTCCGCTTCGGCAAACATTGCGTCCACCCCTGGTACGCGAACCGCCGCATCCCCGATTCGCTCCGGATCTCCTTCGGCGCCTACAATACGGCGGCCGAGGTCGAGACCCTGGCCGCGGGGCTGCGGAGCGTCCTCAAGTTTTTCCGGCAGAAGGCGTCCTGACCCGGACGGGCGAGGAAGGAGAAACCATGGCCTGCTGCGCGCTGAGAAAGAAGAAGAAACAGCTCATGATCGTGCCGGTCAGCCTGCTCCTCATCGTGAGCCTGTTCGGGGGGATCGCGGTCGGGCTCTTTACGCTGGGCGGGCTTGTCTCCAAGGGCTTCGCCCGGAAGCGGGACAGGGCTCGAAAGACCATCAAGCAGCTCACGGACGGCCTGAAAGACAGGATTCTCAACGAACCCTTCCTGTTCGACTCGACGGTCCGCTGCAAGGTCAGCGGCCGGCTGATGGGCTACTCGACGCCCCTGGCCGGCCTCGTCTTCAAGTACTTCAACGTCATCGTCTTCAGCGCGGTTGTCGGGTCGGCGGCGCTCGCCGTCGGCAGCCTGGTCTTGGTCGTGAGCTGAGGCGGCCCGTCATGAAGAACGAAATCATCATCCAGTTCTCGGGCGGAATCGATTCTCTCTACGCCGCCCACTATCTCGCCCCCCGCTACGACCGCGTCCACCTCCTGACCTTCGACAAGGGCTATCTCCATCTTTTTCTCAAAGCCAACCGGCCCAATGTCGAACTCCTCAAAAAGCTCCACGGCGAGGACAAGATCGTCCACACCCTCCTCGACATCAAGCCCCTCTTCAAGGAGATGGCCGTCAAGAGCTACGGGGAGACGCGGGACGCTTTCGGGAACGAAATCGCCTGGTGCGTCCCCTGCCGGGCGACGATGGCCTTGGGGAGCATCCTTTTTGCGCTCGAGCACGATATCCCCGTTTTCACCGACGGGGCCAATTGGGAGCAGGCGCCCGACGGGGAGAAGGTCCTGGTCACGGCCGACAACTACCCCGAGTTCCTGGAGGTCATCAAGGCCTTCGCCGCGGCCTACAAGGTCAGCTACCTCCCCCTGATTTACGAGCTCAACACCCGGAAAGAGCGCCGGGACGAGCTGCTGGCCCTGGGCGCCAAGATTGACTTCAACAGCCTCGACCGCCCCAAGAAAAGCGTTTTCGACGTCTTCCGCAAGACTTTCTTCAAGCGGTCCCAGCCGATGTGCCTGTCCGGCTACCTCATCCATTGGAAGCGGAACCTGTTCAACGTCAAGGAAGAGCTGACCCCGGAGATGACGGTCCGCGGCATCGAGCCCAAGCTCGGAACGATCGCGAAGCGGCTCGTCGAGGATTATTTCGCGGCCAAGGGCCTGAACGTCGCGGACATCGTCCGCGCCCGCGGATAGCCGGGGGACATCCGGAGAAGTCAGGGTCGGACTTTCCGGCACGCCGCCGTTTCAGCGTCGATCATGTCGCGGAGGGTCGTCTTGGCGAGGAAGGCATCGACGATCTTCTGAAGTTCCATCCATTTGAGCTTGGCGCCGCAGTTCTTGTCCCGGCGGCAGATCCCCTTGCGAACCAGGCAGGGCGCGATCCGGTCGTCTTTTTCGGACAGGACATTGACGATGTCGATGAGCCGGATTCGCTCAGGTTTTTTTAAAAGCCGGTAGCCACCCTTGATGCCCCGCGTGCTGCCGACGAGCCTGGCCCGCATCAACGGCTGGAGGATCTGCTTGGCGAACTTGGCCGAGATCAGCTGCCGCTTCTCGACTTCGGCCAGCGGCAGGGCTCCCTCCGGATGGCGTCCGATCTCGACCAGAATGCGGATGCCGTAGCGTATTTTTGCGGGCAGTCTCATGGTTAATGGGAACCGATCTGGTTACCTATTCTACATTTAGGACCGGGCCGAGTCAACTCCTTTCGGCGCTCAAAATCCCATGCGCCGAAATATAGGATGGGGCATCAAGGCCAACTCCCCGATAATCTTTCCCCTGGAAATCTGAAAAAGTAACAAAGTGCAGGTCTGAAGCTCCGCGGACTCACGTCCGTGGCGTCTGCCCATGACAGGAGTTGGAGCGCACTCACAAGCCGTTTTCGGCTTATGAGTACAGGCGAAACCGCCGCCAGTCCCCGGAGCGGTTCTCTCGCGGCTAATTCAGGACAAGGCGCCTGGGTTTTCTCGCGGAGGGGATTGACCCCGAATTTTTATCGGAGGCGGAAGGCGATGTAGCGGCGCAGGAAGCGGACGGCCTCGTCGCAGCGCCTGAAGACGGGCACGCCGGACATCTCGAACATCCCGGCCAGCGGGTCGTAGACCTCTCCCGCGTCGATGTTGACGACGAAGGGCTTATCCGTCCTGTGGAAGAGGTCGATGATTCTCATGGCGGCCGTGCCGGCCCGCTTGAAGTCCTCCGCGTGCCCTTCTCCGGCCGGGAGCGTCTGCATGGCCGGCGTCATCGGGACGTTTGAGATAACTGCGCAATCGACGCCGTCATCGCCGAGGACGGCCTCGACGCAGCCGGCGAAGGCGGCGTCGTTGGCGACAGGCGTCACGTCGAGGGGGTTATGGACGTCCTGGAGCTTGTCGATCCCGAGCGGCCGCAGGGCCTCGTTGATGCGCGCCTGGGCCGACGATCCGAAGTTGGCCAGTTCGAGCCTCTCGCCGTTCGCGAGCGTGTCCGACATGATGACGCACTCGAATCCCGCGTTCGACAGAAGCCCGGCCCGGTTCCCGCGGACCGTCTTTCCGGCCAGGAGCGGCGCGTTCCGAAGCCAGGTCTCGAACTCCCGGATATCATCCGCGACGAAGACGCCGGCCTGCTCGAGCACGGCCTTGCTGATATTGTAATCGCCGGCGACCGAAGCCGTGTGGCTCGAGGTCGCCGCCCGGCCTTCGGCGCTGCGTCCGGCCTTGTAGAGGACGATGATTCGGTCGCCCTTGGCCAGGATCTCCTTGGCCGCCCGGGCCGTGTTCAGGCCGTCTCCGGGCTGGAAGCCTTCGACATAGACCGCGAACAGCTTCGCCTCGGGGTCGTCCTTGAGATAATTCAGGTAGTCCGAAACCCGGAGGTCGAGCTGGTTCCCGAGCGAAATGCCGTAGCGGGGCCCGAGATCCATCAAGGCGTTCATCCGGGTGATCATGAAGGCCCCGCTCTGGGAGAGATAGACAAGGCCGGTCCGGCCGCCCTTAGGCCGCGGGAGCTTATGGTCCGTGATGAAGGTCGTATCGTACTTCCCGGGGACCGAGCTGATGCCCAGGCAGTTTCCGCCGTTGACGACGGGCGTCAGCTTCCCTTCCTTGCGGCCCCGGCTCAAGACGTCCTTGATCCGGGTCTCGATCGACTGGGTCCCCTCTTTCTCGCCCATGCCGCCGGCGATGATGATGACCGAGCGGGCCTTTTCCTTCTCGGCGAGCTCCTTCATGACGTCGTAGCATTGGTCCGCGGCCAGGGTCAGGACGAACATATCGACGGCCTTGGGAAGGTCGGCGACCGCCGGGACGCAGCGGCAACCCTCGATCTCGGCCAGGCCGGGCTTGACGACGAAGACCCCCTCCTTGGGAAAACCGTTCTTGAGGATGTTGTTGAGGATGATGCGGCCGATGTTCATCTTCTCCGAGACGCCGATGATCCCGATCGACTCGGGCTCGAGAAGGTGGCGGATCCGGTCGATGGGAGGCCCGGAGGGAACCTTTCCCCGCCGCGAGAAGCGGCAGACGCCGTCGAGCGGCAGCGGAATCCCGTCCTTGATCACGAGAGGGTTGATTTCGGCTTCCTCGATGACGAAGGGAGCGTCCCCGAATGGGGAGTAATGGGCGGCCAGCCCGGCGAACCGGGCGGCCGTCTCGGCCAGGGTTTCCTCCTTGAGAAGGGGCGGTTGTCCCCGGAACTCGCGGACGAGCTTGTCGGTGACGGCCGCGCCCGCCAAGACGGCCCCGATCTCCTTCCGCTCGACGAGATGAGGAGACAGCATGGCCATGGCCCGGCCGGGTTTGAGGCGCTCGCTGAGGTACTCGACGTCGAGCCCGCCGGCCCCGAAGGTCAGGATCGGACCGAATTCCCTCGAGTTGCGGACGCCGAGCAGGAGTTCGGTCCCGAAACCCGCCTTGCTGAAAGCGACCATCTCTGAGATGAGGACGCCGCGGATGCCGGCCGCGACCTCGGCCTGATCGGGGAGGTCGGCGTTCCCGTGCCGGCTGAATGTCCTGGCCCAACGCGCGAACTTGGCCGGGACGGTTTCGACCATCTTCCGGACCTCGCGGTTGACCTCCTCGGGGTCGTTGCGCACGAACTTGACGCCGCCGGCGTCGGTTTTATGGACGATATGGGGGGAGACGATCTTGAGGACGAGGGATTCGCTCCGGAACGGCGCGAGATCGTCCCGGCTGACCGGACGCCCCTCGACGAGAAGGGTCCGCGGGGTCTCCATCCCGGCTTCGCGGAGGATCGCGTAGACCTCATGCTCGAACAGGAAGGCCCTCCCTTCCCGCTCGGCCCCGACGAACAGGGCATCGATGTTCGAATAGTTGACGGCCATAACCTCCCCTCCCTCCCCTTTCCGCCTCAGGCGGCCGCCCGCCCCGCCTCGCGGCCCAGGGCGAAGGCCTTCAAGTTCATCGCGACCATGGCCTCGCCGCGCGGCTCGAACAGCTTCCGGATGACCTCCTCGAGGTTTTCGGTCTTGAGCATGAGGCGATTCGAGGCCGCGCCGAGCATGACCATATTCTGGGCCTTGGACGAGCCGGCCTCCTTGGCCAGCTTGTCCGAGTCGACGACGACCGCGTTCCCTCCCCGCCGAACCTCGGCCAGGATTTTATCCAGCTCGGGATAATCGGGGATGTTGACGAAGGGGGTCGCGCTCGTGATCAGCATCCCGCCCGGGGCGAGGTAGTCCAGGTAACGGAGGCTTTCGAGCGGCTCCACGCTCAGGACGAGGTCGGCCTTGCCCTTGGGGATGAGGTCGCTCCAGATCGGATCCCGGGACAGGCGGAGATGGGACTGGACGGCCCCCCCGCGCTGGGACATGCCGTGGACTTCGGCCTGCTTGATCTGAAGACCCTCCATCAGGGCCGCCGAATCGATGACGAAAGCGATGGACAGGATCCCCTGTCCCCCGACACCGGCGAGAATGATGTCTTGTTTCATGGCCGCGGCTCCTTGTCGTCCCGTCACTTTTTCTTCCGCGTTTCCTGGATGCAGTCGCGGACGGCGATGATGACCGAGAGCCCGGGATGGTCGAGCTCTTCCTTCATGATCCGGACGTTCGTCTCCAGGTTCTTGGGAAGGGGCGTGATGACCCGGATGTGGTCCTTGGGGACGCCCAGCCCTTCGACGATCTTGAGGAGCCCGGCCCCGGTCGCATAGCTCGGCTGCCCCCCTGTCATGGCGACGATCGCGTTGTCGAGGATGAAGACAGTCATGGGCGAATCGGCCAAGGCGGCGTCGAGCAGGCCGGTCATACCCGAATGGCCGAAAGTCGAATCTCCGATGACGGCCACCGCGGGATGGATCCCGGCCTCGGCCCCGCCCTTGGCCATGCTGACCGAGGCGCCCATGCAGACGCAGGTCTGGATAGCGCTGTAGGGCGGGAGAGCGCCCAGCGTATAGCAGCCGATATCGCTGAAGACGTTGGGCTTGGGGTAGGATTCGAGGGCTTTCTTGAGCGCGTTGAGGGTGTCGGCATGGGGACAGCCCTGGCAGAGTTGGGGCGGCCGGCCCGAGAGCTTGAGATCGGCCGGCGTCCGGGCCGGGAGCGGCGCGAGCCCCAGCGCCTTGCGGACGTTTTCGGGGGTCAGCTCGCCGGTCGCGGGAAGCCGGCCGCTGAGCTTGCCGACCACTTCTTTACCCGGGATCCCAAATATCCCTTTGATGGAGCGCTCGATGAGCGGATAGCCGTCCTCGAGGACAAGGATGGTCTCGACATGTTCGACGAGCTTCCTGATCTGGGCTTCGGGAAGCGGATAGACGCAGAGCTTGAGCCAGGACGGCCGGATGGACGCGCCGGCCAAGTTCTCCTGGAGATAGTTGAAGGCGATGCCGGCGGCGATGACGCCCAGGGATCGGTCTTGGGGATTGAGCTCGAGGCGGTTCCAGGGCGACCTCTCGGCATTCCGGACGAGTCCGGGCTGGAGGTCGGTAAGGAGGTTGAAACGGCGCCGGGCGTTGCCGGGAAGCAGCGTCCAGTCAGTCCAGGCCCCGTGGCGAAGCTCGTTCGGCCCCCGGGCCGGCCTCGGCTGGACAGGCCCCCGGCTGTGGGCGAGACGGGTCACGATCCGGATCATGACCGGAAGCCCTATTTTTTCCGAGAGGTCGAAGGCCTCGCGGGCCATGTCGTAGGCCTCCTGGTGGTCCGAGGGTTCCAGGCAGGGGATCAGGGCGAATTGGGCGTAGTAGCGGCTGTCCTGTTCGTCCTGGGAGCTGTGCATGCCCGGGTCGTCGGCCGAGACGACGACCAGCCCTCCGTTGGCGCCGGTCAAGGCCGAGTTGATGAACGGGTCGGCGGCCACGTTGAGCCCGACATGCTTGAACGAGACCAGGGCCCGCTTCCCGGCGAAGCTCGTTCCCAAGGCTTCCTCGTAGGCGACCTTTTCGTTGACGCACCAGGCCGCCCTAAAACCCTTGTCCCGCTCGGCAAGCTTGATGAGATACTCCATGATCTCCGAAGCCGGGGTCCCCGGGTAGGAATAGCCGGAGCTCAACCCGGCATGGACGGCCCCCAGGGCGATCGCTTCATCGGCCAGAAGGATTTCTCTATCCATGGTTCAATCCTTTGGGGCGAATTGGGACGGGCTCGTCCTCGGCCGGGAACGAGCAAAGTCAGGGTCTTGTCCGCTGGACATGAGATATCGAGGAACAAGGATACACGTCCGCCGTCCGGGCTGTCAAGCCGATCCGAAAGCTCAGGTGAAATCGAGGGGGACCCGGCCGGTCGATCCGCTCGATTCAATCGAATTTATAAAATCTATAAAATTATGTTGAAAACGGCCGCCGGGACGGATAAGATAATAGAAAGAATGGACGGCCTCAAGGTCCGGAGAAGGAGAGCTTGCCATGATCAAGATGTCGACCAAGGGACGCTACGGGACCCGGCTGATGCTCCAGTTGGCCCACCATTACGGAGACAAAGGCCAGGCCGTCATCCTGCGCTCCGTGGCCGAGAATGAGAATATCTCGATCCGCTACCTGGAACAGATCATCATCCCCCTCAAGGTCAGCAAGCTCGTCAAGAGCATCCGCGGCGCCGGCGGGGGCTATTCCCTGGCCCGTCCCCCCGATCAGATCAAGATCAGCGAGATCCTTCACACCCTGGAGGGTTCCTGCTGCCTGGTCGAGTGCATCGAGGACGAGGATTTTTGCCCCCGCAAACCCTATTGCGCGACCTTCGAGATCTGGAACAAGGCCACCCAGCTCCTCAAGGGCTATTTCGACAACCTGACCCTCCAGGACGTGGTCGAAATCGACCGCAAGAAGAAAAAGGCCAAGCCGAAATAGGCGGTCTGTTCGGCCCTTGAAAAGCCTGATCCGTCTCCTGAGTTCGGTCCGACTCGCCATCTTCCTGTTCATCCTGGTCACGGCCGCTTCGATCCTGGGGACCTTTCTCCCCGGCCTGAACCTGTACCGGACGCCCTGGTACTTGTCTCTTCTTCTGCTGTTCGCCCTAAATATCCTGGTCTGCACCCTGACCCGGTCGTATCCACGACTGAGGCGGACCCTCAAGCCGTCCTGGGATTGGACGGCGGCCGGTTTGGCCGCCGCGGCCGCGAGCCGGACCTTCAAGCAGCAAGCGGAACTCGAGGGCCTCGTCCGGGCCCTCCGCGAGGCGCTGGCGGCTCGCCGCTACCGGATGCGCGGACTTAAGCGTGGCGGGGTCGTCCTTCTCCTCGCCCGGAAGAGGACGCTCGGC
>Ga0315289_10013288_pt1 | contig 11542 bp, 14 predicted proteins | sample YL17G11_40_MG_FD_203452 | JGI IMG/M metagenome (GOLD analysis project Ga0315289, IMG submission 203452) | Sediment microbial communities from Yellowstone Lake, YNP, Wyoming, USA - YL17G11_40 | ecosystem: Environmental > Aquatic > Freshwater > Lake > Sediment | place: USA: Wyoming | collected... | reverse complement strand
CCTATCACGACGAACGACGAACCCTACGACGACGCCCCTCCCCTCCTGCTCCTGACTGAGACGGCGATTTGGAGAGGCGTCTTGTAAATTACAAGAATAACTGAAGTGCCCTGTCTCAACAAGTCGCTAGACAGAACCACAGAACACCCAACACACCAAAACCAACACACCCAGCAAACCAGCCAAACCACGCAACACCGGCCCACTCAAACCCCATGGGTCCATGCACACGGCTTTCAGAATCTCATCCCACATTAGAAGTGGAATCTTCTCCTGATCAGTCTGTGCCTCTTGAGATCGAGAGAACTCCCCATCATACACGTCTGACGTATGCCAGGATTTGCTACCCCGTATGACCTCTCAGAAAGAGAACTCGAATGAAAAAGCTGAAATCATGAGAGAACGCTATATCATGTCACGTTCCTGGAGTTCCCTGATCACTGATTTGAGACATGGCCTACTTTCTGTGGCGCAGAGGAAGTGAGTAGTTGGAGAAAGAAGATCAAGAACTCACATTCATAGCTCAACAAATAGAGAAAACCGGATATCCGCTCGAAATACACGCGTCCGAAGAACTGGAGAAAAAAGGCTGGAATGTATTTCATTCGACTTTCTACCGAGACTTTGAGACGGGGATTCCGCGTGAGATTGACATAAGAGCTGACAAGACTATTGATTGATATTCCCTAGGCGAACCAATATCACCGTACAGGATACACCTTCAACTCGATATCCAGTGTAAGAAGAGCGACAACGTTGCGTGGGTGTTCTTCCTCACTAGGCGAAGAATGGATGAAATGGCTACTTTGCCAAAATTCCTAGACTACTTCTTCGTGGCCAAGACAAGTAGCCAATCACGCCAATACCTGCCATATCCCGCTATGGTTCCCATCACTCCGACTATATCTCCTGGCGTCGCCGGCTCCCTCAGGAACGTGGGTGACCTCAAAGTGGTTAACCCAACCACCTTCCGGTCGTTAGCGACCACTGAACAAGCCAAGACACACGCGGAAATCAAGATGACGAAGGCGAAAGATTCGGAGCCCAAGGGCGAATACCCCGCGATCCATGAAGCAGCAATGACAGTACTGAAGGCAACCGACTTCGATTTCACTGACGCCTACGCTGCCATGCAGTTTGTCGTCAATTGCAGGCTCTCTGGGATACCACTTCCGCCTGGTAACGAAATTGGTGAAATACGATTGTACATTCCTGTCATCCTGTTTGAAGGCAGATTGATCACCTGGCAGGACGGCCATCTCAAGAGAACGGATCAGGTCCTGCTTCAAGCTCAAGTTCCATCGAAGGGCTTCTTCATTCCATCTCCGCCAATTGTTATCGTTCAAAGAGATTATCTCAGCGACTTTCTAGAATCCTTAGACGAAGATCTGCTAGCGCTGGCAGACAAAATTCACGAGAATAGAAGTGTGCTTGACGAGCAGTTCAGATTATTGAGTCAGCAGTTCGTAGGCTCTAAAAACGCGTTAGGCTGACGCGTTGTCCCTACCTTTTGGGGACCGAGGTCTAGACCTGAAGTGTCGAGCAGAAAGATCCAGTTTCTCTCCATCATGCCTTAACATCTACGCCCTGCAACAACGCAAGCTTCTGTAACACAGAAGCACTGAGACCCTAGGACTTGAACTCATTAGATTGATTTCTCCATTCACTTGAAACCAATTAGGCCCATTCCCCACGCTGCCAGAAATGAAATAAGGGCAAGAACAATACCACCGATCAACCAACCAGCGCCCCTTCGGAGCCTTGCAGACCATGCGTTCTCTCTGTTCTCTTTCAGTTCGTCGAAGCGGGTCATTGCCTCAAACTGGCTTTGAGCAAGAATGTCGGGCAGCTCTTTCACAGCCCATGATTGAAACCAAGTTGCGTCCGCACTAGCCGTTAGTGCGGCTGAAACCCCCGAAGTAATCACATTATGTGTAATCTCATCCCGCGCAGCCTGTAAGTCGTGGGTAAATTCGTCAATGCCTTCAGTTGGCATGTCTCTCTGGATGCCAAGCCTCTGCAGAATCGCAGGCAGGGTTCGCTCATAGTCGCGATTGTGTTTCGCCCATGTCTCCTTGTCTACGCGTCTATCGTTGATGAAATACTGATCGAAATCGTCATCCTCTTGCTTCTTGTCTTCGCTCACCCAGAACCACTTTGTGTGACTAAGGTATGCGCACAATCTACTAAAAGCATTAAGCTTGCCCCAAGCGTCATCTCACATATGCCACGACCCGCCAACAACGCCAAACCACACAAGACCGACTCACAGAAACCCCATGACCTGAAGATTTCGATGTGAGCCTGAATCAACGGGACGGCATGTATCCGATCAATCACTTGACGGCGTAAGCCTGTAAGAGTCTTTCGAGAAGCTCTAGATCGGAACGAATAGTTGGCACTTGGCGCTTAGCTCGACTAACCAGTTGTCTTATCAGAACTTCTTTTTTCCCATCTTGTTTCAGGTAGGACCGTATTCTCTTACGTTCTGCATCCGTGAGTATTCTACTGAACATTATCTTCACCAGTTCTATGTAGTCATAGTAGTCACAAGTCTTTTATATCGCTTGTGTAGTCATTCTAGTCACAGGTAGAACAGGATGAAAGACCTGATCCTGCGAAACGAACCCTACATGGCCCAATACAAGCCTAGAAAGATCATGAAGAAACGGCTCGTACTCAGAGACGAACACGGCAAGATAAGAATCGTAACCAAAGACCCATGTCAGGAAAGACGAATCATAACGCTAGGAGCACGAATCAAACTAGACCCCAAAACATGCCAGTCAATAATGAGACGAGGCTTCAAACACTCAATCATACACACCGGAATCGTCAGAAATCCAGGTACAGGCGAACGCGAATACCGCCGATACCAAATATTCAAAGCTGAGAAATGGACACGCCGCGAAGTCGGCCGAACACACACATTCTTCAAGAGACATCTACCGAAAGAACGGATAGGCTTCTACGTCTTGCACAACGGCAACCTGTACACGCCTGAAGAGCGTCTGAAATGAATCCGCTATTCCTCTCAGGCTACGGAGTAAGAATCAAAACTGAGAATATGCGCTCAGACTCAAACCTAGCCCTGACAGACGGACACGAAAGCCGGAAAGAGGATACCACTTACAGATTCAGACCTCGAAGAATACCATACGATTCAATCATCATAGACGGCCACAGCGGCTACATCAGCCTGCAAGCCTTCCATTGGCTCTCAAGAAACAAGATACCCGTCTTCATCCTCGACTTTGATGGAAGCCTAATCTCGTCAATTCTTCCGCCCACGCCTATCAAAGCTGACCTAAGAGCTAAGCAACTCAAAGCCTGTGAAGACCCAGAGAAGAAACGGAAGATCGCCTATGAACTAGTGAAGGCGAAGATTCAGAGAAGCAAGGACGTGCTCAAATGGTTGGCTGAAAGATACGACATTGAAAAGGATGCTCGAAGAGTAGCTTTTGAATCACGTAGGCTACGCAAGGCCAAGACGGTTGACGACATACGAGCAGTTGAGGGTAGAGTCGCACAATATTATTGGCAAGCGATTCAGTCAATCATACCTGAGGAATACTGTTTCAAAAGCCGGAGCATCCGCAGCCACCAATACAACGCCTCCGACCCCGTGAACTTTTGCCTCAACTATGCGTATGGATTCTTACAATGTGAATGTCGGAAGGCGGTCAACACCGTAGGCCTAGAATCGGCCTATGGCTTTCTGCACGAACCATCCGATTACCAGACCAAAGAGGCCCTAGTCTACGATCTTCAAGAACCATTCCGTTGGATAGCTGACATAGCCGTGATAGAAGCCTTTGAATCCGGCATCGTGAAGATGAGAGACTTCTGTTTCACCAGTGACGACTATCAATACTATCTCGACGTTGAGGCGAAGAGTCGATTCCGACAATTCATCAAGGACAAATTCAACGCTAACATTCAGTACAAGGAAAAGATTTGGAAATGGGATACAATCATTCTAAGCAAGACTCAGGAACTCGCCCGATTTCTAGTCGGCAAAACTTCCAGCATAGACTTCTTGAATCCACGTCCAAACTTACTGAGAACTGACAGTGTCAAGTTGCGAGAGTGTATTCTCTCTCTTTCCTCACAAGAAGCAAGAGAACTCAGCATCGGCAAAAGTACGCTTCACTATTTGCGCAAACATGCACAAAGTCCAAGACCTTTCATGGTCTACAAACCGGTATTCCAGAAGCTAAGAGACGGAAGATGAGAAAGACTTCAAGATGATAGCAATACTATCAAGGACTAATGGTGTCGTAAACATCCCATGGCTCCTCGTCTGTCTCGGTGAAGGCGAGAGCAACCTCATCGAAAATGCCGTGAAGAAAACCACTAGCTACGAGCAGGGATCCGCGCAAGCTAATGTTCATGTTCTAGGCTCCGGCTTTTCGTCTGCTCTTTCTCGGATTCTTTTCTCGGAAGCATAACGGACACTCGCCTATTTTGCGGCCTTTATCTGTCCTGTCTGTTCTTACCCGGTAAGCTATCATGTGCTTGTCACACCACTTGTACTGATTCTCGGCGAAAGGCGGCTGAGTTATTTCGCCTCACCGGTATACCGGCGGTATACCGTTTGAACTTGATTTGCCTTAGCTATAGCTAATAGGTCATACATGGCTGCTGCCCTCTCCCGGATCTTCCTCGTGAACTTCATCACTTTTGGCAACTGCCCTTTCTGAGCATAGTAGGCTCCGATCAACGCTGCCAAAAGTGATTCCACATCGTATGACCGGAGCTCCTGTTTGACGTAGTGGACGCCGCCGTGCGCTGCAAGGCTGACGTAGCCTTTTCGGAGACTCACGGCCGCGCTCATGTCCTTCTGTTTCCAGACTGTGACGAAATCGAGGTTTGGTTTGTTCTTGCGGCCTAAGCCGACTTCTATGCGTCGTCCTTCAAGGACCGGCACCCTTGAGCCGTCTCCTTTTTCGATATCGACGTGTATGGCGGCGATTTCTTCATCAAGTGATTTAGGCGGATGATGGTACTCGATTTCGCCGCTTGCTATCTTGAGGATTTGCTCAGGGGTGAGGTTGATTCCGTTCTTGCGAAAGTCGTTTAGGAAAGCACGTTGATCTTCTGTTAGGTCTGACCATTGTATTTCTTTGGTGTGGTGGCTCTCCGGCGGAAGAGCAGATGTTTTGGTTCCGCCGGAGAGTGGATGTGCTGTAGTCAATGTTGATCACTTGGAGAAGTCGAGAAATTTCGGTATGTCCTTAACGCGGATTGGAATGTTATGCGCCGTTTCTATTGGATATATGACGCCGTGGGTTTCAGTCCCGCGTCTGGACTTTATCGTAATGGTTACGAGGATGGAAAATTCAGCCGTTGCTTTCTTCCAAGATTGAATATGTATATCCTTGGAAGATTGAATATGTATATTCCTTGACGATTTCTCCTCTTTCGTCTCGGAATCTTGAATATGATGAATATGACGCATGTCCAATACCTTTTTTACGATACCACGCCGATTTTAGAGGGTGCGAGCCCAAATCGGTATGATATCTATTTGTTTCGCTAATTATTCGGATGGAATGAGTTAAAAAAGGTTGTGACGCCACGGCCGGAAAGGTATTGAAGGAACCGGCCGCGGTGTCGGCGTAGGCTCGCGGAATACAAATTCGTATTCCTTCCTAATAAGATGTTCCCCATTTCTGTACTTTAGCGTCGATCCATCGACTACAATGTACAATTATGCGTAACGTCTATATGTCGGGTCGAAGTCACCCGTCCTGTGGTTGCCTATGACGGTACAGGGAACCGTTCGGCGAACAATGGATGCGAAGGAATTCGCTGAACGCCGGTACATCAACAAGACTTTGAACGCCACTATCAATTATGCGAAGTCGAAGCTAGGCGGCTTTCCGATTGATGTTCAGTTCGAGCGACATGACGACATCTGGAGAGTAACCATTACAGTTCAGTGGGTGAGTCAGCCTTTGCCGTTGAAGATTATGCCGTCCACTGACGTTGATGGGCTGCTCTGATCTGCGTTGAAAGGTATGAGAGGAAGAAACCAGATTTCCCTAGCTGACACTTCCGATCTGGAAGCAAGTGGTAGAACTGTCACTCTAGAGGACTTCGAGCTTTGGCTCTGCCTTCTTGTACGCTTCGAGCAATTTATCGTCGGTGGGCTCCCAACTGCCTAGCACGCTGGGAACTCTGTTGCCCATCATATGCATGAAGCAACGTGGGTCGCTTCCTGCCTTGATCATGCAGTCCTTCCAAAACTTACGAAACGTACTCGGGTGAACCGTACTCCACGAACGCCCGATCTCTGTTCGCTTCTTCTGCTGAACGCGGATTGCTCCGGCTGCGTTATCCACAATCCTTGCTATCTGCCTCAGCGAGATATCGAGAAGCCATCCCCCCTCACAGGGTGGTAGATCGTGCAGCAGCCGCATCACGTTCCGCCCTACCACGAAGGTATAGGGAAGTTCCAATTCGTTCACGTTCTCTCCCAGGCGGTTTGGAAATGTCTGAGGCACCTTCACTATGCCATGCCCCGAGTCTATTTTTGTGATCATATTCCTTCTCATGGCGGTCAGAACCCCAACCCGCTGACCGGTCTGCGCGAGAAAGGCAATGAGAAATCTATCACGTGGACTGTCACAGCCCTGAACCATCTGTCTGACACTGTCATGGGAGAGCACAAGTTCGGGTTTCTCGTACCTAGGTCGAACATCAATCTTAGGATACTTGCCAAGGTCTACGCCGTTTGCTGTGAAGTATCTCCTGAGTAAGGCATACCACTGAAACGCCGAGCCTTTCGTATTTCCCTTGTCTATGAGGAACCTGCAGTATTGCCTCAACACACGCTCAGCCTTCTCGGCCCCGTGACCGCCTCGCCTCGCCTTTGCCAGCAGAGTCTTTGGTTCTATTCCACACGTGTCTTGCGTCCATTCTCCGAATCGCCGCAGAGCATTCAACCTGCGCTGGCGCTGCGACTGGGATTTCTTCTCCAACCATCTGCCCGTGTACTTGTCTAACAATGGTTGTCGAGGTCACTGTGGCGGGAGCAGTATTTACGCTTGTTTGGGAGATAACTTGCCACGATTAGTTCCGTCCTCGGCTCCCTTGGCTGATTATGGATAGGCTCATATCTTCCCCGAGCCATTCAGCGAATTGGGCCGGGGTCCAGACCGGTGCGGGCGACACCCTTCTTTTTCGTCTACCGGTCGCAAGGAGAAGGCCAAGGGTCTGATTTATATACCCGTTGAGCACCAAGACCTGGTGAGGCGCAGACGGCAAGTTAAATAGCGAACCTGCCCTCCGACGAACAACGAGTCGAAACAAAATCAGACCGAGGATTCGATGAATGGTGATAGATCCCATCTTTGTCTGTTTCTTGTTTGGGGTGATCGTTTGTGTACTCATGTTATTTGATGAAGTCCTTTCCTGGGATGTCCACGTAGTGACTTGTGCGGTTTTATGCCTGTACGTAGCAATCCTCTACTTTTTGTATTCGACGAATGCGTGCAGTCCGAATATCGAAGTCTGTCAGACAATCCTTGGATTTCGTGATGATCTTGGGAGATGGCTAGGAGAAGATGCGGCCAGTCTGTTGTTGATCATGTCGGGGTTCATAAGCTTCACCGTGGATCTGACCGGAACGACGAGTCTAAGGTGGCAGAACATCGGCGCATATGTATTGATTGGTTTCTGGTTTTTCTTTGTAGTGGAGTTTTTCTCAGGGAGACTTGATCCTGTCAGTTCTTTCGTTGTCCTTGTTGTGGGCGTAGCGTTCATCTTTCTAAAGGTGGTTCGTAGGCGTAAGCGAAAGAAGAAAAGAGAACAGTTGTTCTAGCTCGCGTATCGGAAGTTGAGCTCCCATGAAGCACGGTCGTGAGCCGACGGTTAACACTCGGAAAGGGCCCCAACGGTGAGCCGACAAGTTACCAGCACGTGTTAGCCCGCTCTCGGGTTCAAGGACTCGTACTTCGTCATGGGGATGTGTCGTTGGTTCAGTCGGACGTCGATGTGTTCAAGTCTTGGGGTTTCAGCGGCGAACTGTTGGCCGGCGTCGCTCTGTTGCAAGGTATCCAGATCGAGCCGTAGTGGTTCCGGTTCCGCGTTCCGCTCGGCTATTCTTGTAATTTACAAGACGCCTCTCCAAATCGCCGTCTCAGTCAGGAGCAGGAGGGGAGGGGCGTCGTCGTAGGGTTCGTCGTTCGTCGTGATAGGCGCGGAGGGGCGTCGTTCGTTCGTCGTCGTAATTTTGGCGGCGGCGGCGGCGGCGGGGTACCTTGGCGCGAGCATCGTAATTTGAACCGTGGGTGGGCGCCGTCTTTAGTATTTTGTGTGTGGTACACTTCGCGGGCGTCCAAATTTGAACCCTCATTGCGAGCGGTTGTGTGTGCACGCCAGCCTACCCACGCACGCCACTCGGAAGAGTACTTTGTGATACAAAGCCTTATATTGCGCAGAGTGTACTGTGAGGCCGAGGTTACGCGTATGGCGGAGACAATCAATCTGAAAGCGATCGAGCGAAAGGCTTGGGCATCCTACTTCGAGGATGGACTGTTGGACATTCTCATAGGCGCAATGCTTCAGATAGGTGGAATACGATCGATCACTGACTACGCCTGGTACACCTTGTTGATCCTGCCGCTTATCCTCATTTTGCCGTTAGGCAAGATGCTCATCACGACACCACGCCTGGGCCACGTGAAATTCGGCCCTACGAGAAAGCTCAAACAGACAAAAGTGATCGCTGTCCTCACTATTTCGGTTCTAGCAACGTTTGCTTTGCTTATGCTTCCTAAGTCAGGATTTGCTTTGCCTCCGAGAATGCTGATTTCCCCAATAATGGCTGGTTGGATTGCAGTGATCTTTGGCACCATCGCATACTACTTGGACTTCAGACGCCTCTTCGCGTATGGGCTGCTGTTTGCGATATCCGAAGTCCTATCGGGACTATTCGGCGTATACATCGGCGCAATAGCACAGACGATTTCTGGAATTGCGGTTCTGTTGATCGGCCTTTTCGTGCTCGTGCGATTTCTACGCAAGTATCCAAAACCTGTCGAGGCAACATCGGATGTCAAAGGCTAGACCCGGCGGGAAAGACGCGAACCCGCTCAATGAGATTGACACAGTGGTGCACGAACCTGCTAGGCTGAATATCATGGTCCAGCTGTACGTGGTTGAGAGCGCGGACTTCCTATTTCTGATGCGACAGACAGGACTAACGTTCGGCAATCTCTCATCCCATCTCAGCAAGCTTGAAACCGCTGGGTACGTGAGTGTAAAGAAGGAGTTTCTCGGCAAGAAGCCACACACAATGCTCCGCCTAACCGAGAAGGGCCGAGTGGCCTTCCGCAGGTATGTGCAAAGCATGAAGCAGATCTTCAGCGACCTATCCGAGGCCTAGCAGTCGGGGTATGTCACAATGAGTAAAGTTGCGGAACTCCTGAACAAATCCTTCGATACGGCCAAGAGAATGAGAAAGCTGCTCTTTCTGGTGGCGGCGATCGATATAGCCTGTTCTATTGTTGGATACTTGATGGTTTACTTCCAAACGTCATTAGGTCTGAAATTTACCGAATGGATGTTTGAGAGTGTTTCCGCCATTCCGGTCTTTACTACTATCGGGGCTCTTGTGGAGGAAAATCTTGCACTCGCAATCTCCTTGGTTTTCTTGGTGAACCTGTCGAATGCCGCGTTCGCCACGCAAACTTTGCCTGGCGTGATTCCTATCTTAGGTGGAATAGGGATCGTAGGAGTGAGTGCTTTTCGAGCATTTATGGCAGGAGTAGTTAACTACTATGTGCTGGGAGTTTCCATTGGCTTTGCAGTTCTTGGCATAGGCACCTCGTTGCTTGAGTTGACTGCCTACATCTTTTCTGCGTCTGCTGGAATCAACATAAGCCTATCCGTAATCTTTCCACGCAGGTATGGAGTTGAAGGCAGATGGACTGCATTCAAGATGGCTTGGAAAGATGCAGGCAGACTTTACGTCATAGTCATTATTCTATTGGCGCTTGGAGCAATATGGGAAGTAGGTGGAGCTGCCTTAGGCAGTGGCTAAGTGTGTGAATCGCTTGGTGCGGGCATCCGGCGTCCGTCGTTCGTTTTGGGTATTTTTTTGTGTGTGTGTGGGTAGCTTGGTGCGCACACACACACAAAGCCACTCGCGACTTTACTTGGCTATGCGTATCTTGAGAAGTTGGTCCTGAATATCTGACATTGCTCCAAACATTTGTCCTAGAATACCAACTACTAGGAAGATGGTATAGAAAATTATGAAATACCCAGCAAACGTGAGTCTTGAGAAAACGAAGACTTGATTGCCACTCCAGGTCGTCATCATGATTTGGCGGCCGTATACTAAGAAGACTCCGACAATAGCAATGTAGATGGTCACTATCAGTTTCAGAGCATCATACCACGTTGCGTAGTTGAGTTTCAGCACTTCTATTCTTGCTCTTCGATCTACCTCTTCATCTCGAACAAAGCTGAAGTCGAATGCTCTCCTCACCTCGTGCAGATAAATCCCAGTGGAGGTGAACGCACCGGTCAAGAATGACATCATTACTAGTCCCAAGTGGGGAAATTCAGGCAGGAAGTTCGGGCATAAAGCAAACGCCACAGCTAAAGGAACCAAGAGAGAGCTAACGGCCCGTGTAATGGGCAGTTCCAGTCTAGCGTCTTTTGCATGGAAAAAACTGCGTTTGATGGAAGTCAGTCTGTAAGTAAGGTAGAACTCGGGAATGGTGAATATCAAAACAAAGTATCCCAAAGGATAGCTTACCGGAGTACCGGAGAACAAATTCACATATGAATCGAGAAATGTCACACCGCCAACAGCGAACCCAAACCCAACTGCACTAGCAGCAGAAAGCAAGATCGTATAGGAGTCGAGAGTCGGGACAAGGAAGGCTCGAATCTTAGATAAGCTATATTCCTGATTCTTCCCTACCAAAGTAAGACATCACTGGTAGTGCTTATTGGTTTTCTAATAGAGTTACCCGTTTGTGTGTGGGTAGGCTGGTGTGTGTGCGCACCAACCGTCGTCCGTCGTCGTTCATATGGTTTATTGTGTGTGTGTGTGGGTCTCGTGGTGCGGGCGTCGTAATTTGAACCGTCGTCCGTCGTCGTTATTGGTTATGTGTGTGTGTGGGTAGCTTGGTGCGGGCGACTGAATTTGAACCGCATGTCGCTGGGCGAATCGGTTCAGCTTTCACTTCTTCGGTTTCTTCTCGATCCTGTCGAGGTAGCTCTCCAAGGCTTCGGTTACGATGCGCGATAAGTCGCCTTGCTTGCGTAGATGCTCTCTCAGACGGTTCTCAAGCACGTCTGGCAGAGTCGCGAGGATCTTGCCCAATTGGCTTCCAAAGTCACTGAGGCGACTTGGGATAAAGCTCTTTTTCGCGCTTAGTATCGTCCTGGAACATCTAAAGAGTGATTTACTTGGCTACGATTACTTTAGGATGAGTGAAAGATGGATGAGTTCCGTCAGAAGCTCGTATGAGAAGGTCTTCGAGCTGCTTGAGCAGCATCACAGTTGGTTCTCTGAAAG
>Ga0315289_10013287_pt1 | contig 11542 bp, 10 predicted proteins | sample YL17G11_40_MG_FD_203452 | JGI IMG/M metagenome (GOLD analysis project Ga0315289, IMG submission 203452) | Sediment microbial communities from Yellowstone Lake, YNP, Wyoming, USA - YL17G11_40 | ecosystem: Environmental > Aquatic > Freshwater > Lake > Sediment | place: USA: Wyoming | collected... | reverse complement strand
CGACCAAGTTCCCGGCGTGGCTGGCCAAGACGGCGGACGATTTCGACCGCTACCTCAACGAACAGCTCGAGCTGCTGCAGACCGACCACATCGATTTCTACCTGTTGCACTCGCTCAGCGCCAACACCTGGCACACCCTGCGCGACCTGAAGGTGTTCGACTGGGCCGAGAAGGCCCTGGCGGACGGGCGCTTCCGCCACCTGGGCTTCTCCTTCCACGACAAGTACGAGGTGTTCCAAGAGATCGTGGACGCCTACGACCACTGGACCTTCTGCCAGATCCAGTACAACCTGATGGACGAGGAGCAACAGGCCGGTACCAAAGGCTTGCAGTACGCCGCGGGCAAGGGCCTGGGCGTGGTGGTGATGGAGCCGCTGCGCGGCGGGCTGCTGGCGCGCCCACCCAAGGCGGTGCAGGCGGTGTGGCAGGCGGCCGATGGGAAGCGCGCGCCCGCGGACTGGGCGCTGCAGTGGGTGTGGAACCATCCGGAGGTCTCGCTTCTGTTGAGCGGCATGACCACGATGGAGCAGGTGCAGCAGAACGTGGCCAGCGCCGAGCGCTCCGGTGTGGGCACAGTGACGACGGCGGAGCTGCAGGTGGTTGCGCGCGCGCGGGACACATACCGCACGCTGCAGCCCATCCCATGCACCGACTGCCAGTATTGCCAGCCCTGCCCGAATGACATCGAGACCCCGCACATCTTCCAGATCTACAACGAGGCGGTGATGTACGGGGATTCGAGCCAGGCCAAGTTTCACTACAGCCAGATCGCCGAGACGCGTCGCGCCAACCACTGCGAGGAGTGCGGCGAGTGCGAGGAGAAGTGTCCGCAGCAGATCGAGATCATGGAGTGGCTGAAGAAGGCGCACGCGGTTCTGGGGTAGAATCCACAGATGTCGCAGATTTGGGATCGGGTGCCTGTCGGGCTTGAGGTGACGGGCGCCCGATCACGTGGGCGCTTGCGATGCGGGGCCAGGATAGAATTCAGGGATTGCGCAGATTACGCAGATTTGGACTCCGCGCCTGTTGCGGTGAGGCAGCGATGCCTCCCTTGGCGGATGTGGATCTGGCCTGGTGTCCGCCCGGTCGGACGACGGGCACCAGCTGGCACTAGCGCTTGCGGCGTCGCGACATAAAGATGGCCTGGACGGAGACGGCGAGGAGGAGCAGGACGCCAGCGAAGACAAAGGCCCACAGGGGCACGCCGATAGAGGGCAGGAGGGGCACCACGGGCAGGGTCGGAGTGGGCTCTGTGGTGAGAACGATTGGCGCGGCAGCCCGGGATGCGCCAGGAAGCGCGGCGCACAGGGTGCCCAGCAGCGCAAGCGCCAGGGCGGCAATGCAGCCTGGGTCATTGCAGTGCGAACGTGGTGTGTGGTGCATGCTTGCCCCTCCTCGACGGGCTGCAGGCGCGCGTGGCATGGCTTGGCGCAGAACCGGCGCAGGCCGTCGTGGGGCGATTGTAGCACGTGCGGGCGCGCGCCGTCAAGTGCGAGACGTTTGACAATTTCGCGGCTCTGTGTATACTATCTCCATCACCACGCGGAACTGCGCAGCAGTCCCGGGAGGAGGTAAGCACAATGACATACAAAACTGTCAAACCGATCGCAAACATCGATCTAGCTTGCCTCTACCCAGACACGTTCGTCTAGTCCACATCTGTTGAAACAACTCCATACGGTGCCTGTGTGCCATGGGCGGCAGCAAGATCGAGCCGCTCATGGCGTTTCTGTTTCTCAGTCCGAGATTCCCGTCACCTCCCAGGCGACGGGAATCGGAGGACCGTCGGGCACTCACACCTATGGAGGATTCCACTTTGCCGAGTCGCGAAACAAGACATTGTAAGCACCTTGCGGAGAACCAACAACTGCGCCAGATGCGCAAACAGATCAAGCGCAAACGCGAGCCAGACCGCGTGCGCAAGAGTGATTGGACGCCGGAGGGCCTGACGGACCTCCGTGAACTGGACGAACTGAATACGGATGAGCTCTGGGACAGCGCGCAGTGCGAGCGCGTGATGCCGCGCGGGGAGCGCGAGCGCCGCAAGGCTAGCTTGCAGCGCGCCATGACCGTGCTGAATGCCGACAAAGAGGCGGTCGCAGAACAGGACTGGACCGCGGAGCTGCCCGGAGCGCGGGGCAGCGTGGTCGAGGTGAGCAGCGGGCTGTGCCGTGTGGACCTGGGCGGACGTGAGCTGACCTGTGGACTGCGCGGTGCGCTGAGCGCCGAGGAGACGGGCTACACCAACGTCGTGGCCGTGGGCGACCGGGTGGTGGTTGAGGAGAGCGGGCCCGGGCAGGGCGTGGTGCAGGCCGTGCTGCCGCGGCGCAGCGTGCTGGCGCGGCCCGACGTGCACGACTCGCATCTGCAACAGGTGATCGTGGCTAATGCCGACCAGTTGCTGATCGTGGCCTCGTGGCGCGAGCCGGCCATTTGGCTGGAACTGATCGACCGCTACCTGGTCGCGGCGCAGCGCAATGGGCTGCAGCCCAGCGTGTGCGTCAACAAGATCGACCTGGCGGAGAACCTGGCGGCCTGCCGGGAGGAGCTGCGGCCCTACCTGGAGCTGGGCTACCGTGTCGTCTTTGCCAGCGCGCTGTGCGGCGAGGGTGTGGACGAGCTGCGCGAGCTGTTGCGCGGGCACACCACAGTGCTGGCGGGGCTCTCGGGCGTGGGCAAGTCGAGCCTGCTGCGCGCCGTGCAGCCCGGGCTGACCCTGCGCATCGGCGCGGTGAGCGAGCGTCACCACGCGGGCAAGCACATCACCACGCAGGTGAACCTGTTGCCGCTGGAGATGGGCGGCTACGTGGCGGACACGCCGGGCATCCGTGAGTTTGGCCTGGCGGGGCTGCACAAGGACGAGCTGGCCGAGTACTACCCAGAAATCGCCGCCCAGGGTCTGGAATGCCGCTATTCCGACTGCATGCACGCCGACGAGCCGGACTGCAGAGTGCGCGCCGCGCTGGGCAAGGGTCTGGTGCACGCCGCACGCTACCACAACTACCTGAAGATCGTGGCGGAATTGCCAGAGTGACAGCCACTGCAGGTGCCCGTCACCTCCGAGGTGACGGGCACCTGGACGGGCACCTGAGAGCGAGGAGGCTGCGGCATGACGACTGACCCGACGATCCCCACGGCCGCGCGTCCGAGCAAGCCGGAGCGTCGCTACGACATGGACTGGCTGCGCGTTCTGGCCACCCTGCTGGTCTTCCTCTATCACTGCACCAGACCGTGATCGTGATCCTGGCGTTCTTGATGCTCAACTGGCCGCTCAACGCGGGGCTCAAGTACCTGCTGCTCGTGCCGAGCGCCTTCGCCGTGATCATGGGGCTTTATGAGTTTGCCATCCGGCGCAGCCGACTGCTATGGCTTCTGTTTGGAATGCCCGCGAAACGCGAGGCGTGAAACGTGAAACGTGGTCCGTCGTGCGTGGAGGGCGGGCGGCGAGTGACGAGTGGCAGGTCACGAGTGGGATGGGGCTAGCAGGACCTGAGCGGTGACATGAAGGAGCCGGCAGTTCGCTCGGTGAGGGGCTGCATGTGGTGGCACTCGCGGAGAAGGACCGGGCGTCCGGTTAGGGGGTGTGGTGGAGGTCAAGGCGTGTTGACTTGATGCTATCCATGCGCTAAAGTGCGCGAAGCACGCCTGCAGTGTACCGTGGAAGGCGTGCACGATACGCCCCCATGATTCTGCCAGAGGAGACAACGTGACATCCGATCACTGGTCACACACAGCGACGACGCATCTGCAGAGACTGTGCCTGGAGATCCCTCACAGGCGGGTGGGAAGCAGAGGGAATCAGATGGCCACCGAGTACGTTGCCCAGAGGCTGGCCTCGTTTGGCTTTCGGACCGAATGCCCGAGCTTCGAGTGCTGGGACTGGACCCACGGGGAGGTTCAGCTCACGGTGGGCGGCGAGGCGTTCGAGGCGTTTGCCAGCCCGTACTCGCCGGGCTGTCAGGTCAGCGCTCCGCTGGCGGTGGCATCCACGCTCGACGAATTGGAGGCCCTGCCAGCTTCGCACCGGATCGTTCTGCTGCGCGGAGACCTGGCCACACAGCAATTGACGCCCAAGAACTACCCTTTCTACAACTCGGATGAGCACAGGAGGATCTTCTACCTCCTGGAGACCCAGAGGCCACTGGCCGTCATCGCCGCTACCACCCGCAATCCAGAGCTGGTGGGCGCCATCTACCCGTTTCCGCTGATCGAAGACGGGGACTTTGATATCCCATCGGTCTATCTGACGGAAGAAGAGGGGAACCGGCTGCTGCAGCACAGGGCTGAGCCGGTTTCGCTCGCCTTCCAGGCCCAGCGCATCCCCTCCAGCGGCTGCAACGTCGTCGCACGCAGGGGTGCGCGAGCGGCGCGCAGACTCGTGCTGTGCGCGCACATCGATGCCAAAGAGACAACCCCTGGCGCGCTCGACAACGCCACCGGGATCGCGACGCTGCTCTTGCTGGCGGAGCTTCTTCAGGATTACCGTGGTGATCTCCAGGTTGAGCTCGTGGCCTTGAACGGCGAGGACGACTACAGCGCGGCGGGGCAGCGAAGGTACCTGAGGGACAACCGCGACAAGCTGAGCGAGATCATTCTGGCCGTGAATCTCGACGCGGCCGGCTACCGCCAGGGGCGCACCGCATACTCACTCTACGACTGCCCGGGCGGGATCGCCAGTTCGATCCGCAGGGCATTTTCCGTTCACCAGGAGCTGGCCGAAGGACAGCCCTGGTATCAGAGTGACCACATGGTCTTTGTGCAGAACCAGAGGCCGGCCCTGGCGATCACCTCGGAGCGCTTGACGCAATTGTTGGCCGAGGTGGCCCACACCCACGAGGACCGTCCAGAACTGGTTGACCCTGACAAACTCGTGCACATTGCGCTGGCTCTGCGGGATGTGGTGCTAGACCTGGATGGGCTTGTCGCATAGGCCCGGCACCGGCGCGCATCTGACCGCGACCTCGTCGGGCCACGGCACGTTCTCCAGGCATCTGGTCAGGCTGCGAAAGTCAACAGCGGCAGAATGTCGTCCACGCACACCTGGAACAGTTCATGCATGAGCTTCGCGTCCACCTGATACGCGCCGCCATAGACCCCGTCGCCCACGGTCTGGCGCGTCTGGGCAGCATTCATGATCCAGGGCGGACTGACGACGGGCGCTTTCTGTCCAGGCGGCAGCTCCGCCACGCGCGTGAAGGGGAAAGCTTCCATCCAATTGGCGTGATCTCCGCGCAGGCCGTGGGCCTGTACAAACTCGCTCACGGCGGGTCGGTTGAACCAGGCATGCCAGATCACCTTCAGGTCCGGCAGTTCGTTCGCCAGCTCCGCCAGCCGCGCTCTGGCCCCATCATTGCCGCCGTGACCGTTGAGCACCAGGAAGCGGCGGAAGCCCTGCTTGTACAGGCAGCGTACCACTTCCTCCACGACCTGCATGAAGGTGGTGAGGCGCAGTGAGATCGTGCCTGGGTAGGTGACGAAAGACGGCGACACGCCGAAATGGAGCGCAGGTCCCACTACTACGCCCGATTTCTGACTGACTGCATCGGCCAGCGCCAGCGGGATGCGGATGTCCGACAGCAGGCTCAGATAGCCGTGCTGCTCGCACGCGCCCAACACCAGGATCACGCGATCATCGAGCGTCAAGTAGTCCTCGATCTGCATCCAATTCATGTCTTCGAAACGCATGTGCTCCTCCGAACCATCAGTGCGTGCACCTGCGCCGCCCGTCATCCGCGCGTGCTTGACGACGCATCAGCTTGTTATTCAGGTGTCGTCTGGTGCTCCGATTGGGTCGTGCGCCAGAGCGCCCTGCGGGCGTCGATGTGGGCTTGCGACTCGGGGTTGGCGCCGGTGTACCCTTGTAAGTCCTCGCCAGCTTCTGGCGACAGCAGAAGGTCAGGCTGGGCCAGGAGCACAGCGCGAGCCTGCTCTTCGTTTCCGGCGCGCAGGAAGGACTGCACTCCGAGCTCGAGGGGGCTCATGGCGCGCTCCGCACGGATCTCCCTCAAGCAGGCGAGGCGCTCGCGCATGGACTGTGCTTCGCGGATCTCGGCTCCGGCCATTCTGTCTTCTGCGATGTAGGTGAGCGCATCCAGGGTGCGCTCGTCGAGCCGCCGCACCAACGCCGCCATTTCCTCGCTGTTGCTCGTGTTGGAGAAGGCAGCGAAGAGCTGCTCTTCGGCACTCGGGTCCCACGCTGCGCGCAGGGAGGCCAGCAGCGCACGCAGGTCGTTCAACCGCGCAGACGTGTCTGGATTCGCGGGCTCCTCGTCGAGCCACAGAGCAAGCTCCGCCTCGGCCTCGGGGCTCGTGAACTCTGCGGCGTGCTGCGCGAGCAGTTCCCGGAAGACTTCGGGGTTGGGCGCGTCCAGAAGTTGGGTCAGGCTGGCGCGCAGGTCAAGGTTCGTCATGCGCAATCTCGCTCCTCGTCCAGGATGGGATGCAACGGTCAGCGACGGTCGGTTTCGCGCCCAGTCGCTGGCGTGCCGCTCCATTATAGCCACGAACGTGCGACTGCACAAAAGACCTTCCCCAAAGGTAGTGCCACGCTAGCTGGTGGTACAGGCCGCTGAACCTTTCGGAAAGCTCCGGCCCACACCGTGCGTTTTGCGTTGGAGCGAAATGGGAGTATGATAGGCTGTCTGGCGGCGGGGACGTGCGCCGCCTTTATCATGCCTCGCAGCAGGCGGGATCGGAGGCTGTTCTTCTCATGCAGATCGGCATCATCGGGCTGCCCAACAGCAGCAAGACGACCATTTTTGACGCGCTGACGCGCGAGAACGTCCAGACAGAGCCGTTTTCGTCTGGCAAGTTCGAAATCCATTCGGCCGTCGTGGACGTGCCGGATCCACGCGTGGACCGGCTGGCGGCCATGTTCAACCCACGCAAGGTCACCTACGCGCAGGTGCAGTACAACGACATTGCCGGACTGGACACGGGCGCGAACAAGTCGGGCGACTTTTCCGGGCAGTTGCTCAATGCCGTGGCCGCCAACGACGCGCTGCTGCACGTCGTGCGCGCCTTTCGCGACGACAGCGTGCCCCACGTGCGCGGCAGCGTGGACCCCGTGCGGGACCTGCGCGACCTGGACAGTGAGCTGATGCTCAGCGACATGGCCATCGTCGAGCACCGCATCGAGCGTCTTCAAAAGGACCTCAAGCGCCCCGGCCCCACGGGCGAGGCGGCCAAGGTCGAGGTCGAGCTGATGCAGCGCTTCCACGCGGCGCTGGAGAACGAGCCCCCCATCCGTGACCTGGACATGACGCCGTCCGAGGAGCAGATGGTGCGCGGCTTCAAGTTCCTCAGCCAAAAGCCGGTGCTGGTGGTGCTGAACGTGGGCGACGACGGGCCGGCGGACCCCTCGAAGATTCTGGCGTATGACCACCGCCACTCGGCCGTGATCGCGCTGCGCGGCGCGCTCGAACGCGAGATCGCGCAACTGGACGAGCAGGCCGCCGAGATGTTCCTGACCGAGTACGGCATTACCGAGCCCAGCCTGCGCCGCATGATCCGGCTTTCGTACGACTTGCTGGGGCTGCAGTCGTTCCTGACGGCCGGTGAGGACGAGGTGCGCGCCTGGACGATGCGCAAGGGCGGCACGGCCGTGGAGGCTGCGGGCGTGATCCACACCGATCTGGCGCGTGGCTTTATCCGCGCCGAGGTGGTGAGCTACGACGACTTGATCGCGGCGGGCAGTCTGGTGGAGGCCAAGCAGCGCGGAACTCTGCGCCTGCAGGGGCGGGATTACGTTGTGGCCGACGGAGATGTGCTGAACATTCGGTTCAATGTGTAGGGGTTGGCAGTTGGCGGTTGGCAGCTGGCAGATGGCAGTCGATCACTCGCTGGCAATTCGCGGCCAGCGACAGTTGCAGGCAGCTACACACTGACAGCCGCAAACTGCAAACTGACAACCAACTGCCCCGGGAGGAATGGTGGCGAAGCGACAGATTGTGCGGATTGACGAAGAGAAGTGCAACGGGTGCGGGGCGTGCGTGACGCCTTGCGCTGAGGGCGCGATCGTGCTGGTTGATGGCAAGGCCAAGGTGATGAGCGACGCGCTGTGCGACGGGGCAGGGTTCTGCCTGGGCGTGTGCCCGACGGGCGCGCTGACGGTGGAGACGCGCGAGGCGGTCGAATTCGACGAGCACGCCGCGCAGGTGCAGCAGCAGGCACGCGGCAAGGCCTACATCGCGCAGAAATGCTTCCGCTGCGGTGCGAGTGAAGAGCAGGCGGTGCTGCTGCCCTGCCGCAGCGAGGGTCGCAGCCTGTGGGTGTGCACGCGCTGCCTGCCGGCGTTGATTCACGGATAGGACTCACGGCACAGGATCCCGACTATGTCTTCCCGATGATGACTTCGATACCAAGCTTGCTCAGTTCCAGACGCTGGCTGGCGAGCACCGCATTGTCGGTTACTACTTTGTGGATCAACGTCACTGGCCCAACCTGCACGACCGAGTCTCGTCCAAAGACCGTGTGATCCGCCAGCAGGATGACTTCGCGGGCTGCGCGTATCATAGCCTGTTTCATGGCCACTTCGCCAGGGTTGGTGTGGGACATGCCGAACCCTGGCGTGAGCCCAGCGACCACCAGGAACAGCTTGTTGGCGCGCAGTTCACATAGTGCCGCCTCCGCTGTCGGTCCCACCAGCGTGTCGCTGGCGCGCCGCATCACGCCACCGGTGGACATCAGCGTAATGCCGGGGCGATCACGCAGCGCCTCGAAGACAGGAATCGAGTTTGTGATCACGGTGAGGTTGTCGCACTTGGCCAGCTCTTCTGCCAGGTAGGTCGTGATCTGGCCGCCATCAATCAGCAGCACATCGCTTGGCTGGACCAGTTCGGCCCCCGCTCGGGCGATCTGATGCTGGCGCAAATCGACATCGTCGCTCACGAGGCGCTCCGCCTCCATGACCTCCAACGCGATCCCCAGGTGGGCCGCGTAGTTGCGCATGCAGACGATCAAGCGCTGGTACCACTCGTGTTCCATGAATGGCACCACGAAGCCCAAGCGCGCCGGCAGCGAACGCTGTTTTCCTGCTGTGGGCCCGGCAGTGTCGATGTCGAGTGGGATGTTCAACTGGTTGTGCACTGTCTCCCAGTTGATTTGCCAGCCGTTCCCGGTGCTGGTGTAGAATTCTGAGAGGGTTTCGGGCGTCAGAACTACATGAGGTGTGGTCAGCTTGTCCGGCAACGGCTCATGATTGTACGCGGCAATCGCGGCCTCGATGCACACCGGGCCGACGATCTCGGGGAACATGGCCAACCCGGCCTTGCAGTATGACCTGGAGATCAGAGTGTTCTTGAGGGTATCACCCTCCAACCCAAAGGTCACCAGGAGCATGGCGCTGGGGTCGGCACCGCGCTCCTGGCAGGCTTGCAGGGCGCCTGCGGCGATCGCGTCGTTGATGGCAAGAATGACGTTGATCTCGGGGTAGACCGCCAGAGCATCGGCTGTGAGTTGATAGGCAGCCTGCCGACGCGACCGGGCGTTGATGGAAAGGACCAGGCGCGTCGTCGGGACAATCGCCCGCAGGCCGTCCATGAAGCCTCGGCTGCGTGTCTCTGTATTGCTTTGAGTGAAGGTCAGATCCAGGACACTGGCCTGGCCAGCAAAATGGCTTTGAACGTGATGCCCCGCCCATTGCCCTAAGGCGAACGCCGCCTGGTAGTTGTCCACGGCGACAACGGTCTGTGCACCGCCCATCTCCAGGGACTCGGCGATGATGGGAATGCTGCCCTTTTCGGCCCGGTCTTGAAGGGACCGATCAAACCGCGGATCCACGGGGGTGGCGATCCATACGTTGACACGCCCGGTTAGAAAGCCCTCCAGTGACGCGCCGGCGGGGTCGGTCTGTGCGGCTGGTGGGTTGGGGAGGGTCAGTGCAAAGGCCCCCCCATGAGTTCGGCGTAGGAGTTGCTCTTTGTCCAGGCGGTGCAAGTCTCGGCGGATGGTCACTTCTGTGACGTTGCACGCTTTGGCCAGGTCTGCCACCGAAACAAACCCGGCTTCTTCAACCAAGGCAACTAGCCGTTGTAGACGATGATTTGTGGGCATTTGCTCCCCAGGCGGTAAGTCACACGCTTTTCATTTCGAACATGGACGCCAAGACAAGGATCAGCACAGCTTCATTATAGAACAAATCGACGCTTTTGTCAAGGCCGTACTCTGGGTTCTGGTTTGGTTTCAATCAGTCGGCCTTGACAAATCTTTGTTTTCGTGCTATACTGCCATCAGTAACGGTTCAGCGTGCCCTTGTTAGTATCGGAAGGAGGTGAGCGAGGAAAGATCAGCATGCACACGGTCTGTGCCTAGTCCGGTTTTCGGCTTCCGTTTCGATGATCAAGGAGGAAAGTCTGATGCATAGCAAGCGTATTCTGCAACTGTTTGGTCTCGTCGTTGTCGTGGCCATGCTGGTGAGCGCATGCGCCCCCAAGGCCGCGCCAACCCCCACTCCCGCGCCCAAACTCACCGCGGTACCGCCTACTGTGCCCCCGACGGCTGCCCCCAAGAAGCTGCTCATCGCGGGTGTGGTTTTCCAGAGCGACACGTTCATGCAGACGGTACAGGCCGGTATGCAGGCGGCCGCTGACAAGGCGGGTGTCGGGATCCTGCTTGGCAACACCGACAACAAGCTGGACAAAGAAGCGAGCATGATCGATGACTACATCACGCGCAAGGTGGACGCCATCGTCATCACCCCGATCTCGGCGGATGGCTCTTCGGCAGCGCTGAAGAAGGCGAAAGACGCTGGCATCAAGGTGATCTGCTTCAATACCTGCGTCAGTGCCGCTGGCGTCTCCTCGGGCTACCTGGTCACGAAGAACGAGGACCTCGGCACCAAGAGTGGCCAGGCTGCGGTCAAGTTCATCAACGAAAAGCTCGGTGGCAAGGCCATGATCGGCATCCTGAACTGCGACCAGTTCGAGGGCTGCCCGCCACGCAAGACGGGCTTTCTGGCGCAGGTAAGCAAGCTGTCTGGGGTGAAGGTCGTGGCTGACCAGGCTGGGTGGCTGGCGGACAAGGCCCAGCCAGTGGCGGAAGCCATGCTGCAAGCCCACCCGGACATCAACGTGCTGTGGTCGGCCAACGAAGGTGGCACGGTTGGCTGGGCCAACGCGGTCAAGACGTTGGGCCTGCAGGGCAAGGTGTTCGTGTTTGGCACGGACATGAACAACCAGATGGGGCAGATGCTGCAATCGGCTGACAACGTGCTGCAGGGCGTGACGGGCCAGGCCCCGTACCAGATGGGCTACGACGCCTTGAACACGGCCCTGGACGTGCTGGCTGGCAAGCAGGTTGCGGCCCTGACCAACACCCCGACCATCTACTTTGGCCGTGGTGACGACGTGATGATCAAGAAGTTCATGGACACCGAGGGCAAGGCCATCTTCGAAGTCGCGGCTCCGCCACCCACAACCAAGAAGCTGCTCATCGCGGGTGTGGTTTTCCAGAGCGACACGTTCATGCAGACGGTACAGGCCGGTATGCAGGCGGCCGCTGACAAGGCGGGTGTCGGGATCCTGCTTGGCAACACCGACAACAA
>Ga0315289_10013286_pt1 | contig 11542 bp, 13 predicted proteins | sample YL17G11_40_MG_FD_203452 | JGI IMG/M metagenome (GOLD analysis project Ga0315289, IMG submission 203452) | Sediment microbial communities from Yellowstone Lake, YNP, Wyoming, USA - YL17G11_40 | ecosystem: Environmental > Aquatic > Freshwater > Lake > Sediment | place: USA: Wyoming | collected... | reverse complement strand
TTCTGGACAATATCCCAGTGCAGCTCTACGAGAATATTTCTATGACCATCGAAAAAATTATACTCACATTCATGTTGAAGGTATGCTAACTCCTGATCTGGCAGCAGTACATATTCCGGTCTGTAACCCTCTGATAGAAGAAGTTCCTTCGCCCGCAAGACATCATGCCTATGAACGATGAAGTCAAGATCACCGAAATGTCTTAGACAGATATCTCCATAGGCAAGAACGCTAAGTGTTGGACCCTTATAGGGAATGGCAGAAATACCATTGGTTTGGAAAAGATCAAGAAGGTTAAAGAGTTTACCGGTGAGGAAAAGATTTCGAATCATGTTGATACGATACTCATTGCAAAGTTCCTCCAGAACACCTTCTGGCACGGTTTCAAAATAAGTCTCCTTAAGATTCCAATACAGGAGTGGCATGACTCCATGTCGCCGCGCCGTCCGTATGAGATAGGGCCAGTCAATACCCCCTTGAGTAAGCCTTCTAATTCGAGAAGCCTTTTCCGGGCTACTGAAGGTAGTAGCACAGCATAAAAGAAGGTCATTCTCAAGGCGGTTTACTTTCATCAGCGTGTTTTTAAAGTTTCTGATCGGTGGGTAAACCTATACCGGATCGCTCGAAGAATGAATTTCGGGTTAGAGATGAGGTTTCTCTTCCATAACCGTCGCGGTTCCCGAAGAAACCGCGGCAACCATTCCAACCCCCATTTTTGAAAAAATTCGGGGGGTCTTTTCACATTTCCAGTATAGAAGTCGAAAACGGCCCCAATAGGTCCAAGTAGCTTTACATCTAATTTCTCTCTATTCTCATATACCCACTTCTCCTGTTTTGGAGCGGTCATCCCAACCCAGACAACATCCGGTTTGGCACGATTGATTGTCTCAATCATCATAAGATTCTCTTCATAGCTGAACTCTTCCTTAAAGGGCGGTGAAAATGTACCCACCACCCGTATGTTGGGAAAATCAGACTCCATCTTGTGTCTCATTTTCTCCAGATTGTCCTGTGTGGATCCGAGAAAGAACACGGAGTGTCCTTTGGTCTTATTCAACTCGCTATTGACTCCCTCAAAAATATCACTTCCTGTGACTCTTTCATGTATAGCTCCTCCGAGGATCTTGGACGCAACAATGAGCCCTATCCCATCTGGAACAATGAGGTCAGCATTCTTGATTGCACGGTCAAACTCGTGATCGGTCTTCGCTACTTCAATGGAATGTGGATTGGCACAGACAAAATACTTTCCTTGGGAACCATTTTCTATCCAATGCGCAATACGATGAATACAATCACTTTTTGAGAGTGTTGTCATCGCATAACCGAGTATATTCTCGGTTTCTTGATATTTTAGTTCTTGTTTAACCACAGATGGATGAAAGTTCTTTAAAAAGGAGAATGAATAGGGTACGCCAACCCGCAAAAGAGATTCCTTATCTTTTCTCCTTCAAGCTGGAGGGGATAAGACGAATTTCTTGGAGGGGATACTTGAACTTTCCAATTCAGAAAGATTCAAGATCTGACTCGCATTATCAATATCTATGCCTACAATGTGATTTTGTTCGTCAAAATCAAGCACGATTCCAGGTGCCACCTCTAAGGACTCCGTACTCGGTCTTTCACTCAGGTCAATGTATAACGAGTCCGTATCGCTATAATATTTCATCTTCATCCTACCCCCCCCGGTTTGAACCCTCTATCAATTGAAAAAGGTGCCCGTCCCCTTTTTCAGGGAGTCCCGAGGGCTCGCTGGATTGCTTTTTCGATTTCCCGCATAAGAGAGGGATTCATGGTCCCAGCGAAAGGACCGCGGATAAGAAAAGATTTATCAAGGGTTGTTACCTGTTCACACTTAGCCATGGAAGTTTCTTTAAGACCACCCTCACCGGCAGGTAATTCCACGTGGGTTGGGGCCGGGCGGAGGTTCGTGGATAGGGGCACAACAATGACGTCACTCGCCAAGCGATTCCGAACATCCATGGATACGATCAGAGCAGGCCGATTCTTCCCATTTGAAGGACGCCCCGGAAGTTTTACTAAATAAATCTCGCCTCGTCGAGGAAAGGACATGAATGTTATCTACCCCACAGGCGCTTAGCAGATCGTGCGGCTATTTTGGACCATTGTTTGTCTTCTTTGCGCTCGGCCCTGGAAAGCGAAAGGTAATACTCCTCCGTTTGACGTTCAAGTTCTTTTTGAGCTTCATCATATAACCAGCGGCGCACGGCTTCCTCTACCAGACGGCTGCGTGAGCCCGCCTTAGGGGCATCAGTAAGTGCATCGATCTGGCGGACCAGTTCGGGACTCAGGGTGACCGTAATTTTTGCCTTAGTAGACTGGCCTGAAATGGTAGGCATAAACCCCCTCCTAAAAATCATACTTTTGGTAAGATTATAAGCCGGATTTAAATTCCTGTCAAATAAATTGACTTAGCTCCTTGCCAGATACCGTCTCGTACCCTGCAGCGCCCTATGTCCACTGTCTCTTACGTGTGAGGGTGGCCTCATAGATTCTCATCAAAATCTCATAACTTACCTCTGCCGTATACTTTCTATCAAACTCCTTCCGAGCGGCCTTACCCATTTCGGCCAATTTTTCTTCGGGATTCCACATTTTAACCAAAACCCTGTGCAAATCAGCAGGATCTCCCGACAAGAATGTGGTCCCGTTTTGGGCCTCGGTAACAATCGAAGGTAGCGGTCCAATTCTCGACGCAGCCACAGGGACGCCAAGTGAAAATGCCTCAGGGATGACTATTGGAAATCCTTCAAAGCATACCGACGGCAACACGAGAAGGCGGGCCTGGCCGAGACGTTTTCGGACTGCCGAAAAGTCCAGTTGTCCAGTAAAACAAATCTTCTCTTCCACTCCGTTTCCTCTAATGGACTTCAACAGATTGTCCTTTTCCGGGCCGTCGCCGATCACTTCGAGCATTGGCGCTCCCTTTCCCCATAGCTTCCACGCCTCGATGAGTGTATGAACCCCCTTCTCAATCCCGAGCCGGCCTACAAACACCACTTTCCCCTCTCTCTCTTTCCATGGTAGTGGAACAGGTGGATCGGCGTAAAAAGGAGGTTTGACATACATATTTTCTTTCGGCAATCCGGCATCCGTCATCTTATCTTTTTGAAACTCCGTAAGTGCAATGAACGCATCAACATTCTTCTTCCACGTTTTAACCTTTCTATGAAGTGCGATCATAGTAGCCAGCGGGAGAGTCGCGAGTCTATTCTTACGGTAACAGCCATATTTAAGTGCGGGAAATACACTTTGTGTGTCTAAACATTCCGTACAAGGAATATCATAGTGCATGGGAATGCCAGCCGCACAAAAGGTCCTGTAATTATGGAGCGTCAGAACGGTGGCCGTACGAAGCCCCTTTGTTGCATGAAAAATCGAGGGAGAAAGAAGAGGGAATGTATTATGGACGTGCATGACATCCGGTTTCTCTTTCCTCAAAACAGACTGTAGCGTCCGCTTGCTAAATGGATTCCAGGGAGTTGCAAGAGCTCCTTGAACTGCTCCGAAAATCCCTCGGTTTATAATTTCGTCGCTATGGCGAGTAAATTCAATTACCGTGTGACCATGCTGACGTAACAATTCTCTTTCGGCGACATAAACCGTATTTTCCCCACTGGGAGCCGACGACCCATAAAAATTATGAACAAGCAGGATTTTCATTTTTAAAAAGGTGCCTGTCCCCTTTTTCCTATTTGTAGTTTATCGAGGGGATATCATTGATCTGGTTTCTTCGGTGGGAAAAAGAAGGATTCCATCCTTTGTCATGCTCTCTAAGGTGGGTCGCATTTTTTCTGCCTCATCCTCGGAGTAAACATGCAGTTCTAAACCTCGCAGGTTCAAACAACGCCAGACAATCTTGTATGCGTCAGCCCTTACCTGACCTTCATAAATAACCAGAAGGTCAATATCACTGAATGCTGTTTCCCTTCCTGTTGACCAAGAACCGAAGAGCATCACCTTCTTCAGAGGGAGTAAAGCCTGTAATCCTTTAATCCGCTCCTTTAGCAGTAATAAAAGCTCTTCAATCTTAAAGCTCGGATAGAAGACCTTTACAGAAGTTGACGATCCTTGCGGCATATTCAACTATCCTCTGGGCCTCATTCTTAGTATAGCGCTTTCGCGGCGAGCCCGAAGGGTGGGCGTTAGGATACCTGGCGGGAATATAGACTTTATCTAATTCCAATGCAAGATCCATCAGTTCTTCAGGAATTCGCCGAGATTTGGTTAATTCTTCCAAAAGGTCAGCTACAGAATGCCCCCACGCTTCAGCTCCAAGCTTCTGGAATACGGCCTTAAGCGCCTTCTCCGCAGCCTGTTGGGAAGAAAAACAGGCCCAATCATAAAAGCCACCCTTCAGGTCACTTCGAGCGTGCTCCAAATCGCCTTCCGCCTGATCCATCCAGTCGGCACTACGCTCCATGAAACTACTCCGTTGTTTTACACTCCTCTGGAATCTCGCACTTCATTTCTATTTGGTTCTTTCAATACCTTATCGGTTTCTACTCCCAAGATATCGGACCTTCAAAAGTATGATACACATTTTACTTTTCGAAAGCAATTTTATTAAACAAAGTCCCTGACCCCTTTTTCCTCAGTTGACTCTTACTCGGCCCTTCCATAGCTTAGTCAAAATGTTAGAAATTATTCCAGCTGGTGGACGTCTCGGAATCTCAATGGCTTTTAATACTCCATCCGCAAATCGATCCAAAGACCATTCAGAAACAATGGATTGAGATTTTCTACCCATCTCCTTTAGAGCATCAGAAGATAACGAAGAGGCTCTTATCATTAAGTTGGTTAGTGTTTCGTCGTCTCCCGGCTCAAAAGTCCAGCCGTTTTCACCCTCCTTTACCAAAGTCTTAGCAGATCCGCAACCTTTGCTAACGATGACCGGCAAACCCGAGGCCATTCCCTCGTTTACCACCAGTCCCCATGGATCAACAATGCTGGGAACGATCAAGGTTCTTGCGAGTGCATAATATTGGCAAAGATCATCTTCAAATTGGGACCCAACAAAATGAATTCCAGGAATATCTCTTGCAAGCTTGCGCGTATCATCAAAGTAGTTTCCACCTCCGACAAGAACAAGACCCCATGGGTTTTGACCTGCTTGTTGACGATAATATGTGTAAGCTTTTACTAAAGTTTCAAGGCCTTTTCTCGGTAGAAACCTTCCCACAAACAGAAAATAATTCTTAGGCAGTTTCTTAGAAGCTCTTAACTTCTCATCATTTGCTCGGGCCCGTTCTGATCTTTTCAAGAAATAATCATTATCAACGACATCGACACCGAATACCACCCTCTCCTCAGGAAAACCCATCTCCACATAGTATGGTAGGTGAGATGGGGCCGGAATAAAAACCCCATCAATGTTCTTGTGAATCAATCGCTTTATCTCTTTTGTAAATGCACTTCCGTGATCCGCATGTTCCCATACATCATCCATCATCACTACACGTGCTCCGGATGTAAGACGATAGGCAAACGCCGCCATTCCCTCAGGAAACGGAGTTGCAGGAGCAAAGATTAGATCTGGTTTGTAATCCACAAGAAGACTGAATACTTTATTATGTATTGCAGTATGCTTTAACTGGTGATAAGAAATTTCTGGGAAACAGCAAATATGTTTAAAACCATCCTCTGAAAAGCCAAAATCAGGAAATCCATAGGAAGCGTCCTGTAATGCTATCTCTACAGCGCTTAGTCGATAACCAAGATGTGAAAGTTTATTCCACAAATGTTTAATACGTGCTATATGGTAGGGGAGAAACCGTTGCCAAATAATAGCAATGTGCTTCACCACCAATAAGTCCTCATTTCTTAGCAAGGCAAATAATATTTGACGAAAGTGATGGCGGAATGATCCAATGAGGTAATATCTGTTTATGCCATATTACGCCAGACCCTTTTACGCACACTACCTCAAAACCCACATGTTTGAGCAACCGAATAATCCTTTTAAGATTAAAATCAATTACATGCCCCCCTATAAGTTGACCGTCTGTTTTTTTATATGCAGTACTGCCGAGTTCCAAGGGTAAATTACCCGTCGCCGCACAAGACGGAATATGCCCCAACAACCAGGCAACTCGATAGCTAAAACTGGCAATATTTGGAACACTTAATAGAATTCTACCATTGTTAGACAAAACCCTATTTACTTCCTTGAGTAGCTGTTGAGGCCACAGGGTATGCTCAAGCACTTCAGTACATATTATTAGATCAAACGCCTTTTCGTTAAAAGGAAGTATTAAGTTGTCTGAACTAAAATTACAAATGATATCACATGGAGGAGAGATATCTACCTTAACCCACAAGACTTCTTCCTTATTTTTGACATACTCAAATGAGTAATCTCCCGCTCCAACTTCTAATACCGAATTGAAATTCAGTTTTCTTATGAAATTCTCTGTAATCTTAATTCTATCACTGTAGAAAAGATCATGTCTCTGCATAAATAATAATTCCCATATTTGTGATTTTTATGTGATTGATTGGAAATTCTTTCTGTTGAATGAATACTTTACGAGAATTTAACAGGACGGTAGAATGAACATTTTCTACATAATGCTGGGATTTTGTTATTAACAAAAGCGGATCTTATTCCCTCAATTTTTTCATTATTCTCCTTCACCAGTTCTTCCAAATTTTCATAATCGTAGATATTTGCAATAAACAATGAATCTTCTTTTGTTCCAATGGTTTTATCATATCTACAGTTGCAAAGTCTTACATCTCCGTTAACTAAAACTCCCGTTACAAATATTCTTGTACATGGATAAGCACTCCTAAAAGGATAAATTGATTTTATTGGATTAATATCAACCTTCATGCCCTTAACAAGATTTCCTTGCTTTATTTCACCACACCAGGAATCAAATACTCTAATCGGTTCCCTTACAAATACAATATCCTTAATAAATTTAGACACAATCTTGCAATAAAAGTCACTTTCCTTTATTTGTTTAAAAGATAGATATGTTCTTGGTTCAAAAATTATTATTACCTGCGAATCAATCTTTTTGTGAACCTCCAGCAATAGAGTTATTGATTCTGTAAATTCTTTAAACTTGTCTGCCCGACATATTTCTTGATAAAAAGTTTTACCAAACCCTGGAAATGAAATTATTATGACATTAATCCCTGATCTTAATAATTCATCAAAATTATGATTATGTAATGAAATACCATTAGTGTATGCCCCGATATGCTTGAATCCAGAATCTTTGGCAATCTTAACTATTTCAACAGCATTTTTGTTCAAAAACAATTCTCCTGAAGGTGGGGTCAGATCCAAATTATCATATCCTAGATTAACTGCTGACCTAGCTACTCTTTTAAATTCTTCTGGCATCATTATTTTTTTTCCCCGGTAACCCAGATGATAAATACAAAATATGCATTTAACATCACATATACTTGAAACTTCAATGCTTATGGTTTTTGTGACATTAATTTCATCCTTAACAGGGAAAAACAAATTCTTTATTGATTTTCCTAAGAAACGATATGGTTGCTCTGATTTGAAATAATTGAGTAACTTATTTTCTATCATAAACCGTTATGTTTGCTTGAGACAACTGTTATATAAATTTATTCTCTTTTGGTGTTATATTCGAGGGACGATACCTCGACAACATTTTGAAGTGATACCGATCATCAATTTCTCTTGTTTTTAGCGCGGCATATACTAACCCAAAAATAGTAAATTGAAGATTGCCAAAAAAAGCAGCATATAAAATAATATTATCTGTATACATGAAAAGGACGAAGGGTAAAAAGGATGTGGCTCCGGCATAGATTAGAATACGGGAATGGCCAATCGCTCTTCTTGCTCTTCTTAACAAATGGATGACTTGAGCACATATGCAAAACACAAATAAAGAAGTCCCTAACACCCCGTAATCATACAATAGTCGTAGCCAGTCGTTGTGTGGATGTGTTAATGCCCCCCACGTTATCGATAATACAAATTCTTCCGAAGCATTTGGTCCATAGCCCAAAAGAGGCCTCATCTTGATCTCTTCTATCATAAGATCCCATAAACGAGAACGCCCGGCTGTATAAAAATCAGGATTTGACAGCCGCATATCGTCAGGTGTTCCCGAACCTGAATAAAACATTTTAGTTTGTACACGTTCCGTAAAAAAAAGACCGAGGCTTACAAACCCAATTATAGTGAAAAATATCAACCTTTTTTTAAATTTCAATGAAGCAAAAGTTAATGGTAATGTTAGACCGGTTGCTATCATTGCCGTTCTTGTTAATGCAATAATCGGTATTACTGCCCCAATTATCCATTGAAGTAAGTCTTTTTTTCTATTAACTGAGTACGTTACGGCAAAAATGCAGCATAGAAGGGCCGCAATCATACTCTGAGCTGCAAGACCAGTTATCGGGGGCAGGATACCAGTAAATAATAACCCTGTTTTAATAACAACAAGTGTGAAAAGCGCAAATAATAAAAGCCTAACGAGTATTAAAAATCCTTTTAATTGGATTTCTCTAATACCACTTGTAGATACCGCCATTCCAATTATGAGAGGACATAACAACATAATATTTCTCTGTAAATAAGGAAATTTGAAAATAATGAGATAAATCACAACTATTACAATCCAAGGTAACCAAATCCGAATTGGGAAAGCAATCCGTGATGGTCTTCGCGAAATCATGAGCACAGAAATAATAAGAGGTATCACCCATGCCCATCCGGCTATTTGGCGGCCTAAAATTGGAAATTCTCCCGCTGCTGCGACAAAAGTGGAAATAACAACTATCCAGACAATAAAGGGGATTTTTGCTTTTTTAAGCTCTTCAAAATAGAACTTGTTCACTATCATTTTGAAATCTCTATTGGTTTTTCCTTTTCCTTCCCGTTTTTTCGCGAGATCTTACATTCGTTTCCTGATTCTATCAAATATCTCCAGATATTGACCAAGAACATGATTTTCATTGAATAATTCAAATAACCTCGAAGATGCGTATTCAGATTCTAATTTTCCCTCTTTCCAAGCGCTATACAATTTTTCGATTGCCTTCTTCACGGCATCTGGGGAACGGCAATCGACTGCAATACCACCTCCATAAATTGAAAGGATGTCAGCCAGAGTACCATTTGTTGGAGATATAGCTAAGATTGGGCGTCCAGTCTGCACAAAGTCTACGAACTTCGACGGGAAAAAAATGCCTTCTTCGCATGGAGATTCTATTACAACCGAAACGCTGGAGCTAGAAATGATTTCCTGTGTATCTTCATAAGTCTTAACGCCCTCTATTGATATAACTTCACTCAGTCCCAGTTTCGAAGAAACCTCCCGAACATATTCCACTGGATGACCAATAAACTTTATGTGGAATTGATCTCCAATCTTCGTTTCTTTTAAAAGCTTCCGCATCCCCTCCAAGAAAACGGATGGATCACGCAATGTTAAACTCCCCGTATGACACAATGAGAATCCATTGCTCTTTCTTTCCATTTGTGCGCGAAAGCGTGATAACGCAATATGGGGTATTACTGAGCTTTTAATATTTAACTCTGGTAGGTAGGAACAAAAGTGTTTTCGGAGTCTTTCACAGGGAAATGTATGCCAGGCAGCATTACGAGCAACTGCTGAACAATAGTTCCTTAGATAAAGCGGAATTGAAGCATCAGGACCCTGTCCATAGGGAGGCGGAGCCTTTTGGGGCGGTATTGGATCGCTCCAGTTAGCAATCCAAGGTATACCGGACAGACGGGAGAGTATTAACGCAGGTAAATGGCCGTACTGAGGGGTTGCACGAGAGAGAATCAAATCATATTTTCCTCTGAAAAGTAACCCCAACCCAGTGAATAGTGCTTTCCTAGCCCAAGAAATTGATTGTAGACTGTTGAGAGACTTTGCCCCCGACGAATGGCTCAAACTTCGAAGGATACTCCCTTTCTTTATTCCTTCAATATTATGAACAATTCGGGTAAGTGCTTCCCATACTCCATTAGCCTTAGTGGGGTAATATTGTCCAAAATCTGCCTGGGAAATGACGTCCAATTCCCAACCAGCATCTAACATGGCAAGCAGTAATTTAGCAGTAGCAATGGCCTCAGAACCTGCCGGTGGATAGCATAGAGGCGCAAACATTAAAATTCGGGGCCGATCAACTGGCATTCTTAAACTCATACAAATTAATGCCTCGAAAGCTCATCATATGCCGCAAGTATTGACTTTTTGAAACTTTCAAGGGAAAACACTTTTTGAACTCGATTTTTTCCATTCTGTCCCATCATTTTTCTTTTACCAGGATTTGAAAGCAAATTGGTTAATGTTACTGCTAACTCATGGCTGTCCCCCACTGAAAGAAGATAACCCGTTGCGCCATCTTCAATAATCTCCGATAATCCATCAACCCTTGTCCCCACAACAGGTAACCCTGCTGCCATGGCTTCCGCGGCAGTTAGACCGAACCCTTCGTAGAGGGAAGGCATCACAAGCACATCCATTGCGGCGTAAAGGCAAAACACCTCTTCTTGTGGGAATGCTCCGAACCACCGGATATACTTGTCTAACCCTAATCTATTAGCTTTTTCTTGCAGTTCGGCCTTGTCAGGACCATCACCTACAATGAAAAGCATTGTGGCTTGAAACTTATTAACTACTTCAGTGAGGGCGTCCAACAGTATTGTTTGCCCTTTCTGTTTGCAAAGACGTCCAACGATCCCTAACACCTGCTTTCCCGTTGTTCCAAGCGATCTCTTTAGTTCTTCACAATCAAGGCTATTAACAATTTGGTCGATTTTCGGAATATCAATGGTATTATAAATGGTAAAATGTTTGCGCTTTCTATTGATATTTTCTGGATTGAAAACCTCACTATTACCAAACCAGAATTCCTCCACCCCTTTTGAGACACAAAAAAAGGTAGTGCAGAATCTCGATGCCATTCTAAGTAAGAATTTTGCCTTCCAGCCATATGCAACGGTCCCTGCAATATGAACTGTAGCAAATATAACCGGCATAGGTACAAACCAAGCGGTGACAATAGGGACAAAAGCTGGGGCTAAATATTGAACATGGACGATATCAGGGGATATTTGTTTTAGTAATTGTCTTAGTTTTTTTGATAAATTCCATAACCCATCCTTCCTTTTCAACCCCATCAGAATGACCTGCGCCCCATTCTTCCTGAATATTGAAGCAACCGCCTCATCGTATTCATAGTAACAACAAACCTTTATCGTATAACCTGCCCTAACCAATACTTGAACCAGGGAAAGTACTTGAAATTCTGTCCCTCCAAGAAGCATAACAGGCATCATGATAAGGGTTGTTTGAGGTTCCTGTTTATGCACTCCCATGATAGATCCTTTTGAAATTTAGAAAATATTTCTTCATCCTTCTACCAAGTAAACGAAGGCTTGCCGTTTTGATAATTATTTAGGATCTTCTCACATAATTTTTCAATCTTGACGTTAGGAACACGGCCTACTTTCTCATAAAGTTTTGACATCTCAACCTTAAAGGGTTCTTGGAAAAGTTTATCA
>Ga0315289_10013285_pt1 | contig 11543 bp, 8 predicted proteins | sample YL17G11_40_MG_FD_203452 | JGI IMG/M metagenome (GOLD analysis project Ga0315289, IMG submission 203452) | Sediment microbial communities from Yellowstone Lake, YNP, Wyoming, USA - YL17G11_40 | ecosystem: Environmental > Aquatic > Freshwater > Lake > Sediment | place: USA: Wyoming | collected... | reverse complement strand
CCTCAGACAAAGTCGCTGACAACTCTTCGGCCAAAAATCTTCCAAGTTCCGTCACATTTCCTTGGAGATCCGTAAAGTCAACGACTGCTATGGTCTTCTTACCTGACCTCAAGATATTTTCAGCCAAGGATAGGGATATGGATCTAAGCTCTTTTTCGTACCCCCAGGAAAAATTAATCCCCCATAATGAAAAGATTATTGCGATTGCAGCTATAGAGATTTTTCTCATGATCCGCCCCCCCTGAATTGCACCAAAGCAGCAAGAACCTTGCGGAATACGGCAGTAATAGAATTGGGATGCCTTGCTGTTTGTTTTGATCTCTGATTAAGCTAATGCTCTTACGGAAAAATGCAATCTGGCGCCAACAGGGTTTACCAGATTTGAAAAACCATAAAGGGACCTATTCGGGAAGGTTCCCTTTGAAAAAATATAGGGTTGATTCTTCGAGGGGTTAATTTCGGAGAGAGAGAGAGAGAACCTGAGGCGGATAGAGTAGGAGATTGAGGTAGAACCGCAGAAGAAAGGAAGCTGCTAACCCCTCTGGAACGTGGGAATGTCATGGGCTTTGCCCCTTTTTCAAATCAGGAGGCACGGGGTTAATTCAAGAGAAAATGAAATTAGGAAATCCTTTCCTGCAAGCCCTTTTATTTTTTGTTTATCAAAATACCTTTAAGCCTTTGAATCTACTAATAAAATGTGAAATTTTATAAAAGAGGGGGATTTTTGTCATAAAAAATAAAAGCCCGGCATCGCAATGGGCGATTACCGGGCTTTTCATCTTCCTTCCACCCTTTCTTCCCTAACGGGCAGCTAGGGTTAGCGGAAAAAGGCACCGGGAGAGGTAATAATCGCAGGGACCTTTTTACATGATGGCCATATGTTGATGAACTCGTAAAAAGTCGTAATTCCATAGAATTCGTCATTCCGGCGAAAGCCGGAATCCAGTTATTTCAAGATGTTCTGGACCCCGGCTTTCGCCGGGGTCACGCTCCAAGAGACTTTTTACGAGATCATCATATGTTAATCAACCCGTATTTTTTGTCAAGAGTTTTTTGGGACATTTTTTGGGGGGACCTCTAAAAAAATATCATTTTGTCGTTGCGAATCCGCCCAAGGGCCACACCCCCCTTCTCCTTGCCATAATCATAGGGATACGAATGAGAAGGGGTCAAGGCCGCGGATATAGCCAGGTCTCTGGAAAAATCTGCTTTTATTGTTCGAGAAGGTTTGCGAAGCCCTTGATTTAAATGGTTTTCCTCGCAAAAAGGGTCTTTTACTTTTCGGGAAAGACAATGTCAGCTATCGCCGGCCGCAGTTCAATGATTACGGTCTTGAATGAAGGAAGGCTAGGCACCAGCGGGCCGAGCCACTGATCCCAGGTCTTCTCCACGACCTTAAGCATGGCTTCGGGGAAGAAGCTGTCGGGGCCCGAGAATGTCACATCGCGGACCGCGCACTTCTTGCGCAGGAAGCTCGGAAAGTCCGAAAGATCCAGGCGGTCACGGTAGGTGCCGAGAATTCTCCAGAGATCGTAGTAATCCCGCGCGCGGGAACGTACCCAGCCCCGATGTTCAAGCGAACGCAAGTGCTGAAGGATGGCCCGTAGCTTCTCCGCCATGATCTCCTCCAACGGGTAGACCGCCACTTGGGTCTCGAATGGCTCGCCATAGTCATGGAGAACGGAGCGGCGGAGCGGCGGCTTGAGCAGTTTTTCATCCACTGCGATCTCGACCATGACGTTTGTCTGAGGCCTTCGGTGCCAAGGGAACCGCGCCCGGATGTCGAAGGCCTCCTGACCCCCGGGATGCGGATCGCGCTCGACGTGACGCTCGCACACCATCTCGGCGGGGGCGTATGGGTCCAGGAGCTTGACTGCCCGGGCGCACGCATCCTGCATGGCGGCTTCCATCGCCGCGCCGGTCGGGACGGGTCCCACGGCGGTGAAGTCCAGATCTTCGGAGAAGCGGTAGTTGCCGAAGTAGCACTTCTTGAGCGCGGTCCCCCCCTTGAACACGAGCATTTCGCCCAAGGCGTCGACCTGGTTGAGCCCGGCCAGAATCCACGAGAGGAGGTAGTCGCGCTCGAGCACCTCCCAGGGAAGGCCGAGCCGCTTGCGGGCTTCCTGGAGTCTGGTCCGCAGAGGCTTCATGATCATACCTTCCCCCGCGAGTTCACCTGGATCATCCAGCGGGCGTCACAGGGTCCTTGGCGCGGACCACTTGGATCGAGCACGCGGTAGCCCTTGACGGGCACTTTCCGCAGCGGCTCCAGTCGGGCGGGGTCCACTCCCTGACGTTCCAAAATCCAGCCGAGACGCTTCGCCGTGGCGGCGTCCAGCTTGAGAGCGTGGTGGATGATGCGCTCCAGGTCGAGCTTGGGAGCGCGGACCTCGAAGGCATGGAGCACCTCGGCGAAGTCACCGCAATACTGCGGAGCCATCAGGCCGTCCAGAAGGGTCCGCTCTGGGTCCGTGATCTTGATCCGGGACTCGTTCACCCAGACGTCCTCGGTCCCGAAGAACCGCTCGGGCTTGACCTGGACGAACTGGTAGATCGTCTCGCCTACCGGGTAGCCTTGTTCGGCCCCCTTGGCCTTCACACCTCGCATGCGGGGCACCGAGCGCGCGGTGGTGAGCACGAAGACGCGCCGGGGCACTTGCTCGGTCAGGCCATGATGGCTCAGGGCCGACCAATGACTGATGGCCGCGGGCTTCACAAGCGCCATCGCGATCTCAAACTCATGGAGTGGCGTGGTGCCGGGTACCGAACTTGGCAGCGAATATAGACCCTTCCGCAACCGGACGATCCAGCCGGATCGGGCCAGATGATGCATAGCCTGGCGAAAGTAGCCGGGCGAGAGGCCCACAGAGGGTGCTACCCTACGGGCCTCTTCGGCTGTGAAGATGCGCTGCCCGGCCTCGCCCAGCTTCCTGAGCAGCTCGGTCCCCACGATTGAGTGGGTTAGATGTTCTCGTTCCATTGTTCGTTTCCGTCAAACATTCGCCATAAATAATCGAAAGCTCGGTGCCTTAGAGATTATAAGGCAATAGTTTGTTATTGTCAAACAACCGCAGGTTAAAATCTAAGAAGATGGACAGCGAGTCCGAGCTTAGGCCCTCCACGATCTCGCCCTCAATGGCCGGGCTGATGTGGTCCGAGAGGACCCACACCTCATCGGCCAGGCGCAGAAGGCCAGGCCGTACTTCAGGGCGAGCCCCGCTATGTGGCCTCGTCGATGTAGCGGGGCAGCATCGAAGAGCTTCGGGGGAATGAGGAAGTACGGAAGAAATACCTGCTCATTTAGCGGGGAGCGCAGAGCAGGGAGCAGGGAGTTTAAAGCTTCCTTTCTTGTTCTATGCTCTCGGCTCCACGCTCTCTGCTCCCCGCTGCTTTTGTGACCGGATATCCCTTCTCCCGCCACCCATTCAGCCCGCCTTCGAGGGGGCGGACCCTGGAGACTCCCTTTTGCTTCAACTGCAGCACCGCCCGGGCGCTGGAGGATGAATTGTATCAGTTCATTCATGGCAAGAAAGGCCCATCTACCCTTCCTCTTCCTTGGACGCGAAGAAACCGATCCCCCGCTGAGAATCCGCATCCAGGTACAGCTGGAGATATTCCCCCCCGCAGGCCGAGGGGACATGGATGACCCGGACGACTTTTTCGCAGTCTTTCACCTCCGGCGCCAGCCGGGCCAGGAGGTTGTCGCTGTTCAGGAGAAAAGGCTCATTCAGGATGACTCCGGGGTCATCGGGGAAGAGAGGAACGATCTCGATGTCGGCCTCCACCAGGTCCTGGAAGAAATGAGTGCCGTAGGATACTTCCGGGGTGTAGCCTTCCTTGGCAAAGGCCACCTCCACCAGGAGTTTGGCCTTATTGATATTGGCATAAGTGACCTTGACCCCGAGATTGATATCGTTGCTCCCCCACCGGCCGGGCCCCATCAGGGCATAGCGCTTCTCGGCCAGCACTTTATTGAGCACGTTCACCACGCCGGCAATTTCCATTTTTTCTTCAAACGTAGGCAGAAGGTCGTAGGCCCGGGGGTTGACATAAACGATATATTCCAGGTTGGCCACGACGGCGTTGGCCAGCCCGGACCGGGTGGTGAAGAGGATTCGATCCCGGGAAATATTTTCCGGAATTTTGATACGCTCCAGCTCCTTCCGGGTGGAAAGGGACCGGCACTGGAGGAGGTAGAATTTGTTCTCATCCCAGGCAAACTCGATGTCCACGGGCCGGCCATAGGCGGATTCGATTTTGGAGAGAATTTTCCTGGCCAGCCCGACGAAGGCGGTCTTTCCCAGGAAATTCTCGAAGGTGAGACAGGGCTCCCCCGCGCTCCAATCCTGGGTCTTGAACATGGGGGGGGCCAGGTGCCCGTCCCGGTCGACCGAAACGGCGTAGAAGAGGTCGGGGTGTTGAACCTGCTCTTTCAGGGTTCGGAAATCCACCGTCTCCATCCGGCCGGTCTTCAGATTGAGCACATCCACCTGCTTCTGGGAATATTTTTTAATCTGCGCGGCGGTGGCCTCCGGACGCAGCTGGGGGTGGCTGAAGGGGACCATCCGGGGGTAGTCCGAACCCACCCGGTCCACGGCCCGCGTCCCCAGCCCGAGAACCAGCCGTCCCAGTCCTTCCTCCTTTTTGATCTTGGGGTTCCAAGCATAGACGTTGCGGGAGAAGAGGACGCCGGAAACAAAGGGGAAGAAATAATCGCCCCACCTGCGGCCCACCACCTTCTGCACCACCATGGCCATCCGTTCGTCAAAGTCCAGGAGTCCGTGGTCCATGCGGTAGAGGATGGGATCGGGCCCGAAGGTGCTGGCGAAAACCCGCTTCAGGCCCCGGATGAAATGGCTCAGGCGGGTCTCCAGGTTCCCCTGGTTGGTCAGGAAGACGGAAAGGTACTTCCCGGAGAAAGCCAGGCCGAAGCTGTCTTCCAGGAGGCTGGAGGACCGGATGATGATGGGATGTTCCCCGATCTCCTCCAGGATCTTGCGGAAATCGTCGATCACCTCGGGGGCAAAGGTGGCATATTTGAACTTCTCCTCCACATGCAGGAACTCCCTTTCGATCTCCTCCCGGTCCTTGTATTTGAAGGTGTGAAAGAGATACAGGTTGTTCCGGTCCAGAAATTCGGAGAAAACCCCCGAGTTCAGGAACCAGGTATCGGGAACCCGCACGTATTCTGCCAACTCGGGATCGTGTTTCTCCAGGATGGGCAGGAGGATCTTGTAGGCCAGGATCATTCCCGCCGCTTTTCCCCCCAGCCGTCCGGGCCGGCGGCGGCTCCACAGAACCCGCTGCAGAATGAGGTCCATATCCCGGATGGTGACGTGGTTTTTGGCAAGGCTGATGAACGGAAGCTGGTTGGAGATGAACCGGCTGATGAGCGCCACCCGGATTCCGATGGCCTCTTCCGGGGAGATGTACACTTCTCCCTTGGGAATCTCGCAGAACTCCCGCAGGGCCTTGTAGATCTCCATGGAGGTGGCCTGGTCGCGGTTGACTACCATGCTGAGCGTCTGGGCCCGGTCCCTCTTCCGGGCCAGGTTGATGTAGCTCTCGATTTCCACCGGGCCGAAGGAATTGGCAAAATAGGCATCGGTCAGGGCTTCCACGTAATCCTGCCGGTTTTCTTCCGTGTCGGGCACGCCGTCGGACTTCAGATGGTCCAGGGCTTTCTGGTAAAGCACCTCCCGGCTGATGATTCCCCTCTGCTCCAGGATCTCCATGAAGGTGATGTCCATCAGCCCCACCAGATGGGGATACTGGTTTTTCTTCCGGATCAGGCGGTAGATTTTGAAGATGTCCCAGTTGTTGTCCATAAAATCACTCTATTCAGACCGCCGACCGAAGACAGCCGACCGCCGCATGAAGAGCTTCCCTTGGTCGGCCCCCGGTCGTCGGTCGGCGGTCATCGGTCTTCTTCGTTGTGGAATTTGGTGCTGGGAATTTCTTTTTTACACCCACCCCCGGAGCTTGCAGGCTTCCGCCACCCTCGCGACGGATACCAGGTAGGCGGCCTGGCGCATGTTGACTTTCTCGCGCTGATACATCTGGTAGACTCCGTGGAAGGCCCGGGTCATTTTTTCATCCAGGCGCCGGTGGACCTCGTCCAGGGGCCAGTAGAAATTGTAGGTGTTCTGGACCTGCTCGAAGTACGAGACGGTTACCCCGCCGGCGTTGGCCAGAAAGTCGGGGATGACGAAGACGCCGTTGGCGTGGAGGATTTCATCGGCTTCCGGGGTGGTCGGTCCGTTGGCCAGTTCGCAGGAGATCCGGCACTTGATTTTGGGGGCATTGGATTCGGTGATCACGTTTTCCAGGGCTGAGGGGAAGAGAACGGTCACGTCCAATTCCAGCAGTTGCTCATTGGTGACGGCCTCCGCTCCCGGAAATCCCTGAAGGCTTCCCTTTTTCAGCTTGTAATCGACCACCTGCTTGGGGTCCAGTCCCTTGGGGTTGTAGATTCCCCCCTTGGAATCCGAGGCGGCCACGAGTTTCAACCCCATAATCTCATGGGCCAGGAGGGCGGCGAACTGGCCCGCGTTGCCGAATCCCTGGATGGCCATGGTCTTGTCCTTGAGGTCGATCCCCAGCACCCGGCCCGCTTCCCGGAGAGCATAAACCCCTCCGCGGGCGGTGGCATCTTCCCGTCCTTCCGAGCCTCCCAAGGGGATGGGCTTCCCGGTGATGACCCCTGGATGGTGCTCTCCCACCAGGACTTCATATTCATCCATCATCCAGGCCATGATCTGGGGGGTGGTGTAGACGTCGGGGGCGGGGACGTCTTTGGCCACCGATAGAATGCGCGCCACCGCCCTCATGTAGGCCCGCGCCAGGCGCTGTTTTTCCCGCTCGGACATCTCTTTGGGGTTGCAGGTGACTCCCCCTTTCCCTCCCCCGAGGGGAATGTCCACCACCGCGGTCTTCCAGGTCATCCAGGCGGCCAGGGCCCGCACCGTGTCGATGGTCTCTTCCGGATGCCACCGGAGGCCGCCCTTTGTCGGTCCCCGGGCCGAGTTGTACTGCACCCGGTACCCGTGGAAAATCCGGATCTTTCCGTCGTCCATTTCCACTGGCAGAGTGAATTTGAACTCTACCTGAGGCCAGCGGAGCAGCTCGTGCGTCGCCGGGTCCAGGCCCAGTCGGGCCGCGGCCGCATCCAGTTGTGCCTGAGCAATCTTGAAAGGATTAAATTCCGGCATGGAAAATCCTCCTTTTCCTTTTCAGTCCCCGTCCCGGAGGGCGAGGTCGAACGGGCTGGCGGCATCGCCATTCCTTGAGTCTAGTATAAATTCCTCCCCCGTTATTTTCAATAGAATCTAGCTTTCTCCCGAGACGGTGCGCGGGAAAAGCGGCCCTCTGCGGGCAGGGAAAAGCCAGAAATCCCCCCCGACCCCCCTTTGCAAAAGGGGGGCTAGGGGGGATTTATCGCGAATGCCCGGGTTTTTTTCCTACCAACATGTTGGTAGGAATGGTACAGCAAACGCCCAACTCCCGGCGCTTCTTCTCTGCAAGGACAGATAGGGGAATCGGGGAAATGCACGGGGTTCGGCGATTTCAGATTTCGGATGGCCGATTGCCGATTGAAGGGTCTCATCCCGGGAGAGAGGAAGGGGAGATAAATTCCCGGCAACGGCAAAGGATCGGAAGCACCTCAAAAATATCCTCCAGGGGAGAGAAGACGGGAATGGAGCGTTCTTCCAGGTAGGTCCTCGCCTGGGCGTAGGCGGGGCGATCCCCGGTAAAACTCACGTAAATAGGCTTAGGGGGGTATTTCGCGGAAAGTTCGGGAAGGAACCGGTAGGCTTCCGCCGGAGTCCGGGGAGAAGCGAGAAGAATGGGGACGATCACGTCCGCTCCCTCGTCCTCGAGGAGAATCTCCATGACTTTGCGGTACCCCTCCACCGGCCCCAGGATCGGGGTGATGGCCGACATGTCCACCGGGTTGGAGATGGTCACCCAGGAGGCGCTGATCTCCCGGAGTTTTTTCAGGCTGGATTCCGAGTGGCGGGCGATCTTAAGGCCCGCGGATTCGCAGGCATCCGCCACCACGACCCCCAGGGCACCCGAAGGGGCGAGCGACGACACCCTTCTTCCCGGGGGAAGGGACTGGAAGGCGATTCCTTTGGCAACGTTGATCAGGTCGGCGTACCGCCTCACCCGGGCGATCCCCGCCTGCCGGAAAGCCCCGTCCAGAAGGGAATCGTTCCCGGCCAGGGAGGCGGTGTGGGAAAAGGCCCTCTCCGCCCCCGCTTTCGTCCGTCCTCCTTTGAGAATGATAACCGGCTTTTTGCGGGTGACCTTTTTGGCCACCTCCAGGAAACGGCGGGGCTCGCGGAACCCTTCCACGTACATCAAGACGGCCTTGGTCTCCGGATCCTCTCCCAGGTATTCCAGGACTTCCGAATCCTCGATGTCGATTTTATTCCCCAATCCGGCGACCCGGGCCACGCCAAAATTCTCCGCCGTGTTGATCCACTGCATGGTATGGGTGGCGAAATTCCCCGTCTGGGCGATGTAGCTGATGGGCCCCCGCCGTACCTTTCCCAGGGGGAAAAAGGTGGTGGTCAGGTTGGCGGGGGTGCTGGTCAGGCCGCTGGTGTTGGGGCCGATGATCCTCATTCCGGCCGACCGGGCCACCTTCAGGATTTCTTCCTGGAGGTTGGCCCCCTGTTGATCCACTTCCGCATACCCCCCGGAGGCAATGACCACCGCCGGGACCTTTTTCTCGGCGCACTCCTTGAGAGGCTCCAGCGTCTTTTCCGCGGGCACGATGAAAACCGCCAGGTCGATCGGCTCTGGGATTTCCTTCACCGACCGGTAGGATGGATACCCCAGAATTTCTTCCCCACCGGGGTTAATGGGGAAAATTTTCCCTTGGTATCCGTTGGCCAGCATGTTCACCAGAATTTCGTGCCCGGCCTTTCCCGGGGTTTTCGAAGCACCGATGACCGCCACGCTGCGCGGTTCAAAGAAGTAGCGGAATACGTCGGACATGGCGATCTCCTGTTCAGTTCCAGGGCTGGAAAAAACTGCGAAACCGGGGCGCTTCCCCGGGGTTGTCGATGACCCCCTGGAGGTAAAGCCCGCGGGGAGAAAGCTCTTTCCGGAGCAGGTCCAAATCCGCTTGATCCAGCTTTCCCCGGATGATCAGTTTCTTTCCCATCGAACATTTCCTTATCCCCGCCATAAATCTCCCCTTTCTTTTAGGAATTCATCGGCAACCGGCCCCACTCATTCACCATCTCCGTTATCCTAAGCAGCCTCTCGAACTTGGCGTCGGGGGGCGTCGTATCACTCACCCCTAAAATGAACCGGTCCCCGGGGGCGATCTCCCGGAATAAATTCTTCATGAAGGCCTCAAACTGCCCGTCGGGCATGCTCTCTTCCAGGAGGGCCACGGACGGGACTCCCCCGAAAATGGTCACTTTCCCCCGGAAAGCCTTCTTCACCTCGCTGACCGTAACCCTGGTCATGGGCCGGGGACAGACGGCCTCGGCGATGTCCATCCCGCTTTCGGCGATGAGATCCATCAATCCCTGGTTTTCCCCGTCGCAATGGCAGAGCAGGAGTTTGCCCCGAGGATGGAGCAAATCGGCGAGCTTTTGGAGGTAAGGCATGATGTACTTCTTGAAAAATGGCGGGTAGGTGATCATCTCGTCGTAGTTGGCGCCGGAAAAGACGACCTCGGCCGGCGAGTCGGCGAGGACCCGGAAGATCTGGTCGAAGTAGGGCTCCAGGTCCGCGCAGAGCCCTTCCATCTCCTTCGGGTGGTCGTACATCTCCAGGTAAAATTTCGTGGGGTCATGAAACTCTTTCATGATGTGGTGCATGGGGCTGGCCGAGAGGTTGGCAAAGGCCGCCGCAAACCCCTTGTCTCCCACCTGCTTCTGGTACTCGAGGTAATTCCCGTAATCCGGATGGATTCTTAGGTTCTGGAAGATGTAGCCCACGGTCCGGTAGTCTTTCGCCTCCTTGATCACCGGTTCGGCGATCCAGGTAATCGAAGCCCCGGCCCTTTTCATTTCGTCGCTGTAAAGGATTTTGCAGGAGACCGACCCCACCGGGGTATGGTAGGTTACGAAAGTGAAATCGCCCTCTCTTTTCACCTCCCGGTCCACTCCCGCCAGTTCCGGCCGGTAGGCCATCCCCCAGAGACGATACACGCCCAGGCCCCGGTCGATGTTGTCCTCCGGGGTTCTCACCTTCAGGAATTCGGGGACGATCTTGTGATGCCCCCCGCCCAGGTCGTCGGCGATCTGGTCAAGAGTTGCGTCGCGGCGGTACCTGGACGGCAGCGCCCCCCGCATGGAATTGGAGTTGTGCCAGAGGTCGATCCGGGGAGCCCAGGGGAGCCAGTCCGCCCATTCGCCCCGGGCTGCCCTGAGCATGCGCTCCTTGGGGGTCATGACCAAAATCCTCTCCGGCAATTTTTCGCCAAGGAATGACAAAAAGAGTATTCGGAAAGATTCAAAGGGCGAGTGGGCTCTACCTCATTCCCAGGAGCTCTTTCACTTTGCCTACGGCCGAGGCCGCATCGGGGGCGTAACCGTCGGCGCCGATCTGCTTGGCGAACTCGGCGGTCACCGGCGCTCCTCCCACGACGATCTTCACCCCTTTGAGGCCCGCCTTCGCCAGCATCTCCACCGTGGATTTCATCTGCATCATCGTCGTGGTAAGGAGAGCCGACATGCCGATGACCTTGGCTCCATTCTCCTTGGCCGCCTGCACGAATTTTTCCGCCGGGACGTCGATGCCCATGTCCACCACCTCAAATCCGGCCCCCTCCAGCATCATCCCCACCAGGTTCTTCCCGATGTCATGGAGGTCGCCCTTGACCGTCCCGATCACGATCTTGGCTGCGGAGGGGGTGTTGGATTTGGCCAGAATGGGTTTCAAGACCGCCAGTCCGGCATGCATGGCCCGGGCGGCGATGAGCACTTCGGGAATGTAAATCTCATTGTTCTTGAACAGCACCCCGATCCGGTCCATGGCTATGATCAGCCCTTCTTTCAAGATCTTGTCGGCCGAATCCCCGGCCTTCAGGGCCTTCTGGGTTAAATCCTTCACCTCATCCATGCTTCCCTTGGACAGGGCTTCATAGAATTTCGCTGAATCGACCATTCTCCTCCTCCTTTTCCCTTTCGGTACCCGATTTAGAAATCCGATTGATTTCCGAATACATCTTTTTTCGTATCAATTTAGCGGCTTGAAAATCATATCGAAGCCATATCGATTGAGATACCAATCGCTGAAATCCCCCTTAACCCCCCTTTGCAAAGGGGGGCAGGGGGGATTTCGGGGAGATCTTTTCAGGGGGTAAAAGTTACCTTTTTCAAAGAGCTAAAGGGGTACCTTTTTTCAAGAATTCTTAAACCTTAATCGGATAGGTCCCATAAGTCAAGGCCGTTTCTCGCATGGCCTGGTAGTTCTCAAAACGGGCCCACTCCGGGACGGAATTACCCGATCCCAGCGCAAATCCGCCCCCGGGGGCGACTTCCCGTATGGTTTTTTTCGTCAGGTCGCGCACTTCC
>Ga0315289_10013284_pt1 | contig 11543 bp, 9 predicted proteins | sample YL17G11_40_MG_FD_203452 | JGI IMG/M metagenome (GOLD analysis project Ga0315289, IMG submission 203452) | Sediment microbial communities from Yellowstone Lake, YNP, Wyoming, USA - YL17G11_40 | ecosystem: Environmental > Aquatic > Freshwater > Lake > Sediment | place: USA: Wyoming | collected... | reverse complement strand
TCATGCCCCAGAGGGTCCGCCCCTGCCAAAGAAAGGTTTTGAACAACGAGGCCTCGGTTTGGCCGCCTTGTTCTTTCGCTCCGGCAGGACCTTGACTGCGGCGCTCGCCGAAGGCGTAGGCGTCGATCGCGAGGACCACGTAGCCGGCGCGAACCAATTCCTCGCCCGTAACCAGGTTCTCGTTGCCCATCTTGTGGAATGCCCGCAGGAACAGTTCCTCCTTGCCCTGCGCGTACTGGCCGCCGTGGTAATGATGGTAGAGGATCGCCGGCCGACGTTGCGGCGCTCCGGCAGGAATGAGCAAGTACCCGTAGACCGTATCGCCCACGCCGTTGTCGAAAGTAAAATGCTCCAGCGTGTAGCCGTCGCGTGATTCCTTCCTGTCGACCGTTACCTGCGGGACAAACGGCGGAGGCAAGTCGCCCAACAGTCGCCAAAGCGTCTTGCGTAGTTCCGGCTTGCGCATTTCCCACGCGGCAGCCGACTCGGGCCGCGGCGTTGCGAACGACGCAAACCCTCCCTTGAGCACGGCCGGCAGCGGTGTATCGTCCGCAGAGGCGGAAGACATCGCCAGCATCAGGACCGCCAAAGTAGCGAAGCACAGGATAGTCTGACTCATCGTGGCGTACCTCCCTTATGTCTGACCTGTCTTGGTTCAGTTGGAAATGGAACCCCACAGTACCCGCTTAATGTGCCCAGGGCCATGCTACTACGGGTTCCTCTTCTCTATTCCGAGAGGCGTTAAAACCCATTTTGATGGGCAGTTGCGCAAACAGAGAAGAGGAATCCGTATTTCTTCCCGACTCTGTACAATCCTCGCACCTCCTTTCCAATTCCCAGGGAACCAAGCTCTCTCCCCATGGGACAGGGTTGGGGTACGGGCTGTGGCGAGGACAGTGCGCTGGACCACTGCCTTCTTACCCAACCTCTTCCCGAGGGGCGAGGAGTTCTCTTGAGCAAGTGGCGATTATCGCGCGGCGGCGCGGCGGTCGTCAATTACAGCATCCCCAATTGTCGCGTCCGCAGCACTAGGCGTTTGACGACCGGACCGGCGGCCGTGGCGCCGCTGCCGGCATGTTCCAACGCCACAACGAACACGAGTTTGGGCTTCTCGGCGGGGGCGTAGCCAGCGAACCAGGCGTGCGGGGCACGGCCTTCGCCCGTTTCGGCCGTGCCCGTCTTGCCGGCCATGGCGATCGTTTCCAGATACGCCGTGCCGTGGGCGGTGCCTTCGGGGTCGCAGACCACGCGCCGCAGTCCCTCGCGGATGATTTCCAACGTTTCGGGCTTCAGGCCGGGAATCGGACGCGGCGGGGCAGGCCGGCTATTGAGTCTCAGATCACCAAAGTCGTGGGGCAGATCGCCGATCTGCCGGGCAGGTTGGCAACCTGCCCCACGATGGGCGACATTATTTGTCTGAGACTCAGTAAACTCGTCCTCGTCTTCCTTCGGCAGACCCAGGCCGCACAGCAAATGCGGCGTGACCAATTGCCCGCCGTTGGCCACGGCCGCCATCATACAGGCCACTTGCAGGGGAGTAGCGCGAAGCGAGCCTTGCCCGATGCTGAGCAGTTCCGTGTCGGCGGTTCGCCAGGCGTGCCCTTCCAACGCCTGGATCGTCTCTGGCGTGGGCACGGTGCCTGCCGACTCGCCGGGCAGATCAACGCCCGTGGGGCGGCCTAGCCCAAACCGCTGCGCCCAATCCACCAAAGGTATCGGACCGAGCCGACCGCCGTAGTGGAAGAAGTACACATTGCAGCTCGTGCAAAGTGCGTCTGCAAGTGTGACCTCTCCGTGCCCCACGCCGCGACGCACGTAGATTTCGCAGCGTTGCCGGTCGGGCTCGTGCAAGTAGCCCTGGCACGTTAGCGTCTCTTGCGGCTCCACTGCCGCCGACTCCAGCAGCGCGATCGCCGTGGCGGTTTTGAAAACCGAACCCGGCGAGATGGCCGTGCGGCTGACGCGATCGACAAGCGGATGGGCCAGATCGCTCAGCAGTGCGGCCAGTTCCTCGCCCTTGCCGCCGGTAAACCAATTGGGATCGAACCGCGGCGCGGAGGCGGCCGCCCGCACGGCCCCCGTGTGGACGTCCACGACCACGATGGCTCCGCCGGCCGACTCGGCGCTTTCGACGACGGGTGCCATGACCAACCTTCGGTCGGTGCCCGGCTTGTCCAACCGTGCACTGCTGGGCAAGCCAGCAGTGGCACCCACTCGATTGATCGCTGCGTCGAGGAGTTCTTCGGCCGTTCGTTGCAATTGGGAGTCCAGGGTGAGGATCAGATCGCGGCCTGCGCCCGGCGCGCGCCGGCACACCGTCGATGGCATCCGACCGGCGCGGTCGGCCGTTTCGACGGCCAGGCCGGGGTGGCCGCGGAGCAATGGCTCATATTGCCGCTCCAGACCCATCCGCCCGACGTAGTTGTCGGCGCGATAGTCATCCTCGTCGCCGCGATTCCGCTTCAGTTCCTCCGGTTCGATCGGGCCGACGTGCCCGAGCACGTGGGCGGCCAAATTGCCGCAAGGATAAGTCCGGCGCGTGCGGCTGACAATCTTCACTGCGGGGTATTGCTCCGGGTGGGACTCAATTTCAGTCACCAATTCCGGCCACAAATCTTCGACCATCACGTGATAATCCAATTGTTCGGCCACGGTGATGGGCGGCGGTGCCGGGTCGTCCAGCGGGGCACTGAGCGCGTCGAGAATCAGCCGGCCAAGTTGCTTCGGGAGAGAATCGGCATCGGCCCGGGTCGTCGCGTCGGGCGGCTTGGCAGCAGCCTGGCGGCGGCGATTGGCGCTTTGGGCAATCTGTTCGACCCGGGCTTGGATCCGCCGCGCTCGGGCATCCCATTCTTGCGGCGACAGGCCGCACGACTGGCAGAGGCGGTGGCACAGCTCGTCCCGTTCCGCTCGCACGCAGGCTTCCGCGGCCGCCAGTTGCCGGGGATTCTTGCGATCGGCTTTTGGGAGCCGAGCTTGGGCTGTCAGGCGCAGCCAGCGCGCGTCGGCCGGCTGCTCGAGGTAGCGATAATGGACGGCCAGTGCGAGAATCTGCTTGTCGCAGGCCAGCACTGTGCCATCACGAGCGAGGATCCGCCCGCGCATACCGGGCAGGATTTGTTGCCGCTGCGAGGGCTTGGCTGCTTCGACCCGGAAGGCTGCCCCTTGGGTCAACTCCAGTTGAGTCGCCCGGGCGAACACCACCAGCACCAGTGCCGCAAAGCCGCCCAAGCAGATGCGCATCCGCCGCCGTGAATCGACCACGGGCGGCGCCTTCGCCTCGCTCAAATGGAATTGGTGCCAGTCGATGAACATTGCAAATGGGAGAGGGCGCGTTGCCACTGACGGCGGTTTCTAAGTGCATCCGTAGTAAAGCCTGTGCTCAGATCGTGTGCCACTGCTTCGCAGAAGTAGTGCTGCACTGCTTGCAAGCAAGCAGTGGCACACCCGTCCGGCATGAGAACTTCTGTCGGCCCACTTACACATCATCATCGCTCGATTCCAGCGTGGGACGCCACTGGTCGAGGTGTTCCAGGCAGATCAGCAGGCCGTTGGCCACGGCCGTCAGCGGCTCGGCGGCCACGCGGACGGGCAGGCCGGTTTGTTCGCTGAGGAAGCGATCGAGCCGCTTCAGCAGCGCGCCGCCCCCGCAGAGCACCAGGCCGTGGTCGACCAGGTCGGCGGCCAGGTCGGGGCTACAGTGGTCCAGCGTGGCCTTGATCGCTTCAAGAATGTTCTCGAGCGGGTCGGCCAGCGCCTGGCGGATCTCCTCGCTGGTGACGGTCGCCTTGCGCGGCAGCCCACTGACGGTATCCAGCCCGCTGACCTCGACGACTTGCTCTTCTTCCAGCGGGTAGGCGCTGCCGACGTCGATCCGCAGCCGCTCGGCGGTAGGCAGGCCGACCCGCAGGCTGTAATGGCGGCGGAGATAGGCGACGATCGCCCGATCCATCTCGTCGCCGCCGGTGCGGACCGACTGCGAGGCCACCGTGTCGGCGAGGCTCAGCACGGCCACCTCGCTGGTGCCGCCGCCGATGTCGCAAACCATGCTGGCGACCGGCTCGGCAATGGGCAGCCCGGCGCCGATGGCCGCCGCCTTGGCCTCGGCAATCAGCCACACCTGCCGGGCGCCGGCGCGGTGCACGCTGTTGAAGACGGCCCGTTTTTCCACCGGGGTGATGCAGCCGGGCACGGCGACCAGCACGCGGGGCCTCAGGCGCACGCCCGGCCGCTGTGCCTTGCGGAGAAAGTAGCGCAGCATCGCCTCGCACAGCTCGAAATCGGTGATCACGCCGTCGCGCAACGGGCGGACGACCGAAATCGAGTCGGGGGTGCGGCCCTGCATCTGCCTGGCCAGGTGTCCGACCGCGCAGCCGCCGGAAAGAATCCTGCCGGTCCCCTGCTCGACCGCCACCACCGAAGGCTCGTTGAGCACCAGCCCTTCGCCCACCACGCTGATGAGCGTGTTGGCCGTGCCCAAGTCGACCGCCAAATCAGAACTAAAGTAATGCAGCAAGCGGTGGAGCATCCGTGCTCGACCAGGGGTCAGAGGTCAGGGATTAGGGATTAGGGATTAGGGATTAGAGTTCTTGGTGGAGGCATACGCGCAGGTTGCGCGGACCGACCGCAGCAGTTTGCTCGGTATGTAAAGCCGCGACCATTGGTCGCGAGGGATGAACAAACACCGTCGGCCCGCCTTTCATCTTGAACTCGTACGTGGCCTGCTCGGCATAGAGATAAATGATGCTCAGCACCAAGGCCAACAGCGCAATCGCCAGCATGACCGTGTACAGGTTGGGCGCGGGCTTCCGAAACCGCCCGCCGACGGGATCACTGGATTTTTGAGGCAACAAAGTCTCCCTCCTGCACGGCGCTTTTCATGAAGGATGGGATGGTCCTGCAGACCGCCCGATCGTACGCGGTTTTCACGACCTCGATGCGGCCGACGTAGGCGTTGCGTCCGGCCGACTGGCGGTAGACCTCGAGTCTATGCCCCTTCAACAGGCCGGAGTCGGAGCCGAGGGAGACTTCGATCAGGCCGTCGCCCGTCACGGCCTTCACCACGCCGTCGACCTCCGGCGGTACGTCCTTGTAGAGCTCGGGAACCGGCTTCAGTCCGAATTTGCGCAGCACCTCCTGTGCCTTGGCGAAGTCCTGCGCTAAGGTCGTGTTGGTGGCCTTCAGCCGGGCCAACTCGTCGGCCGACTGGTTCAACCCATCGGTGAGCCGGACGACTTCTTTGAAGTGGTCGTCGCGGTCCTTCTGGGCGTTGCGAATGTCGGTCCGCAACTTCTCCACTTCGGTTCGCAGAACGGCCAGGTCGTCGTGGGTGACCTTGACGTCGGCGATGGCCTCGCGGCGTTCCTGATCGATCTTATCGTTTTGCTTATGCAGCTCGTCGCGTTCTTGCTTGAACTTGGTCAACTCGCTTTCGAGCTGTCCGCGGCGCTGGGCGGCAGAAGCCTTTTCGGCGGCCAAGGTGCGATCGAGTTCCTCCCGTTTGGTGCTGAGCGCCTCGTTGTGCTCCTGGGCGGTTTTGAGCTGCTGATCCTGGGTTTCGACCACGGTTTTCCAGTTCTTGTGGGTGGCGTAGACCGCCATGGCAAACGCCATGAAAACCAGGCTCAAAACGAAGATGGTAAACGTCAAGATTTTGCCGATGAGGTTCATGCAAGACCGCTCCTAGAACCGTCCAGCCGCTTCACCGATGTCGTGGCCTGCACGCGCGGAAACAATGCCCCTGGGGCACCGCTGCTTCAGGTGGAAATGGATTAAAGAAGACTCCTGCGCAATCGGCGCACACCGTCCACAACAGGCCAACACCTGAACTGGCTGGCCCGCTGTAGGATCTACATGCGCGAGAAGCCTACAAGTCTGCCCTCTTAGTATAACTCCGCCCAAATTCTCATGTCAATTAGAATGCCGGCAAGCTAGGTAGTGCGGGAAGGATAGAGGTTCAGAAAAGGGGACGGGGCTCTTTTGCGCGAAGCCGGGCACCGACGGGCACCAACTGAAGGTTGGTCGTTGGTCGCGGGCGGTTCCGGCAAAAGAGCCCCGTCCCCTTTTCTGCCTTTTCTGCCCGATTGGGTGATGTTAGCCGTTGTGCAGAAAAGGTTTGCGTCGACCGGCCATCCACGACCAGATACCCCCTCCGGCCAGCAGCACGCATGTGCCCAGGCAAATGCCGGCTGCCCAATCGCCGTGGTTCAAGTACCAGCTTGTCCGGCGGACCACTTGGGGCTCGGCGAGGATCGTGGCCGGGGCTCGTCGGGGACCCTGCTGAACGATCCGGCCGTCGGCGTCGATCCAGGCCGAGAAGCCGGTGTTGGCCGCGATCAACAGCGGCTTGCGGCATTCGACCGCGCGAAACACCCCGCAGGCCAGGTGCATGTCCAACTCGCTGGAGCCCCAGAACCAGCCGTCGTTGGTGAGGTTCACGAGCACGTCAGGTTCGGAACCCTTTGCCCGGAGCGTGTTGACCTGGCGGCAGATCAAATGCGGGATGACCGTTTCGTAGCAGATGTTCGGAGCCACTCGGATTCCGCGCACCGAGAAGGCCGCCGGCGCCGTCCCCGCGATCAGACTCATGCTTACCGGCAGCAGGCGCTGCAGCCAGGGGAAGGACTCGGCAAACGGCATATACTCTCCGAACGGCACAGGGTGCATCTTATCGTAGCAGCCGAGCAGGTCGCCGTTGCGCGCCACATACACCGCGGAATTGAAGCACTGCATGCCGCTGGGGCCGAAATGATAGCGATCGATGCCGAGAATCAACGGCACGCCGATCGACTCGGCCGCCATCGCCAGCAGCCGTCGGCTTTCTGCGGAGTCTGCGGCGAGTAACTTCTGGAACTCGGCCTCGGAGCTCCCATACTCTGCCGGCTTCGTGGCGCCCGGCTCCGAGGTGATCAGCGGCTCGCGGAACATGGTCTCCGGCCAGACCACCAGATCCACGTCCCGATATTTCGCCAAAGCCTCTCGGGTGAGGCCAAAATAGTGTCGGTAGACCTCGGCCCGCATGTTCGGGTCGGACTTGATTTCGGTGTCGATCGAGCCTTGGATGATGGCGATGCGTGCCGCGGGCGCCGACTGCTGAGGCGCCGTGCGGAGCTGTCCGTAGAGCAGCGCCGCCCCCACGACCGCGGCGGCCGGCAACAGCGGCCAAAACGCCCGCGGCTTCCCCTCGCACGGCTCCACCCGCGCCAGGCAGGCCGCGACCAGCATCACCACGAAGCTGACGCCGTACGCACCCGCCAGGTCGCTCAGTTGGATCAGCCCGATCCAGCGATACTGGGTGTGGCCCAGGCTGGCCATTGTGATGCCGGAGAGCAGGTGCCCACGGGCCAACTCGAGGCCGGTCCAGACCACGGGGGCCGCCAGAATCACTGGCACGCGGAACTGATGGACGGCCACCCGGGCCAGGGCAACGAACACCGGCAGGTAAAACGCCAGATAAAACGAGAGTGCCAGCCAGCCGAAGATGGCCGTCCAATGAGACAACCGCAGCCAGTGCAGGGCGGCCAGCCAAAACAAGAAGCCGGCCAGCCAAACCGCGCGATAGGGATGGCGCCGGCCCAGTTCTTTCCGCCGCGCCAGCCAGACCCACCACGCCGGCGCAATCCAGGCCAGCGGCCAAAGCCCCAGAGGCGGCAGCGCGGCCCAGAGCAAAACCGCCCCAATGGCTGCAGAGCCGAGCGTCGAACGATACCAGCCGAACAGTTTGCGAAACATCGCCCCAGGCTACGCGGAATCGGGCGGCCACGCCAGCCCGGAAATCGGATGACCATGCTGACTGTGACCTGCCCTCACCCCCCGCCCCTCTCCCGCCGACCATGCTTCGCACGGTGCCCGGCGAGGGGAGTCACTCGTGAACGACCGCCAGGAACCGCCGCAGCAGCGTGGTGCCGCAACCGGTGAGGAAGCTTTCGGGATGGAACTGCATGCCGAACAGCGGGAACCGCTTGTGCCGAACGCCCATGATCTCCCGCGTGCCGTCGGGCGCGTCGGACCAGGCACACACCTCAAACTCGTCGCTGAGCGTGTCGTTTTGGATGATGAGGCTGTGATACCGGGTGGCCTCGAAAGGGTTTTCCAGCCCCTCGAACAGGCCGCGGTTATCGTGGTGGATCATGTCGGTCTTGCCGTGCATCAGCCGGCCGGCGCGGACAATGTGCGCCCCGAAGGCCTGGCCGATCGCTTGATGCCCCAAGCACACACCCAGCAGTGGAATCCGCCCCGCAAAGTGCTTCACCGCCGACAGCGAAATGCCCGCCTCGCTGGGCGTACACGGACCGGGCGAGATGATCAGATGTGAGGGTCGGCGGGCGTCGATTTCCTCGACGGTGATTTTGTCGTTGCGATGCACCTCCAGCTCCAGCGACGGATCGATCTCGCCCAGCCGCTGCACCAGGTTGTAGGTGAAGGAATCGTAGTTGTCGATCACCAGGATCATGGGATAGCTAGCCTTCAGGCCGAAAGCACAGTCTCAGTTTACCTGGTCGCACACCGTGGGGCCAGATAGCGGCAATAGCTGCATGAGGAAGAATGCGGAATATGAGTGGCGCCATAGGAATGTTTTGCTGACAAAGAATCCACCTGTAGTGCTATAAGCAAACCCTTCTGTAGTGGTGCATTTTGATGATATGGTGTTCATTCAGCGTGGGCCGTCCGGCAAGAACTCCCATTTACAGAACTGCTACCTTGACGGCCAGGTCGCCCCAGATTACGATACAAATGCTTCCAGAATTGCGATTGGCGCCAAAAGTACTTGCCGATATAATGCTAGTCTTTTTTCGATGCGGCGTTACTTTTGCTCGAACAGTTTGAGTTGTGGGCATGTCTCTTATCGTGGCGCTTCAAGGAAAGGATGGTCTCGTACTTGCTGCTGACAGCAGGGGAACCATTGGTGATCCAAGAGGGTTGACCGCAATCAACGACGATCAAGTCAAGTTGTTTCAGCTTAGCAAATTCTGCGGCACAGGGATTTCTGGAGCCTCAGAATTTGCAGCAAAGGTGATAGATGAGTTGAAGCGGCAGCGGCAAGGCAGTAAGACGCAATTCGCAGACGAGATCGCCGAAGAGACGAGGCAACTCGTGCGACGCCTTTATGACGACTGGTTTGAGAAGTTCAAGCTCGATGATCGTCCAAGCATGACTTTTACGGTCGTGGGGTATCAGAAAGACGGTACGACCATGAGGCCCCGTACATACCTCTTAGTAAGCCGTTCCGATTTTGCGCCGCATTTGTTTCCGACTGGGAACTGTCTCGCCGGTATCCCGCAATACGCAGTATACCTGATGCATCGCTTCTATGATCCGGCAATGACCGTAACAAGTCTTGCGAGGCTAGCAGCCTACTTGATCTCCGAAACCGCAACTCAAGATCCGAAGGTAGGCGGTCAAATTAGGGTTGCCACGATCACGAAGAACGAAGGTTACAAAGAGTTACTAGCGGCGGAAATCAAGGAGATTACCCAGAAGAACGCCGCACAAAACGAGAAGCTCAAACGCTCCTTTCTTGGAAGGAGGTAAGCCATGCCAATCAAACGACTTCGCAATGCAGACGCGTACTTTGTGATCGACGCATTCTCGTATCGCACTCACATACAGGAGTATGATCCGCTCGCTACAAATCAGACGCTGATTTCTTTCGGCGAAGACGGAGGCTTGGCGGTCTTAGAGGATGAACCTGCCGAGTTCCTAGGCGGTCCAGAGGAGTTCTCGGAAGGCCAAGTAGTCATTGAGACAAACGACGATCCAGACGAGATGGACGCACAGGCAGAACTGGAGAAGATCACGCCCCGAAACGCGGAACTTTTGTGTCTGGCAGAGCGCCTTCCCGCTCCGCAAGAATGGTACGACGAATAACTCGGGACAATTAGTAAGCGCGGTGGAGCGCCTAGCGTGCAACGGCTCAGTCAGGGACAGGTCATCCACGGAGCCGTACCAGATCCAAGAGGGCAGAACGTAAAACCGCGTCCCGTTGTTATTTTGACGCGGACTGACGAGCTTTCAGCCGCAGAGGAATTCGTCGTCGCAGCGATCTCGACGAAGTTCAACAAACCCCTACCGACAGATCAAATCCCCGTCCCGTGGTCTCCAAATGGACGTGCGCGAAGCGGCTTGTCACAGCCTTCTGTGGTCAAATGTCGTTGGCTTAGAAAGGTAAGCCGGAAGGACATCATCGCTACGCTAGGATATCTGCCGACTAGAGTGGTACGCGACATCATGCGCGTTGTTACGCAGAGTTAGGCCGAACTGTCAAGACACTGCCAGGATGTGGCTTCTGGGCGGGCACGATGCCCGGCATTCCGCATTCATCCTTCCGCATTCCTGTCACTTCTCCCGCAGGGGAAGAAAGCGTTCTTCGGGCAGGATCATGGAAGTGATGCGCAGGCCGAATTTGTCGCCCACCTTGACCGCCTCGCCGTGGGCAACGGTGTGATCGCCTACGGACAGTTCCAGCATCTCCTCGCACGACTTATCGAACTGGATGATCGAGCCCGACCCCAACTCCAAAATGCGGTGCAGCGGCTGGCGATTCTGGGCCAAAGTGACCACTACCGGGACCTTGATCCGCAGCAGGCTCCGGGTATAGGGAGGAAGTCGTTTCGCGTCGGATGTGCGGCATTTTGTCGGCTTCTCGGGCGAGCCGGCGGCGCGCGGCTGCATCGCCGCTGTTTTCGGCTCCGTCGTTGGCTGCACAGCCGAGACCGGCCCAGGCTCAACCGCTTTCGGGACAGCCTCGGCCGCATCCTCTTGGGAGGCAGCCGCCACCTGATCGATGATGTTCGGCGTTAGCTCGGGCATACTTTGTTCTGATGAGCCCGGTTACATTTCAGCCCGATGACGGTTTTTTTGTAATAGCCACCAGTGGCAGCCGGCAGTCTATCGCGCTGTCTCGTAATATCGGATCGGCAGGCGGCAAACTTTGCCCAGAGTGCGGAGTTTTGTTAGCGGAGCTTCACTAAATTATCCATTTTGAAGTGCAAGCCGTCCACACATGGACCTGCGATCAAGAATGGCCGGCGGACAACGTCCGCCGGAACGACGCTTCGCACATATCTTCCCCGGGCAGCCCGGTGGTCGTTGGCCACCGGCTACGACGTAGGTGTTAGCTGCCGGCAATGGCCTCGCCGTTGGTCGGCGGTTGGGCGTCGCCGCGGTTCAGATAGTCGATCAGTTGCCGCAGCCGACCGTAGTTGTGGCGATTGTAGGGGAAGATCAGCCGCGGGAGCTTGGCCAGTTCGGGCTCATCGCGTTCTTCGGGCAGCGGGCCGCCAAGGGTGAAGCGGCCCTTGCCGAGCAGGTCGGCGAAATCCACGGCGATCTGCCCGAGTTGCTCGTCGCCGAGCGGCCGATGGAGCCGCAGCACCAGGTTTTGCCGCACGTAGCGCATGCTATGGTAGACGCGGAAGAAGCCGAGAATTTCCTGGACTGCCTCGTCGACGCGGTCCGTCAGCTTAAACAGCGACAGGTCGTCGGCCGCGATCATGCCCCGCGCCAAAAGCTTCTCCTCGATGAAGCGTCGAAAATGCATCCAG
>Ga0315289_10013283_pt1 | contig 11543 bp, 11 predicted proteins | sample YL17G11_40_MG_FD_203452 | JGI IMG/M metagenome (GOLD analysis project Ga0315289, IMG submission 203452) | Sediment microbial communities from Yellowstone Lake, YNP, Wyoming, USA - YL17G11_40 | ecosystem: Environmental > Aquatic > Freshwater > Lake > Sediment | place: USA: Wyoming | collected... | reverse complement strand
CCGTTGCCGAACCGGGCGTATCTGCCGTGGGTGCGGGGGATAGCGCAGACGGCGACGAGTCTGATTATCAACGGTATCTTCCCCAGCTACGACAACTTTTTCAAGATCAACAGCCGGTACAACGACGACGACAGGGCGTCGCGCGCGATGTACCAGGCGCTGCAATCGTTTTTGATGTCGTCGCACTACCACCGCGAGGTCGTGTTGGTGGTTCAGCAGGCGGTGAAGTACCCGTATGGCATTTTGTATTCAGACTGGAAGCGGGAGTGGGGAGTTGTGCCGGAGGTGATCGAGGAGGACATCACGGTTCAACATCCGCTGACGGGTGAGTGGGTGCCGACGGGTGCGAAGGCTCCGGCGCGGGTGCGGTACAAGTGGGACGCGGGTGCGATCGACGAGCCGGACATTTACGCGGTGAACTTTTTCAATTTTCGTTTTGATCCGATGGCGGATCATCGTGGTTTCGATAACTGCGAGTGGGCGGGTATGACGTACCCGATGAGCAAGCGGCGTGTGGTGGAGATGGTTAAGAGTGGGTTGTGGGACCGGTCGATTCTCAAGGAGATCAAGTCGGATGAGCCGGTGAACCTGGCGGGCAATCAGGACGATACCGAGGATTTTCAGACGCGGCTGCAAGAGGATCAGCGGTTGTCGCCCCAGGGAGTCACGCGGGACTACTACGGGAAGAACTGGGTGCGGGTGCGGCAGTACCACGACAAGACAGCGGTTGTATGGCAGGTGAACGGGCGGGCGATAGCGGGCAAGATGCGGACGTTGGGGTTTCCGTTTCACCGCACGGTATTCAGCACGGTGGAGGGGATGTTTCCCGGCACGAGTGTGATTGCGCCGCTGATGAGCATCCAGCACGATCTGAACACGATGTTCCGGCTGGTGCGCGCGCAGCAGGACCGGGCGGTGAATCCGATGCGAGTTGTGGACATTTCGTTTTTCGAGAGCGCCGAGGAGTTGAAGCAGTACACAGGGGCACCCGGAGAGACGGTTCTGATTACGGCCAACACGTCGAATCGTGACCCGCGCGGGGCAATGTACTATCTGGTTTCTCCGGCGAACACGGCGCCGGATATGTGGAATGCGGTGAACCTGGAAATGTCAATGGGGGAGCGGGAGTCGGGGATTACGGCGGGATTTCAGGGACAGGCACAAGCGGGGTCAAAGACAGCAACGGAGTTCGCCTCAGTGCAACAATCGGGATTACAGCGGATCGATTTCCGGCGCAAGGAGACCGAATCAGCGATGGTGGTCGATGTGATTCACCGGATGATCCGGCTGATTCATCTGAACGTCACGCGTTCGATGCATGTCAAGATGCAGGGCAAGGACGGGATGGACTGGCGGGAGATAACGCCGCAGGATTTGATTTTCCAGCAGCAGCCGGAAATCATTGCGACGGGGTCATCGTCCATGCTGGCGCAGGCCAGCGGGTTCGATCTGTTGCGCGACACGATCATGCAGGTGGCCGGGCATCCGCTGTTTGCACAATTCGTGAAGCCGCTGGGATCGCTACGGAAATTGTTTTCACAACTCAACATCGACCCGGATGAGATTCTCAACGACGAGACGTCAGCCGACGTGCCGATGGATCAGGATTTGGAGAACGTGCTTCTGGGGCGCGGTGTGGCGGTGATAGTCAACGAGCGCGATGACGACAAGGATCATTTGCGGAAGATGGCGGCGTTCATTGAGTCGGCGGCGTTCAAGCTGGTGCCGGAAGACTACCTGCGGTTGTTCGAGGACCACTACAAGACGCACCTGGGCAGGCTTCAGGGTGCTCAGAGCGGCCCCAAGGGACTGCCGGGGCGTGCGGGTCCGCAGCAATTGACGATTGGTGCCCCAGGCCAGCCGGTTGCGCCGGGACAGCCGCAAGGCCAGCCCCCTCTCGCTCCTGCACCTGGCGGGCCAGGGAATGGCGGTGGCGGGCCAATGCCGGGACAGGCACAACCACAACCACAACCACAACCACAACCGGCCCCTGTGGGGCCATAAGGAGATTGTCATGCCGAAGTCGAAGAAGAAAGTTGTCAAGAAGGCGAAGAAACCCATGACGAAGAAGCCAATGCCGGGTAAGGGCATGACGCCCAAGGGCCCGATGATGGGTGAGTGCTGAGATGCCGGTCATGGGGCGAACGAAGAAGAAAGGGGAAAAGCGATGAAGCGGTTCACCATTTTCATCATCTTGATTGCTGTTTTGTGCGCGACTGCCGCACGCAGCCAGTCCCGGAGTGTTGAGGTCGAGGTTTTCGATGTGACGAACGATTCCGGGGGGTCAACCCTGTGGCTGATCGGTGATTCGGGCCAGGTGAAGACTGTGAATCAGGATTTCGACACGTCGGTGGTGTACGACTCGCGGTACTGGGACAATCTGACGATCCAGATCAAGGGAAACTCGATGACTCGCGGGAATGGCGGGGCCGATTCCGGGGCTTCGACGTGGGTGTTGCAGCAATCGAACAACAAGACGTACTGGACTCCAGTCGATTCGGCGCTGGCGGTGGATTCGCTGGTCTATTTCAAGAATCTGACGCCGTTGCACTACGCCTGGAGCCGGTTTGTTGTTCACTGGGCGGCGAAATCGGATTCGTCCGGCGTGCGGACGGCGGCCAGGGTATGTGCGAGAGGATTGAAGTGAGTATGGAGAGTTAGATGGTAGCGTGCGTGTACCATCTAACCCAAGCGGCACTGGGAATTTGACCGAGGAAACGATGCCCCAACCGACGGAACAGCAACAGGCGAAAGATCGCGAACTGCAACTGGCGCGTGAGCACAAGATCATGCAGGAGCAGTTTCTGGCGTACCGTCACCTGTACGTGTTCATCGAACGCGAGATCGAGAAGTGCAACACAAGTTGGGAGAGTGTTCTGGCGCATGAGATTGACCGCCTGGCGGGCCGTAAGGCTGCCTACGTGGTGATCAAGCGGCATTGTGACCGGTATTTGGAAATGAGCTTAACGCAAGAGAGCGCCCCGGAGCGGCCATCGGAGACCGTCGAATTGCGCCCGGATGAAATTCGCAGACACCTCAGCGTGCTCGCTGGGCCTGCGGGTTCAGATGGAGACCGCAACTAACGCCCGATGCGAACCGGGATACCGTTTTCGGACAGCATAAACAGGAGAGAACCATGACGGAACCAGCAGCAATACCAGTTGCCGCCGAACCGGCTGAACCGGAAGTGATCGGGGATGGGATCAACATCACCGACGCCGATCTTGTTGATAGCGATGAGACGGCGGAAGATGCGCCCGCGGCGGAAGAAATCACGCCGGAAGCGGTGTCCATTGATCCCGAAGCCCTAATCACTGAGACGGTGCCGGTTTCAGAAGACCGCAGCGGATGGATTCACGGGAAGTACCGCACGCCAGAGGACGCATTTAAGGCGCTGGAGAATCTCGAAGGGCTGATTGGCCGGAAGGAAGCCACGATTTCGGACCTCAGGAAGCGGGTGGAAACGCCCTCGGAGGCCGCCGAACTCTATGAGCTTCTCAAGACCAATCCCGACAAGGCCCAGGAGAAGATCGACGAGATCCGGGGCCGGCAGTTTGAGTTGTCGCAGACCACGCAGGAGAAGTTCTTTGCCGATCCTGCCGGGTTTATCCAGCAAGCCATTGCGGGGGAGATCCAGGCTGTTGAGACGCGGGGCGCTGCCGCCAGGGATTACGAATCCAAACTCCGGCAAGTCTACACGCCGGAGGGGTTCGAGGCGATGGCGGACCTGCGCGCCGATGTCCGGGCGGCGATCGACTCAGGCAAGATCGGCGACACCGAGCTTTTGCATCTGGCGGCGGTCGGTCTGGCGGTTCGTACCAGGAAATTGCAGCTGGTTTCACCAACAGCAGGACCGGGCTCCATCATCGGCCCTGGAGGCGGAGGCGCTGGTCAGCCCCACAACCGGTCAGGCAAGACGACGGTTGAACAAGAGGATGACGAGTTCTTCGATTCTATCGGGAAGGCGTTGGAACAAGCATGAATACGCTCCGGCCCATGAGAAGAGGATAGCACTATGAGTCGGCCAGTGGCCCCAACAATTGTCGTGGGGTCAAAACCATTCAATGCGTCCACCGTGAAAACTCTCGCGGCGCTCAAGCCGCGTGAATACGGGGACAGCATTTGGAAATTCTCAAAGGACAAGTACCCGACCGCGAGTATTGTCCAGAAAGTCGCCACCAAATCGGTGGGGTCGTCGGTCTTCTCGCGGTTTGATCAGCAGGAGCTGCCGTATCACGCGACCGAAGACGTGCTCGCCGCCGCTGGTGACGCGACGATTACATTCACCAATCACTACACCCGGTTTACGCTGTACGACGTGTGGGTGAATACCCGCACACGGGAAGCGGTCCGGGTGAACAGCACGGTCGCCGCCGCAATGCCGGTGACTCGCGGCTGGGGCGATACGGTTGCTCAGGCGTGTCTGGCTAACGACGTGTGGGTGAAGTCGGTTCCGAATTTCCCGGAATCGTCCACCGCACCCGCCGCGCTGTCCACGCTGGAAGAGCAGCACACGTTCTACTGCGCGTGCTTTGAGCATTCTGCGGAACTCACCTGGAGAATGGCAAAGACGCGCATGGAGATCGAACCCGACACTCGCAAGCGTCTGATCGAACAGGCGGGCGAGATCCATACCGGCTGTCTGAAGCGGTCCTACATTCTCGGTGGCATGGGCGCCACCACGGCCGCCACGGGTGAGACCACGGGCGTCAAGGGATTGCTGGAGCACATTCAGACCAACACCTGGAAACCGCAAAACGGCGGTTTGACCCGGCCGGATTTGTTTGGCTGGGCGGCAGAGCAGGTCGGGCCGTGGTGCCCGGAGAAGAACATGATCTTTGCCACTTCGGCGATGGTCATCAACATCATCAACCAGTGGGTCTTCGACAAGATGGTGGTCAACGCGGACAGCCCCGTGAAACAGTGGGGCGTCGATGTGGACTCGCTTCTGTTGATGGGTGGCCGAAAGGTCGCTTTGGTCGAAGAGAGCTGGCTCAACGATTCGCCGGAGACGCAGGGATGGGGATTCTTGATTCCCGCGCCGGGGACGCGCACGGGATCACGCTGGCGGACCTTTGACGGCAATGGTCTGACCGGATCAACCAAACTCTACCGCAACGTCAAGACCGAAGACCTGAACACCACGTTCAAGGACGTTTGGCTGACGGACGGCGGCTGGGACCACGGGCCGGAACGCGCCTATGGATTCATCTACGGCATCCAGTACTGAGAGGGGGTGAACGAAACCATGCTTACTACACTTGGAGAATTGGTTCCTGAGCCGACGGCGTCGTTTGTCGCCGTTGACACCGATGTGGTTCTGCGCGTGAAACACATTGGCGTGGACGAAAGCGGCACGGTGACGGTTGACGCCACGACTGGCGACGTTACGTTCAAGGTGGGTGTGCTGGGAGCGGAAGCGGTTGACACCACGGTGGTGGCCAGCACAGGCGTTCTCAACGTGTCCACCACGGCGCACAACAACTGGGGCAAGTGCGTTGATCTGATCAACGCCTCGGTCAACTGGCAGGCCTATCTTGTTGGCGGGTTGCGCGCCGATGTCAGCGAAGTCACCGCCGGTAACGGCAATTTGCTGGTCATGTCTGAAACGCAGGCGCACGTGGATGGCGGAGTTGCACTCCTGTCGGATACCAGCAATCGTCTGGCGTTTTCCCTGTCTATCGGCGGGCCGAATGTTGACGGCAACACCGGTACGGGCCGCATGTACGGACTGCAAAACGTGGTGGTGACTATCACCAACGCGGCGACCACAGCCGCGTCGATGCTGATCACCTGCTACGGTGTGAATCACCGGGCGAAGACAGAAACGATCCTGTACCGGACCACCTACGTCACGGCCACCGAGAAAATCCTGAACAAGGATGACTGGGGCACGGATTACCTGTGGGCCAAGGCGGGCGAATCGATTCTGGTTCATGCCGTCGGCGGTTCTGGTGGCACACCCACACTGACGGTGCCGAGTCTGGTTGTCGGCGCTGTCTGGAGGATCATGGGAGGCGGGGCGAAGAACACGCTCTATGTCTCCGACATGTAAACGCATAATCATCGAACCTTGCCCCGTCCGGTGCGAATCCGGGCGGGGCACACTGAAAGGAAAGTATGCAGACAATTCTCAAAGGAAACGACAAGCCGGGCGGTCAGGAGACCACACGAAGCGATGTTATGATTCCGGTTAATGCGGTGGATGAGGGTAACGAGATTTTGAAGTCACTGACCACCGGCGAAGACGACGGCGATCTCGATCCCCGCGCAAAATTCCACCGGTTGCGGATTCCCCCGCGCCCAGGCCCGGATGACTGGGCAACGTTCATGGTGCGGAAACCAGCCGGGGCGGGTCATTGGGTCACGCTGCGCCCGACGACGGAAGTGATGACGACTGGCGCTGGCGGGAAAACGCAGTTGATCCCCGGCCAGGGCAAACTCGACAAGTCCATCATCGTCAAGTTCCACTCCGGGGATTACCGGACCAGTGACCCGAACATCATCCTGGCCCTGCTGGATTCACTCAACGGGTACGGGGTCGATTACACGATCAATTACAAAGACCCGACGGGATTCTGGAAGAAGTACGGTGTGATCAAGACGCGACCCAGGGAGATCCAGGAAGTGGTCGGGATTGCCGAGCCAGCGGTTGCGATTGAGTCGATTCGGGCGCAGTCAGCCGTGGTTGCCGGACCACAGAGCACGGCCACGCGCAAGGGGTAAGCGATGCCAGATCGCCCTTGGGAAATTTATACATTGACCGATCCGCGCACACTCCGGGCACGGTATGTGGGAGTGACACATTGCCCCAAGAATCGCTATCGCGAGCATTTGCATCAAGCGACCAAAGGCAGAACCCATTTGCATAATTGGATTCGTTCACTGGTGCGATTGGGGTGCAAGCCGATCTATCTTGTCTTGGAGTATGGCAAGGGTCCGGGCTGGCAGGACCGGGAGCGGTTCTGGATTGTAACCCACCGCAAATTCTGTAACCTCACGAATCTGACCGATGGTGGCGACGGGGCACCTGGCCACGTTGTTTCAGCGGAACAACGCCGGATTGCGTCAATCGTTCAAACGGGAAAGAAACATAAGCCCCTTTCTCCGGAAGTCAGATGCAAGATGGCCGCACTTCATCGGGGGACCAGGCATTCGCGGGAGCGTTGCGCGAGAATATCCGAGGCGTTGAAGAAACCCGTGCTTTGTATAGAAACAGGAGCAACATTTCCCTCCATCACTGAAGCTGCCCGCGTTTTTGGTGTTACTGATAGTACGATCCGGCAGGCCATTCACAAGGGGTATCGTGGGTGCGGGCATTATTGGCGGCTTGTCGATACCGAGGGGGTGATATAATGCCTGTATTTGATGATATAGTTACCGATGTCTTCAACCAAAGTGGTAAAACGGGTGCGGAACTAAAATCGATTGTGCAACGGACAGCAGAGAGGGTGGTTCGTGAAATAAATCACCGCATGAAAAGTGAAGTGCTGAAACGCCGCAAGACGCTGACGGCCACGGCCAATGACAGATCGGTGGAGTTGCCGGCCGAGGTTGAGCGGGTGATCGAACTGGGGTTGTACGATGCTGCCACCGAGCGGATCAGCACACCGTTTGTTGAAATCGACGAGCGGGCGTTCAATGCCCGCTATGCGGGCGGGGCGACTCCGGCCAGCGGGATTGGCCCGTACCGGGAGTGGTTTTTTATCGACCGCACGGCGACGAATCTCAAGCAAATCCGGCTCGATCCGCTTCAGACGACAACCATCACGCTGCTGGTGCGCTACTACTGTGCTCTGACGCCGCAACTGGTGGACACGATGGAAAACCCGCAGATGATCGCGGCGGGCGTGATCGGGTATATGCCGGGGTGGTTTCCCAATTCATGGGGGTTGAACCGGCAGGAATACGACCGGGCGATTGAACGCATGAAGCTGGAACATGGGAGCGTCAACAAGTCGGTCATTCAAGGGCAACCGGCGGAATTACGTGCGGCCAACGCCTATGCGGCAACACTGGTTCAGTAACCATTAGGAGAGTGCCATGTCGAAAGACAAGATCAAGAAAGACGAAATGCAGGATGGGCCACCGGAGACGTCCAACAATCTGGTTTACGGCAAGCCTGACAGTCACGGTAAGATCGTGTTCTCGGATGGCCGCAAGTTCAATCTCAACCGGCTTCCAGCAGACTGTCTGATTTCGATTCCGGCAGTGGAGATGGGCGGCAGTCAAGAGACCACGCGATGAATCAACCGACGGTGAAGATACTCACGGACGCCAAGGGCAAGCAGATGGAGTACCGTGAGGTCAAAATGTTCCCGATGCAGCAGGTCTCGTTCAACACGAGAGGGCCGTGCAAGATTGTGATCCAGCGGCTGGAGCGGAATGTCGTCGGCATTGCCTTGGGTGATGCGGATTCGGAGCCCAGCGTGGAAGTTCCCTCGTCCCGGATCATTATCCCTGAGGGAGTGGCGATATGAATGGTCAAAAGACCACACGACGGTTTGTGCTTGCGGTCATTTTGGCGCTGGCATTCCCCTGGGCTGGCCAGGCGGTCACTCTGTCCGGCTTGCGCTACGGCGTGATGACGATGATGGATCAGGACACCACGCTATATCCCCGGCGCTGGACCAACGCCGAACTCAACTTTTGGATCAACCAGGCAGTCAGTTTTGTCTCGGATGTTGCACTGTGTGTCGAAAAAGAAACGACACTGGTGCTGGTTGCGAGTCAGACGGATTATGCCATGCCCTCGGATTTCATCAAGGCCAAAGGCGCGATGATTTGGGATACCACGTCTGGCTCGACGGATCTGGATCGCACAGCCATTGGGTTGTTGATCGTGGAAGAAAAGGATTTGGGTAAACAGGCGGGCGACCGGAAATATGGTCCGTACCAGGTGGTCGATCTGGGCCGGTCATTGCGTAAGATTCGATTAGCCCCCACACCGATGGCGGATTTTGCCGTCAAGGTATCCTATTGGGGTGTGGGGCGGAACCTCACCGCCGACACGAACACCTGTGACGTGCCCCGGTCATTTGAGGGCGTGGTGATGCTGAAAGCGGCCTCGTTCTGCTGGCAGAAACTCCGGCAGTCCGATCCCTACATTCAAGCCTTCTGGATCGACATGCAGAATCTGGTGCCCCGGCTTCAGAGTCCGAGCCAGACGCAACCCCAATCACAGACGCCGGTGACGCCATGAATGGTCAAAAGACCACATGGCGAGTGATCGCGGTCCTATTCTTGCTGGCTCTGGCCACGGCTGTCGTGGCGCAGTCCCCCGAAATGCGGACGCTGATCATCGACGATTTCCGGGGATTGGTGGGCGGGGCGGCGACCGATCTGCCAGGGTCTTTGCCGATGGACATTATGAACTTCAATTTTCACACGGCGGGTGAAGGTGCCCCGATGTCGATTCGCAAGCGCAGCGGGTTTGAAGTTGTGGGGACGGGGTATGGCGGGGCGACGGGCGGTGTGTACCGGTATTTTAAGAAAGGACTGGATGCGCCGCAGCTTCTGGCGACATTCGGCGATCAGTTATACCTTTATTCGCCCGTGCGAAACGACTGGGTGAACGCTTCGGGGAACCCTTTGGCGTGTTCTTGCAAAGTCACGAATGGTGACGACACGATCTGGGGAATCCGGTCCTCGTGGTGGGTCCCATCGACACAAACTTACGATTCCATCGGGATCGGGGCAATCCGTTATGGGATTCGGAAACTCTATTCAGATTCCCTGCTGATTATCGCCGACACAGGATACCGGGCGGTAACCAGTGACGCCGTGCCGTGCACGCTGGTGGGGAGTTTCACTGCTGGTGCTGCGAACCAGTTCGAGAACCCCAACGTGATCAAACCGGGGATTGTCTATAACGACTCGCTCTACATTTTCACGAATACGGAACGGGTTGCCTACGGTGGCGGCGTTCCCCCGGCGCTGGCTTCTGCAACCAGGGTGGATTCAATGGGGACCTGGCGGCGCACGGACATGACCATGCAGGTGCACGTCAAACTGCCGTCTGTTTCTACGGGGTCGTGGGTACAGTTGCAGATTCGCAATGCGCCCCGGCTGAACATTGCGCTTTACTGCGCAGAGAAAACACCGACGAGTGTCCGCCTGCGTTGTGACACGAATGTCTTTTTGCAGCTGACCTATGCCATTCCGATGGGATGGTATGCCCAGGTGCTGCCTGCGCCAACTTACACACAGATTTGCAGCACGCGGGTTGCCGTGGTTTCCAAGGATTCGGTGCTGGGATTGCCGGGGTCGGTGCTACAGGTGACGGATCATGTTCTCTGCACATTACAGACCCGGCTGGCAGTGTCGGCGCAAACTTATCTCCATCTGCGCCGGACAAGAACAGAAGGGTATCCGCGCTATATTTACCGGTACAAGGTGCGGTCCTGCACGCCGGATTCTTGCAGTGCGTATCAGTGGCCTTCCGACAGTCTGACATGGATGACGACGGTGGCCGAATCCTGGGCGGCGGGCGGACGTTATGCCGATTCGGGATTCTACCGGAGACAGATTCCGGTGCTGCGCGACAGCGATGCGACCGGTCCCTATCTGGCGATTTCGACGTATGGGGGAATTGGCGGGACAACAAGCTATTCCTCGGATACCACGGCATGGCAGCCCGACAAGTACGGTCAGGCGGGGGGCGGGATACCGCTATGCGGACTGACGGGTTACTCGTACTTCTTTTTTGCGAATGTTGACATTCCCATCGCCCGGCGGACGCACGGCGCGGTTGACTGGTTGATTTTCCCAGGAGCGCAGCGCGTGTATGGCCGGGGCGGCGGCGGCGGATCGTCAATCTACGGCAGTCAGAATTACTATGTCGATAGTGCGATCGCGATCTGTTTTTCCACCATCAGCCATCTGACCGTGCCTGCCGATGGTGCGACCAGTGCTTACGATGCGGGCGATTCGATTGTTGTGCGCAAACAATTGAGAGTGACCCGCCCCACGCTGACTGCTGCGGTGAAGATATGGAGCGCCTGGGACTACCCCATTGTCACGATGCTGTTTGACCGCATGTGGCTGGCGGGCGCGCCAGGATACCCCAATCTCCTGACAGCGACTGTGGACAGTCATCCCGACATGATTGCAGCGACAACACAGGTCAACGTCTTTGAAAATGACGGCTCGTACATCACGGCGCTGTGGGCGGATCAAAGTATCATCTACGTGGGCAAACCCATCGGAATCTACAGTGTTCCGATCTACACGACAACCGGGGCTTCGGGATCAGGTGTGATCGCGCTGGAACCGGCGGGAGTTTTCCCGACACGCAGCACAGTTGGGCCGCTCAATCAGAACGGCGTGGCGAAATGGCCGTATGGCTGGGCGTTCATCGGGTTCGCTGGCGTGTTCTCATTCGACGGCAGTAATTCGGACCTCATCTCGGGAGCCATTACCGATTTCTGGCGCGACTCCTTAGATGCGGCCTCTCTGTCTCTGGGCACGGTGGTTTATGACTACGGCCGCAATCGCCTGATGGTTTCGGTAACGCAGAATGGACAGTCCGTCAACAGTACGAC
>Ga0315289_10013282_pt1 | contig 11543 bp, 8 predicted proteins | sample YL17G11_40_MG_FD_203452 | JGI IMG/M metagenome (GOLD analysis project Ga0315289, IMG submission 203452) | Sediment microbial communities from Yellowstone Lake, YNP, Wyoming, USA - YL17G11_40 | ecosystem: Environmental > Aquatic > Freshwater > Lake > Sediment | place: USA: Wyoming | collected... | reverse complement strand
CCGGCCACGGTCCTCCTGTACCGGCGCTCGTCCACATCACAGGCGTCCAGGATGGCCATATCGGGGGAGAGATCCGAGACGACCGCCGCATGGGCGCGGGCGATGCAGGTATTCAGGCTTGCTCTCGGGCGGGCATCGATCTCACCAGGCGTAAGGATCCTCGTCGCAATTGAGAAACGGGCGATGATCTCGGCATAGATCTCCTCGCGTCTCCTCGGTGAGAGGGTCTTTGAGTCCCTCGCCCCGACGGCTTTCGCATCCTCGTCGCTCCCGCACGCGACCGCTGCAACAACGAGGGGGCCGAAGACAGCACCCTTCCCCGCTTCGTCTACGCCGCAGATCACAGGGAGATATTGGGCTCCCCCGGTATTTCAGGGTGATGGAGGGGAAAAGGGGGAGAATGAATTTAATCGGGAATGTTGAGGGAGTCGTGGAGCCCCTTCAGCTCGAGGAGGAGGCGGGGATTCTTCTTGAGGAGCTCCTTCACCAGGGCAAAGACCGAGAAGTCTTTTAAGTTGATCTTTGACATGGAGTGGACGATCGCGTTCAGTTTCTCATCGGAGAGGGTGATGAAGTACTCCTTTATCCGGTAGTTCCTCTCCAGGGTCTTCCCGAGTTTCGAGTGCCTCCATGCCTGGTCATAGGGCATGAGGGCCTGCCGGCTGCAGTCTCCCGCTGAGATGCCCTCCGACGCGACACCGGCCGCGAGCCTGCCCGTGTGCATGGCATTGAAGATCCCCCCGCCTGTAATGGGGTCGCTTACCCGCGCTGCATCGCCGACGATCATGAGGCCGTCTGAGACCGTGCAGGAGAGGGGCCTGCAGACCGAGACCCCCCCCACGATGTACTCGATGGTCTTCCCGTCGGGGAAGCGGCCTTGCACGAAGCGGTCCAGGTAGTCCCGTGCCCTGTTCCCGTCCCGGGATCTCCGCGAGGATATGCCGACCCCCACGTTCGCGGTCCGCCTGCCCTTGGGGAAGACCCAGGCATACCCCTCGGGGGCTACCTCGTTTCCCAGGTAGAAGACCGTCATTGCCGGGTCGATCTCGATGTCCGTGAGGAGGTACTGGGCGCAGCTCATCAGCTCCCGGAGGGGAACGGCGGTGTCGACCCCGCACCAGCGCGAGAACTTGGACTCGACCCCGTCAGCGGCGATGACCACGTCAGCCCTGACATCCCTCACCTCGCCGCAGCTCTCGAGTGTCGCCCCTTTCACCGCCCCGTTCTCGATCAGGGGTGCTGTTGCCCGGGTCTTGACATAGACCTCCGCACCCCGGGAGGCGGCCTGCCAGACGAGCTCGCGGTCGAAGATCTTCCGGTCAAGGATATACCCGACCTTGGACCCTGCCATCTCCCGCTCGATGGACATGGTGGTCCCGTCAGGTGCGACCAGCTGTGCGCCCTGAATCTCGGCCGAGATCCAGCGTTCCTCGGGCTCGATGAACTCGCTGAGGACGTCCTTCCCGATCCCCTCGGCGCATCGGACCGGTGCACCGATGGCCGGGCGCTTCTCCACCAGGCAGACGGAATGTCCCTTCCCGGCGAGGTCCCCTGCAGCTATCGCCCCCCCGGGCCCGCCCCCGATGATGAGTGCATCATACCGGTTCTTCATCCGTCACCTCCAGGGCACCGAGCGGGCAGGCCTTCGTGCAGACCCCGCAGTTCACGCAGCAGTCATCCACGGTGAGGAAGGCATCGATGAGCTCGAGGGCGCCCTCGGGGCAGACCGAGACGCAGGCCCCGCAGTAGCCGCAGCACTCCCTGTGTATCACAAGCATGGTGATCACATTGTCACGGGATTTCCATTAATCTTTACCCACGGGGGGCATTCTCCCCCACCAAAGGGAGAAACAGATGAGAGATACGGAAAGATGGAGAAGAGGTCTCTTGTCCTACCGGAAGTACCCGTTGTGATCGTTCTTCTTCAGGAACTCGCGGATCTTCTCTGACTCAATCCACCCGCGGTCGAGCTGGGTGATGATCTGGTCGATGATCCGGGCTTGCTGGATGATGCTCTCGGAGGTGGGCCCCCCGTCGAGGTCCGCGATTCCCACGATCACCGCGAGGGGGTTCCTGATATGGTCACCAAGGATTGCGAGCTGCTCGATGTTCTTCTCGATCTGGAGGAAGGCCTTTGCCTCGACCTCCTCCATCATCTTCGTGGCGGTGATGTCCTTCCCCACCGACTGGAACTCGGCGAGCGACCCGTCTCCGTCGAAGATGGCGCGATCGGTCCACTGCATCCACCGGATCTCTCTGTTGGGAAGGATCACCCGGTGCTCGATGGTCCCGACCGGGTTCCCCCTGGAGAGCGAGGAGAAGTGCTGCTTCACCATGGCGATATCCGGATCCGGGATGGGAGGGACGAACCTCTTCCCGATGAGGTCGCCCCGGCTTTTACCGAAGAACCGGAGGTATGCCTCGTTCGCAAAGATATGGGTGCCGTCAGGGAGGAAGCGGCTGATCATCTCTGTCTGGACCTCGACCACCGCACGGTAGAGGGCCTCGCTCCTCTCGAGGGCCTCACGGCTCCGGATCCTCGCGATATTTACGCCGACCTGGTGGCCGATGGTCTCGAGGCCGTTCCTCGTGAGATCGGGAAACTCGTCGAGGGACCGGGAGCATCCTACGAGCACGGCGATGATCCTCCCCTCGGCAAGGATGGGGAGGAGGGCCATGGCCCGGATGCCCTCGGGCGAGAAGACCCCCGCGATCTGCGGGTCTGCCGTCCCGGCATGGAGAAAGGCCGCCTTCCCGCCGGAGAGTTCATGTTCGAGGTCGGCGGGCATGGTGCAGGTGAGCCGGGGGGGTTTCGAGAGAGAGAAGCCGCGGAGGTTGGTCGGGTGGAAGCCATGGGTCTCCTCGGAAAGCGTGCAGGCGAAGGTGGCATCTATCCCCTCGACCCGGACCAGGGCATCGGTGGCGAGCTGGAAGGCCTCGTCCATGTGGCTGACCTGGCCGAGGCGTTCCGCGAGTTTGTGCTGGATCCGCCCCATATCCTCTGTCTGCTTCCGGACGGTGATATCCCTGACCACGGCAAGGAGCCGGTCCTCTCCCCCGATATTCGCCTGCTTCAGGTTCCCCTCCACCCAGAAGAGCCTGCCCTCCCGGTCCCTCGCTCTCCATTCAAAGGACTGCGGCTTACCCCGGGCCGTCTTCAGGAACACCTCCCTCCCCCCGCCCAGGATATAGCCATGCTCGGAGTCGCTCAGGGTATCCGCATCAAGCCCGCGGAGTTCCCCGACCGGACGGCCGTACATCTCGCTTGCCTTCTCGTTCGCGTCAAGGATCCGGCCGTTCGAGGGGTCGATGATGAAGATCCCCTCGTTCACCGCTGAGAAGATCGCCCGGTAATTGGCCTCAGAGGCCCTGAGCGCATCCTCCGCCGCTTTTCGTGTGGTGATATCCCTGACGACGGCAAGGATCCGGGTCTCGCCCCAGATGGTTGCCTTCTTTACGTTCATCTCCACCCAGAAGGCCCTTCCCGGTTTATCCCGGGCCATCCACTCGATGAGCAGGGGGTTCCCCAGCATCAGGGACTCTCTCACCCGTGCAAATTTCTTGAGGGCATCCATCCTGGTGAAGGGGGGATCTCCCGAGGTCAGGTCCTCGAAGCTCATCCCGGCCAGGTCCTCAGCGCCGTACCCGAACATCTCCGAGGCTTTCCTGTTCACCTCGGTGAAGCACCGGTCCTCGAGATCATAGATCAGGATGCCATCGCTCGCCGCATTGAAGACAGTCCGGTAATTCATCTCCGATTCGCGGAGGACCTCCTCGGACATCCTGCGTTCGGTGATGTCCCTGACCGTCTCGATTGCCCCGGCGATGTTTCCGTCCCGGTCCAGGAGGGGTGATGCCTTCACCCAGAGGTGGGCACCCATGCCGTTCCTGAACCTGGGAATGAATACCTCTCCGTAGACAATGGAGCCCTCCCTCCGGGTCCAGTCGTAGCGGGCCTCGATCTCCGGGTTCCCCTCAAAGATAAGGTCAACGAGCACCGGCCTCCGCTCGCTGTAGAAAGGAAGGGCATAGGCATAGTCGCCCATCCCGAGGATCTCCGCTTTGGGGACGCCGGTCATCGTCTCGATCGCCCGGTTCCAGGCGATGACCTTCTTCTCCCTGTCGATGACAAAGGTGGCATCAGGGAGGAACTCGATGATATCCAGGAGCTCCTGCCGCTCCCTCTCGACGGCCTTCGCGGCCTCGATCCGGTCCGTGATGTCCGCAATGGAACAGGCGATCTTCCCGTCGGGGAGCACGCCGGCCGAGATGAGCACGTCCTTCACCCTCCCGTCCCGGCAGCCGATCTGGCCCTCCAGCCCCGCCACACTCCGCCCCTCCTGAATCATCTTCCGGAAGGCAGCCATCGTTCCGGCATCCTGCCAGAGAGCCGGAAAGTCCATGCCGGGGAGTTGATCGGGGGTACAGGAGAGGAGCGCAGCCGCCATCGGATTTGCATCGAGGATGGTCCCAAGATCCTTCGAGAGGAGGATGACCCCGTCCTGGGAGTGATCGAAGATCCCGTGGTACTTCTCCTCCCTGTCCCGCATCCCCCGGACAAGGAGGGTGATTACCGCACCGATGGCAACGAGGAAGAAGAACCGCGTCGTGGCCCCGCTCAGGGCGTCGATACTCGGGTAGGCGAAGATGTAGACAAGGGAAAGGTAGATGCCCCCCAGGATCACCGAGCCGAAGACCCCTTTCCGGGGATACGCGTAGGCTACGAGGATGATGGGGATGTAGAAGAGGTGGGGAAAGACATCAAAGAACCCCCTCGAGAGGCAGTAGATGGAGATGATGATCGGGATGACCGAGGATGTAATAATGAAGTATACTGGAAGATAGATCCTGCTTACCGGGTGTTCCTCGGGAGGTTGGGGGGAGTCCATAGCCTATTTATGATAAATTTGTTTTTCTATATATATATTCTTCTCTTTTGATCTCTGTCAAAATTTTGAAAAAAAATAATATGTTCGATATAATTACCATTTTCGGCCAAATAATCATAAATCATTGCCTTTTTCTTTTTCAGAAATCCCTCCTCTCCAGCGTGCTCCCGCGGGATGATACCCGGGTGGATCCGGCTGTGCTCGGGCATCCCGTGGGCCGGAACCCCCCGCGAATGGCCTCGTCCAATCCTTTAATACCGACGAGAGCCGTTATGTATTATACGCTGGAGATACCATGGCAAACGATATTCCTGCGCCGGACGGGAAGGTGGCGAGGAGGGTCCTCCACTTCTTCTGGCTCACCGACTACTCCGCCTCCATGGGTGGCAAGAAGATAGCAACCCTCAATCAGGCCATCCGTGAATCCCTCCCCCTCATCCAGAAGGCTGTCGCAGCCCATCCCCAGGTCCAGGTGATGATGCGGGCCATCAAGTTCTCGGAGGAGGCCACGTGGCATGTCGGGCCTGCACCGGTCTCTATCGAGCAGTTCTTCTGGCCGGAGCTCCAGGCCGACGGCCTCACCGCGACGGGGAAGGCCGTCCGGCTCCTCATCTCCGAGCTCTCCATCGAGAAGATGCCCCGGAGGGGCCTCCCCCCTGTCTGCATCCTCGTCTCGGACGGCTACTGCACCGATCCCGAGGGCGAGTATGACAAGGCCATCGCGGACCTGAACCACGTCCCCTGGGGCATGAAGGCCATCCGCCTCGCGATCGCGATCGGGGACGAGTCAGATTACAACGAGCCGGAGCTCCTGAAGTTCTCCAACCAGGAGAAGGTGGGGATCCTCAAGGCCCACACGCCCGAGGAGCTCCTGAACTTCATCAAGTGGGCATCCACCGAGGCGACCCTCGGCTCGTCCCGTTCGAAGTCAAAGGACCTCACGAGCGAGACCTCGAACGTGGTCCTCTCCCCCCCGCCCCCCACCATCACGTCGAGCACAGAGCCCTTCTAGGAGTGACCCATGGAGGAGACCCGGGAGACCGTGCCCGTCAGCGTCTCGCCCGTCGGCTGGGCCTGCGGCTGCACCCGGCGGGGTTCCTCCCACGCACGGGACGGGAAACCCTGCCAGGACGCCCATGCCATCTGGTCCTCCTCCTTCATGGGGGAGCCCATGCTTGCTGTAGCCGTGGCCGATGGTCACGGGGGCGGGCGGCATGACCTCTCCCACTGCGGCGCCGCCCTCGCCGTCCAGGCTGCCGTGAGCGAGTTGATTGCGTCCCTCCCCGTCCCGGGAGGCGATTGGGCCTGGCGGCCGGTCTCCGGGAGCGGCGATGAGGAGTTCCACAACAGGGTCACTGCGAGGTGGAAGGGGTACGTGACGGCAGACGCAGGCCAGAGACCCGGGCTCTGCCCTGACGGAGGGGGCGGGCAGGACCTCCTCAGCCGGTACGGAACCACCCTCCTTCTTGCCCTCGTCGATGGATCCGAGTGCTGGGTGGGGCAGATCGGTGACGGGGATATCCTCCTCGTCAGACCTGACGGGAGCATCGAAGCGCCGATCCCGAAGGACGAGACTCTCCTCGGGACAGTCACCTACTCCCTCTCATCCCGGGACTCCCCCGCACTCTGGCGGACCGCCCGGTTCCCCCTCGGGACAGGGGGGCTCCTCCTCATGGCGACCGACGGGCTCTCGGATTCCTTCGAGAACCCCGAGGCCGAGTTCCAGGTCTTCGCCCGCTCACTCTTCGAGAGGGTGACCGGCTTTGGGATCGAGCGGGTCGGGTCCGCCCTCCCGGGATGGCTGGACGGGTACTCCCTGAACGGGAGCGGGGATGACATGACCCTCGTCCTCGTCTCCCTGAACCCGTCGCCAGGGTCAGGCGAGCTGGAGCGGCAGATAGGAGAAACGGGATCCGTGCCCGGGGACGGAAGCGGATCGGCTCAGGGAGGCGGAATGGGATCAGGGCCGGAGGACGATACAGGATCAGCCCCAGGAGGCGGGACACCCGATGCCTCTTGAAGCTAGCCAGAAGGTCAAGGCCGAGATGGCAAGGATAACGCTCTCTGTCAAGAGGAAGCTCGGCGAGGGTACCCAGGGGGAGGTCTACCTCGTGGAGGGCCCCCACGGACAGCAGGCCCTCAAGTGGTACAAGCCTGCCCAGGCCACCCTGGACCAGATGGCCGCCATCCGTGCGCTGGTCCAGGCCGGTCCGCCACGGGGAGCGGCGGGGGCACGGTTCATCTGGCCCCTGGACCTCGTCATCGCCCAGGGAGTGCCCCAGTTCGGCTACCTGATGCGCCTGATCGACACGTCGCGGTTCGCCGAGCTCGGGGAGGTCCAGGCACACCTGAAACCGGTCCCGGGCTTTCGTGCCCTCACCCGCATCTCGTACCAGCTCGTCAACAGCTACCGTGCCCTCCATCTTTCGGGCCTCTGCTACCGGGACATATCGGACGGGAACCTCATGTTCGACCCGGTCGCCGGGGAGATCCTCATCTGCGACAATGATAACGTCGGGGTGAACCGCCAGTCCCGGAGCCAGGTCTGGGGCACGATGGAGTACATGGCCCCCGAGATCATCAGGGGCGAGGCGGATCCCTCGACCGAGACGGATCTCCACTCCCTCGCCGTCCTCCTCTTCAACCTCTGGTGCTGGCACCACCCCTTCCACGGGAGGATGGAGTACGAACTCCGGGTCTGGGACATCCCTGCGAAGAGGAAGGTCTACGGGAACCCTGTCTTCATCTTCGACCCGGCGGACAGCAAAAACAGCCCCCCGGGCGATCCCGATTACGGGACCGTGAAGGCACGCTGGGGCTACTGCCCGGCATCCCTCAGGGATCTCTTCACCCGGGCCTTCACCGACGGCATCCGGGATCCGAGGAGGAGGGTCACCGAGGGGGAATGGCAGAGGCTCTTCCTCCAGCTCGCCGATGGTATCATCCCCTGCCCGAGATGCAGGGCAGAGAACATCTGGGAACCCGGTGGGAAAACCCTCTCCTGCTGGAACTGCGAAGGATTCATCCCCCTCCCGCCCAAGCTCCTCGTCACCACGAGTTTCGGCACCCACCACATCCTTCTCACCGACGGTGCAACCCTCTCCCAGGGCGTGATCGCTCCCGGGAGCCGGGAGGAGGGCGAATCGGTCCCCGTTGGACAGGTGGTGCGGAACCCCGCCGACCCCGCCATCTGGGGGATCCGCAACCTCTCCCGGGTCACCTGGCGTGCCACCTTCCCTGACGGGCAGAGCCTTGAAGTTCCGCCCCAGAAGTCCGTCCCTCTCAACCCGGGGACCCGGATCGATATGGGCGGGGTCTCAGCGGAGATCATCCCGTAGAAAGGAGGAATGGCTATCGCCACGGATCGTCCCAGGGAGGAGCTCACGAGGATCGTCTCCCGGTATGGCAGGGAGATCGTGGCCGATCCACGACGTTGCGAGGGCCTCCTCCGGGACACCTGCAGCTCCTGCGACCGTGAGATCTTCCTCCTCGCGAGTGTTCACAAAAAGCACATCCCCGAAGAGCTCCTTGCCCTCTCCCCATCGGTGCCAAAAGAGATCCTCGTGCGCCGGCTCACGGGAAGGATCGTCCAGGAGCTCGGGTTTGCAGAGGAGCATGCTTTCTGGGCCGTGGTATCCTGGGCTCTTGCCCTCTCGGCCATCACCCAGGAAGATGCAAAGGCCATGGAAAGGAAGGCGGGGAAAAGACACCGGGGCGAGGGAGTCGCACCATCAGGTACATCGACCCCCTACCCCCCCGACAGCCTCATCGTCACGCCGGCAGGGGATGGCAATTTCCGCACCATCTCTGAGGCTATCGCTGCAGCAGCGCCGGGGACCCGCATCTTCGTGCGCCCGGGAGTCTACCGCGAAGTGCTGAAGATCGAGAAGGTTGTCGAGATCATCGGTGAAGGTACGGCCTCCGGGATTGTCCTGGAAGGAACAGGAGGGACGGTTATCCAGGCAAGGGCAGAGACATTCTTCCTCCATGGCATCACCATCAGAGGGACCATGGGAGACGAGACGGCACCCATGCTCGTAGAGATCCTCCGGGGAGCCGCTCTCCTGGAGGACTGCACCCTTGCAACCGGGGAGACAGGCATATCCCTGGCCGGGAGCCGGACCCGCGGCATCCTACGGCGGCTGACCCTCCACACCTTCCGCACCGGGGCCATCCTCGTCACTGCCCGCGCCTCCGTACAGCTGGACGGGTGCAGGATATCCTCGAGCCGTTCCGGTATCACTGTGGGGGAAGGTGCAGAGGCCGGGATAACGGGATGCCATGTCGAGGGTGGCCATTATGGAATCGAGTTCGGATCACGCTCCCGGGGGATCCTGAAGAGCTCGGAGATCACGCGGTACGCCTATGCAGGGATCCTTGTCCGCGAGGGGGCTGATCCCGCTGTGCAGAAGTGCACCATCCACCAGGGCAACTTCGGCATCGAGGTGAGCGATCGCGGGAAGGGAGTCTTTGAGGACTGCGATATCGCGGGCAATGCCCGGGGTCTTTTCATCACCCGCTCCGGGAACCCCCTCGTGAAGAGGTGTACCATCCACGATGGCCAGTTTGGCGTCGGGACGAGCGAGAAGGGGAAGGGGGTCTTCGAGGAGTGCCGGATCACCGGGAACCTGTACGCCGGGGTCTCGGCACGGGGAGGGGCCCACCCCCGGCTCATCAGGTGCCAGATTACCGGGAACCGGGACGTGGGTGTCTGGATCTACCAGAAGGCCATGGCAACCCTGGAGGGATGCGACCTCTCCGGGAACGCCCGGGGCCCCTTCACTATTGAGGCAGGTTCACGGGTCACGAAGAAGGATACGCGGGAGGGCTAGGGTCCTTTCACCTGGTGCAGAGGGAGCGGACCCGCTCCGCGAGGTCACCGACCGCCCTCCGGGCAGGACTCCCTTCGGGGATCGAGATGATGGGCCGGGCATCGAGGTCAGATCTCTCCACCTCCGGGTCATCGGGAATTGACGCGAGGATCCTCTTCGGATCAGCCACCGGTTCTACCCCGCATTCCCCGGCCCGGTTCATCACAAGGTAGATCCGCTCATCCGGTATTCCCAGGGTGATTGCAAGGTCATGGATCCTCCCTGCGGTGCGGACCCCGCGGGCCCCGGGGTCGGTGACGACGAGGAGGAGGTCAGGGATCCCGATGGTTCCACGGGAGAAGTGCTCCATCCCCGCCTCCATGTCCATCACCACGAACCGGTAGTGGCGCGAGAGGAGGTCCATCGCCTCCGAGAGGAGGCGGTTTGCGAAGCAGTAGCAACCGGTCCCCTCCGGCCTTCCCATGGCGAGGAGGTCGACGCCATCCGATTCCACGAGGACCTGCTGGAACCGGTACTCGATGTAGCCTGTCCGGGACATCCCGGGCGGGATGGACTTCGTGAAGGCATCCTCCCGCATGGACCCCAGGGTCTCGTGGAGGGGGAGCCCCAGGGCCTCGTTCAGGTTGGCGTTCGGGTCCGCATCCACGGCGAGCACGGGGGACTCCCCCATCCCGATGAGGGCCTGGATGAGGAGGGCGGAGATGGTGGTCTTACCGGTCCCGCCCTTTCCCGACAGGGCGATCCTGCAGGGTCCTTTCATCGAATCACCTCCTGTACGCGCTTCGCGATGGCTGCTGCCGCCTCCATGATGGCCACCGCCTCCCCTTCAGTCCCGAGCTGGATCCCGCAGCTCGGCGTGATGAGGGAGGCCCGGTCAAAGATCTCCCTGTCCACATGCTCTGCCACCGTCTTCCTGATCTCGAGATAGCGGGAGGTGAGAGAGTCAACGGTCTCCCGTGAAAACACCCTCGGGTCGGAGGGGACGATGCCCCATGCAACGACCCCACCGGATTCGATGTACCGTGCAACGTCGTCGATGTAGAGGATGAACTCCTTCGCGTTCCCATAGGCATCGAAGGAGATGCACGAGGGGTTGAGGGAGATGAGGAAGGACCAGTCTGTGTTCGTGCAGCAGTGGATCCCGAGGCCTCCGTCGACGAGGGCCGAGATGTCATTCCAGTTGGAGATCACCGAATCGCTGTCGATGGGGATCACCGAGGACCCCAGCGAGGCGAGGTACGGCTCGTTCAGGATGACGAGGGTGTGGGATACCCCCGTCTGCTTTCGCATCTCCTCCTCGCACCAGCGGGCGCGGAGGGCCATGAGCTTTCCCAGGACATCGGCATACTGGGGATCGTAGTAAATGGGGCGCTTCACCGCATCCACCACCTGCATCCCGAAAGTGACCGGCCCTGTCACCTGGCACTTGAGGACGACCGCGCCCCTGATATCCCGCGTCATCATCTCGTGAAAACCCGAACCATACTCAGGGAGGGTCGCATACGGGGCGGTTGTCCTCTCCATGTAATCCAGGTAGATCCGCTCCATATCAGCCAGCAGATTGCGGGAGGCGTCGATCATGAGCCGTCCGTCCCGGATGATCCGGCCCGGGAGCATGGCCGAGTCCGAGAAGACGATGCTCTCCAGGAAACCCCTGTTCGGGAGAGTGGGGACATAGGGAAACCTGGGGAAGATCCGGAGGACCTCGTCGACCGCCAGCTTCGGGTCCCGGTGGGGGAGTGCCCCGACGCCCGTCGCGAGCGTGCCCGGTGGTGGGATCATCTGGGACAACTGGTCACCCCCTGCGGACCCTGCAGGAGTC
>Ga0315289_10013281_pt1 | contig 11544 bp, 15 predicted proteins | sample YL17G11_40_MG_FD_203452 | JGI IMG/M metagenome (GOLD analysis project Ga0315289, IMG submission 203452) | Sediment microbial communities from Yellowstone Lake, YNP, Wyoming, USA - YL17G11_40 | ecosystem: Environmental > Aquatic > Freshwater > Lake > Sediment | place: USA: Wyoming | collected... | reverse complement strand
TCCTGGCATCAGCCGTTTTTCTGGCGTCGCGTGAGAACGCATCCAGCACCTCATTTACCCGGATCAGGGCGGAGGCCATCTCAGGTCACCCCATCCTTCTCACAGATTTCCCAATAGAGCTGACTATTCAGAAGCTCTAGGCAGACTATGTTCGGGGCCTGCTGCTGCTCTTCAAGTAATTGGTCAACCTCCTGTGAAAACATCTCAGACCACCTCCACGATAGGAGCCTCTTCAAACTCCAGGATCTCCTTTCTAAGCGTTCCCTCCAGATCGGCCCAAATTCCGCGCAGGACAAGGGCGGCCAGCTCCCCGCCCGGTGTCCCCTGCGACTCTGCCCACGCGATCAGGGCAGCGAACCGCCTAGATAAGCTGCCCATATCAGACCACCGCCTGAAGGTTCACAGGGCCGTTCATGCCGCCTGGCCACTTCCCGGCAGGCTTGATGCCGTCCTGTGGCGGCCTCGCGAGCCTCTTCGCTCCTCTCTGGCTGGCCAGCTCCCTATCTCCCTCAGCTTCCAGCACTTCGCGACTCTTCTGTGGGCCGGGGAAGTGCTGCCTCCGATGCTTACAGGGCTGTGCAGGCGAGAAGGTCTGCGCGGGGCAGCTGCATTTACGCGCCGTCACGCTGTAAAATGCGTCTCCCTTATTCGATTTCACAAGCTTCAGGCTTCCGAGATCCAGCACACCGCCCTCAATGGGCTTCTTCAGATATGCGGCTAATGCTTCTACTGCATCGGTTCTTTGCGTTACTGGGCTTTCCATTTGGATTAATGTTCTTCCAGACATTACATTTTCACCAAATACTCTTAATGTATTTCATTGTATTTAAGAGTATCTAAGAGAATTAAGTTTATATATACAAAGGGCGCTAAATACTAAATATGCCGGAAGAAGGAACCACATTCACAGCAAAAGTAATGAAACTTGGAAGAGTAACTATCCCCGAACCCGTGCGAGATCTCCTAAACATCGAACCCGGTGACATTGTGGAAATGAAGGTTCAAAAGAAAACACCCGCGCGAGATTAGTATGGGATGGGACTTGCCCACCCCGGCATTGATCGGTGAAAATGCAATGCCAAAAACAGTTCGGCCATCATAAGATATAGCCATTGCCAGGCACAAGTTTATAATTATTGCAAATAATCACAGTCAATAATAGTAATAAAAAACTGGTTCCGGCTCAGGTGTTTACACCACCTGGCCAGGAGAACTCCGTGGAATGTAGGAGCGTTACCTAATGTCAGAAATAGCCACAGCTAGCATAAATACCTTTGGGACCACATCACCCAAAGCCGGTTTTGTACCGCATTCAGAAGAGCCTGTTTTTATCCTGACATCCAGCCAGCTCCAGGACCTCATCACCGCAGCCGTCGAGAAGGCCATCCAGCCCCTGCAGGATCGCATCGATGCCCTGGAAGCCACGGTTGCCCGCCAGGATGAGAAGATAGCCGCCCTGGAGTCCACGCAAGAGACTCAGGCTGATAATCAGCTCATCCAGCTCCGACTAATCAATTCCCTTCGCGAAGAGAAGCCTACTCCAGCCCCTACCAAAAAGCCCACCCAAAAGACCCAGGATCATATTTCAGAGATTGCCCATATTCTCGGAAACAAAGAAAAGAGACTGATAGAAGGACACGCGCCGCGGGTCTATGTGGATAAGCTGCGAAAAGAAGGATTGTCGTTCTCACAGCTCGCGAACGTCATGGGCCTAAGTGTGGACAGGATAAGGCAGCTCTCCAGGATCGCGGCGACAGATCGAAGATTCAATGTCACCTGGCATCCTCGGAAGAAGAACACCAAGATAATCAAGCTCAGGCGTTGGGATGCTCAATAACTTTAGACTGTAAAACCCTAAATTTAGGATTAATGGCTCTATGAGGTGGAAACAAGACCGGCAAGCATGTATATAATTATCTCTGAAATATAAAAGAATGAAGATTTATGACTATTAAATACTTCCTATATTGCTTTACTTCTAGGTCTATTTCATAAGAGTTTTCATAAGAGTTTTCATAGCCTATCGTTTATAAGTAGATATAGACAGAATATAATAAATTTAATCAAATCTTTGGTTTTGCCTGAGCATATAAAGAGAAGGTCAAAGGCCTAAATCCTAAATTTAGGGTTATCTTCTGCAAAAAGTGGCTTCTTCCCGGGAAGGCTCTTGCAATGCCCTCCAGGTCTCCGGGTGGATTGCAACCCGGACCCTTCGCTGGAACCCCCCAACTGGGATTGCAACAGCTACGGAAAATTCTACGGAAAACGGGGTCAAAGAGCATGTTCTCGGAGAAGTACCATTGCAACAAAAATGTCCAGAATCTCGACATCCAAAATCCCGACGCTGGAACCTTCAGCTGGAACATGTACCATTGCAACAGGGTATCTTTTGCCTGGCCCCGGCCATGCCATCCCACAAAACTCATAACCATCTTCGCACTATATCCTTATGGCCTGGAGAGCATCGTGCATACTCTCAAGTAGCTTTCCGGGCCATTTCGTTCTATTCTTCTGTTGGGCCATGCCATCCCACAGCATTCATAACCTCACACTGCCCTGCATCCAATCGGCCCGGAGGCCCATTGCTATACCCCTTCACAACTGCATGGCTCTCTTCCGGGCCGCATAGTTGCCAAATTTGACGCCTTGGGTTTTATGGCTCATTTTCTACAATTAAAACAAGTCATGTTACCCCACGTTTCTTTCTCAGGCCACCCCAGGCCCTCATATCCTCCGAAGCAGCACGAAAGTGCTTCTGCAGCGACTCCCAGGGCACGGATACGGATATTCTTTTGCTGCGTCGAAAATGTTATATTCCGCTCAAGCTGATAGGAACCCGTATATGCCTCATTGATATCCACACTTGGAGTCCCTAATTTACGATTCAAATACTGAGAATCCCCTTGAAAAGGATAAAACCTTTCAAACACCGGAATATTTTGATTCAGTTTTAATGCATGTAGTTGAACCGCGCCGGTGATATCTTCTATAAAATGCATATTAGTCGTTGCACTGCCGTTGGGGCCGATTGAAAAATAGCTGTTATCATTATCTAAATAAGAGACATAGTTGTTATTTTGATTGATTAAAATACGCTGCTCTGAATCTATCGAGTCTGCATATCTAAGCTCGTGATGTATCAGATGTCCCGCGTTATAGTTTTTCAGAGATGTATCTTCTGTCATCTGCGAATTATATTCAATTGGTTTTGATTTATAATAACCATTTCCTACCCCGATTGTTTTTGGAGAGTAGATCATCAAATCGTCGCTATTCGCTGATATAGAGCCGGACCAATTTTCAAAAGAGACGTATTTATCACCATTATCGTCGTATAAACACGCTTGGTTAGCTTCGATCACATCATTGTTGTCTATTGTTCCGCTTCCATGACTGCCCTCGTTTGCCACCACTCTTCCTTGCTGCACTTTCCCATACCCTTCCCAATATTTCTCGGTTTGTGCCTCTACATGCTGATATGTTGAAAAGAACCCACTGCCTCTTGTGCTCTGCTCATAACTAAATGAAGTGCTATCGCTATACGACGATTCAGCATTTATAGGCGCACTCGATACTGATAATAAAATTATTAACATTAATGCGGTATTATGTATCACAATATCCCTCCCACAATTACGGATTACAACTCCACTCTCCGCAAAAAGTTTTTGGATCATCCAAGAAGCGAAACCCACTGGCTCGCTTTGTAAGACACCCAAAAGCCTTTTCGTTTAGTTGTCCTTATACCCTCATAAGGAGAGTATATCAAATGGGAAAAATAATGGTGCCTTTGATTTTATTGTCGTTCATGGTAGCGCCTTGCATAGCCATGAGCGAACAAGAGGCCGCATATATCGCAGGAATCAACGACGGGTTTTACCTCGGACAACTTGCGGGGCAGGCGCGTGGAAATGCCACAGCCGCTAATCTCTACAATACCGAGATCGCCAAGTACAACGATTTCATGAATAGCACACTGAACGCATCCGAGGCCCGCCAGGAGTGGCTTGCATTTCTACCAATTCCCGATGATAGCTGGATGCCTATAATCGTCCGAGAGTGGAATAGTAGCGAGCCTGTTTGGAATGGTGCAAACGTGACGGATGGTCGAATTCTATGAGGCTTGTTATAGTTTTCATGGTCCTCTTTGCCGTTGTGTCTCTGGCGTCCGCCGCCTATACTCCTGAGCAGCAAGTCACCCTAGAGGGCACGCGCCTCAGCTTCCTGCTTGGGCAAGCCTACCAGCAGGCTCAACAGGGCCAAAATATCGCGGGCTTCAACACCCTGGTGGATCAGTGGAATGCCTGGGTTCGGACGAACTTTGGAGAGGATGCCAACCTGCTCATGCAGAAGGTGGCCGGGCCGGTGGATCTCAGCAAGCCCTATGTGAGTGGAAAGAACACCTCCAACACGGGCATCGTTCACAGCATTGGCGGCTCCGGGAAGTATGGGCCACAGTATACCACAAATGATGTCAATTTGCTGCCGGAGAATGTGAGGATGCAGTACAATTCATCCTCAGCACAATGGTTGGGCGGCGTCTGAGGGCTTTCAGGCCTTCAGATTTTTCTACTTTACCGCCAGAACTGCCACCAGCTCTTCGCCCTGGCCTCTTCCTGCGATGGTGGTAGGGCTAGCTGGCTGATGCTTTGGGTGAGCTGCGCTATATGGCCTTCCAAGAATGTGATCTGTTTATCCTTCAGTTCAATGGTACTCTTAAAATGGTCCTGATCACGCCTCACGCCTTCAAGCTCGCCGCGTGCTTGATCGGCACCTTTCTGAAGTTCTTGGTTACTGATCATCACCTTATCATATGCTGATCTAGCCTTTTCCAATTCAGCTTTAAGAGCCGTGATCTCTGCTCTTAAGGTGGTGATCTCGGACCATCTTCGATCAAGGTCCTCCCTGGTTTTCTCCAGGGCCGCCTTTGTGCTGGCCAGTTCGCTCTGATCACCACCATGTAGGTACTGATCAACAGCCTCTAAAACGAATTGGGCCTTGCCGATGCCGCTATCCTTCGCCGCCTGGTTGATCTCTTTTAGCATCTGATCATCAGGCTCAAGATAAATCCTCATGGTGATCACCACTCCCTCAAGTGTCATGATATGGTGATCAGCTATATTTTTTCTGGTGTCTGCTCCGACAAGGCTTAAACCTTAAAAGTTTCATTGAATGCCTGACTCCGATGGAAGAACTCACCGAAAAGAAGGTTATACAGATCCACGATTTCCTCGTCGAGGAGATGGGAGGTGAGCCAGGTATTCGTGATCCGGCCACATTATTCTTTATAGTCGAAGCCATCAACTACGAGGCGGATCTATTCAGAAAGGCAGCTCAAGCGCTATTCTTGGCAGATCGTCATCCTTTTTGGGATGGTCAGAAGAGGACCGCCTTTGAGTTAGCAGATCTTATTTTAAGACAAAACGGCTTTAGCTTTGATCGAAGTGATAAGGCCGAGATAATGCGTGTAATGGTAAAAATAGCCGAATACAGATGTCCTGAAGGGGAAGAGATAGATACAATAGCAAGATGGGTAAAAAAGAAGGTCCTAAAGCTGGAATAATCACATCTTAGCGAGTTCTACCAGCATATCCTTATGGTATGCAACGCTTTCAAGGAAGTGCTCGCGTTCGCTAGGTGATAAGGCACTTAATCTTTCTTCGGTGGACATCAAGGACACGTCCTGGGGCCTAGGCACCATCGCGCCGTCATATGCGTCTGAGCATACCATTGCAATACACCTTCGCATTAAACCTGTTGGATTCATATATGTATTTATCTAATTTAAAGCTCGATCCCCAACGCCTTCGCCTTCATCGCCCTGGCCTTCTGCAGGGCTTCACTTTGACTTAGCTTCTCGCAGCTTCCAAGGTGGACATTTCGCGTCTTTCCGCCTTCTCTCCATGTAGCCATCCAGTAAGTATAGGTCTTTGGGCCGTTCTTGGTGGTTTTGACTATATCTCTGGTCCATACGTTGGGGATTCTCATCTTAGGCTGTGGTTTGCCACCATCCCATTCCTTGCTTCCACAGTTCGGGCAGTGATGCGCTTGCAATAGTCCTGTGATGAAATGGCATCCGCAAATATCGCAGTCACCGCCATCCAGGCCACACACCGCGCCTTCGTCGTCTGATTCATGAAAATAGTGCCTGTCACAGTTAGGACAGTGACGGCTTCTTTTGCTACCATTCCATTTATAGCCGCAGTACTTACACTCAAGAAGCATGTAATTAAGTTGTATGGCAATATACTTAAGGCTTTGCCATACAACCAATTTGAATGTAATTGTATGGTTTTGGTTAAGGTTATGCCATATAACTAATACGAAATGGTGGCATAATGGCGGATTACTCAAGTCTGATGTCCTGGTCGGGGCAAAGTGATCTAAGTCGAAATGGCTTAGATCATCGCGTCGGACATACAGCGCTTGATGGTGATCATCATTTCGGTTATCTGCCGCTTATCCTCTATTGACTTGTCATTAGTTGCGTTCCATCGCCTCGGATCGATATAATTTTCTATGGCTTCCTTAACTATCACCTGAAGAACTTTAGGGTCAATTGCATCTAATTCCGCCGTTTTGGAGCCATGTTTTTCAACGAATGCCTCTGTCCTCACATCTTTTTCTTTGGGCGGGACTTCTGGTATATTGTATTCCTTAATTTGCGCCTTGGTCAATGCAATCTTATGAACGCGGGCCATACGTTCGCCGCTGCTATATTTCACTATCCGGTTTTGAAGATCTCTAACCATATCCTCACCGGACGGGTCGAAATCTCCGAAGTATAGGATATGTAATGACTTGTCATTAGATTCTATCCGCTCCGCGCCTTCTCTAATGAAGCTAAAGCTCCCATAACCTCGATTGACGGCAACTGGCACACCATAGATATCAGTTGCTATCCTAGATATCACGGTGCTGAGTGCATCCTTCTCAAGCCACACTTCCACATAATTATCTTGATCCAGCCAAGGGTTGCGGCGATATTTGTTTGCGGCATAGTCCAATGTCGCTGCCATCATTTCATAAAGAGCCGTTGGATTTGGTAATGAGTAAACATCCTCAATTGTGCTCCTCACTCTGTCCTCTATCCGCTTGTAATCGACTTCTCCATGCTCCCTGGCCTTGACCAAGATGCTTGATAGACTGGTATAGTTTGATCGCGTATTCCCGATATCTCCGGCAGCCACCAGCCGGTAATAGACTTGTCTAAGGGTCAAAGGATATTCGTATTGCTTTAGAATCACATTGACCTTAGGTACAATCTCTTGGTATTTCGTTTATCATCACCTCATACTATAGGCAAATGGTCATAGATTTATAGTCTTAGATCAATCTATAAATAATTATCGACCCGTGGCATTGCCAGGTTGTACACACTCGGATATACACCCTTCCCGGCCAGGATAAGAGCACAAGATATTTTTATAAATATGCTTTCGACCTCGTAAGGTCTGATGTTACGCGCTGGATTGCATAACATATTTTGAGTTAGTGGCCACAGATATATCTAATGTTCTAAATTTTAATATTTTTGCAATCATTCTATTGTATTAGCGTTCGTGAATATTATTTCTGCACGCTGTCATGAAATCCGCCGCGCACCCTCGGGAGTTTGGGCCTAAGTTTGCCTTTATAATAAATTACCTAGGGATATGCAATAGCAAAAAATAAGGAAATACCTCGCAGGTTATATGCACCTACATGGGCCAAGCTTTTGTTGGCCCAAGGTGCATCTTTGGGATCAAGCCCGGACGGACTCGTCGTACTTGCCTGACTTACATGAGGTATTATATCATTGATTGTAAGAGCCCTCCCATTCTATAATGTAACCTTTTTGACCTGACCAATCGTGCTGCACGTCATTCCACACGGGGCTTTTTAGAGTCCCAGGACCAAAGAACTCCACAGTATTCTCTTTGCCTTGCCAGTTGTCGGGTTGACCTGCCGCCCAATTAGCATAAGAAAATGGTTCTCCTGTAACCCAGGTCCAGCCGCCTGCGGGTTCTGGCGAACCTTCTGGCTGGTATCCACCTAGATATGGACCATGTCCACTTCTTCGGTCGTTGGCATCCAATAACCAGTATCGATCATCTCCAGCAACCAAGTTATAGACAAACTCATTTTCCGCTTCGCTAGTTATTGATGCCAGATGGCCATTCTCGGCCTTGGCAGTAGCATTCGCATCATCCCATGTAATTCCGCCCTGTACCAGCACTGCTTCATAGTAATGTCCGTTGCCTCCGGCACTTATGGGCCATTCAACTACATTTGGATGGGTGGTGGGCGAAGGCGCTTCAACTTTTGTCTGAGGCTGAGGTGCAGTCTGTTGTCCTTCCAGTTTCTTTAGAGCTGTTTCTGCTTCATCTCGAACAGTAGCATCCTCATCCTGGAGAGCATGTTTGAGCGGATCTATTGCTCTTGGATCTTTGAGTTCTCCAAGGGCAAATGCAGCCCTCCATCGCACATCACCATTTTCATCATCTAGAGCTTGGATCAATGGGTTTAGCGCTCTGGGGTCCTTTAGAAATTGTCCGAGACTAACAGCAGCATTACATCTAACCGTAGGACTCACATCATCTAGAGATTGGATCAAGGGCTCTACTGCTCTTGGATCTCTAATGACACCTAGACTCACTGCGGCCATTGCTCGAACGCCATAGTCTTCATCATATTCAAGCGCATCAATCAAGGGATCAACCGCTCGCGTATCATTATAGCTTCCAAGAATACTCGTAGCATCTACTCGGACATTCCCATTTTCATCGCTGAGCATCTGTATCAGTGGAATTAGTGCTCTCGGATCTCCGCTCATTCCAAGGCTACCTTCGGCTGCTATACGAACCTCTGGAGATTCATCTCTAAGGGCTTCGATAAGTGGCTCTATCCCTCTGGAATCCTTGAGATCTCCAAGAGCACTTGCCGCATCTGCTCGGATGGTGCTATTCTCATTCTTGAGGTCCTTAATTAACGAATCTACATCTCTGGTCTGCCCTTGGCAGAGAGCAGAGATACAAAGCATACTCAATATTATCAAAGCAAGAATTAGCTTGATTCTCATATTACCTCCTCCGTCCTTATTGCCATCGATTTGCATGCCAAAGACCCTATTGAACAAGTGACACACCTAGCTATAGATTATTTAGCATAGGGGGAGTTGCTGGATATTTCAGATTAAAAAAAATAAAGTGTGACTTGGGGAACATGATGACTACCACCATCTTTGTTCATATGGAATCTCCCAATACTTACTTTTTATAGAATTTTTAATATCTTCCAATATTTCTTCATTTCCTCCAAGCCATTTAACAGCATTATATTGTTCATGCACGCATTTGATTTCGGCCTTTTCTCCAGACCAGACCTCGTCTGGCGGTCCTGGCGGTTTCTTATATCTGGGATGATTCAACAAAAAAAAGTGGTATAGTGCTGAATGGCAAGCATCATGAAGAATTACGCCGGCAAGCAAGATTGGATTATTCGGACTCTCAATTCCCTCTTCATTTGGAGGATAAAGAGAAATTAATTTTTTGCTAAGCAAGAATCGTGGAGGAGTATCATATGCCACCATTCCACTTCCTTGTTCCACAACTTCAATTACACCAATATATTTACAAACTAAAGCGTAATATGACGCATTCTTGCTTAGGAGATCAAGAGCCTTATTTATCTTAGCAGCCGAATCACTATCGCCAATAATTTGCGGTCTGGCTGGCGTTTCTTCTGCCAGGGTATGGGGCACGATATTTCCGATTTCGTTCGGGACTTTCTCCTTTACCGCGATGCGAACACGGTCCGACGCCTTCGCACCTTTATCATCTATCACTTTAACTGTGCATTCATATTCGCCTGCGTCTAGGGTTTGATGTATCTCCGGACTATTACCCAATCCGGTAATTTGCCTATTACCGACGTACCATATATAAATCAATTTGTCACCATCCGGATCTTTAGCATCAGCCTTAAAGGTAATACCATCCTGATCGTTGGGGTCTTTCGGGGAGTAATGCAGGGTGACAGTCGGCGGAAGGTTCTTCTTTGGCTGCTCCTGATAGGTATAGACATAACACACACGCCCTGCCGCAGTTTGATATGTAAGCGAGACTTCTGTATCCTTTGAAGGCACAGAAATATCTTTATCAAGTGTTGCTTCGGCAATGGCGGGCTCCTTTGACCTGACCTCTCCTTTTGACCAGTAATCTTCACCATAATAAGGAGGACAGATGGTTCCCCAACCGTAGCATCCAGGCCCAACGAACCCGATGCCAAAACCATCACTCTCATAAAGGCCGTCAGTGTAAGAATTCCTTACAATATGCCCAGAAACGTGGACCTTACTCCCCGGTTGCAAGGTTTTTGGAGGAGCTTCCCAGCTAGCAGATGAGGACCAATCATTGGGTTTAGGGTTGCCCTTGTTTATGATGGTGAGAGTTGCAGAAGTAGCTGTAAGAGTGTATATAGTAGTGTATGCAATATCATCCGTGTTCTTGTGTTGGTCATATTGAATATCCTTAAGAACCCACATACCTCCTTGTTCTTCTGCGCTGACAGGTACTGCAGATATCCCTATGCAGAGAAAGATGATTGGAAATATCAATACCACTAACGCTGAGATTTGCCTTCCATAAACTCTCATTTTCTCCTCTCCTCCAAATCACCCGAGTTATTTTAACTATTAAGAATTAAGTATTTCGGCCATACCTCTAAAATGCATCTACTCCAACCATGGTAAGGCGACCTTGGAGGTAACTGACGAAATCCAGCAAGCGGTAGAGGCAATTTGACGTCTCCCCAAGCTATTTAGTAATTTCGAATAATTGTATTTCAGTTAGTGCGGGGGTCTCATCCCCCACATGTAATCCATATTCAGAACCAGATTCTATAGGCATTGTCCTAGCTGGCATAGCCTCTAGTAAGATCGCCAGGGCCTCGGCCTTCGTCGCTCTGGCCTTCTGCGAGGCTTCATCAGCATCCAGCTTCATGCAGCTCCCTCATGCCGGGCGATCTGATCTAAACAAATGATGTGGGATCGTGGCCAGGCCCTACCCACTGTACCCCAGCTCCCGCGCCTATGGAGCCTGCCATCCCAGCTTTGTGAGGGCCTCTCTAGCCGCGTCTTGGACAGATTCGTCCTCGTCATTTAATGCTGACTTTAAAGGCTCTACCGCTCTGGTGTCGCCAAGATTGCCGAGCGCCTCTGCAGCACTCCCTCGGACCATCCAACTCTCATCCTTGAGAGCGTCGATCAATGGACCTACGACTCTAGTATCGTTAAGCATGCCGAGAGCCCACGCAGCACCCACTCGGACAGACGAATCCTCGTCCTTGAGGGCCAGGATGAGTGGCTCTACCGCTCTGGTGTCGCTAAGCTTGCCGAGAGCCCCTGAAGCATTCACTTGGACATACGGGTCCTCGTCCTTGAGGGCCAGGATCAATGGCCCTACAGCTCTGGTGTCGTTGAGTTCGAAAAGAGCCTTTGCAGCTGCTTCTCGTACAGATGGACTTGGATCTTTGAGATCCTGAATCCACTTGTCCACATCGTCA
>Ga0315289_10013280_pt1 | contig 11544 bp, 6 predicted proteins | sample YL17G11_40_MG_FD_203452 | JGI IMG/M metagenome (GOLD analysis project Ga0315289, IMG submission 203452) | Sediment microbial communities from Yellowstone Lake, YNP, Wyoming, USA - YL17G11_40 | ecosystem: Environmental > Aquatic > Freshwater > Lake > Sediment | place: USA: Wyoming | collected... | reverse complement strand
CCGCGGCCGGATCATAGTACCGCAGGTGTTATCTGGGGACACATTACCTATTTCCCCTTATGGGCGGTCGGCCGCCATAGGCCTCGCGGGCAGCGGCGCGGCCGGAATGGCCGTCCTTGTCGCTGGTGGCATGTCACAAGATTACCATGCTTCCTGATACGACGTCAACCCAAAATGCGGCAACCGGGCCCAGCCGGCGCGTGGGTGCGGAGCACCACTCTACGCCTGATTGCACCGCTGAGAGCGCTGAGAACGCGGAGAAAGGCAACGGCTTTGTCTTTTCAACAAAACAGAAGGCAGAAACGTCCGCTGCGCCCTCTGCGCCCTCCGCGGTGAAATCCTCTCCGTTGTCAGAGACGGCTGATTGCACCGCCGAGAACGCTGAGAACGCGGAGAAAGGCAACGGCTTTGTCTTTTCAAGAAACAGAAGGCAGAAACGTCCGCGTGGGTGCGGAGCACCCACCCTACGCCTACAAAACAGAAGGCAGTTCCTCTGCGCTCTCTGCGCCCTCCGCGGTGAAATCCTCTCCGTTGTCAGAAACGGCTACGCCTCGGCAACCGGCCGGCCCGATTAAATCCTTGCATTTGTGGCCGCGCGGCCATAAACTGGCTTTTTTGGCCGGAATAACCGCATATCGGGTATTCCGTGGGTGGAGACTTTGTCTTACGAGTAGGGAGGAACGCGTGGCAAAGCACTTTGCAGACCGAATGCTTGAAGCGATTGAGGCCAAGCAGGCGCCACTGTGCATCGGCCTGGACCCCATGTACGAGCGGATGCCGAGGCAGATTCGGGAGATTGCGGCCAAGTCGCGCGGGGCGCTCGGTGAACAGGCGGCCGCCGCCAAGGAGTTCTGCGAGAGCGTCATCGAGATCGTGGCCGACCAGGTTCCCTGCGTTAAAATCCAGAGCGCCTGTTTCGAGCGGTGCGGGCCCACCGGCGCACGGGCATACCTCGAAGTGGTCGAGGCGGCCCACGAGAAGGGCCTCGTGGTCATCGGCGACGTCAAGCGGGGCGACATCGGCTCGACGGCCGAGGCATACGCCACCGCCCACCTCGAAGAGGCATTCCTGAGCGAAGGCGAGGACGAGCGCCCCGTGGCGGTCGACGCCGTGACCGTTAACCCGTACTTCGGCGCCGACAGCGTCCAGCCGTTCATCGAGGTGGCCAAGCAGGGCGGGCAGGGGGTCTTCGTGGTCGTCCGGACCACGAACCCGTCGGCCCACGATTTCCAGGATTTCGTCGACGCCGAAGGTCGCCGCGTCTTCGAGCGCGTGGCCGAGAAGGTCAACGACTGGGCCAACCAGGCCGGGTGCGTCGGCGATTCCGGGTACAGCCTCGTGGCGGCCGTCGTGGCGGCCACGTATCCCGCAGATACGAAACTCCTGAGGGACCTGATGCCGAACAGCCTGCTACTGGTGCCCGGCGTCGGCGCCCAGGGCGGGACGCTCGCCGATGCCGCGCTGGCGTTCCACGAGGACGGGTGGGGCGGCCTGGTGACCGTCTCGCGCAGCGTCATCTATGCGTGGGAACGTCCGGAGTACCAGCACCTGGGCGAGGTGAACTGGGAAGACGCCATCGAAGTGGCGATGATGGACACGAAGGCGGCGCTGGCCGAGGCCCTTGCCCGCCGCGCGACCGCAACGTAATCGCTGCATCTTTCGGCGGTGCGTCAACATTGTACTTGTGGGTGCCATGCTTTCGCGCCGCTGCGAAAGCATGGTAGTGCGAGGTCCGAGAACATGCTTTCGCAAGCGAAAGCATGGCACCCGCACTCGCAGTCTCAATTTTGACGCACGACTGGCCTGCCGCGGAAGCGGCGGGCGATTGGGCATTTCGGTCTCTCCCGCCGATGCCGCGGCGGGCCCGGGTCAGACAACTCTGGCGAGCGGAGGCGCCCCTCACGATGCCGAAGACGAGCACCGACCCAGCGGCCCGCGGCCCGTACGCGGGGCAGGCCGTCACGGTGATGGGGCTCGGCCTCTTCGGCGGAGGGGTCGGGGCCGCAAGGTACTTCGCCCGGCGCGGCGCCTGCGTGACCGTGACCGACACCAAGTCGGCCAGGGAACTCGCCCCGAGCATCAAGGCCCTCCGCGGACTTCCGATTACCTATCACCTGAAGCGGCACTGGCGGCGCGATTTCACGCGGGCGAGCATCGTGGCCGTCAGCCCGGCCGTCAAGCCCGACTCGCCTTTCGTGGCCCTGGCCAGGAAGGCGGGGGCCGCCATCACGTCAGAGATGAACCTGTTCGTCGGCCTTTGTCCGGCCCCGATCGTGGGCGTGACGGGTTCCAACGGCAAGAGCACGACGACGGCCCTGGCGGGGGCGATGCTCTCGCGGTTCTGCCCCGCGCGGGTGGCGGGGAACATCGGCAAGAGCCTTCTCGACGAGGTCGAGGGCATCGGCGGCAGCGAGACGATCGTCCTGGAACTTTCGAGTTTCCAGTTGTACGCGCTCGGGCCTTTGCGCAAGAGCCCGCACGTGGCCATCGTCACGAACATCAGCGAGAATCATATTGACTGGCATGGATCGATGGCGGCGTACGTGGCCGCCAAGAAGAACATCCTGCGGTTCCAGCGGCCCGGCGACGTGGCGGTCCTGAACGCCGACGATGCCGAGGTGCGGACGTGGCGCAGCGCTACGCCCGGCCGCGCGGTGTTCTACTCGATGCGGCCCCGGGCGCGGGGCGTTTTCGTCGACGGCGCGAGACTCGTCTTCCGCCTCGGCGATCGCGAGCAGCGCGTGAATCTGGCGGGCCGGCTGAGACTGCGCGGCCCGCATAACCTGGCGAACGTGCTGGCGGCGGCGGCCGGGGCGCGGGTGTGCGGCGTGCCGGCCGAGGTCATCGGCGACGCGATTGCGGCGTTCGAGCCGCTGGCCCACCGCCTCCAGCCGGTGGGCACGCGCGGCGGGGTGTTGTTCGTCGACGACAGCAAGGCCACGACGCCGCCGGCGGCGCGGGCGGCCATTCGCTCGTTCTGCGAGCCTATCGTGCTCATCGCGGGGGGCTACGACAAGAAGATCGACCCGACGCCGATGGTCGAGGAGATTCGGCGGCGCGTGAAGGCGGTCGTGCTCGTGGGCCAGACCGCCGAGTCGCTCGAGGCGGCCATCGGCCGCGGCGGCCCGGCGGTCGAGCGGGCCGGCACGTTTCGCGGCGCCGTCCGCCGCGCGGCCGCGATGGCCCGCCGGGGCGACGTGGTGCTCCTCTCGACCGGCCACGCCAGTTGGGACATGTTCGACAACTACGAGCAGCGCGGAGAGGCGTTCTCGCGCGAGGCGGCGAAACTGGGGATGAAACTTCTGTAACCGGCCCCCGTGGAGCGCAAGAGCGAAGGAACCCGATGATGGATGTCCTGCGGCGATTCAGCGAGGCCCGGCACGAGGGCCGCGAGTGGCGCCCCACGACGTTCTGGTCCTGGAACGACCGGCTTGACCCCGAGGAGGTCCGCCGCCAGATTCGCGAGATGGCCCGTGGCGGCCTGGGCGGCCACTTCATGCACGCCCGCCGCGGCCTCGAGACGGCCTACCTGGGACCCGAGTGGATGGAGGCCGTGCGGGCGGCCATCGACGAGGGGCGGCACACGGGCGTCGCCCCGTGGCTGTACGACGAGTTGGGCTGGCCGAGCGGCGCGTGCGCCGGCCGCGTGTACACCGGGCGCGAGGCGTTCCGCCAGAAGCACCTCGTGCCGGAGGAGATCCAGCCCGCGAAGTGGGAACCGTCGGAGAGCACGGTCGCGGTCTTCCTGGCCCGGAAGGACTCGAAGGGCGCGGTGACGGCGCCGCGGCGGCTGCCTGAGCCCCGCATGGCGTGCGGCAAGACGCTGCGGGCCGACGAGGCGCTGCTGCATTTTGCGTACAAGACGGGGGAATATGTTGATGTCTTCAACCGCGACGCCACCGAGGAGTTCCTGAAGCAGACCTACGAGCGGTACCGCGAGACGGTGGGGGGCGAGTTCGGCCGGGCCATCCGCGGCATCTTCACCGACGAGCCGCAGTACTCCGGGGCGGGCCACCGCGTGCCGTGGTCGCTGGAACTGCCGAAGTTCTTCCGCCGCGCGTGCCGCTACGAACTGCTTGACCACCTGCCTGAACTCTTCTTCCCGACCGGCGAGTACCGGAAGACCCGCTTCGACTTCTTCCAGGCCCTGACGCGGCTGTTCCTGCTGGCCTGGACGATGCCCATCTACCAGTGGTGCCACCGGCACGGCCTCCAGTTCACGGGGCACATGAACGCCGAGGACACGCTGCTGGGGCAGGTGCAGTCGGTCGGGGCGGCGATGCCGCATTATGAGTATATGCACATGCCCGGCATTGACCACCTGGGCCGCGCCCTGGGCAGCCCGGTCCTGGTGAAGCAGGCGGCGAGCGCGGCGGCGCAGTTGGGGCGGCCGCGGGTCCTGGGCGAAATGTTCGGGTGCGCCGGATGGAACGCCACGTTCGACGACCTGCGGTGGATCGCCGACTGGCAGTTCGTCCTGGGCGTCAACTTCGTGTGCCAGCACCTTGCGGCGTTCTCGCTGCGCGGCATCCGCAAGCGCGACTACCCGCCCAGCCTGCATTATCACCAGCCGTGGTGGCCGCACTACTACCTGTGGAACGACTACGCGACCTCGGTCGTGGCGGCCCTGACCGCCGGCACGCCCGTGGTCGACGTGCTGGTGGTGCACCCGATCTCGAGCGCGTGGGCCGAGTACAGCCCGCTGGACCACCGGGCGGTGAAGGAACTCGACGCACGCCTGCGAACGCTGGTCGACTTCATTCTGGGCGCGCACGCCGACTTCCACTTCGGCGACGAGATCATCCTGGAACGCCTGGGCCGCGTCGGCAAGAAGCGCCTGCGCGTCGGCCAGTCGAGTTACCGCGCGGTCGTGGTGCCCGATGCCACGAACCTGCGCAAGAGCACCGTGCGGCTGCTGCGCGAGTTCAAGGAGGCGGGGGGGACCCTGGTCTTCGCGGGGCGCGTGCCGGAGCGCATCGACGGCCAGCCGTCGGTCGAGGTGTCGCGGCTGGCCCGGAAATGCCTGCGGGCCGACATGACGTCGTCGCGGGGCCGGGCGGCGCTGCGGCGGGCCCTGGCCCCCCAGGTCGAAGTCCTGACGGCCGGCGGCAAGGACGCCGCCACCATCCTGGCCCAGTGGCGCGACGCCGGCGATGACCATGTCTTCTTCTTCCTGAACACCGACGACCAGCGCCCGGTCAAGGTCAGAATGCGTCTGCCAGTATTGGGAACGCCGATTTTCCTCGATGCCGCCACGGGCGACGCCTGGCAGATGAAGGGCCGTGTCTGCGGCAAGGCGATTGTGCTGACCCACACGTTCGGCCCCCGCGCGAGCCTGCTGGCGATGGTCCGGCGGGGGTCGGCCGACGCCGGGGTGCCGGAAGGACCGCCGGCGGTTCCCTCGCGGCGGGCGGTCCTCAGGGGCCGCTGGAACATCCGCCGCCTCGACCCGAATGTTCTGGTGCTCGACACGGCCCGGTGGCGGACCGACGAGGGGACGTACTCGGAACCAGCGCCCCTCGTCGACATTCAGCAGGAACTCATGCAGCGCGGGCAGCAGGAGGTCATCTTCCTGCGGTTCCAGTTCGACTGCGCCATTGCGGACCTCAAGGGGCGGCGGTTCGAACTGGCGATCGAGCAGCCCCAGGCCTGCGAGATGTGGTGGAACGGCATGCGGATGCCCCTGACCGATGCCGGCCCGTACTGGGACAGCGCATTTCGGCGGGTCGACGTCACCCCGTTCGTCCGCCAGGGCGACAATGTGCTGGAACTCAGGCGGCCGTGGCAGGTCGACGAGCGGCGCCTGGCCCTCCTGATGGGGCGGACGGCCGGATGGGAAGCCAGGTCAATCGCGCCCGACGTCGAACTTGAACCGATCTACCTGCTGGGCGATTTCGGCGTGTCGTTCCCCGAAGGGTGCCGCCAGGGCCCGCGCGGCTCGAAGTGGCTCCTCGGCCGGCCCCAGGTGGTCGATGAATCGAGCCGCCTGGTCGCCACCGACCTGGTGCGGACGGGGTATCCGTTCTTCGTCGGCCGGATGGCCCTGGAGCGCGAGGTGATGCTGAAGAAGACGCCGTCGGAGAGCGCCGTGCTCGAACTGCCGCCCTTCAAGGCCGTGACGGCCACCGTGCACGTGAACGGGCAAGAGGCGAGCACGGTCTGGAAGGCGCCGCGCGTGGCGCCGGTGGGCGGTATGCTGGTTCGCGGCCGCAACCGCGTTGTGATTACGCTGACCACCAGCCTCCGCAACATGCTGGGTCCGCACCATCACCAGGACGGCGAGGTCCTGTGGGTCAGTCCGCAATCGTTCGCGTGCCAGCGGGGATGGTTCGGCCGCAACGCGGGTCACTCGTGCGTGCCCGACGACTACAATGTCGTGGAGTTCGGCCTCGCCGGCGAGGTTGTGCTTCGGTACTAGGCGACCGGGCGACCGCGGCCGCGTGGCGTGCGAAAAAAGTCAAGGGGCGCACGCGCAAACGCCGATGGCACTCTTGAGAGCATCAGAATCCTATTGGCCGACGCATTGCAGGCGCCTCCCGGCTACCGCTGGGAACGATTTCGTATTCTTGACACACGCTATTGTGCCGCTACAATGCGCAGCATTCGCGAGGGGTGCCGGCGGGAGCGAGTCAGTTGCCGAAGGGGGCAATCGGGGCGCCCCATTATCGCGGGCTTCCTGAGGCCGTCAGTCATCTGCCTTCGCAGGGCCGGCCGGGATCCTGACGGCGGGACGGTGAACCAGCGAATCAGCCGGAGGTCAAAGGAGCCGCGAAGTGGGCACTGGCCAACCTGAAGAGCAACGCCGGGGGTTCCCGCGCCGGGCGAGGATCGGCGCGAGCGTCGCCGCAAGCGTTGTCGGCGTCTTGAGTCTGCTCCTCGCGGGCTGCGCCGAGAACGAACTCGGGCGCTTCACCGGCTACCAGCCCGACCAGTACGTCATCTCGAATCCGAAGCGCATCCGCAACGCCATCGTCAAGTCCGAGGATTACTGGATCCAGAAGGAAGTCCAGCCCGAGGAACAGTTCCCCGGCCCGACGCCGACGGACCTCCGGAAGCCCGAGAAGGATTACATCCTCGGCTCCGGCGACCTTATCGACGTCACCGTCTTCGAGTTGATGGCGCCCGGCCAGCCCTACGTGGCTCGCCAGCGGATCACCCAGACCGGGCACATCGCCTTCCCATACCTGGGCACGGTCAAGGCGGCCGGACTGACGACGCGCGGCCTCGAAGAGAAACTGTCTGACATGCTCGAGCCCGACTACATCGTCAGCCCGCAGGTCCAGGTCTTCGTGGCCGAGTATCGGAACCTGAACGTCTCGATCCTCAACGGCATAATGCGCCCCGGCGTGTATCCGATGAACCGGGAAGACATGAAACTTCTGGAACTTGTCGCCATGTCGGGCGGCATCCTGCAATTGGTCGAAGATTACGGCTACGTCATCCGCGAGTACACCCCCGACGAGGCCGACCTGCTGATGCTCGAAGCCGGACTGGGGCCCACGGAGGGCGAAGCGCCGGCCAAGGCGCAGGAGAAGGGCGCGCCGGAGGGCGGCGAAAAGCCGGCCCCGAAAGCCGGCGAGAAGGCGGCGCCGGAGATTGCGCCGAAGCCGCCGGCCGCCGCGCCGGCGAACCCGGCGGCCGCGCCGGCTGCGAAACCGGCGGCCGACGCGCCGGCGCCGGCGAACCCGGCGGCCGCGCCGGCCGCGAAACCGGCGGCCGACGCGTCGAACAAGCAGTCCCGCGAACTACTCGAGAAGATGGCCGCGGGCGAGATGCCGCAGATCGGAAAGATTGAGGCGGCCGAGGCGGCGGTGAAGCCCCCGGCGCAGGCCGGCAAGGCGCCCGCCGCAGGGGCCAAGGCCGCCGATCCGCCCGCCGCGATGAGTGTGGCGGCCGTCCCGCCCAAGGATGAGAAGGAACTCGGCCGGTGGATCTGGTCCGACGGCAAATGGGTCGAGGTCAAGGAGAAGACGCCGGCCGAAGGCAAGAAGCCACCCGAAGGCGCCAAGCCGCCCGAACCGGCCAAGGTGGTCGAGGGCGCGAAGCCGCCGGAGACGGCGAAGTTGGCCCAGACGCCGACAGGCCCGGCGGCCTCGGAACCCGCGCGGCTGGAGTTGGAGAAGAAACTGAGGCGGCTGGGCGTGGTCCAGGGCAGCGGCCAGTTGAAGCGCATCATCAGGTTCGACGTCAGGGCGCTCCAGTCGGGCGACCCGACGCAGAACGTCGTTCTTCGCGACGGCGACATTATTACGATTCCGTCGGCGCAGATCGGCGACTTCTACATGGCGGGCGAGATTGCCCGGCCGGGCGTGTACAGTCTGACCGGGCGCAAGATCACGCTCCTTCAGGCGGTGGCGGCGGCCGGCGGCACGACGGCCGTGGCCGTCCCGTGGCGGACCGAAGTGGTGCGGCGCGTCTCGGAGGGCGAAGAAGACATCATCTACTGCGATATCGGCAAGATTTCGCGCGGCGAGGTTCCCGACTTCTACGTGCAGCCGGAGGACCTCATCCGGGTCGGGACCGACCAGGGCGCGGTCTTCAATGCTGTGATCCGCAATGCCTTCCGGGCCACCTACGGCCTCGGGTTTGTGTACGATATGAACTTCGCCGACTTCTATCCCTGGATCGCTGCGCGGAAACCCATCTTCTAGCCGCCGCACCGCCCGTGAGCCCTTGGGCCAGGCCTGTCGCGGAGGCCGGCGGGGCGCGGCCGCGCGTGGCACCCGGAAAGGAACCCGATTGTCGGACGCGCAGGCAGCCAGCGGCGGCGTGAAGACGCCCACCGGCGCACCCGGGGTCCGCCTGCCGTGGGACTGGAACCGCGTGCTGACGCCCCGGGCCGTCCTCCTGATGCTCCCCGTCGTGGGCTTTCTGGTGGCGGCTTACTGGCGGCAGATCGTCCAGTGGGAAGGCCTGTGGCGCGACAACGCCGCCTGGAGCCACGGGTACCTCATTCCGGTCATCGCGGTGATCATCGCCCACTTCCGGCTGAAGGAACGCAATCCGCGTCGTATTGAGACGTGTATTTGGGGTCTTCCGGTCATCGCGGGGGCGGCGCTTCTGCGAATCTGGTCCGAGACGCTCCACTTCGGCTATCCCGGCTGGGCCACCTTCGTCGTGGTGACGGCGGGCGTGATCCTCCTGCTCCTGGGCTGGGAGATGCTCAGGGCCCTGTGGGTTCCGGTGGCGTACCTGGCCCTGATGATCCCGTGGAACTTCAAGTATTACGAGGGCGTGGCGCTGCCGCTCCAGAACCTGGGCGCCGCGGCGACCGGAAAGATCCTGGAGCTCATCGGTTACACGCACCTTCCCGAGGTTCCGCCGAAGATGGATGCCGTCCAGGCCCTCGCCAGCATGACGGCCGCCGGCAAGGCGCTCTTCCTGAAGGGCAACGCCGTGCACCTTCTGAGCGGCCCGCTGACGGTGGCGGAGGCATGCGCCGGCCTGCACCTGCTGTTCACCTTCGTGGCGCTGGGCGTACTGATGGCGTTCATCTACAAGCGGGCGACCTGGGAGCGGGTCCTCATCATGGCCTCCAGCATCCCCATCGCCGTCTTCTGCAACGTCATCCGACTGACGCTCATGGCCATCGCCAGCGACCAACTCTATTTCGAAGAGGGCCGCCTGGTGTTCCAGGCGCCGACGTGGAGCGTCTATGCGCCGCGGATCCTCTCTTGGCCGACGACGGCGTGGGTCGGGCTCGCCCTGGCCGGTGCCGGCGTCTTCCTCCTGGCGACTGGCGGGGGCCCGGAGAGGCTGGCTAAGCACCTGTCGCGCGTGCGGCTCCTGGCGATTGCTGCCGCAGGCATTGTCGTGACATTGCTGTCGGCGAAGATCGCCATCGGGTACCCGACCCCCGGCGACCTGGAGGCTGTGCGCGAGACGGTGCTGAACCCCCAGAGCGCTCCGCACCAGGCCTTCGGCTTCGCGATGCTGGGCCTGGCGTTCGTGCTGATGTGGGCCGAACTGAAGGTGATCGACCTGTTCTTCATCGAGGAGGGGGCCGGCGCGGGGCAGGCACCGCCGCCCGCGACGGCGGGGGCGCCGCACAACGCAACATGAAAGAGCATGCGACAACCCGTCGGGCCTGGGCGATCGTGGCGGCCACGTTTGTGGCGGCGGCGATCCCGCTGGGGATCGTCTGGACCTTGAGCGGCCAGGCCAGGATACCCGGCCTTGAGGCGAAGGCGGCGTCGCTGGCGCCGGACTCTTCTGAAGCGCGCCGCGTGGCCCACGAGATTGCCCAGCAGCGGCGCGACGTCGGTTTCGGCTGGGTCGACGTCGGGGCGGCGGCGATCGGCGCGGGGCTGCTCGTCGCGGCGGCCGCGAGGCCTGCCGCCTCGCGCTGGACGGCCGTCGCCGCAGGCGCGCCGGTGCTGTACCTCGTCCTGAGTGCGGCCTCGATGGCGCTGGCGCGGGAGACGCTTCCCTTGCTTCGCCTGACGGCGGCCCTCGGGGGGCTGGTTTCATATGTCGGAGTTGTCTGGCCCTTGCCCGGGCGCCTACAATACGGCGTATGTTGCGCGTGCCTTGGAACGATGGCTGTATTTTTCGGCCTGTGGGAGCCCCCTCTTCCGAAGCCCGTCCCCATTCGCAAGCACCTGTCGGAGTTGCAGGCCGACCTGCTGAAAGCCGTGCCCGGATGGACCGGGCGCCACGAGGTGCTGCCGAAGGAAGTCGAAGCCACCTTGGGGGCCGACGAGTACCTGAACCTGGCGTTGACCTCGCCGGACAAGAATTGGGTCGTCACGATTTTTGTTACTTATAATGCCAACGCAATGACGAAAGTTCCTCATGTACCGTGGGTCTGTATGACGCAGTCAGGGTTCCGGCTGGTCTCCAAGCGCGAGGAGGATGTGCTGCTGCCGGAGATGCCGGGCCGGGAGTTGCGGCTGAACGTCATGCTGTTCGACCCCGGCGAAGGCTTGGGCAGGGCCCAGGCCCTGATGTTCCAGTACTTCAACGTGGGGGGCGTTTACACCTACAACCGCGAGTGGACGCGGGTCCTGGCGACCTCGGGCAGCATCGGACAGCGGGGGAGTTACCTGTCGCAGACCCAGGTGGCGGTCCGGTTCATGCCGGGGGGCGCCGAGGATCCGACGGCCAAGGGGAGCGAGCCATACCAACTGGGGCTCAAGTTCCTGAACGTCGTCGTTCCGCGGTTAGAGAAAGAGTATTACCCCAATCTGCATGGGGATGGAGGAGGTTGACCGGTTATGGCACGGCGGTTGAACGTACGGTTGCTGGGTCTGGTAGCCATCTTTCTTGTCATGCCGCTGGCGTTGGCCCTCGTCATCGGCCACCTCGCCCTTTCCTCGCGCGACCCGAAGCAGTACACCGATCAGGCGAAACAATACCTTGAGAACAAGGAATTCGGCCAGGCGTGGATCGCGATCCGGAATGCGTCGCGGGCCGGGGGCGGCAAGGACCCGCAGGTGCAGTACCTGCTGGCCCAGATCGCCATGAAGCAGAACCCTCCGGCCGTCGCGACCGCCCTCCAGGCCTGCCGCAGCGCCGTAGCCTTGAAACCGGATTTTGCCGACG
>Ga0315289_10013279_pt1 | contig 11544 bp, 6 predicted proteins | sample YL17G11_40_MG_FD_203452 | JGI IMG/M metagenome (GOLD analysis project Ga0315289, IMG submission 203452) | Sediment microbial communities from Yellowstone Lake, YNP, Wyoming, USA - YL17G11_40 | ecosystem: Environmental > Aquatic > Freshwater > Lake > Sediment | place: USA: Wyoming | collected... | reverse complement strand
GCGCTATATCGATAACGATATCGCCAACTTGAAAGAGGGCATCCGCCAGGGCTATACGGCGCCGAAGAGGATTGTCGAGCTTGTCATCGGCCAACTGGATGCCGTCCAGGGGGCAGCGCCGGAGCAGTCTCCCTTTTTCAGCCCAGCCCAGCGGGACGGGACGCCGGAGTTTAAAAAAGTACTGGGCGACCTTCTGGCCAAAGAGATCCATCCGGCTGTCCGCCGGTATCGCAATTTTCTTAAAAGTGAATACCTGCCGGCGGCCCTGGAGACCATAGGGATATCCGCCCTTCCGAACGGCGCTCAGTGCTACCGGGCGCTTCTCCGGGCCGCTACGAGCCTGGACCGTCCCGCGGACGTCACATACCGCCTGGGCGAGGAAGCGGTGGCCAGGTACGGAAAAGAAGCGGCGGCCATCGGGACGGAGGTCTTCGGTACGGCCGATCTCAAGGCCATCCGCGAAAAGATGGCCGCCGACCCCCGGAATCATTTCCGGAGCCGGGAGGAACTCTCGAATTTCTCTACGGATGCCGTCGCCCGCGCCAAGGCGGCGCTCCCCCGCTGGTTTGGAATCCTGCCCAAGGCCGACGTCAAGCTCGAGCCCGTCCCCGGCTTTCTCGAACCGACGGCCTCGAGCAGCTATCAGCCCGGCGCCCAGGACGGCAGCCGGCCGGGGGTCTACTTGATCAACCTTTACCAGCCCGAGCAGCAGACCCGGTCCAATGCCGAGATCACGGCTTTTCACGAGACCTACCCCGGCCATCACCTGCAGTTGAGTATCGCCACGGAGCGTCCCGGAGGCCACTTCATCACCCGCCTGCCGCTCAGCGGCTCCTATATCGAAGGCTGGGCTCGGTATTCCGAAGCCCTGGCCGAGGAGATGGGGCTCTATTCCACGGCCTTCGCCCGCATCACCCGGCGTCTCTGGCCGGCCCACGGTATGGTGGTAGACCCCGGGATCCATGTGTTCGGTTGGACGCGGGAAAAGGCGGCCGATTTCATCCTGGCCACGGGCCGTTTGACGGCCCACGAAGCCATGGCCCTGGTGGATCGAATAATCGCCACACCGGCTCAACTGACGACCTACGACACCGGGGCACTGGAAATCTTCGCCCTTCGCGCCAAGGCCCAGGAGGCGATGGGGGCGAAGTTCGATATCAAGGCCTTTCACGAACGCCTGCTGACCAGCGGAGCAGTGACCCTGCCGATGCTCAGCGAGATCATCGATCATTGGATCGAGGAAACGCTCCAAAAAGGTCGGGCGAAGTGATGGCGATTCTCTCTAAGGAGGTCATAATGATAAAGAATATCGGTCTGTTAATGTGTATTTTGTTCCTCGGCCTGATGCCGCTGTTTTCTCCCTGCCAAGAGGCGGGGTCGGCGCCCCCGGCGGCGACTCAGGGGCTTTCCGACGTGAAAGAGCTCGAGGCTTTTATCGACGGAATCATGGCCGCCCACCTTGAAGCTAACCACATCGCCGGGGCGACGATCTCCGTTGTTAAAGACGGACGGCTTTTCTTCACCAAGGGCTACGGATATGCCAACTTCAAGTCTAAGACACCAGTTCTTCCGGACCGGACCATGTTCCGTCCCGGATCGGTCTCCAAGCTCTTCACCTGGACGGCGGTGATGCAGCTTTACGAGCAGGGGAAGCTCGATCTCAACGCCGACGTCAACACCTACCTCAAGGAATTCCAGATTCCCAAAACGTTTGCTCAGCCGATCACGTTGAACCATCTGCTCTCGCACACCCCGGGTTTTGAGGAGCGGGGCACCGGAATGGCCGCCAGGAAACCCGAGGACCTCATGCCTTTGGGCAAATGGCTGGCCACCTACATGCCGGCCCGCGTCCGTCCACCGGGAGAGCTGACCTCCTACTCCAATTACGGGACCGCTCTGGCCGGCTACATCGTCCAGGTCGTTTCCGGGGTGCCGTTCGAGCAGTACATCGAGGAGAATATCTTCAAGCCGCTGGGGATCGAGCACAGCACCTTCCGGCAGCCCCTCCCGGAGGGCTTAGCGCCGAACATGTCCACCGGCTATACATATAAAAACGGAGCTTTCAAGGAGGAGCAATTCGAGCTCCTCAACGGGATGGCCCCGGCCGGCGCCCTCAGCGCCTGCGCCACCGACATGGCCCGGTTTATGATCGCCCATCTCCGGAACGGCGCCTACGGTGATGCCCGGATTCTGAAAGAAGAAACCGCCAAGTTCATGCACTCCCGGCTGTTCGGCCATGACCCGCGGATCAACGGCAATGCCCACGGGTTCTGGGAATTCGGTTACAACGACCTCCACCTGATCGAGCATGGGGGTGACACGATCTATTTTCACTCCCAGCTGGCCTTGATCCCGGACAAGAATGTGGGCTGGTTCGTCTCCTACAACACGGGCCCCGGCGGGTCGAGAGAGCAGCTCTTCCATGCCTTCCTCAACCGCTTCTATCCGGCCTCGTCTCCGCTGGCCGACCTCAAGCCCTCGGCCGATGCTCTGAAGAGGCTGAAGAAGGTGAGCGGGGTCTATGGCATATCGCGGATGTCTTACACCAAGTATGAAAAAATCGCCTCGCTGCTCATGCAGATCAAGGTCACACCGTCCAAAGAAGGGACACTCCTCGTCAAGATCCCCGGTGATGTTCGGCAGTATGCCGAGTTGGAGCCACTCGTTTTCCGCGAGGTCGACGGGCAAAGCAAACTGGTCTTTAAGGAAGACGGCCGCGGCCGGGTGACGGTCGCCTTCGCCGGCGATATCCCCCACATGGCCCTGCTCAAGCTCAAATGGTACGAGCAGCCGATGTTCCACTATCTCATTATCGGACTCTGCGTGCTGTTCTTTGTCATCGCGGCTCTGGGCTGGCCGCTCGCCGCGCTGTCCCGGAAGATCTGCCGGCGGAAGGTCGAGGGCAACCCGGCCCCGAAGGCGGCCCGCTGGCTGGCCGGACTGATGAGCGGCTGCTTCCTTTTCTTCCTCGTCCTCCTGGCCACTTCTCTCAGTAACACGGATGAGGTCATGTTCGGGGTTCCAGCCTTGTTTAGGGTCGCCCTGGTCTTCCCACTTGTTGCGGCAGTCCTGGCCATAGGTGTACTGGCCTTCACTTTTCTGGCCTGGGGGAAAAAATACTGGTACGGCTGCCGGCGTTTAACCTATACGCTGATTTTTATTGCCGGCGTTGTCTTTCTCTGGGTGCTTTACTTCTATAACCTGCTCGGGTGGCGCCTTTAGTCTCGGGGAGGTCGGGCCGGCGGGCGTTGGCGCAGGGAGGCGGATGGCTTTTCGAGTTAGGTCAAAAGAACCTTGACATCGACCTATAAGATGAATAAGGTTGATATCGATATAAGATATATCCTATAGGAGTTTCATTGCAGAGATCTTTTCTCGGCAAGCCGTACGAGCGGCCGGCTACACTCAGCGAATCCATCTACGGGTATCTCAAGAAGGCGATTATCGAGGGAGACCTAAGGCCCGGCCAGAGGCTCATGGAGAAGGAATTCGCCGAGCTCTTCAAAGCCAGTACGACGCCGGTTCGGGAGGCCTTTCAGAAACTTTCAGTCGAGAAGTACATCGTCATCAACTCCCGCAAGGATGTCACTGTGGCGACCGTGACCCGGAAGGAAATCGCCGAACTTTTCGAGGTCGTCCGCGTCCTGGATGCACTGGCGGCGAGGGGGGCGATCTCTAAACTGTCCGAGGACGATGTCGCAGAGCTACGTAAAATGACCTCGCGGCTGGGGGACTTCCATCGTCAAAAGAAGGTTTATGAATACGTCGTCGAGAACATGAAGATCCATGACCGGATGTGGCGGGTCTGCGGCAATGAATACCTTTACCAATGCCTCTCCACTTCGGCCGAAAAGTACGTCTTTCTGAGCAACCACCTTTTTTCTTTGGGCAAGGGCTCGACCGAGCGTCCGTCCTTTTTCGAGCGGTCCTTTAAGGACCATCTCGACCTGATGGAAGCCATCGAGAAAAGGGATACCCTTGCCGCGGAGAAAATCCTCCTGTCCCATTGGGGGAAGGGGTTTCTCGGCGAAGGGAAGAATGACGAAGAGGAGCTGGAAAGGATATAGAGAAGGAGGTGATGTGAGTCGAGGAATTAAAGTCAAAGCGAAATGCAGCGCATCAAGGACTTCAGGAAAGGCATTGGCTGAGAGCCAATTGGAAAAAAATGGATAGGAGGACGGGAGCATGCTAAACTCAATCAGAAAACCGCTGTTTGTCTTGGCCTTTCTGGTGCTGGCCATCTTCTTCACTGGGGCGAAGGCCGCGGCCCAAACGACCTCGGTGACCCTGGAAGGCAGAGTGACTGACGAACAGGGCTCGCCCCTGCCCGGCGCTGCCGTCACGGCCAAGAACGTAGAGACGGGTTACGCGAAAAGCGCCACAACGAAAGAGGACGGCCGGTACCTCATCTCCGGTATCCAGGCCGGCCGCTACGAATGCGAAGTCAGCATTCCGGGCTTTGCCAAGGAGCTCAGGAAGGGCCTGGCCTTCTCCGTGGGAGCCAGGCTGACCATTGACTTTGTCCTGAAACAGACAACCATCGAGGAGGAGGTCACCATCACGGCCCAATCCCCGGTCGTGGAGACGACCAAGTCCGAGATCAGTGGAGTTGTCGACCGGGTCAAGATCGACTCTCTTCCTCTCCTGGACCGGGATTTCGGCACCCTGACCTTAATGAAGGCCGGCGTCGCCTATGAGTCCGGGGAGGTTCGGTCGAACGCCCAGCCCTATGGCAGCGAAGATATCCTGACCGACGGCGTCTCTAATGAATGGGTGGGCCGGAACACGGTCAACATGGCGATCCCGGCGGATGCCATCCAGGAATTCCGGGTCATGACCAACCAGTACGAGGCCGAATACGGGAACTCGAGCGGTATGGTCCGGAGCGCCCTGACCAGGTCCGGGACAAACCAGTTCCGGGGAAGGGCCGCCTTCTTTTACCGGGACGAGCTCTTCGACAACGTGAACTACTTCGTCAACCATGACGGCTACCAGGGCCGCGAGCTGAGCAAGGACGAATACGAAAAGGCTCCTTTCTCCCACTACAACTGGTCCGGCAATATCGGGGGCCCGATCGTGAAGGACAAGGCCCATTTCTTTCTTCTTTATGAAGGGATCAGCCATCGGGAGTATTCGACAGTCACCTCTCCCCTTGTGCCTCAGGAAACCCTTCCCTGGGATCAGACCAACAATCAGGTCATGTTAAAGCTGAACTACCAGCCAAGTGAAAAGAACTTGTTCTCCTTCCGCTACGGGCTGAACCGGCCCCGGATGAATGATTATTGTATAGGTGGCTTGTTTACCAAGTCCACGTCTTACAGTGAGTACGATATCAATCACGACGTGCAACTCAACTGGACGAACTATCCCTCCGACAACACGATGAACGAAGTCCGGGTCTTCTATTCGTACTATTCCTATTCGCTGCTCCCTCTCGCTGATGAGAACAGCTATTTTGAGCAGAGACCTTCGGGTTATTTCGGCAAGTATCCGACCTTGCCTCAAGAATCGCCTACCAAGCGCTATCAGTTTGTGGATAACTTCTCCCTGTTCCTGGGCGACCACAGCCTGAAATTCGGGATCGATGCCTCCCGCGTCCGTTCGACCGGCTATGTCAGTCAATATGTGCCCGGAATGTACGTCTTTCAAACGGATGCACCCTTCGACCCGACCAACTTCTTCACCTATCCCCTTGTGCTGGCCAAATCGCCCAAGGTAGCCCAACTCGACAGCCCCTACTGGGAGGCCGCAGTCTTCGTTCAGGATTCTTGGCGCGTGACTCCGCGGCTGACGTTGAACTACGGTTTGAGGTACAACTATTACCAGGTCCAGTTCCTGGACATCAAAAACTCCGACATCCTGCAGCTGAACCCGCGCTTCGGTTTCAGTTGGGACCCCATCGGAGACGGCCGGACGGTGATCAGGGGAGGGATCGGCACTTACTCCCAAAACCCCCAGCTCAACCTTGGCCTCCTGGTCGGCATTATGGACCAACTGGTCGTCCAGTACTTTTTCTACCCCGGATACCCGGACCCGGCTGTGCCCAATCCCTTTCTCCCGACCATACCGCCCATGGACGTGCCTCTCAGTAAGTACCAGGGAGAGCCTAATATGGTCGCGCCCTATACGATTCAGACCACACTGGGATTCCAAAGGGAGTTTGTGACCGACCTTTCGGTCGGCTTCGACCTCGTCTGGTCCAAAGGGCAGAAGTTCAGCCGGGTTGAGAATGACAACGCGGTCATCCCTGGAACCGGCGTCCTCCGTCCGGACATGACCAAGGCCGACATCTTTGTCTTCCGGATGAACGGCCGGAGCGACTATAAGGCCCTGTATGTCACCGTCTCCAAAAGGTACTCGCACGGCTGGTCCCTGGACATCGCCTACACCCTCTCTAAGTCCATGTCCGATGTAGAAACCGAACAGACAGAGCCCTATAGCTATGATGCGGACGGCTGGTCCAGGATGTACGGCCCGTCCGATTTCGATGCCCGGCACCGGCTGGCGGTTATGGGGATCGTCGACCTTCCCTTGGGCTTCCAGCTCAGCGGCCTGGCCTACTACCGGTCAGCCCTACCCTGGACGCCGTTCTATCTGAGCGACGTGAACCTCGACAGTCTGGTCTCCGACATGGAGCCGGGAAAGAACCGGAACTCCCGCCGTGGGTTTGCCGTGTACGCCCTCAACGTGAGGCTCTCCAAGTATTTCAACATCGACCGTTTCCGCTTCCAGGTCTTTGCCGAAGTGTATAACGTCACAAATAAGGACAATTTCGGAGCTGTTTATAACATCATCGACCAAACCGGTTTTGGCAATCCGCTGGCCGCCGGAGACCCCCGCCGTGTTCAGCTCGGAGCGAGGTTCGATTTCTGAGCGCTGAATTGATTTCTGGATTGTGAGGGGAGCCCGCAAGGGTTCCCCTCTTTTTCCACACCCTGCGGGGCCGGATTCTCCGTCTGGGATTGTGCTATATTGCTACCTTAAATTCACTTGCCCTATGGAGGAGGCCGTGAGAAAAAAGGCCCTGGCCTTGCGCCCTATTTTTGTTTTCGGACTTATCTTTTTGCCTGTCGTATGCTCTCAGCTGGGCCGCGCCCAAGAGACCGTTGTCGAGGGGGTGGTGACCGATGAAGGGGGGAAACCGGTCAAGGATGCCCGGCTGACTTTTATCGATCCAGAGAGGGGGCTTAGGTTTGTCCTCAAGGCGGATAAAAACGGCAAGTTCATAAAGGTGGGGATTCCGCCGACGACGTACAAGGTCACTGTTGAGTCCGAAGGATTCCTGACCCTCGAATCCGAAGCCAGGATCCGGTTCGGGATGAGAGAAAACCTTGAGATCAAGCTCAAGAGGCCGCTCGCAGTGCCGGACAAAGACGAAGATATGGCCGCGGGTTCCGACCTGTTCAGGGCCGGGAAATACGACGAAGCCATCGAACGATTCAAAAAAGTCATCGACAAGTTCCCCTCCAACTGTGAGGGCTATTTCAACCTGGGCTTAAACTACCTGAAGAAAAAAGAGGTCGATGCGGCCATCACGGCTCTGGAGAAAGCAGCCGAAATTAACCCCCAATCCGTTGAATCCTATTTTGCGCTGGGAGAGGCCTATTTCGCCAAGGGCGAGAGTGAAAAGGCCCTACAGAGCTTTTCGCGGGCGATCGCCCTCAACCCCGAGAGCCCCCTGGCTCATTATAACCTCGGGCTGGTCTTCTATAAGCTGGGGAAGAATGAAGAGGCCCTGGCCGCGTTCGATAAAGCGGTCGCCCTTAAACCGGACAACCCCTCCGCCCATTACCAAGCCGGGCTGGCCGCAATACGACTTCAGAGTTTCGACAACGCGCTCAAGTCCTTCCAGGAGTTCCTCAGGCTGGAGCCGAACGCGCCCGAAGCGGACCAGGTCAGGACGATGATCGAAGAGCTGAAAAAACAGATAAAATAGGAACATGAAAGACAAGATCCCCCGTGTCAGTTTTTTGCTGGCGCTCGTCGTAGCTTGGATCCTAGCGGTGCAGCCTTGGGCTTTTGGGGGCTGGACTGCGGCGCCAGCGCAGGCCAAAGAACCGCTAAGTGAGGCCTCCAAGCAGTGGCTCGAAGAGGTCGTCACCTACATCATCACGCCGCGGGAAAAGGATGTCTTTGTCAACCTGCCCACGGAATTGGACCGCGGCCAGTTCATCGAGACCTTCTGGAAGAGACGCGATCCCAACCCGCGGACGCCAGAGAACGAGTTCAAGCTCGAGTACTACCGCCGGATCGCCATGGCCAACAAGTTTTTCGGGACGGGCGGCGTTCCGGGCTGGCGGACGGACCGCGGCCGGTTCTACATCCTACTCGGCCCGCCCAAGGAGATAGAGAGAGACCTTACCTCCTCCGGATCGGCCCTGACCATGACCCAGGGCCCTAAAGAGACATGGCAATACTGGGACCTTCCCAACCCGAATCTCCCCTATAACCTGGAGTTCGTGTTTGTCGATAAGTACGGGACCGGAAACTATGTCCTTGAGCAGACGCTGAAGATGGACCAGGGAAAGAATACGCCGTTCGACCCGAGCACGCTCACCTTCCAGTTTGATTACCTGGAGAATCTGGCCGAAGCCATGAAGAACCCCTTCGAGAACCTGGAGAAGCTCAAAGGTGTCATCACAACCCAAGTGACATATAACCTCATTCCCTTCCAGTACGGGGCCTTCTCTTTCAAGGGGACGGAGAAAAAGACCCTGGTTCCGCTTCTCGTGGCGATGCCCTACGACTCCCTGCCCTCGAAACGGAGCGGGTTCGATTATTTCTTCTCTCTCAACCTTACGGTCAACGTGAGCGACAGCCTGGGACAGGTTGTCTTCGAGGCCAGCAAGGACCTCAATTTCAAGAAGACGGCGACGGAGTTGGCCGGACTTCTGGGCACTCCCTTTAGGTTCCAAGCTTCTCTTTCCCTTGAACCGGGAGACTACCGATTCCATCTCCTGGTCCTCGACAACTACAGCGGCAAGGTCGGGACTTCCCATCAGCCGGTTTCGGTCCCCGATTTTTCAGCCGACGGCCCGGCCATGAGTGACATTGTCCTGTCCACGGAAGAGGCCCCGCCAGCAGAACGGCCTGAGGGTGCGAAGGAAGACCTCGGGACTGCGGTTTCTCGGGCCAACACAGAGAGGGTTTTCCGGGCCGGAGATGAGATGAGTGTCTTTTTTGAAGTCTATAACTTGAGCCTTAACGAGACCACAGGCTTGAACAAGGTGAAGGCCGAGTATCTTTTTATCCAGGCTGGGAAAACTCTGGCCCGGATTCCGGCGCCGCCGATCGAGCCTTCGGCCCAGAAGGACTGCCGCTTCCGGACTTCGTTTCGCCTGAAGAACTTTCAGCCAGGGGATTATGTTTTGCGGGCCACTGTCAGCGATGAGAACTCGGGACAATCGGTGTCCAGGGAAATTTCATTCTCTATTTCTGTCCCGAAGCCGCCCAAGTCAAGACCATGATCGAAGAGTTCAAAAAGAAAAAATAGTATCCAAGGAGGTTTTCATTGTTTAAAAAGCGTTTCGCGGTTCTCGGTGTCGCCATTCTGATCGTCATCCTGGCTCTGCCCGGTTTCGGCGCCAAGCCGGCCGATCCCAAGGCGCAGCTCAAGGGATTTCCCGAGTTCATAACCAAGGCCATCGCTGAATGGAAAGTCCCCGGGATGGCCGTGGCCGTCATCAAGGACGGCAAAGTCATCCTGTCCGAAGGCTTCGGTTTAAAGGATGTGAAGAACAACCTGAAGGTCACTCCGCAGACCGTCTTCGCCATCGGGTCGTCGTCCAAGGCCTTCACTGCCACCACGATGGGTATCCTGGTCGATGATGGAAAAGTCGAATGGGACAAGCCGGTCCGGGAATACCTGCCGGCATTCAAGCTTTGGGACGACTTCGCCACCGAGCGGATGACGCCGCGGGATCTTCTCTGCCACCGGTCCGGACTGCCCCGTCACGAGGCCATGTGGTACGGCTCTCCATTATCGCGTGCCGAGATCATTGACCGGCTCCGCTATCTCGAGCCGAACCAGGGCTTCCGGGCCGTCTGGCAGTACCAGAACCTGATGTTCCTGACCGCCGGCCACCTCGTGGGCGTGCTCAGCCACTCGACGTGGGAGGAGTTCACCCGGAAGCGGATCTTCGAACCCCTGGGTATGACGAACAGCAGCTTTTCCATCGAGGACATGAAGAAGGCGCCCGATCATTCTCTGCCTTACGGCGAGAAAAAGGACAAGGTCGAGGAGATCCCCTACCGGAATATCGACACCATCGGCCCGGCGGGGTCGATCAATTCCAACGTCGTCGACATGGCCAACTGGGTCCAACTAAACCTGAACAAAGGGAAGTTCGCCGGCAAGCCGGTCGTCTCCGAAGCGTCCATGGCCCAGATCCAGTCTCCGCAGATGGTTGTCCAGGATCCGATCTTCCTCCTTCTGTCCAATTTCCCGGAGCTGTACTACCCGAGCTACGGTCTTGGCTGGTTCCTCACTTCTTACCGCGGGCACACCGTGCTCCACCACGGCGGCAACATCGACGGATTCTCGGCCATGGTGTCATTCCTGCCCCGCGACAACATAGGGCTGGTCATCCTGACAAACCTCAACGGGACACTCCTGCCCTATGCCGTCATGTTCAACATCTACGACCGTCTCCTCGGGCTGGACCAGAAGCCTTGGAGCCCGCGATTCAAGGAGATCATCGACAAGATGAAGGCGGAAGGGGAGAAGGCAAAGAAGGAGGCGGACAAGGACCGGCAGCTCAACACGAAGCCGACCCATCCTATCGATGATTACGCGGGGGACTACGCCCATCCCGCTTACGGGACCGTGTCTGTCACCAAGGAAGGAGACGGGCTCAAGGCCAAGTACAACGGCAAGGATTTCATCCTGAGCCACTACCATTATGATGTTTTCGAGCTCAAAGATCCTCAAGATTCCGAAGGCGGCGGCGTCAAGGCGACGTTCGGGTTGGACATCAAGGGGAACGTCATGAGCGCTGCCCTTCAACTTGAGCCGACGGTGAAGGAAATCGTCTTTTCCCGGCTGCCCGAGAAAAAGATGACCGAGCGGAGCTTCCTGGAAAAGTTCTGCGGCCAGTACGATCTCCAGGGCCAGTTGTTTACTGTCGAGATCAGGGGCGAGAACACGCTCGTGGTCACGGTCACCGGCCAGCCCCCGATGGAGCTCGTCCCCTACAAGGGGACCGAATTCACCATCAAGGGAGCTCCCAACGCCAGCCTTGAGTTCATCCTTGATGCAGCCGGTGTCGCGGTGGAGGCCAAGCTCAAGCAGGCCGGCGCCGTCCTGAGCGCGCCGAAGAAGAAATAGCCAAAACTGCCCCTGAAAGTGACTGCCCCCCGCGGAACTGTCTTTCTAGATTCCTCCGGATGTTATCTTATCTTTTTGATGATGTTCTTTCTAAAAGACGGCTTCTTCGACAATACGGCGGTCTGTGAAGAGACGATCTGCGCCCAGGGGGGTGAGGTCGATCGTCTCATAGCGGCCTGTCCGGATCAGTTCGGACAATCCTTTGCCCACAGCCGGCG
>Ga0315289_10013277_pt1 | contig 11545 bp, 8 predicted proteins | sample YL17G11_40_MG_FD_203452 | JGI IMG/M metagenome (GOLD analysis project Ga0315289, IMG submission 203452) | Sediment microbial communities from Yellowstone Lake, YNP, Wyoming, USA - YL17G11_40 | ecosystem: Environmental > Aquatic > Freshwater > Lake > Sediment | place: USA: Wyoming | collected... | reverse complement strand
GCCGCGAACACGGTTCGAGAAGCAAGCCGTCGCACCCGGCGGCCCAAATCGCCGCTGCCAGGCAGCCGATCACCACAATGGGCAGGTCGCTGTGCCTCATCACAGAATTGCCGTCGCGTCGTGCTATCGCTCGTCCACGTCCCACCACCAGGCCTGCGGCGGCAGAGGCTTGGGCATGCCGGCCGATCGCCGCCTGGCCACGACGCGGGAGGTTTCGGTTTCTACGGCGCCTGGTGCGACCAGCGACGCGGGCTGGCACACCACACCTCCGCTGACGCCCGCTAACACGTGGACCTGGTTGATGATGCGACAGTTGACCACCGTATCGACTTGCTTCGGCGCTGGCCCTAACTCCACCGGATACCCGGCCGGGTCGCCGAAGCAGGTCATGTGCCAGCCGGCCTTGTCGGCCAGTCCTTCGGCCCGCATCAGCGCGCCGACCAGCGCCAGGTCGAAAAGGTTCCGCAGCTCCGCATAGACCGGGTACTTCTTACAGAGCTCATCGAAGTGCTCGGTGAAACTCTGGGCGAACTGCCGGTTCCACTGTTCCGATTGGCCGGTGTGAATGCGCTGTCCCTCGGCCGTCAGGCGCTCATTTTCGCTGAGCACCTTCACCCCCCGCCCGCGGATCTCGAACGCCTGGTGATCCTCGGCCGCCAGCACCGCCTGGTAGTTCAGCGTGAACCACCACCGCAGCACGCCCAACGCAGGCGGGGCCTGCCCCGGGGGAACCTCTACAAGCTCCAGGTAGCTTTTCACGCCGGGCACGCCCTCTTCCAAGCCCATGCCCACCAACTTCATGCGGTAGTCGGCTTCGACCATTACTCGGGCGGCGCGGGTCCGCGGGTCCAGACCGTACACTTCGATGTCCTGCTTGCCCAGTCGCGAGCGCAAGCCTTCCAGCCACGCCTGCCGCTGGCCGGGCCGCAGGGGGCTCTTGCGCGACTCGTCCAGAAACTCTTGCAGCCATGCCAGCCCTTGCTGCGTGGGGTTGATGAGGCAGCCGAAGCGGGCGTCCGGCGTGCTCATGGTGTGACGCAGCACCACCACCAGGTCGTCCAGCCGCAACACCGGCTCACCCGAGTCGGCGCCGACGATCCGATTCTCCCGGTCGGTATACCAATTGCCCGCGGGTCCAGCTAGGACGACGTCGCCTCTCTCGGGATACACGAACAGGTACTTGATCCGCCGCAGGCCGGTGAGCACGTGCATCTCTTCGGTCGGCTGCCCTCCCGCTGCCAGCAGCAGTTGCACGTGCTTCTCCAGGCGCGGCAGCGAGATCATGCGGAGCGTGGAGCCGCGCCGGGCGATGACTGGTTGGCCGTGGACCGCGCCGGCGGCACGCAGGCCGGCCAGACGTCTGGTGCCCTCTTGTGTCAACAGCGGGCGGAGCACTCCCTGGGCGTCGACCGATACGCCGGTGGGAAACGGCTCGATCGAGCCCGGCCCGCCGGTGGCGTCCCACGTGGTGGGCTGGATGGTCGAAGTAATCAGGTTGATGAGGCTGTCAAAGTCGGCCTGCGCGCCGCCGCCGCGCCCTCCCAAGGGCTGTGCCGTGATGCGTCCCAGCGCGTCTTTGCGGATGCGGTCGTGGGAAATCTCGGCCGCCGAGCGGAAAGAGGCATCGCGGGCCCCGGCTTGGGCTTGTGCCACGGCAATCTGCGCCAGCCAGGCGTCGCGCTGGCCGGGCTCGGCGGCCTGCCGGGCCAACGTCAAGGCGGGCGCAAACTCGCCCGCCGCAAGCTGCGCCTGCAACAACGCGTCTTGGTTGGGCTCCGCTGCCGCGGCCGGCAGCACAGCGACCGTCGCCGCAACGGCGTATACGAAGAGACTTCCCGCGACCCATTGGCAAGCGGCCGATCGCGCCCGCTTGCGCAATGCCTGCCGGCTGAACATGGCCCCCACCTCCGTTCCGTAAGAAGAGACTGTCCGCCCTTTACTATCGCCGAGATAGCCGAGTTTTCAAGCCCCCTCAGGCGTAAACGCCCGGGGCAGACACAAGGGGAAAAGAAAACGTTCCACGTGCGGCCGCAGCAAAAGCCTGTCTGGGCGTGGCTGGGAAGATCGGGTAGAACAAGGCGTGGCAGCATCAGTTTCTGCCGCCACAGGAGGGGGCATCCCTCGCCCGCAGGTGAACGAGCCGCCGTGATGAGCCGCTGCGCCGATGGGCAATCTTTTCCGAGTCAAGAGCATCGACGCCCTCATGACCGAGGGGCAAGACGGCGGGCACGGCCTGCGGCGGGCGCTGGGGCCGGTGGATCTGATCGCGCTGGGCATCGGCGGGATTATCGGCGCCGGAATCTTCGCCCTGGTGGGGACGGCCGCCGCCGGCGACGCTACCCGGCCCGGCGCCGGACCTGCAATAATCCTGTCGTTCGCCCTGACGGGCACGGCCTGCGCGTTTACGGCCTTGTGCTACGCCGAATTCGCCTCGCTGGTGCCGATTTCCGGCAGCGCTTACACCTACGCCTACGCCACGCTGGGCGAAATCATCGCCTGGATCATCGGCTGGGACTTGATCCTCGAGTATGCGGTGGGCAACATCGCGGTGGCGGTTTCCTGGTCGGGATATTTTTGCGAGCTGCTGCGGAGCTTCGGACTGGAGTTTCCCCGTTATCTGGCGAGCGACCTGCGGACCGCGCTCGGTACGCCGGAGATCCTGGCCGAGGCGCCGCGGGTACTGGGGATTCCGATCATCTTCAACCTCCCTGCGGTCTTTATTGTCACGGCGATCAGCATCCTGTTGATCATCGGCATCAAGGAAAGCGCGCGATTCAATGCCGTGATGGTCGCCATTAAGCTCGTGGTGCTGGCATTTTTCGTGGCCGTGGGGGTGTGCTACGTCCGGCCGGCCAACTGGCACCCTTTTGCCCCCAACGGCTGGGCAGGCATCAAGGCCGGCGCGGCGATGGTGTTCTTCGCCTTTATCGGCTTCGACGCCGTCTCGACCACGGCCGAGGAATGCCGCAACCCCAAGCGCGACGTGCCCATCGGCATCCTTGGCTCGCTGGTGATCTGCACGATCATCTACGTGGTCGTAGGGGCGGTGCTGACCGGCATGGTCCCCTGGCAGCAGCTCAACACGGCCGAGCCGCTCTCGGTGGCCATGCGGGTGGTCAACCTGAACTGGGCGGCTGCCATCGTGGCCTTTGGCTCCGTGGTCGCGCATACGGCCGTGTTGTTGGTGTTCCAATTGGGTCAGCCGCGGATCCTGTTCTCCATGGCCCGCGACGGCCTGCTCCCAGCCGCACTCTCCAAGACCCACCGGCGCTTCAAGACGCCGCACGTGGCCACGATTCTCACCGGGCTGTTCGTCGGCGTGGGCTCGGCGTTGGCCGGGCTGGAGGAGATGGCCGATCTGTGCAACATCGGCACGCTGTCGGCGTTCCTGATCGTGTGCGCCGGAGTGATCGTGTTGCGCCGGCGGGATCCCCAGCGTCCGCGGCCGTTCCGCACACCGTGGGTGCCGCTGATCCCGGGGCTGGGAATGTTCTCTTGCCTTTACCTGATGCTGGCCTTGCCGAAAACGGCGTGGATTCGCTTCGGCGTGTGGTTGGCCATCGGACTGACGTGCTACGCCGCCTACGGCTATCGCCGCAGCAGACTGAGACCGCAAGACCCTTCGGCCGAATGAGGGTGCCACGGGCTGCTTGTCAGCCCGTGCTGCGGCTGGCACCTGCACTGGCCGACAAGCGGCCAGTGGCACCCGACCCGTCAGAACAGGTTTGACGCAACACCGCTACTTGACCACCCCACCGCGTTGGCATAGCATGAAAGATGACCTATGACCACACTGCAACGAGTCACCACTGCGGCAGAGTTGCTCGAGGCGTCGGGTCTCGGTCGGTGCGAATTGGTTCAGGGAGAACTGGTGATGATGACACCGGCCGGATTCGACCACGGTCGGATTGTCGCGCGGATCGGCGCGCGTCTGACGAACTTCGTCGAGCAGCACGGGCTGGGCGTGGTCACCGGCGCCGAAACCGGCTTCCAACTCGCCCGCGATCCCGATACGGTTCGCGCGCCCGACGTAGCCTTCGTTCGGGCCGAGCGTGTTCCCCCTGGGGCCACGCCCGGCTTTTTCCAGGGGGCGCCGGATCTGGCCGTCGAGGTCGTTTCACCGAGCGATCGCGCGGGCGAGTTGCTCCAGAAGATCCACGATTGGCTCGATGCCGGCTGCCGCGCAGTTTGGGTCGTCGACCCCGCGTCGGGCACCATTTCCGTATACCGCGGCCAAGGCGACACGGTCATCCGAAAGTCCGCCGACGAACTCAGCGGCGACGATATCCTCCCCGGCTTCAAACTCTCGGTTGCCGAAATCTTCGCGTCGTGAAAAAAGGGGCGTTGCTGGGTGCATGGTCACGCTTGCGTGGCCATGCTTGCCTCTCTCATGACGCTTTACATGCCCACGACAAGGGTGGGCATGGCACCAGGCTTCTTGGCAGCCCTGGGCGTGGTATAATCGAGGCGTCATCCACCTTCCTCGATAACTCACGGCCGGAAGCCGGGCCCTCTTGCGCGGCAACAGGCAGAGCCGCGCCGGTGGATGACCACCCGGCCCCGGCCGCCTTTCTGCAATCGGAGGGCGTGCTGTGTCGCGCATTCAAGGCTTCGTCCTGTGTTTCGTGGGGTTTGCGGCCGGTGTCTTATGCAGCCTCTTTGTTGTGGCCGCCACCGGCGGATCACTGAAGGAGGCGAACGAGGAGAAGAGGGCCCTCGGCGAAAAGTGTGTGAAACTCGTTCGCGAGCGGGACTCCGCGGCGGCCGAGCGCGATGAAGCCCTGAGGCGCTGCCGATCACTGGCTTCTGACCAGGCCAAGGGAAAGACGGAACTTGCCGATGTTTTGAAACAGCGCGAGGCCGCAATCGTGGCTGCGAAGGAGGCGATTGCAGAAAGGGATACAGCCAAAACCGAACAGGCCGAGGCGCAGACGGCAGCGCGGCGGGCGAAGCAAATAGCGGAGGCCACGACCGGCAACGCTCCTGTGGAGTCACTGACGAGGCTTGTCGCGGCCTTCGGCGAAAAGGCGACTCCCATCAGGATTGCGAATGTACCGGGTGAACGGCGATTTATTAAGTTACAGTATCGCGCGGCGAGCCTTGGCTACGACGTTGAGAAGACCAACTCCCTGGTTTCGCCGTGCATGGCGAAGGTCACTTGGTATGACGAACTTTATATGAGTCCGGAAGTTGCATCACGAGAAGAAGCTGCCCCCTTGGAGGTTTCCACCACGCCGATCGCAAATAAAGAGCGTCGCGAGATGCGATGGACGGCAACACTGGCCTTGCAAGACGGAAGATGGGTAGCGAAAAACGTCGATTGGGATCGAGACACGCTGCGCAGTTCCCGCTGGAACGTCGACGGCAGTCCCCAGCCGGTCAAAGAGGCTTTGGACTGGCTTGACCTCCTTACATCGGTTGCGACTGATCAATGAAGACGCACCCTAACCCTAGCCCTCTCCCGGAGGGAGAGGGGACGAAGGGCACCTACCGTTTACCGCGGGTGGCACCGATAGCTCCGCTATCGGTGTGCCGCAGGCACAAGAGGTTGTTCACACGGCTCTTTGCGTCGAGGTCGCCGATAGCCGAGGTTTGGGTCCCCGTGTGCGTGCTGTGGATTCTACTCCGGCTCAGCACTGCTGGACAAGCCGGGTGCCATGACCACGCTTGCGTGGCCATGCTTGCCTCTCTAATAATGCTTTACATGTCCACGACAAGCGTGGGCATGGCACCGGGGTAACATTCAAGCTCAGGCAAGTCCATCGAGTGAACTCACTCCATCGCCGGACCGCGCAGCCACGCCCTGACTGCCGGGAACTCGGACTCCGGGAAGTCGTGGCCGACGTTGTTCATCCCGTGCAGCGTCGCTTTGGCGCCGGCGGCCTTGGCTTCGTCATAGATCTCCTGCGCCCGGCGGCGCGATTTCTCGCTGCCGTAGACCATCAGGAACGGCTTGCCCCTGAGCAGGTCGTAACGCTCGAGCTTCCCCCCGCCTTCCACGAAGAAGAACGCCGAGAATCGCCGGGCGACTTCGCCCTCCGACTCGTCGATGACTCCCGAGGTGGCGTGCGCTCCATTGGAGAAGCCGCCGAGAATGCGACGCGCGGGATCAATGTTGGGCACCAACTCCTCCAGCTTGGCCAACATCTTTTGGTACAGCGGCCAGGCGAACTTGCAGTCCGGGTTGCGAATGAGGATGCGTGCCAAGCCGTTGCCCGGCGCCGGGGGATCGACTTTCTCCTTGAAGAGCGGCAGACCCACGCACACGAAATCCTTTTCTTCCGACAGCTTTCGGGCGACGCCTGCACTGCCGCCCGTGCCGCCGGTGCCACCCTCCAGAAAGATGAGTAGTGGGTGCTTCCTGCTTGGATCGTAGTTGCCGGGCAGGAAGACCGTCATCCTCGGCCTGATCGCGTTGTGATCCAGCAGATCGGCGAAGGTCGGCGGCATCTCGGGAAACGTGATGGTGGACATGCTGCCGGGCGCCAGTGTGGGCCCCAACTCCGCCGCCAGGACGCCGGCCGCAGCCCCGGTCGCAATCAACAACGCCATCGCCATGCAGCGCAGCAAGACGTTCATGGGCCGCCCTAAACCGCGTACTCCCGCGTCTTATTGATGCCCGGCTGCGGGACGGGATACTTGCCGTCGGGGCCGGCCTGCAGGGGCGCGGGGCCATCCATCGTCAGCTTATCGACGTCCGGGGCAAACTCGTGCTCGCAGTTGAGGATGTCGTCGAACTTGACGACCTGGCCCGTGTGGGCGGCCATGCGGCCCATCGAGGCGACCAGGCTGGCTTCGGCGCCGCGCTTCACCTCGTTGTAAGGCTTATCTTGGCGGATCGCGTCGACCAGGTCGTCCCACTCGAGCTGATAAGGGCTGTCTTCGGGTGGGTTCTGCTTTGGGTAGCCCCGATAGGCCCAGAGAAGTTCCTCGGGTGTCATGTTGTGCCCCTTGTACGTGCGGACCTTGCCCGGAAAGTGACCCTGCGTCGAAATGACCGCCGCCCCTTTGGTGCAGTGGGCAACGCTGCTGAACCCGGTAAGGACCCCGGGCATGTTGCGGCCGTAATAGAACAACCGGGTGCCGTCCGGGTAGACGTACTCGACGGAGTACGTGTCGAAGTTCTGATCCAGCGAGTCGCCGCGGTAGTGGCGGCCGCCGAGGGCACGGGCCTCCACCGGCCAAGCGCCTTTCATCCAGGAGCATTCGTCGATCTGGTGGATGTAGTAGTCGCTGAACACGCCCCCGCTGGCCCAGAGGAAGGCGTGGAACCACCGAATCTGCCAGAGTGCCTCGCTGTAGTTGTCCGTATTCGGTTTGGTGGTGCCGCCGCCGGGGCCCATGCGATACGCCCGCAGTGCAATGATATCACCCAACTCGCCCGCGCCCAGCCGCTCACGCAGCTCCTGCCGGCCGCGGCAGTGGCGGATCATCAGACCCACACCCACCTTGAGGTTTTTCTTGTCGGCCTCTGCGGCCAGTTTGATCATCTTGCGAGTGGTCGGGCCGTCCACGGTGACCGGTTTTTCCATAAACACATGGAGGCCCTTGTCGATGGCGTGAGCGAAGTGGACCCAGCGAAATGCCGGAGGCGTGGCGAAGATCGCCACGTCGCCCGGTTTGAGGAACTCCATCGCCTTCTTGTAGCCGTCGAAGCCGATGAACTTGCGGTCCTCGGGCACATCGACCTGGTCGCTGAAGTTTTTCTTCAGATTCTTGTAGCTGGCGTTGAGTTTGTTCTCGAAGACGTCGGCCATCGCCACCAGCTTGATCGACCCGTTTTTGACCGCCAAGGCGTTCGCGGCCGCGCCCGTGCCGCGGCCGCCGCAGCCGATCAGCACCACCTTGATCGTGTCATCCTCTGCCGCGTGGACCCGCGGGATGGCCCCCGCTACCAGGGCCGAGGCCGCGGCCATACGGCCGGTGTTCTGCAAAAACTTTCGACGCGACGTGACGCTTTTTGTGGGTTGGCTCATGGCGGGCCTGCTCCTAAAGATGGTGTTTGCTCCAAAAGGGGAGGGATTACGTGGATCGCGTTTTCGGGCACGATCGACCTCTATTCTTTCCCGGCTGCCGCGAGCATGTCAACAGCCTTCAGCGATTTCTGCCGGCAGCCGGCAGGTGTCCGGCAAGTTTTTCTGGCACGCTGCGGTGTGCCACTGCTTGCCCGAGAACGGCCCGTTCGCCCGGCACTGCTTGCGGACGGTAGAACTGGCAACGGCCACGGGCAAGCAGTGCTTTTCGATACGGTCAACGTCTTGCACAGTCCACCGCAAGCAGTGGCACACGCAGCACTTATCGCCGCCAGAAAAACTTGCCGCACACGCCGGCAGTGACGTTCGGCTGGCGGCGCCCTGCCGGTGCCCCAGCATACCTCTTGCGAGGCTCTGCGGCAGTTGCCCTTGCGCTGTCTCGTTGTGGCCGTTGAGGAGGTAGCGGCTCTTGGGTGTATCCATCAGCAGGACACGGACCGCGTCTTCGCGGCGTCCCAAGCGGGCCGCAGTCATCGCCACCACCGGATCATCCCAGCCCCACGTGGATTCAACAGCCTTTGTCCATCCGGATCTCCCGGACTTCGATCGAGCCTGACTTGACTTCCACGAACGGTTTCCCGTTGTTGATCCCAACGATGCCGTAGCCGGTCGCGGTGCTGAGGAAGCAGCGGAAGTCGCCGGGGACGGCCGGCTGAAGATAGAGGGCTTTTTCCAGGGCGTCGTAGCGGGCGCCGCTGAGGCCTTGCAGCAACGCGTAGCTCGACATGGCGCGGGCATACCAGTGGCCGCACTCGTACTCGTTGAACGGGTTGCGGATGCGGCCGTCGTAGCGCTGACGGCAGATGCGGACGATCTCCAGGCCTTCCTCGACCATTCCCATCAGCATCAGGTGCGAGGCGACCTGGTATTCGATGCCCGTCCAGACCTCGTTCGAGTAAACAAACGGCAACGAGAGCTCGCCCCCCTTGGGCCAAGTGCAGAGCAACAGGCCACCCTCGGCCCCGCAAGCATAGCTGGGCCGCTGCGGATTGGCGTGGGTGGTCAGGTCGCGCTTCAGGTTGTGTTGGTGCACGGCCTTGAGATGACTGGCGATCTTCTTCGCATCGAGCACCTGTCCCACGCCGCAGACCAGGGCCATCCAGGCCCCCAGCACCCCGTCGGCCAGACAGCCGGTGCCGTACTGGTATTTGGGGCCTTCCTTCTCCAGCAGCGATCGGGCCTCGGGCGAGTAGCCGCCGCCTAGGCTTTTCACGTTGACGGGGCTGGTCGCGCGGAGGTCCTTCCATTGGATCTTCTGGATGAAGTACTCGCCGTCGAACAACTCCGACTCCATGCGGCGGAGCCCCTTTTCCAGCAGCGCGGAATACTCCGCAACGTCGTCGCCCAGGGCCCGGCCCATCAGCACGGCGGCCTGCAGCGCGGCGAGGTAGAAGCTGGTGCACATGCCGTCCGGGCCCCAAAACTCGATGTCGTACGTATTGTGGTGCGGCTCCTCCAGCCAGCCTTTGTGCCCCGGGTCCCACTCCTCGATGCAGTAGCGGAGGCTGGCCTTGACCTTCGGCCAGAGGCCTCGGAGCCACTCCGTGTCGCCGCTGATGCGCCACTCGCGATGGACCTTGAGGATGCCGCCGAGTTGGCCGTCGGCGGCCGCGTGGAAGTTGTGCACCTGCGGCCGGATCGGCAGCGCGCTGCGGAACTGCTGGTGCCCGCGGTCGTCCTGCGACGGCCCGAATTCGGTCTCCCGCAGTGTCCGCTCCAGTGCGGGGAAGAGGTGCGCAATGGCCTGCGCGTAGTTCCACACGTGGGTGCAGGAGCCGGCGCAGCAGCCGGCGGTGTCGTTGCACCCCTCCCACGCCCACAGCCGGCCGTCCGCCTGGCGCAGCACAGTGGGCGACTTGAGGATGGCGAGATTGGCCGCGACCGCATCGACCACTTCCGGCGGCAGGGTCGTGTCGTAGAAACAATCGCTGAAACGCTGCGTGTTCCGGTGGAGTTGGTCGTAATGCTCGCGCCAATAGGCGGTGACTTCGGCAATACCGGCAAAACGGCCTGCATACCAAGGACGATAGGTGCCCGTCGGGGCGTCGGCCGCCGTTTGCCCTTCCGGGTCCTTCCCCACGCGCAGGCTCGTCTGGCCCGCATACCAAGCGAGGCGCACCACGATGGTCTTCGACTCGCCGGGGGCGAGCGCCAGCGGGACGAACAGGGTGGCGCCGGGCGAGGGGCCTCCTTCGGTCACCGGCGGGCGATCGAAGCAGGCCCCGGCGGCGATGTCTTTCCACGCCATGGTCAACGGATCGAACCAGCCGCCGCGGAACCAGGCATGGTTGACCTTCGCCGCCGTGTCGCTGACCGTGGCAGAGAAGGCGGCTTCTTCCTGCTGTGCCTTCTTGCCCGATGCGCTTCCGCCCCAAAGCACGAACCCGCCGGGCGCGGCCTGCACGGCCTGGGGAGTGCCGGCAGCGGCCAGGAAGTTCCTCGCGCTGAAGGAGAATACGGCCTCGACGGGCGTGGCGCTTCGATTGGTGAACGCATACTCCAAAGCGGCCACCGGAAGGCTCGCCGCGTCGGCATCGCCCGGCTCGAAGGGGCTCCAGCCGGTGATCGCCACCTTCATGGGAAGATCAGGGTCGTCGAGCGTGACCGTGCCGAAGGGGAACCGCGTGTTAAACCGCGCCTGGCGAAAACGCGGCAGGCCGAAGGAGGTCCCCCGGGCGCCGTTGCCCGTGCCGGGCTGCCCGAAGAGCTTCCAACCGGGCACCGGTCCTTCCAGCACACGCGCAACCTGCGGCGAGCCCTTCACGCAAACCGCCGCGAAGGTACACGGCTCGTTGAAGACGTCGGGCTTGTTGCGGAGCGAGACGTGCGACAGCGCGCCCGTGCCTTCGAGGCAGATCATGCCCGCTCCCATGCCGCCCATGGGAAAGGCCACGCGGCTGAGCCGCTCGCCGGAGTACTGGCCATAGGCCGGGGGGTTCGTAGCCAAGGCAGCCGGCGGCTGCGTGACAGCGGTTTGGGCAGTGTCGTTTTCGTTGGCGGCCGGCAGCGTCGCCGCGACCGCGCTGGCCGCGCAGGCCGTCAAGGCCTCACGGCGGGTCATGGGGAGGGAACTGTTCTTGTCCATTTCGGGTCACGAGGAAAGAGGTCGGCGCAGTGGATCAGCACTGGCGGACCACGTCGCCGACAATCGTGATCTTGCCAGTGAACCCGTACTATCGGTAAACGCCTCACAAGTAGGGCGGTAGGACTCGAACAACCCCCAAAATCCGCGGCCATTCGGCCCGCAGTGGCCCAGAACTTAGCCCACTCTCGAGCGCTTCCCCAATTGGACCCGGAATTGGCGGCGTTGGTCAAGGCCTGGGCGACCCTGGCAGACGATGAGCGGGCAAGGGTCAAGGCGATAGTGACCAGAGCGAGCGCCGCTTCGACGGCCCCAGACTCCCCGGGGGTCGGCTAGGTTGTTTGCGCGGTTTGCTGGCAAGAGCGGAGCACCCGCGAGCACCTGCCGGAAGGGAACTATTTCGGGCAAAGTATAGTGGGGGGGATGCCGG
>Ga0315289_10013276_pt1 | contig 11545 bp, 9 predicted proteins | sample YL17G11_40_MG_FD_203452 | JGI IMG/M metagenome (GOLD analysis project Ga0315289, IMG submission 203452) | Sediment microbial communities from Yellowstone Lake, YNP, Wyoming, USA - YL17G11_40 | ecosystem: Environmental > Aquatic > Freshwater > Lake > Sediment | place: USA: Wyoming | collected... | reverse complement strand
TAGGGTGGGTTCTTAACCCACGCGTTGCCCCCATCGATGCGCCCATGACGCGTGGGTTAAGAAGGGCTCCCAAACGCGATCTTTTGCGTTTGGGAACCCGAACCCACCCTACACGCTGAGTGACGGTCGTAAACTGCATCACATGATTTCCTTCAGGCGGCCGCCCATAGTCACACCTTCGGCGGCGGTGGGCGTCACGCGGACATCCAGGCCCTGGGGATGGGGCAGCTTGCCATTGGGGTCGATGCCGAGCAGCTCGTACATGCTGGCGATCAGGTCGCAGGGATAGACAGGCCGGTCCTTGACCTCTTCCCCCTTCTCATCAGAGGCCCCGACCACACGACCGCCCTTGAATCCGCCGCCGGCGACGACGGCGGAAAAGACGTTGCCGTAGTGGCCACGACCGCCGCTCCAAGGCGGCTCCCACTGGACTTTCGGGGTCCGGCCGAACTCGCCGCTCCACCAGACGATGGTGCTCTCGAACAGACCGCGCTCCGACAGGTCCTGGAGCAGGGTCGCCATGCCCCGGTCCATTTCGGGCAATTTCCGACGCATGGTCTGGAAATGCTGTTTGTGTGTGTCCCAGCCGCCATAGTTGATCGTGACGTAGGGGACGCCGCGTTCGACCAGCCGCCGGGCGACCAGACAGGCCTGCCCAAACGTCGTGCGGCCGTAGCTATCTCTCAGCTCGTTCTTCTCCTGCGTCAGGTCGAACACTTTGCCGGCATCGCCGAGGATCAGCTCGTAGGCCCCTTCCTCGGTTTGATCGAAAGTCTTCAGCGGCTCGCTGCCTTTGGCAGCCTGCCCCAGCGTGTTCAAGCGGTGGAGCAATTCCCGCCGGTCCTTTTGCCGCTGATCGGTGATGCCCTGAGCGACAACGCCTTCGACCGCGAACCGGGCCTGGGCCGGATCGCCGCCGGTGGCGAAGGGCTTGTAGCGCGTCCCCAGGAATCCGGCTTCGGAGAATCGTCCCTGCGGCTGCGTCAGCACGATGTAGGGCGGGATCAAGCCTTTGTAGCCGGCATTGTAGCCCTTGAACAGCGAGACCACCGCGCCGACGCACGGATAGACATCGCGGCCGCCGGAGGGCCGCCCAGTCTGAACCATGTAGGACGCGGTCTCATGGGAGTTCACGCCGTGGGTCATGCTGCGGATGATGGAGTACTTGTCCGCCTGCTTGGCCAGCAGGGGCAGCAGCTCGCCGATCATGATTCCATCCACATTCGTCGGAATCGGCTTGTCCAGTTGCCCGCAGTAGTCGTAGCCCGCCGTGGGCTTCGGGTCGAACGTGTCCAGGTGCGGCGGGCCGCCCCACATCCAGATCTGAATGACCGACTTGGCCTTGCTGTTCGTAGTGACGCCGTGAGGCGTTTCTGGAGATGCCCTTACGGGCACACTACGAACCGCATCGTCGGCCAATAACAGCCCGACCGCTCCAAAGAGGCTGCGGCGCATTGCCTCACGCCTGGAGATTGCCATCTTCATTCCGCAACTCCTTTCCGTACGCCGGATCAATGCCGGTAGAGGAACTCCGCGCTATTGATCAAGGCCCAGATGAGATCGACGGCGGCCCCACGCCGGTTCCCGCCGGCGGACTGGAAGTATGCCCCGACAACTTTCAGTTCTTCCTCCGTCGGGAAACGCGAGAGGATCGTCAGGTAGACTCCGTCGATGGTGTCACGCGGCTTGCCCTTGTTCTGTAGGAGGTACTGGAGTTTGGTGCTTTGCTCGATCTTGCGTTGGATGTGGCTCGAATTCAGGAGGTGCAGCCGCTGGGCAGCCGTGGGACGGCTGTTGCGCTCCGATTCCAGGCCGGTGTCGCGGGGCGAGCGGCCGAACTTTTCGAGAAAGGCGCTGGTGATGCTGGCGTCCGCCAGGGCAATCGACCGCAGGTCCTCCGGGATGAACGTGAACGGCTCCGGAATGGGACTGGAGTACTGCTCCGTTGTGCCGGTGATCTGGCACAGGGCGTCGATCAGCACCTCCGCTTCGAGCCGCCGCAACGGATAGAACGCAAAATTGGCCTCAGCCTCAGGATCGTCCCCTCGGGCAATGAAGGCAAGCTGATACGTCTGCGAGTTCAAAATCAGCCGGTAGATGTGCTTGAGATCGTAACGGGCCGCGACCAGCTCCTTTTCCAGGTACGCCAGCAGTTCCGGGTTGCTGGGCGGATTCTCGGGCCGAACGTCATCCGGCTCATGGATGATGCCGCGACCCTCCAGCCAGTACCAGACCCGGTTGACGATATTGCGCGCGAACCACGGGTTCTTCGCGTCGATCAGCCAATTGGCAAAGACGTCGCGTGGGTCCTGGTCCGGAGAAAGCGGCACCGTCGTCCCATCCGGGAGAACCGCCGTTGACGGCAAATCGCGTGGCGTCCCCGCCCCCGGGGGTGATTCCTTCCCAGGCGAGGGCGGCCGGGCTGTTGGATGGTTGGGATCGAAAAGAACAATTTCCTCTTTCCACTCGAGGGTGGACTTGTAGGCGACGCGGGAAAAGAAAACCGCCATCTGGGACCACTTCTCTTTCGGCCAGCCCTCGGGCCGGACTCCCATGAACGTCAGCGCCACGGCCTGAGCCAAGGCCTGCGGCTCCCGGCTCTGCACAGCCCGGTAGAAATTGACCTGCGGCACGCGGAAGTTGCTGCCGCTGGCGGTGAGCATCTCCCGCACGAACCGGTCGTAGGGCACGTTCTCCTGGATGCAAGTGCGAATCCAGCGGTGGTACGCCTGCACCGCGTTGGGCCACAGATTGATGGGAAACTCGGACTTGACCCGCAGCAGATCGCTCCACTTCATCGCCCAGTAGTCCGCGAACTCCGGCCGCTCCAGCAGACGATCGACCAAGATGCTGCGTTTGTTCGGGTCCCGGTCCGCCAGGAACGTTCTGGTCTCCTGGGCGGTCGGCAGGGTGCCAATCACATCCAGGTAGGCCCGCCGGACAAACACGGCATCCGAGCAGAGATGGGCAGACGCAATGCCCAACTGCTCCAACCTGCCCAGAACCAGCTTATCGATCTGGCTCCGCGGCACAGGTGAGGCGGAACTCTCGAAAGGACCCGGGGCCACATTTGCCGCCGCCACTATGGCTGCCGGCAGGACAAACACCAGAATCGCTGATCCCATCCTCATAGTTCGCCATTTCAAACAGGCGTTGGAGCTCACGGACAAAAAACAGGTCTTCGTTCATTATAAGACGTTTGGCGGAATCCACAAATTGCATTAGTACGGGCGACGCATGCGTCGCCCCTACCGGTCGCCGATGGCCAGGCGGATTGCGGCGATGTCTCTCTCCAGAGCCTGCTGAAAAAGGCATGCGTCGGAACTGTGCAGGATGATGTTGAGGCCCCGTTGCGCCCATTTGATTTGCAGATGGGGGTGTTCGGGAAAGTGGATCCCTATGCCCAAGCCCTTCCCCCTCGTTTTGGCGACGATCTCCCCCACCGCCTCCTCGAAGCGGGGATTCTCGTATTGCTCTGGTACGCCAAGACTTATGGAAAGGTCGTGGGGGCCGATAATGACGCCATCCAGTCCCGGCACGGCCAGGATTTCGTCCAACTTCTTCATGGCCGGCACACTCTCGATATTGATCATCAGGAAGTTGCCCGCACAACGGCGATCCAGGTAGTCGTTCAACTCGGACCCGAGGCAGTGGCGGTCGCTCAGCGCCTCGTCCAGCCGCAGCCCTTTCAGCGGACGCAGTTTGGTCGCCCCGACGAGGCTTCGCACCTGCTGGGGGGTCTCGATGTATGGGGCAAGCACCCCCGCCGCTCCCCCATCGAGTACTTTGCAGGCCTCGTAGGGGTCGGGAGAGGGAATGCGAACGAGGGGCGGAAGTCCGAGGCTGCTGTAAGCCAGGCACATCTGGGCCACGGTCGCCCGATCGAGAGGCTTGTGCTCCGTATCGATGAAAACGAAATCCGCCCCCGCCTTTTTGACCGCCGGCGGCCACAAGGGGCAAGACGAGACGATGGACGTGCCATAGAGCCTCTTGCCGCTTTTCAACTGCTTGAGAAAACCGATGCCATCCATCTCTCTCTTCTCACTTCCTCAGAAGCCAAATCTCGCTGATGCGCGACTGTTGGCGCCAATTCAAATTGGCCTCCTCCGGCTGGTCCCAAGTGACGACGATCTGCCCGCTCCGGACCGCTTCCTGGGGGACGGGGAATTCCTTGATCTCACCGATTCCTTTTCCGTAAAGGGTCGGCGTCACGCGCTGGCCGTTGATCCGGGTCAGGGCCTCGCCGTAACCGGTGATGCGAATCACGTAATCGGCATTGGGATCGATGTGTTCGTACGTCACGGCAATGGGCCAGTCCATGCTAACCTGCCAGGACAGGCGTTTTCGGCTGAAACCTTCATCCCACCACCAATGGGTCGGCTCAGGATCTCGGGCCGTCGCGCTCCCTGTTTTCCCGCGCACCACATGAGGGGATTTCGCGATGTTGCCCACGTTGTCGTAAAAACTCCCCGGCCCCGGATTCTCCCAGGTGCGGATTTCCTCCAAGCGCTGGAGCTTCGCTTGCTTCGAATCCATTGCCCGAACCTTCGCGAACTCATCCTCCAGCCACCAGCGGTTGTTCAGGGGGTAATCGACATAATCCAGAATGGCCCCACGCTCGGCCCCGCTGGCCTGGTACTTCTTGACACTGGTCTGAAGGCCGATGCTTTTGAACAGGGCCTCGCATAGTTCCATGATACGCCCGCGCAGCTCAGGAGCAGCAGGTTCCGTGGTGGCTCGTTGGAGGACTTGTTGCGCGTCCCTCATGGCGTTCTCGGCGCCAATTTCCCGAGCCTTGGCCAGTGCCGCGTTTGCCTCTCTTTCCAATCGCGTCTCGTACAGGAGCCGCTGCCGCACGCTCGCATCGTAGGTGCCGCGCAGCAGGCACAGTTGCCAGCGCCAATTGTCCTTGAGGTGCGGGGCTTTGGCTTCCAGGGCCTGCCAGAGGGCCAGCGTGCCTTCCACCCCGCCATTCTCCGCCAACGATCCCTCCCAGTTCTTCTCCAGGGCCAGGATGCCGTCGGCAGCCGACTCCGCCAGGTCGGGCCGGAAGAAGACTCTCACATAGTCCTTCAGCACGTCCCGCACATCGACTTGCGGGTCCCAGCCGCGCGCACTCCATATCACCTTGTTCACATCATCGTGAATCCCGTCGGAGTAGGTGAGGAAGCCGTCCGTGCAAGGCGCCAACCAGTTGTGCAGATAGGCGTAGTACACCGGCCGGGGATTCGGGCACTCGCGGCCCAGGGTCAGAGCAAAGGCCGGGTCCCACCAGGGGACGGGATACTGACACCGTACGGTGTGCGTGATATCGGGATAATGCCGCAGTTTGTACCTTGTCGAAAGCCGCTTTCTCGTCAGCGAAATGGGCGGACTCGACGGTCCGGCCACCAAACCGCCCAGCCAGTCCGGCTGGTTCTTATCGAGGTACGCGAAAACCTCTTCGATCTGTGCCCGGTTGAACCATTGGAGCGAAAGCCACACTCGCGCCGCCGGGTGCTGCGCCATCAGGCGCTCCCCGATGTCCTTGAGAAAAGGCAGCAGCAACTCGGGCGGATTCGCACCGGGGTCGCCGCCGGGCACGAAGACCGCGTCCAATCGGGGACACGCCTTGTAGAATGATACGTGTTTCTCCAACTCGGCCGTTCGTTTGGCCTGATCGTGAAGATCGAACACGACCGGCGTCCAGACCCAATAGTCGAGGTCATACCGATTGCATATCTCGCTGAGGCGCACGTTCATCTCATCCCGTGGAACGGTCATGTGGGGGCTGGGCTGATCGTCCTCAAAGGGAATGTTCTCAATGCAGTTGGTGCCGAAGAGGACCAGATCGCGGATGTACTGCTCGTAGGTTGCCGCATTCCAGGCATCATAGGAGTTGGCCCGGGCGCGGTACCCCAACTGATGGCCGCGAATGGCATAGGCGGGCGCGGTGGCAATATCCGTGGTGTCCGCCAGCGCGGCATGACCGGGACCCCAGTTCAGTAGTCTCAACAGGCGTCCCGCTCCGAACAGCACACCGCGCGCGTCGGCGCCAATCACCCAAACCACCGGCCCGGCCCCCGGCTCGACGTAAATCCGGCATCCCTCTTTCTTCGATTCCGGCAGGGCCGGGACCTTCCGGCCGGCAAGTTCCTTGGCACCCACCGTGGCCAGAGCTATTGCGGGTTGGCGGCTCTCGTGGATACTGGAAATCTCCCACTGCAATCCCGTCCGCTTCTGCACCTCCTCCTGCAACATCCGGGCGGCCACCGGCTCCGTCCGGGAGCGTGGTTTCTCCGCAATCAGGATATGTGCCTCTCTCAGGTCGACGTCCCCAGCCTGCGCGGCTCGTGGGCCAAACGTCGCGATAGCGACAAAGACGGAAATAATCTGGACACACCTGGAAGTCATGTTGCTGACATGGTAGCCGCCCGGCACGGAATCTCAACTCTTTCTGTCAAACTCGCGACAGATCGAATCCCTTGACGCATGGGGAGAATCTCCTTTAGATATCGAAGGCTTCCCTTATGGAGATGGCAAATGAAAACACCATTGTGGCTCATCACGGTCGTATCCTTCTGGGCACTCCTTTCTCTGGCGATTCCTCCGGCGGCGAAGGCGGACCCCACGGTCTACGTCACCTTCTGGTTCGACACGGAGGATTTCATTCTGCCGCAGGCGGACGATGCGGCGAAGCGGCTCGCGGAGATGTTCACGAAACGAGGCGTCCAAGGCACGTTCAAGATCGTCGGCGAGAAGGCCAAAGTGCTGGAGGAACGCGGGCGGGACGATGTGATCCTGGCCCTGTCGAAGAACGACATCGCCTACCATTCCACGTGGCATAGCGCCCACCCCACGCCTTCGGAGTACTGCCGGGATTTGAGCTGGCAGGAAGGTGTGTCGGAGTTCACACGACGGGAAGGCGTCGGACTGGAGACCGTGCGACGGATCTTCGGCGTCAACGGCTCGTGCTACGGCCAGCCGGGAGGGTCCTGGACGCCGCAAAGCTACGCCGCTCTGCGCACCTTCGGGATTCCGCTGTATCTCGACGTCACCTCCCACGTCAATCTGAACGACCGCCCCTTCTGGTACTGCGGTGTGCTCAACATCCTGGAGATGGGCGACTGCGTCATGCGGACCGGCTGGACGGACGAGGAGGTGAAACAAGCCTGTGCCAAGTTCGACCGCGTCTCCCGGAAGCTGGCCCAGGAGGGCGGCGGGATCATCAGTATCTTCTATCACCCCTGCGAGTTCGTGCACCGGCAGTTCTGGGATGGGGTCAACTTCTCCTACGGTGCCAATCCGCCCCGATCCGAATGGAAGCTCCCGCCCACCAAATCGCCCGAGGAGCAGGAACAGGCCTTCAAAGCCTTCGAGACCTTCCTGGACTACATCGCCCATCGTGCCGGCGTGCGTCTGGTGACGGCCCGGGAAATCCCCTCTCTGTACCCCGACCGAGTCTATTCCAGTCCTCTGACCCAGAAGGACGTTCATGCGATTGCCGAGGCCTTCGGAAAGCAGCTCTCCTACGTCGATCTGGGGACGCGGATCGTCTCGGCCGGCGAGGGTCTGCTGGCCTTGTCCCAATTCGTGTCCCAGAGCGAAGGGGAACGCCGGCCCGATAAGATCGAATTGGAATTCGCCTATGGTCCGGCGTCTGCCCCGCAGCGCTTCACGCGGGAAGGCTCGTTCCGCTGGGACGCGGTTCGTCAAGCTGCACAAGAGTTGATCGACATCACCCATCAGACGAAGCAAATGCCGACCGTGGTCTGGGTGGCCGGCCAGCCCGTGCGTCCGGAGGATTTCGCCGTCACGCTGGCAGCGGCGGTCGCCTCGGATCACTCTGTGGGAGACGTCCCGCTGAAGCAAGGCGAGTTGGAGGCTAAGAAGTTCGTCGCGAATGACTCGCCTGGTCTGTGGGGCTGGGTGATCTTTCCCAAGGGCTTCAACGCGCCTCACATGATGGAATTGGCCAAGCTGCAAGCCTGGACGATCAAGCCCGCCGTGCTGCGCAAGACGAACTGAGGCGAATGCCGCGCCGCCGGCGTCGAGAGCACGGGGGAGGAGATTGCTTCGTCGTTGCACTCCTCGCAATGACATGACGGGGGCACTTCACGTCATTGCGAGCGGAGCGAAGCAATCTCAAGCGCACGCATGGTAGAGCGGCGATGAATCCCAGACGGGCCGTGCCGGCCGCAATTTTGGTGAAGAGCCCAAAGCCCACGGGTCGATGCTACCTCTCGATAATTGCTGTTACCTCCTGCCGGTTCGTTGCCTTAATGGGTTGACAAGGCAAGGAACACTGATGGCATGTTAAGGAGACTTGCTGTGAAGAAGATGCTTCTGATCGTCGTCGCGTTGGCAGCGGCATCTTTGCTGGGTGGCTGCGTGGTTGCAGATGGGCATCACGCCATGAGACATCGGCACGTCTACTACGGCCCGCCGCATGGAGTGGTGGAGGTGGTTCCCGTCCCGCCGCCGCATTATCATCATCACCGGTGGTAGCCAAGACCTTCCTGTAAACATAGGCGTTGGGCGGACGCCCCTCACTTCCCTCTTGCCGATTCCCGGACCCAGGCTACAATTCTCAAAGAACCGATAGCCTGAAAAGAATCTCCGGCTCGCGCAAGAATGATGAGAGGGCTCTATGATGAGAACGTCCGCCACCACCACGCTGTGTTTGCTGTTCGCGTTTGCTCCGATGACCCTTGCCGCGACCGGGCCGGCATTCCGGCCGGTTGTGGAAGTCGAGGAGGATGTCTATCGTTACGAGCCGGCGGACAACGGGGCCGGGCCGCTCTGGTGCCAGGGGTCCACGTGCCTAGTCCGCGCCGGCGATGGACTTTTCGCCAGCGGGCTGGAAACAATCAAAGGCGCGAAGCCGCTGAACAACTGCCGCTGGATGCTATTCCACCGGGGCGAGCAAGGCTGGCAGAAGACGCTCTCCGATCCTTCCGGGCGAACACGCGAGCCCTGCCCGATGGTCGCCTTTCCCGATGGCCGGCTGTTCCTCTCCGTCAATCCGACGCTGAACGTCGATCCCAACACCTACTCGGGACCCGCCCGGCCGGAGGTCCTTCAATTCGCCGCTCGCGATGCCGGTAAGGCGGAGCGAACGCTGCTGCCGGTGTGGTCCGGGAAGCCCAAGTTCACGGAACACTCCTACCGGAGCTTCGCCGCCGACGGTCCCAACCGCGAGATGATCCTGCTTCAGAACATCGGCTACACCCACGCGGAGTGGTCATTCTTCGATCGGGAGGGCCGCTGGAGCGCCCAGGGTCAGCTCAAATGGCCCTGGGGCGCCGACTACGTGAAGCCTGAGCCGATCCGCACGTGCTACCCGAACGTGGCCCTCGAGAATCGCGAAGTCCACTTCTGCGGCGTCAGCGACATTATCGAGCCGAACCCCGAGTGGCGTGCCTACAAGAAGCAGCTTACCGGCCGCGATTGGGACTACGACTTCCGGCGACTGTTCTACACATGGTCGCCCGACATCACCAAGGGCCAGTTCGAGCCGTGGGTGGAAATCGCCAGCCGGGAGAAGACCTGCGGCTGGATCAATCCGGGCGATCTGTGGGTCGCCCCGAATGGCGACGTGCATATCCTCTGGACGGAAAGGGCCCTGGATGAGCGTCTCCGACAGAAGTTCTTCCCGAACGAAAAGCAGAGCTACGCGCTGAATTACGCCGTGCTCCGCAAGGCCAAGGTCGTCTCGCGCGGCACGTTGCTCGTGGCGGAGGAAGGCAAATCGAACGAACGTCCCGGCCGAGGCCGCTTCCAGATCACGCCGGACAATCGTCTCTTCGTATTCTTCTACGTCAGCGGCTCAGACTCGAGCGGCAAGTCCATCTCGGAGAACCGCCTGCTCGAAATCCTCCCGGATGGCTCCGCGAGCAATTCAGTTCCCGTCCCGCTCAGGAGACCGTTCACGGACTTCTTCACAGCTACAGTCCGCGCCGGCTCGCCACCTTCGAAGACGCTGGAACTGCTCGGCACGCGCCAAGGCTCCAACGCGACAATCAGCTTCGCCCGCATTCGCATCGATTGACGATCGCCGGGCCCACCGATGGCCGCCTTGGCGGCAGGCTTCTTGTCGGGAGAGACAACCCCTGGTTTCTCCGAAAGCGGGTGCGGCCAGGCCACCTGTCAGGGCCGTTGACGGATGGGCATCCAACAGGTATCATCCCGGTATAAACGAAAGCATCGTCGGACAGCCGAACGCCACGCACGTCGTGCGGTGCTCCAGGCGAGAACAGGGTGGCTCATGAGGTTGGAAGAGAAGACGGCTCTGGACGAGTTGAAGCGGGTCCTGCGGGAGCGGTGCGGTGCGACTTCTGTGGTCGTTTACGGCTCCAAGGCCCGAGGCGACGATTCACCAGACTCGGACATCGACGTCATGATCGTGCTGGAAGACTACACGCCTCAGACCGAAGCGGCCGTGGACGAAGCGGTGTACGAGATCAACCTGGCCCACGACTGTTTGATCTCGGTCGTCATCTTCGGCCGACGCGAGCTGGAAGAAGGGCCGCTGGGGGAATCGCCGCTCTACAAGCGGATTCTGGCGGAAGGGGTGCCGGTTTGACGGACTGGGAAAAGCAGAAGGAGCTCGCGCGATATCGGATGCAACAGGCCGAGGAAAGCCTGGATGAGGCCCGTTTTCTCCTGGCGGGCGGCAAAAGCGCCCGCTCTGTGATCAACCGAGCGTACTATGCCATGTTCTATTCGGTACTGGCTTTGCTCGTCTACGAGGAGTTCTCGTCCGCCAAGCACAGTGGTGTCCTGAGCTACTTCAACCGCCGTTTCATCAAGGCGGGAGTCTTCGACAAGTCCCTCGGCCTTTGGTTGGGTAAGGCTTTCGAGTTGCGGCAGCGTATGGACTACCGCGAACGGGTGGAGCCGGCTCAGGAGCAAGCGACGCAGGTTCTGGATCAGGCGGACCATTTCGTAAAAACGGTGGCGGCGCACCTTGCGGCGGCCGGCAAGATATGAAGCCTTCCAAGGAAGGCAAGAACTGAAGAAGGAGACAGCTACATCAGCGGCTCGAGCTCGACCAGCAAGTCCATCTCGGAGAACCGCATGCTGGAAATCCTGCCGGATGGCTCTGTGAGCAATTCAGTTCCCGTCCCCCTCAAGAAGCCGTTCACCGACTTCTTCACCGCCACGATCCGCGCCGGCTCTCCACCCTCGAAAACGCTGGAACTGCTTGGCACGCGCCAAGGCTCCAACGCGACGATCAGCTTCGCCCGCATCCACATCGATTGACGGTCCGTCATTTGATAGCCAACCGAGCGGAAGACGTCCCCAACGCGATTTGTGCTCGGGTGCATCCTACCGGGGGACGGTCCTAGTCTTTTTGTTTTTCTGGATGAAGAACATATCTACTAGTGTCCAGGCCCCCGCCAGCCCTCCCACGGAACACAGTCGTAGCACTGACAACCGGGTGGATGGTTTGTTGTATCAGGTCGCTCGTTCTTACTATTACCGCTTCCATGAAAAATCCAGCCCAACACCGCAACTGCTGCGCCAACAGTGCCAGCAATAACGCCCACCCAACTGTTACCAG
>Ga0315289_10013274_pt1 | contig 11546 bp, 4 predicted proteins | sample YL17G11_40_MG_FD_203452 | JGI IMG/M metagenome (GOLD analysis project Ga0315289, IMG submission 203452) | Sediment microbial communities from Yellowstone Lake, YNP, Wyoming, USA - YL17G11_40 | ecosystem: Environmental > Aquatic > Freshwater > Lake > Sediment | place: USA: Wyoming | collected... | reverse complement strand
TGTAAGAGCTTATGTTGTACTTGATAATACCAATCGTATTTCTCGCATTGATATTACTGATCCTGGATATGGATATCTCTCGGCACCATTAGTAAGTATCGATTCCGGTGCCGAGCCACACAACCTTGACAAGCTCTACAGTGTATGGCAAGGTGAAATTATTAGCGATGTAGCGCCTGATAACATTATTAATATTGACATTGATGAAGTTGATAAATGGGTTGTTCGCCCAACAGATCCAACTGTTGCTTTAGAATTTCCTTTAACAAATAATATTGATTATCCGTTACCTAATGCTGGATATGTAAACTTCAATGATGTAACCCTAAATTCTTTCGATACTAATCAGGTTGCTGTGTCCTGGGGTACAACAAATTTCAATCCGGTGGAAAATAACACAATCTGGGTAGCAAAAACATTTACAGAAGATTGGGATGTCTATAAGATGATAGATATTACAACCGCATCTGTGTTTGATGTGATAGAAAATGCTGCTGGAGATTTATTTCTAAGAACAGATCCACCTTATTTGATTACTCCACAATTTACTGGTGGCACCAACGAAACTGATTTTGGAAATCTGCTCTCATTACAGGTTATTGAAGCACAGGCTACATTAGAAATAAATGGCCCTGCCGAAACTGCTACAGCAACAGCTTTAGTACCATTTGTTGCATCATCTACAGCTAATATTATTAGTGGAGAAGTTGCCGGATTAAATATTGTATCCGGTGGTGCAGGTTATACCTTTGTCCCTCAAGTTAGTATTGATATACCATCAAACGAAACAGCTCAAGCTTCTGCGGTAGTTACAGCGGGTGTGGTAACATCTCTGCCATTGAGTACTGGCGGCTTTGGGTATATTGTTATACCAGCCGTAACTATTGATCCACCTAATGTAATCAATGCTACAGCAACATCAAGTATTAATAATGGATCGGTTGAATCAATAATACTTACCAATAATGGCCTAGGATATTATTCAGTACCTTCGGTTACAATCTCTCCGCCGACATTAACTCCTGCTACAGCGAATGCAACTATTGCAGACACTGGTATAGAAACAATCGATATAACAAATAATGGTGCAGGATATATAATTGCCCCAACTGTAACAATTTCTGCACCTAATGCATTAATAACTGCAACAGGTGATCCTGTAATTGTCGGCGGCGTCGTGAAAACAATTAATATTACTAATACGGGATTAGGGTATGATTTTGCACCATTGGTGACAATTAATGATGTGACCGGGGTTGGTGCAACAGCGGTAGCAATAATCTCCGGCGGCATTGTTACTGGATTTAATATCACCAATGGCGGCACTGGATATGTATTAGTAACTACCACGATTACTATTGCCGCACCGACAGGTAATCAAGCAACTGCAACAGCAATAGTAGCAGATGGAATTGTTACTGGTTTTAATATTACAGATATTGGATCTGGATATTCTAGTGCTACAATTTCAATCGACATACCTACCGGCAGTACAGCTACTGCCTCAGCAACTATAAGCAACGGAACTGTGACTGGTGTTTCTATAATTTCATCGGGCGGTGGATATATTTCTCCACCAACAGTTACCATAGGTCTTGCTCCAGTAGGAACCCCGGCAACAGCTACTGCAACTATAGCAGCTGGTGTAGTAACTGGTTTTGTTATTGCCGGTGGCTCTGGATATACATCTATTCCTGCAGTAACTATTGCCGACCCAACAAATGTAAATACTGTTTCAACAGCTATTGCGGTCGTTGATGCTGGTATTGTTACCAGTATTATAGTTACGGAACCAGGTTCTGGATTTATTATTACACCAACAGTAACAATAGAACCACCATTGGGCAACGGAACTGTATTCTCTACAACAATTACTAATCCTGGTGCATTCTATACTGTTGCACCTGCAATAATAATTGCAGGTGATGGCGTAGGTGCATCTGCTACTACAACAATTACCGATGGACAAGTTACAAATATTATTATCAATCAGGGCGGCGTAAATTATACTTTTGCTATTTTGACTATTGCTCCACCACCGGCACCGAGTGGAGCTATCCTTGGTGCAACAATAACAAAATCTGGTGCAAACTATAATGTTGCTCCAGTTGTAACAATCAATGCTAATGGTCCGGGCGTAGGTGCAACTGCCCATGCTACAATTGCCGGTGGTGTGGTATCCGAAATTATTATCGATACTGCTGGTTCTGGCTACACATCGGCAGCAACAATAGAAATTGCTCTGCCACCTTCTGTAGCACCTGCAACAAATTACGCAGTTGCATTTGCATTCAATGATATTGAAACAAATAGTGATCCGTTACATAATTATTACAATCTGCTAACACTTGAAGGTAATCCTATAAGTGCCACAGATATACCTGATTATGTAAATTTCACAAAACTGATGTTATTTAAGACAATGAGATTCCTAACAGAACCAGCAGTCAGCACACCTACATATGTTTCATTGGGTGATAAGATTTGGGTTGACGGAATTAACCTAAATCCACCAATTTGGAATGTCTTTACTGTTATTACGCCAACAATACAATACCCAACAGGACATCAGCCATTCAGAACACAAGAACCGCTAATCAATACTCATCTATTTGAAAGTGCAAGTGTATTCAATACTTCCGGAACTGAGATTGTTCAGTTGCCAATCTATGATCCATTTAAGTTTATTCTCCCTGGTCCGGCAAAACAGAATATCACTTACATCTCTCTCCAGGACCCTGCAACATATAATGTTACAAGTAATGAGAGACTGTTTAGTGAAAATATTACATTCAGTGAAGCACAAGTTGGCAAACTATGGTGGGATATTTCAAGTACACGATTTGTTTATTATGAACAGCCTATTGCGCTAGATGGCAGCGAAACATCAGTAGATAATCTTATTTATAGACGCGATCATTGGGCGCAATTGTTCCCAGGGTCAACTGTTGCTATCTACGAATGGGTAAAGAGTTCAGTACCACCTGCACAGTATACAGGCACAGGCGTACCAAGAGACATTACTTCTTATGTCCAAGTATCGACATCTAATAGGTTCACAGGTATTACAGAAGTAAATTATTATTTCTGGGTTATTGGTGCAACAGATAGGCCAAATATTGAAAATAGAACTGTTGCCGCTACAGATGTTGCAAGATTATTACAGAATCCTAAGAATCAGGGATTTGCATTCTTCTCACCGATTCAGCAGACAAGCACCAATAATTCATACATGTTCTACAATGTTCAAGAAATCCTAGCATACCAGGGTGACAACATCCAATTACAGTATAGAATTTCCAAAAGAGATGATCAGGAACATACTCAATGGGCATTCTTCCGTGAAGGTGATCCAAGTTCATTGGTTACAGATCAATTCTGGAACAAGATGGTTGACAGCTTATGTGGCTATACAAAGGTACTTCCGGTTACTGGAGAGTTCTCTGGTGGCATTGTTATAGCTAACTTTTTGCCATGGGACATATTTGGCTGGGATGTTGCACCATACGATGATGCTACAGCACTTACTTCACCGGAATACGGCGAAATACTACCTGTGCCTGACCCAACACTAGGCGAAGGTGAGAAGTACGGAATACTATATCGCCCACGTCAGGGAATGTTTGTTAAGCTGCAATCAGCTAGAAAAATCTTTGTTCAATCTGCTAATGAATTACTAAAACACATTCCTATTAGAGATAGTAATCCGGGATGGAATGTTGATGTTGCCACTGATGACTATTGGGCATATACCAATTGGTATGAAATTGGATACGAAGATGCAATTCCTACAATTGTATATCCAACACTTGTCGCGGCTAATGCTGCACTGGTCGCAGGACAATTAACACTCGGAACTATCTTACAGGTTGTTAATGGAACTGTTGATGGAAGATATATTCTATATGCAGTAGTGCAGGTAAATCCAAATGTTCCAACATTAAGTTTGAATGAAGTTGCTATTGAAAATAGTGCAATTAAATTACTCAATACAGTATATACAGCAATCAATAAGTACGGATTATCGGTTGAACTTAGAGAATTACTGAACGCATTCAGAACACAAGTCATGGTTGATGCATATATTATTGATCAAAATGAATTGTTCTTCTCGTTGCTCAATTATGTTGTCAGCGAACAAAAGAATCCAAATTGGGTGTTCAAATCATCATACATCTTCATTAAGGAAGATAACCTACCATTGACACAAGATCAACTTTACATACCTGATCAAATTCAAAATGTCATCGATTATATTACAGATGTCAAACCCTATCACACTCAGATCCGTGATTACTCAAGCACATATATAACATCTGATATTGCTCCGGGAACAGCAACAGATTTTATCAAATGGGCTATTAAACTACAATTTGGACCAAATGATGCAGACAATATAGATCCGTATGCAAATTCTCCGATTGTTGACCCAATGATTGGTTGGGACTTTAATCAAGGCCCATATAATATTCCGTGGGATGCATTGTACCAATTTACAAGTGTAAATTCCTCTGGATACGTCGTAACTATTTCTGACACGACTAACCTATATCCGGGTATGCAGGTAGAAGTTACTGCAGGTACTGGTTTATTTGTGCCAAATACCTTCATTGTTTCTATCAACAGTTCAACAACATTTACAGTTTCAGATTTACCAACCATTGCATTGAGTGGTGCAGATATTGATGTTACCATGCCATGGGATATTACAAATATTGCGTTAGTGATTAACCAATTTATATCTGGTGAAATTATTAACATCTGGACTGCACTTGAATCATATACTGTAAATCAAATGATTAGTTATCTTGGTATAACATACAGAGTTGTTGCCAATACAATACCCGGACAGGATCCTATCTCATTCCCGGCATTGTTTAGTGTCGTCACATGGTCTGTTATTTCAACACCGTTAACATTCTTTGATGCAACAAAGGTTGGCTTCTCGCAATTATTCCCATATACCTTTGATTTCAATGATGTAAACTTAAATAATCCTCAATCCTTTATTACACCATTCAATGTTGTAGGAATTCAAATCGGAAATACCATTCTTACCTACGGTGAAGATTATTATGTTGAATACAATAATGACGGAACATATACAGCATATTTCTTTAATGATCCCGGCGTCTCACCTGTACCTGTAGCACTAGTATGGTTTGACGGTGGTGCAATTCAGAACTCCTTTATTAATGGATATAGAAATGAACTTGCCGCCGGAACAGGCGTAGATGATTTAGTTATTAATGTTGATACTAAGTTACCAGTTGATATTTCTACAGGTATCCCAACTCCATATGCTTTATATGGTGATACATGGGATACGGTACCAGATCCTGTTGCATCAATCCTTATTGCTGCGGGCGGCTCTGATTCAGTTCCTTGGGATGCAACTCTTGTTCTTGAATTGTTTCCAAATACAATTAGCTTCAAAGAAAATGCAAATGCGGTAGATGGACAGAATTTTTATAGAAATGCCTTTGTATATTCAGGAACATTAGTTTTTGATATAGATGCTCCTACCGAGTCAACAGAAAACCTTGATGTAATAACAGTCTATGTTGATCCATTAACTCATCCAGGCGGAACCGATATTCTCCCTAATCCGGGGCTGGTACCGGGCGTTATTTGGATTGACGGTGAGCGCATCGAGTATGGATCTAAAACTTTATCTGCCGTGGATACATGGGAATTGAAATTAGTAAGGCGTGGGACAATGGGTACTGCACCTACATCACATTTGGCATTAGTGCCCGAAGTTGATGAAATAAATATCGGACCAAATGGTGAAACAATACTTGTAGCTCCACCTGTATATGTTCCAAACTATGTATGGGTTGAAAAGTTTAATGTCATGCCACCGACATCCGATGTTGATATATGGAATGCTTTAGATCCGTTACCCGATCCGTTGACACAGTCACTTAACTTTGGATATGCACCGTGGGGCTCATTGGTATTGTGGAGCGATACATATACAAATGTGTCGAGTGTAGCAATTGGCGGATTATGGTATGCCTATACAGTTGAGGCTAATTTCTTAAAGCAGAAAGAGGGTAAGAGCATTCCGTAACATTCTATAGGTAGATAATATTGTGATAAATAAAGAAAATAACGACAATAGGGTAAAACCAGAACCACAAAAGGAATCTGGTTTCATTGATGTAGCAAAGATGGAAGTTCAGTGCCATTTATTAATAAAAGATAAAGATACCGGCGAAGTGCTAGTAAATAAGAGGGGTTAAGAAATGTTGAAAGATTTAATTCGCGGCTCTATACAGGGCTTCGTAAAAATTATTGATAAGGACACAGGTGAGGTATTAGTAGATACACACAATGATGTTCTCTATGGTAATATGTCTGTAGCACTCGCCCATGCACTTATTGGCAATGCTGATAGTTTCTTATATTATATGGCCTTTGGTAACGGCGGTGCTTATGTCGGACCTACAGGACTTATTTCATACAAACCATCGTTGGGTGGCGCTAGCAGTCTAATTAAGAATCCAACTGCTAATTTATATAACACAATCTATGTTAAGAAATTGTCTAATGATGCTACTTCTATTCCTAGTTATGATCCCTTATCACGTGCATATATTCCAGCAGAAAATTATGCAACTAATTACGAAGATATTATTATTGACGTTACTATTGGATATACTGAACCGCCCGTTGGAATTACCGGATCAACCATCACTCAGTTACAACTTGATAATTCAACTTTTGTCGGCAATAGTTTAACGGTAAACGATGGTACGGCAACCTCGCAAGATCCAAATACACTTGTGTTTAATGAGATTGGACTATTTGCAGGTTCGGACAATCTATTTAGTGGCGGATTCACTCAGGATATTGCAGACGTCGATGCTTTTATAGTACAGACTCCAAATTTTTCAAATACACCTGGATCAAAATCTAAATTAATGATAACACATGTTATTTTTCATCCAGTCCAAAAATCTGCAAATAGATCACTAGAAGTTATCTATACTCTTCGCATTCAAATGGGAACAATTTAATATGTCATATACAGTTTATAAAGCCGATGGAACTACCATTAATATACCTAATTCGGCTATTGATCAACAATTTAATGATTTTGCTGCCAATGCCGGTAAGGGAATTGGAATAAGATTACCAGGACTCGGAGCAGCTCAATATGTTCCGGCCCTTATTCAAAACTTTGTGCAGATAACAGAAAACTTCGCTGGAACAATTTTGCCTAGTGATACGACTGCATTACAAGGACAAATGTGGTTTGAGAAAATATCCCCAATAGCTGGAAATCTCTATGTTAGAAAAACAAACTCTATCGTCGGCGGAATTGCAAATTGGGATTTACTCTTAACGGGGAATACAACAGTCGTAGCAGGTACATATACGGCAGCAAATATTACAGTTGATGCACAGGGAAGAATTACAGCAGCAGCAAATGGCGCCGGCGGTGGTGGTGGTACAGTAACAAGTGTTGGTGTTATTGCAAATAATGGCATCACAATTTCTGGTAGTCCAATCACAACAGCAGGCTCACTAACATTCGGATTGGGAGCCATTACTCCAACCAGTATCGCAGCAACAGGTTCAATCTCAACAACCGGTAACCTAACACTCATAGGTACAGGATTTAGGATTCGTGGTGATTTTAGTAATGCTACTTCTACAAATCGTGTTCAGGTACAAACCAGTACAGTAAATAACAATACCACTTTATCATTAATTCCAAACGGAACGGGTAATAGCGCAGCACTTCAGGTAGAAGACGCAGCAGTAACCGCCAATAATTCGATTGGTGCTTTATTCATTAGCCAAACAGGATTTAATAGCCTCCCGGCAGTTGTAGTTCAGGCCGGTAGAAGAGGAACAGGTCCATTCCTGCCATTGAGTTTACAGGCAGGTAGTACTGGCCTCAACGGTGTATTAGTTGACATCAATGGTAACGTAGTCATTGGTGGAACTAGTGCATTGGCAACAGCCGCAACAAATAGATTCCTATATCTAAATTCAATGATTGGAACCCCAACAGGTGTTCCAACAGTGCCGACAGGATTTTCCGCTGCTGGTAAAGTTCCAATCACTGTTGATAGCACAAATAACAAATTATATTTCTACAGTAGTGGTGCATGGCAAACTCCTCCCGTTGGAACAGTCACGTCTGTATCAGTAGTATCTGCTAATGGTTTTGCTGGAACTGTCGCGACATCAACAACTACACCTGCAATAACACTTACCACTTCAGTAATAGGTATTCTGAAGGGTAATGGATTAGCAATCAGTAATGCAACCGATGGAATAGATTATTCACTCGGAACAAGCGCATTAGCAACTGGTATTATCAAGAGTACCACAGGCACAGGCGCATTAACAATTGCAATTGCAGGTGACTTTCCAACATTAAATCAAAATACAAGTGGCACCGCTGCTGGACTCTCAGCAACGCTGGTAGAAATAAGTGGCGGAACTGGCCAGAGCACATACACAACTGGTGATATTTTGTATGCTTCGGCAGCAAATACACTATCGACACTAACTGTTGGAAGCAATGGACAGGTACTAACACTTGCAGCAGGAGTCCCAATTTGGATAACCCCAACAACAGGTACAGTTACATCTGTAACTGGAACTACTAATAGAATAACAAGTTCTGGTGGTGCAACTCCGGCAATTGATATTGATGTTGCTTATGTTGGCCAGTCGTCAATTACTACGCTAGGAACAATAACAACTGGTACCTGGACTGGCACTACGATTGCAGAAATCAACGGCGGAACTGGATTTTCATCATATGCAGTCGGTGATATTCTTTATGCTTCAAGCACAACAGCATTATCAAAACTTGTGGTTGGAACTGCTGGACAAGTATTGACATTAGCAGGTGGAGTTCCTACTTGGGCAACAGCACCAACCCAAGTTGCAGGTGCTAATACAGAACTTCAATTCAATAGTTCTGGTGTTTTTGGTGCAAGTGCTAACTTAACTTGGGATGGAACATCATTAGCAGCAAGCAATTTCACTACTCCAGGTAATGTTACAATTTCCGTCGCAGGTAAAGGACTATTCATCAAAGAAGGCAGTAATGCCAAAATGGGACAATCAGTTCTTGCTGCAGGAACAGTAACAGTTTCAACTACGGCAGTTACTGCTAGTAGCAGAATATGGCTTACAGTGGCAACCTCGGGTGGAACACAAGGTCATCTATCAGTAGGAACAATCACAGCAGGAGTAGATTTTGTAATCAACTCAACTAGTGGTTCAGAAACAAGCATAGTAAATTGGTTAATCATCGAGCCTGCCTAACTCGATATTATAAACAGAGCATATAAATAAGATAATGGTATACTTACTATTACAAACTAAGGAATTCAGATAACATGGCATACTCAATTCGTAAATCAGATGGAACATTGGTTACTGTCGCAGACAATGCGATTGATAGTGATTTCTATAACCCAACTGGTGGAAGCACCGGCCTCGGGCAAGGCATTCAACTTATCGGAAGAAATGCAATTGACTATGGTGCTGCTATAGCTCAAACTTTTCTACAACTAACTGAAAACTTTTCTAGCTCGACAGGAACACAACCTATTGGTGCTAAGGCACTGCAAGGTCAACTCTGGTATGATCAATCATTGTCAAAACTATATGTAAGAGTTACACCCGGTGTTCCACTTGCTGATAGTTTATCACCAAACTGGGAACAGATTGTAACAAGTGGATCGGGAAATGCTACTACTGCATCTCAATTACAGACAGCACGAAATATTTCTGCAACCGGAGATGCGGCATGGACAGTATCGTTTGACGGATCTACCAATGTAACATCTGGCTTAGTATTATCTTCAGTTAATGGAGATATCGGATCCTTTGGTGACTCAACTCATGTCCCTGTATTTACAGTAAATGCAAAGGGTCTTATAACAGGTGTAACAAATACATTGGTTACAAGTTCGGGTAATGCTCCGGGACTTACCGGTGGTGCCGCCGGCGGTCTGCCATATCAATCTGCACCATCGACCACTACATTCTTGACTGCTACTGCAACAGGACGAGTACTTGTTTCTGGAACAACACCGAGCTGGAGCACTACCCCAACATTCGTTGGAACAAATATCACAGGAACTGCCGCAGCATTGAACATTGGTGGAAACGCGGCTGGATTGAGTGCGACACTGGTAGCAACAAGTGGTGGCACTGCCCAAACCACTTACGCAACTGGTGATACTCTTTACGCTTCAGCAGCAAATACATTATCGAAACTTGCTGTTGGAACTGCAGGACAAGTATTGACCGTAGCAGGTGGAGTTCCAACTTGGGCCGCTGCGGGTGGTGGTGGTGCTGGAACCGTAACATCTGTATCAGTAGTAAGTGCAAACGGACTTGCAGGTTCAGTAGCAACTGCTACCACAACACCAGCAATCACCCTAACAACAAGCATCACAGGTATTCTAAAGGGCAACGGAACTGCTATCTCAGCAGCAACAAGTGGAACTGATTATTCGCTCGGTACAAGTGCATTGGCAACTGGTATTGTAAAGAGCACCACAACTACTGGTGCTCTGACTATTGCTATAGCTGGTGACTTTCCAACATTGAACCAAAACACAAGTGGAACCGCTGCTGGATTGAGCGCAACATTAGCGACAGGAAGTGGTGGCACAGGACTATCATCGGTCGGCACTGCTGGTCAAGTATTAACCATTGTGGGTGGAGTTCCTGCTTGGGCTACATCGCTAACCAGTGGTGGATTTACATACAATCCAGCTACAGGTGCCTTTCTTGTTAATAATACTTTATCTGTAGCTGCACCAGCGGCTGTTACTATTAAAGGCGCTGCCGTAAATACTGGCGTAAGCGCGGACGGTGGTTATGTTAACATAGTGGGTGGATATTCAGATGAAGCTTCATCGTTTGGTGGCGACGTAAACATAACCGGTGGACAAGGAAGCTACGGTGGCTTTGTTATTATCACTGGTGGAGAATCAATAGGTGCTGACGCAGGCGAGGTCCATATCACCGGTGGATATGGCGCAACTGGTAATGACCCAGGCGGCGATGTTATTATCACTGGTGGCGACTCTTTGGGTGGCGTTGGCGGCGACGTAATCATAAAGCCTGGCACAGGCTTTATTCAGGACGGAGTAGTTGACATTCAATCGACAGGCGGAGTATCAACAAATGGTAACCTTTCAATAACAACTGCTGGTAAAGGTCTCAGAGTTAAGGATGGTACTAATGCTACATTTGGAACAGGCGCAGTATTGGTTGGTGGAACTTTAGTGGTTAGTACAACTTCCGCAATTACCGCAAGTGCCATATTCTTACAAGTTTCAACAACAGGCGGAACACAAGGTCATCTATCATACACAATATCAAATGCAACATCATTCACAGTGACCAGCACAAGCGGAACAGACACTTCAACATTCAACTGGATCATTATTAATCCTGCCTAACTCGATATTATAAACAGAGCATATAAATAAGATAATGGTATACTTACTATTACAAACTAAGGAATTCAGATAACATGGCATACTCAATTC
>Ga0315289_10013273_pt1 | contig 11546 bp, 8 predicted proteins | sample YL17G11_40_MG_FD_203452 | JGI IMG/M metagenome (GOLD analysis project Ga0315289, IMG submission 203452) | Sediment microbial communities from Yellowstone Lake, YNP, Wyoming, USA - YL17G11_40 | ecosystem: Environmental > Aquatic > Freshwater > Lake > Sediment | place: USA: Wyoming | collected... | reverse complement strand
CATGGAGGACAAGTCGCAGATCATCAGATGAATCGCATCTTTCCCAGTCTCGCTGACGATTTCGGCCCGGGCCTTTTCGCCACGTTCCCGGTCTCGCACAACCATAACGACCGTTGCACCCATTCCGCTCAATGCTAGGGCTGTTTCTTTTCCGATTCCTGAGTTGCTGCCAGTCACGACGCACGTTTTGCCGTTCATTCTGCTCATCGTTCTACTCATTCCTCACTGTCAGAGAGTGCAGGGGTACTAAGCTGAAGGCTTCTTTTGAGCAAACCACTCGATCGTTCTCGATAGCCCATCGCGCAATGAAGTTTTCGACAGGAATCCCAATTCGGCCTGAGCCCTAGTCGTGTCGGCTAGACTCCGATGTATGTCTCCCGTACGAGACGGTTCGAACCTTAGATCCGAGGGTACTTGCGCAATCTCCTGCATAGTCTTCGCAAGTTGCAGGATTGTGATTTCTCTGCCACTTGCCACGTTGACGATTCTGCTGTGAACAATATCCTTCTCAAGTGCGGCCTTTGCGGCTTCCACAGCATCCTCAACGAACACAAAGTCTCGGGTTTGAGATCCATCTCCGAAGATCGTCAGTGGGAGCTTCCGGAGGACTCTGCGTGCAAAAATGGAAATGACTCCGCTGTATTGACTTGAAGACTGCCTCGGGCCATAGATATTGAAGTACCTCAGAGAGATCGTCTCGAGTCCGCGATTTTCGCGGAAAGAATTGCAGTAGAGTTCAGCCGAGGCCTTTGAAGCTCCGTAGGGGGACATGGGCGCCAACTTTGCGTCCTCAGTCACAGGAAGAGCCTCGGGAGCACCGTAGACAGCAGCCGACGATGCAAACACGAATCGTTTGGCGTGTAGTTTCCGGGCTGCTTCCAAGATTCTTAGCGTGCCCATTAGGTTGACTTCGCTCACAGAGATGGGGTTCTTGATTGATTGTTGTACGCTTGTGACGGCGGCGAGATGGCACACCCCATCAACTCTTCCAATGCTCTTCAGCACAGGGCGGGGGACATGTCGGACATCAGCCCTTAGGATCTTCAGATTCTGGGTGCGACGGATACTAGATAGATTCCTCAGACTGCCGGTCGAGAAGTTGTCCAAGACGATAACATCGTGATCTGCGGCAACCAAGCGTTCGGCAAGCCAGCTTCCTATGAAGCCTGCGCCCCCGGTCAGCAGTATTCTCATCTACTGTCCAGCCAGCTCCTGAAGCCGACTTCGAAGACTAGGTATTATGTCTTGACATCGATTTCATGTGATTAGAGACCCGACACACGCTTGCGACTCAATAGGAGCCTTCTGATCTCATGGGGACAACACCTAAGGAAGACAAAAGCGCTTCATGGCTCAACGGTCGATGGCTAGCCAAGTGGCACTACGCAAGAATACCCCAACCCAAGATCCGAAAGGAGTCCGAATGAATCTCAGCCAGAAGATCAAGCGTGCCCTGAGTTTCCCTGTTGGAGGTATTCTCATCGCCTCGTATGCAGGGAATCTAAGCTGAGGCGGAGGTATTGGTTCAAGAAAAATCGGTGACTCTGGCCCGGATAGCATGGCTGAGCATTATCATAGCCACAGGCATTAGCGTGATCGCGATCGTTGGCTGGGCGTCGAATTGGCTCATCGTTGCTCAAATCAGTCCTCAATTCATTCCGATGCCTCCGAGTACCGCTTTGATGTTTCTTCTGTTGTGTGCATCATGCTTCGCCTATTATGACAAGCCCTCGAGCCCTCGCCGCCGAATGCTCGCCGAAGCCTGCGCACTCATAGTTCTAGTGTTCTGTCTCATAGTACTCATCGAGTTTCTGATTGGAATACCGCTCGATATTGAGCAGCTGTTCTTGCGCACTGTCTCTAGGTTCGGTTCGGTGCCGATTGGCAGGATGTCTCCAATCACCGCCGCAGGCCTTGTCCTGGTCAGTGCGTCTCTCGTAATCTCCTCTTCGGCCAGCGGTGACCGAAGAAGACAATTGGCTGCCATTCTTGTTCTTCTTGCCGCTTCGATCGGCTTCGTGATTATTCTCGGCTATTTGTTCGGGGCGCCGCTGTTGTACGGAAGTTCGATCATGCCCGTGGCACTCACGACCGCTATTGCTCTTGATTTCCTAGGCATTGGTGTTTGCGCTTCGGCGGGCCCGACATGTTGGCCAATACGTATTGTGATTGGTCCGTCCCTGAACGCCCAGCTACTGCGAGGGTTCCTTCCACTTACGATCGCTATTGTCTTGTTCCTTGGTTGGTTTTACGTTGTTGGTGTTTCATGGATAGGTAACCCTGCGCTGACGGCCTCACTTGCACTATTCTTCGCGCTGATAACTGTCATCACTATCGCATCAAGAGTAGCTCGAAGAGTCGGAGAGGAAATTGACGAAACACATGATGCACTGCGGGAGAGCGAGCAACGTTTTCGGCAGATCACTGAGAACATGCTAGACGTGATTGCCCAGACGGATCTTCTGGGAACCTGTGAGTACGCTAGTCCATCAATGAAGACCGTCTTGGGATATGATCCCAAAGATATGCTGGGCAAGTCTATGTTTGAGTATGTCCATCCAGATGATTTCGATAACGTGCTTGAGATCGTCAGGAAGGCTCTCGCTGCCGGCACAACTGAGAAATTCGAGTATCGATACAGACATGCTGATGGCCATTACGTCTGGCTAGAATCCGGCGGCAATCCTCTCTTTGACGAGAAAGGCCAGATGATCGGGGCTGTTCTCAGCTCACGAGACATCACCGAACGCAAACAGATGGAAGATGCGGTGCGAAACTCCGAGATCAAATATCGGACGCTCTTTGAGAAAATACCTCAAGGAATCTATCAGACAAGCCTCGAAGGCAAACTCATGACCGCCAACCCTGCACTCGTACGGCTATTGGGCTACGACTCTGAGAAGGAACTTCTAGCCGTCAATGTCGAACGCGACCTCTACATGAACTCTGAAGATAGAAAGACCTGGATGGAAACGATCCGGACGCGAGGAGAAGTACGTAACGCGGAGTTAGTTCTGAAGTGCAAAGATGGTGAAGAACTGACGGTGCTGGATAACGCACATGTCGTCCACGATGAACACGCGAACCCCGTGTACTATGAAGGCACATTGACAGACATCACAGAACGCAAGCGGATAGAATGGGCGCTCCGGGAACGGATGAAAGAGCTCAACTGTCTTTACGGTATCGCCCGATCAGTTGAACGGCCCGATAGCAGCCTCGACGCTATCATGGGTGAAGTCGTCTCAATCATTCCTCCAGCGTACGCGTATCCGGATATTGCGTGTGCTAGAATAGTCCTTGGCAACCAGATATTTGAGTCGGCTGGATTCAAGGAGAGTAGATGGAGCCAGTCAGCAGACATCAAAGTGCTGGGGAAGAATGCCGGGACAGTGGAAGTCTACTACCTGGAAGAGAAGCCCACATCCTTCGAAGGACCATTCCTCAAGGAGGAAAGAGGTCTCATCGATACCATCGCCGAGAGGCTGGCCAGAGTTGTCGAACGCAAGAGAGTGCAGGATGCGCTGCATGAGAGTGAGGAAAGATTTCAGCTAGCGATCAATGCGACTAAAGATGGCCTTTGGGAATGGGATACTCAAACCAATCAGGAGTTCTTTTCCCCTCGCTGGTGTGAGATTATCGGATATTCGTTTGATGATCCGGAATTGCCTCATACGTACCAGTCGTGGGCATCAAGAATCCACCCTGATGACTACGATCGTGTGATCAGCGCTATGAACAACCATCTTGAGAAGGGCACGAGATATGATGTTGATTATCGGCATCTGCATAAATCTGGTGAATACCGCTGGCAAAACTCCAAGGGTCAGGCGGTCTTAAACGAGAGTGGAAAACCCATCAAAATGGTCGGGTGTATTTCCGACATCACTGAGCGCAAGCGAATGGAGCAGGCGCAAGCAAGTCTTGTGACTATCCTTGAGGAGACACCGGACTTTGTTGGTTTTGCCGACGCGAAGGATACGCACATACTCTATGTCAACAGGGCTGGGCGCAGAATGACGGGAATCCTGGAAGAAGAGGATGTGACAAAGCTGAAGATCACCGATGTCCACCCTGACTGGACGAATAAACTCTTCGCTGATGAGATTATTCCCACCGCCATACGCGATGGGATATGGAGAGGCGAATGCGCATTCCTGAACCGAGACGGACGCGAGGTCCCTGTCCTAATGGTACTGCTGGCCCATAGAAATCCCAGCGGAGAAGTTGAACGTTTCTCCACAATCTCCCGCGACATCACTGAACGCAAACAGATGGAACGAATGAAGGACCAATTCGTTTCGATGGTAAGTCACGAACTGCGTACGCCGCTCACATCCATTCGAGCTTCACTAGGCCTTTTGGCCAGCGGTGTAATTGGCGCGTTGCCTGAGAAAGGTCAACGCATGCTCGAGATCGCCGTAACCAACACCGACAGATTGGTACGCCTCATAAACGATATTCTCGACACCGAGAGACTGGCCTCTGGGAAGACTCCGATGGAAAAGAAACAATGCAGTACAGCACAACTAGTCAAGCAGGCTGCGGATGTGATGAAACCAATGGCTGAGAAGGCGGGCGTCTACTTATCCGTCGAAAGTCAGGATGCTGCATTGTGGGCTGATCCAGATCGAATCGTTCAGGCGCTCACCAATCTCATAAGCAACGCCATCAAATTCTCACCGAAGGGCGGCAAGATATGGTTGACCGCTGAACACAAGGAAGATCGGATGCTTTTCCGAGTCCAAGATGAAGGACGAGGGATTCCACCAGATAAACTCGGGATGCTCTTTGAACGTTTCCAGCAAGTCGACAGCTCAGACGCAAGAGAGAAGGGCGGTTCAGGGCTAGGGCTCTCAATTTCGCGAAGTATCATCGAGCAGCACAATGGCAAGATTTGGGTTGAGAGCACGGTCGGCAAGGGAAGCACGTTCTTCTTCACAATCCCACTACTTCAAGAGGCACAAGCTCCGCTTCAGCCTGAAGCAACGACTGGAACACAAAGCGCACGTAGGGTCCTGATCATAGAAGATGACCCTGACTTAGCCAACATACTAGCGACAATGTTGCAGCGGCACGACATTCACCCTTACCTCGCGCACACGGGCGAAAAGGGTATAGTGCTCAGCAAGCAGATGCATCCCGACCTGATTGTATTAGACTTGATTCTCCCGGACATAGATGGTTCAATTGTGGTTGAAACTCTGCGCAAGGACAACATTCTCCGCTCTGTCCCCTTGGTCGTGTACACTGTGAGAGAACTCGACAAGCAGCAACGGGAGAACCTGAGGCTAGGTGAAACACTCTTCTTCACGAAGAGCCGCATCCCACCAGAGCAATTCGAAGAGAAAGTCATCCAATTCATGAAGCGTATTTTCGACAAGGGAGGTGGGACCGGTGCCAACTAGGAGAATCTTGGTAATAGATGATGAATCAGACATTCGAGAAGTCACTCAGATGAGCCTCGAGACGGTTTCAGGATGGCAAGTTCTCACCGCCGAATCCGGCGACGAAGGCATTACAAAGGCCAAACGAGAGAAACCTGATGCAATTCTCTTGGATGCAATGATGCCCAGTATGGACGGCCCTGAGACATTCCAGAGACTGCGGGCCGACCCATCGACCAAGCAAATCCCCGTGATCATGTTCACAGCGAAAGTGCAACCAGCCGACAGAAAGAGATTTGCGGACTTAGGTGTAAAGGACGTCATCGCGAAGCCATTCGATCCCATGAAACTGGGAAGCCAAATCGCGGCAATACTGGGTTGGAGTGTGTGACGAAAAGGGTTCTTGTTGGCCAAAGTGTGTCAGTGCGTGTCTGAACTATCATCGTGAGCAGTAGGTCCAAGAGTCAACTGAGAACGCAGGTTAGCAACAAGCTCGGAGAGACGCGAGAGCTGCCCGGGAGCAAGAGTGTCCCCAGGCTTAAGAAGTGCCTCTATCTCACTTGCTATTTTTGAGCCTTCTGGAAGGCCGATAGAGCCCAAAACACCTGCGAGCTTATGCGCTGCTGATTCTGCCTTGCCTCGGACCTCATCATCTAAGCCGGTTGATGCGGCTGATGGACGTGCCTCTTCAATCACGCTCAGGCGTTCCATGCAGAGCGACTGGTAACGTTCCCAGAGCTTCAAGATTCTCTGCGTTAGTTCGTATTCCTTGCCTTCTGACGGAGTGGAACTTTCCATCTACAGGTTCCAGCCGAGTGTCTGCTGGTCGTCTCGCATTGTCTATGCTGCACGAATCATACATGCTTTGTGTCGAGACTCTGATTTGTGCGTGCCCCAAACGGAAACTGCAGGGGGTTCGAGTGAGGGGTGTCTGGAAGGCCCTCTCTGCTCAATCAGCAATCAACTGATTCACAGCTACTAGACCTTCTTCAATTTCTGTAATCTCGTGTGAATCCACTCTGCAACCTCATCCTCGCTCATCGCTTCAGCCGCGTACTGTTCTCTCAGTTTCTCTTCCACAGTCTTTAGCAGCTCCTTCTCATTAATCGGCTTCAACAGGTACGCGTCTGCGCCAAAGTTTAGCGAGTCCATTGCGTTTTTCAGAGTACCGTGAGCTGTGATCATGACCTTCATCGTTCTGGGTGCGATGCTGTGCATCTTCTTCAAGAGTTCTGTTCCTTCCATATCAGGGAGCTTGATGTCCAGCAAGGCGAGGTTGAAGGTTCTGGCCTTCGATTTCTCCATTGCTTCTTTCGCCGTCTCGGCTGTTTCAACCGCGTAGCCCTTGGACTCCAAGACATCTCTAAGAGTTTCTCGGATGATCTCATCATCGTCTACAATCAGAATGGCTCTTTGCTCCACGCCAGGAACACCCCAGACACCGAAGGTCAGTGCCTCTTTTCTTGCTTTCCATGCGCAATGCCGAGTAGGGGACGTGCACTCGCATCGGACTTCACCTCATAGGCTGCAACAACAGCATTCTTCAGATCTCCTGAAGCGAGTTAATGACTTCGTCGAGCGGAGCAGTTGCAAGACATGAGACTGAGTCACCACCGCCATAGAACACGTACAGAACACCATCTTGGATCATCGCCGCCTCAGGGAACACGACGCGACGGACGAACCCGCTCATTTCGTAGAACTCCTTTGGTTCGAGGATTGGATTCTTCGATTTCGCGATGATTCTCGCCGGCTTTTCAAGATCTGCTAGGGCTGCTCCTGCTCTGTAGACGAGACTGTTATCGACGCCGTGATAGATGATCAACCATCCGTCAGGGGTCTTGATCGGTGGGGGGCCTGCGCCCAGCTTCTTCTCTTCCCACCATTCTGTTGGTTTCATCAAAGCATGTACGTTGGGATTAGAAAGGTGCTGTAGGCTGTACTGCGTCCAATACTCAGACCGGAGTTGAGGATCTGACATCTTTTCGAACTTGGAGTGGTCAATGAAGGCGATTTGCATTGAGGGCTCGATCCTATGGATTAGCACGATCTTGCCATCGATCACTTCAGGGAATAGTACGGCGTCTTTGTCATCCAGATTGGGGCCTATGACACCGATCTTTTTGAATGTCTTGAGATCACTGCTTGACGCCAGGGCGATCCTCGGGCCTCTCCTCGAATATGCTGTGTACGTCATGTAGTACGTATCGCCGATCTTGGTTACCCTTGGATCCTCGCATCCATGCTCCTCCCACTCGTACTCTGGAGCTATGATAGGATGGTCTGGCCTCTCAATCATTTGCAGGTCTGAGCTTATCGCGCAGTATCCAATGGATGACGTGTTTTGTGCGCTGAAGGCTCTGTAGAACATGTGGAAGACCCCGTCCGCGAAGACCCCGCCAGGGTTCAAGGTTCCCTTCTCTTCCCAGCTTATGCCCGGTCGCGGGGTTATCAGTGGGTTCAATGGGTGCCGCTCAAGCGCTATGTGCTTCATTTCGTCCCGGTGGACGTGCTTTGCACCCTCGATTGCTCGGATTCCGAGGTCTTTCAGTGTGTTGTAGTGCCCTACCTCGTCATTCCTGAGCGCTTCCATGAGCTCCTTCAGGACTGATGTCTTCTGTATCCAAACGTTCTCGAGAATCTTGTTTGCCCTATCGATGGCATCCTTCTCGGCATTGACGTGGCGCTGTAGGTGCTCAACGAGTTCCCTTTTCTCCGGCGGCAGCCAATCCTGCCCTTCCAGCACCTCAATGACTGCTTGACACATCTCGATGTGCTTTCTCGAATCGAGACGCAGAGTATGCAGCAGATGCATTACGGGGCTGCTTTTTATGTCCCTCACGGTTTCCTCATATAGTCCGACTTTCTCCCCTTCCGATGCGATGTGCTTGCGTAGAAGGCTAATGACTTCCTTCTTGTCCTTGTCTTCCCCGATCTCGAGTCTTGCAGCCGTAGACCACACCACATACTACGTCGTCAAGGGGCTAGATTCTAAGGTTAGTTGTCCGTCGCTTTCCGTGGGCCGTATGCCCGGTGAAGAGCCCCTTTGGTCTCCACACATCTTCTGCATCAAGGACACACGGGCTCGGTGGGAAGATTGGGGTTATTCTTGGACCGGAGAGCTTCAGTCTCGTGTCTTGCGCAAACCCGTGGGCGGTCTGGAGATACGATGACAGATCCGGTGAGGCGAGGTCAGGATGTGCGGCGATCAAGCATTCATCGCGATGCTGTTCAACGACGGAGATCTTCCCAATTGCGTGGCACACTTCGGTTCTCTGGCGCCTGCAAGTTGCCGTTTGACTTCGGTCAAGAGCGCCGAAGCGGTGAAGGGTTTCATGAAGTGCGCGTCAGCTCCAGCCTCCTTGGTCAGGGTCCTGTCAACTTCGCGACCGAGAACGGTGGACATGACCACTGGAATGTGCTTCGTCTTAGCTTGGCTTTTCAGGATCTTGCAGACCTCTAGACCACTCTTCCCCGGCATCATCAAATCCAACAGAATCAGGTCGGGCAGTTCATTGTCCGCCTTCAGGAGAGCCTCATCTCCATCAGATGCCGTGATTACGCTAAACCCCTCCTCTTCCAGAATTGTCCGTATCAGATCTCGAAGTATGAATTCATCATCCACGACCATGATCTTATCCAACCCACTGTCTCACTCCTTTCTCCTCGTCCTTAATGCAAGACATAGTCACCTGCGCGATTAGAGAAAAGTGTCACCCAACTTGACCAAATGCAGTCACAGCATGCTATTGTCGAGTACGGACACTACTCAACTAGTGAATCATCTTGACCATTGCCGACGCCTCTCACGACGAAAGACAGGATCGCCTTTACAACGGCAAGCTATTGTTTGGAAGAGAAACAACCGATCGCTCGCCAGCTCCCTATTTGAGGTTCCCGACCTCAAAGCCTCTGCAGATTCTAGAGTTGCTCCTTCAGAATGGGCACAGGAAGACCGTGTATAGTGTGTCTCTTGGACAGGCCGAGTTGGCAAAGGGGTTGCAGATCACCCGTCAGGCACTCAACCTTCATTTCAAGAGACTCCGAGAGTCCGGACTTGTTCAAGTCGGCCGTGGCTTCATAAATGTAACCGAAGAAGGCTTGGAAGCAATCGGATATCGAAAAGACCCAGTCATTGTGACTGTCAAGATCTTACCTCAGAAACGATCGGAGGCAATTCGGAGAATCAACGAGCTACCTGCCACTGAGATCTTCACAGTTGCCGGTGACGTGGATGTTGTACTGATAGTCGAACAAGACAGACTCGATCCGACCCTCGAGGCTTTGTCCCATATCGATGGCGTGGCTGAGACAAGATCACTTGTCTCGATTGCATGCCGCAGGGGCGCGGCGCCGCTCAGAGAGAGGGGTGAATGAGCTTGCGAGTCACCACGGCAATTAGCAAACGCTGGCTTATCGAAAAGCTGAGGAACTACTGCAACGAAGATCTAAGTTCTCTAGATAACCCCAAAGTGAACGAACAGAACCTCATATTCTCCCTGCAGGCACGCAAAATCAACGTGAACGAAGGCTTCTTTGCCGAACTTGCAAACGAGCTGGGCGTTCCATTCATTCAGGACGGTGACCTAGAAGAGAATTCTGAGCTGGCGGCAACTCTCCCCTACAAAGTGTTGCTCGAGAATCTGGCTTTGCCGCTGGACCTGTCAGACGGGAGAATGAAGATCGCTACCGCCAATCCGCTGAACGAAGGATTCCTCACGATGTTGGAGGAACTGCTTCATGCGAAAGTGGAACTGTGCGTCACTTCGATTGCTGGTATTGAACACGCTGCTGGGAAGGGATACCGCGAAATCCACAAGCACAGAGCATTACGTGATCTTCGCTATCGTAATCCAGACGAATCTGCTTACCGCGTCCTCTATCCATGGCAGAAGCGGCTCATTGTCGGACTTTCGCTCTTTCTAGCTGTGCTATTCGTCGTGAACTATCCGCTTTCATTCGTCGTGGTATTCGCTACCATAAACGCGATCTACTTCTTTGTCAGCCCCATCAAGTTCTACATCTCATTTAGAGGATTCAGAGGTTCCAGAAGATCGGTGCGCGTATCCGACAAGGATCTGAAGGAACTGGACGAGGAGAGTCTCCCAATCTATACGATTCTGATCCCTATCTATCATGAAGCAAAGATCCTATCGCACATAATCGAGAACGTGTACAAGATCGATTACCCACATGAGAAGCTGGACGTTAAGATCCTGATGGAGGAGAAAGACAGTGAGACAATCAACGAAGCGAAAAGACTCGGGCTATTCGGCAATCCAAGAACCGTGATTGCACCCATTACCGCAGTCAAGCTCTCAAGGACAAAACCGAGTCGTATGAACAGACTGGAGCCTCGCATGAGGGTCATAGATGGAGATGCGAATACGGTAGGGACGCTCGAAAGCGTCAAGGCAACCGGCGGAGGGAACTCTGGAGTAGTTCTGACAGTGAAGTGCAACGGTGGCGAGATAGTGGAGATCCCTGAGAGCTTTGTTGATTCAGCCGACGATGTTGTTCTGCTGAAGGGCAAGCTCGACGAACTCATGACACAATACTTGGACTCGCTCAAAGTGTTCGACGCGGTCGTCGTCCCTGACGCCGAGATTAGAACGAAGCCGAGGGCCTGCAATTATGGACTGCAAAGGGCGAAGGGAAAGTACTGCGTCATATACGACGCTGAGGATGACCCTGACCCTGATCAATTGAAGAAAGCAGCCGTAGCGTTCTCCCGCGCCGGAGAAGATGTTGTCTGCCTTCAGTCCAGGTTGAATTTCTATAATTCGAAAGAGAATCTGCTCACAAGGTGGTTCTCCTTGGAATACTCATTCTGGTATGACTACTACCTGGACGGGCTCGACCACGTGGGCGCCCCCCTCCCTCTGGGTGGCACTAGCAACCACTTCAGAACCAAGCAGCTACGTGAGATCGGTGGCTGGGATCCATACAATGTCACTGAGGATGCCGACCTGGGTGTTAGGATTTCCAGAAAGAGAATGAAGACAGCTATGCTCAACTCTTACACCTACGAAGAGGCGAACAACAAGCTTGGGAACTGGATCCGGCAAAGGTCCAGATGGAACAAGGGATACGTCCAGACCTACTTGGTTCACATGAGACACCCCCGAAAACTGCTCAGGGAGATGGGCTGGAAACAAT